>Ga0126370_10000776_pt1 | contig 13750 bp, 7 predicted proteins | sample PanSoiMetaPlot_3_FD_92586 | JGI IMG/M metagenome (GOLD analysis project Ga0126370, IMG submission 92586) | Tropical forest soil microbial communities from Panama - MetaG Plot_3 | ecosystem: Environmental > Terrestrial > Soil > Tropical forest > Bulk soil | place: Panama | collected 2016-02-17 | reverse complement strand
TCGCGCCCGGGGGACAGGCGGTAATATTGCTTGGGCGGATCTTCGCGGAAGTCATCTTGCTCGATATAGAGCACGCGCGAGAAAGGTACTTTGCGGACTCCCGCGTTGGGATCTTCCGGATTGTTGACCGCCTCCATCTCTTCCATGCGATTCTCCGGATAGTTATCGATGACCAGTTTCAGGGGACGCAGAACGGCCATCACGCGCAATGCGCGCTTGTTCAAGTCTTCGCGGACGAAATGCTCGAGCATCTCCAGCTCGATCGTGCCGTTCGTCTTGGTTACGCCGATAGAGGAGCAAAAGTTGCGGAGAGCATCGGACGTGAAACCGCGGCGGCGAATGCCAACCAGCGTTGGCATGCGCGGATCGTCCCATCCCCGTACCAGGCCGTCATTGACCAACTGCAGCAACTTGCGCTTGCTCAACAGGGTATAGGTAAGATTCAAGCGATCGAACTCGATTTGTTGCGAAGGAAAAATGCCCAGCTGCTCGATGAACCAGTTGTAAAGCGGGCGATGATCCTCGAATTCAAGCGTGCACATCGAATGGGTCACGCGCTCAATTGCGTCGGACTGCCCGTGCGCGTAGTCGTACATCGGATAAATGCACCACTTGTTTCCGGTGCGGTGATGCCCGGCATGCAGGATGCGGTACATTACCGGATCGCGCATATTCAGGTTGGGGGAAGCCATGTCGATCTTTGCCCGTAAGGTGCGCGAGCCGTCAGGGAACTGGCCGGCACGCATGCGTTCGAACACGTCCAGGTTTTCTTCGATGGAACGATTGCGGTAGGGGCTTTCCTTGCCCGGCTCGGTTAACGTTCCGCGATATTCACGGATCTCATCAGCGGAAAGATCATCCACATAGGCCTTGCCCGCCTTGATGAGTTCGACCGCCCACGCATAGAGCTGATCGAAATAGTCCGAGGCGTAGTAGAGGCCATCCCAGTGATAGCCCAGCCACTTGACGCTCTCCTCGATGGATTCGACATACTCGGCCTCTTCCTTCGTGGGGTTAGTATCGTCGAAGCGGAGATTGGTGTGGCCGCCAAACTCATCGGCCAAGCCGAAATCCAGATAAATGGCCTTCGCATGCCCGATGTGCAGATAGCCATTCGGTTCGGGCGGAAAGCGAGTTTGGACGCGGCCCTCGTATTTGTTGCTGGCCAGATCGCGCATGATGATATCGCGAATGAAATTCGAAGCGCTCGCTGGTCTGCTGGTTTCCGGTTGCGGATTAGCATTCATAACCTAATGTCATTTTACACAGCGGAGACGCGACGAAGCCGGCCGGGTTCGGGTCCCTCGTGTGCTGACTGGAAACAGGGTTGTCATCCCGCACAGCGCGGGATGGCATAGGCCCGGCACCGGCACAATGCCGAGGAACGCCGGGCTCCAATTCTCCGCTTCGATAAGAAGGATTCGCCGTGGACCTGGTCAGGATAGGGTCTGTAATTTCCCGACCGCATCGTGAATACGTCCGAGAGTCACTTGATTTCCCAGCACCTCCAGCGTCTCAAACAGTGGGGGGGCATTCTTGCGGCCACAAACGGCCACGCGAATAGGCTGAAACATCTGCCCAGCCTTCACTCCAAGTTCCTGGGCGGCTGAGCGCAGAGACTGGTCCAGGAGATCATGCTTGAACTCGGTGGTCACGAGCACCGCGCTCGCTTTCTGCAAGACGCGCAGGGCCATGGCCGCATCTCCTCTTTGCGGAATCAACTCGGCGGGGTCGTAGGGAGGCAGTTGTTCGAGAAAAAAGAAGTCCGCCGCGGTCAGCACATCTCCGAGCAGCTTGATGCGTTCACGGATCAGAGGCGTGACCGCGAGCATTTTGCCAGGCTCGACGTCGAACTTCTCGCGCACGAAGGGAAGTAAACGCTGACTTAAATCGTTGATGGATAGAGAACGAATCTGTTCCGCATTCAGCCACACGGCTTTAGGATCAAATGTCTCTTCCCAACTGGCGGCCGGCTCTTTGAAATTGACTACGGCATTGGCGCGGTGAATGCCAGCGAGGGAGAAAGCTTCAACCAGCTCCTCGCGTGACATTTTTTCCCGGTTATCCTTCGGCGACCATCCTAAGAGGCACAAGAAGTTGATGAATGCCTCGGGAAGGAAGCCGGCGTCGCGGTAGGTGGTGACGCTAACCACCGGCCCATGGCGGCGTTTCGACAACTTGGTCCCATCGGGCGCAACCAGTAAGGGTAGATGGGCGAACTCGGGCGGTTTCGACCCGGCGGCCTGAAAAATGAGGAGGTGCTTGAAAGTATTGCTGAGGTGATCCTGGCCGCGGATGATGTGGTCAATGCCAAGGTCGGCATCGTCGGCGCAAGAGGCCAGGTGATAGGTCGGTAGGCCATCGCTACGGAGGAGGGCAAAGTCCTCGATATCGGCGGTTGATTTCACCTGCTCGCCATACACGGCGTCGACGAAGTGAACTTTTTGCTCGCGGTCGCGGGGCACACGAAAACGGAGAGCGAAGGGCTCTTTGGCGGCGGCGCGGCGATCACTTTCGGCACGGGACAGATCGCGCATGCCAGGGTTGTAGAGCCACGTGCCCGCCGCGCCGGATTTCTCGGCCTCGCCCGGTCGGGCGGGAGTGAAATCGCGGTACGCAAGCCCGCGCTCGAAGATCGTCCAGGCCGTTTTCTGATGCAGCGCCAGGCGGTCTGATTGTCTGTACTCCTCGTCCCACCCGAGTCCCAGCCAGCGCAAACCATCGAAAATTGAGCTGATGGAAGCCTCGGTGTTGCGCGCGAGGTCCGTATCATCGAGACGAAGAATGACGGTCCCGCCATTGCGGCGTGCGTAAAGCCAATTGAAGATAAAGGTCCGGGCGCTGCCGACGTGCAGGAAGCCGGTAGGAGACGGGGCAAAGCGCACGCGTAGACTGGGGCAGGCGGGAACCGGGGCTCGATCAGCGTGTAATTCGGTCATGCGGGTAATCAAATTCCGATGTTACGGTCCCATGAAAAGTCGCGTCAAGACGCTCGGAGGAGCATGGTCCTGGCAAGTGGTTGATGAGAAAAGGAAAAAAGCGGCCGGCTGAATTCAACCGTTGTCATCGAACAGTGTTGTTTTGCGTCGTCTGGTGTGAAAACATTACGGTAAGCTGGAAAAATCGATCCTAAATCTTTGGAGGCCGAGGTAAGCTGATTGTTCCACTTATGAGTGCCGCCACCGTCGCTATTCCGGGAATTCTTGCCTTAATTCCCGGAATCGTTGCGCTGCTTGTATTTTTGCTGTTCACCTACCTTTACGAGCAGAGCCGGCAGCAGTATTTCCGTGCCTGGCAGATCGGTTGGGGAGCCTACTGCCTGCACTACGCGCTGGATTTTTATCGCGGATACTCGAGTGCAGTGCTTCTACTCGGCTCTTTGCTGCTGGTAGCAATGGCGCTAAGCATCTTCGTTTCCACACGCCTGATGCGGGAACGCTTCCGCGTCAAGTGGTACGACATCGCGCTTGGCGTGATCGGGACCATCTTGGCGATATGGAACCTGCGCGCCCATTATGTCGATGGACGATTCACTCCCGGCGCCGGCGTGCCTCTCCACCTGACACTCGAACTTAGCCTGGCGCTAGTTCTTGGCTATTCTTCGTTTTGCTTTTATCACTATGCCCACCAGAAGGGCTCGTTGGCATTCAACCTGCTCGCCATTTCGCTCGCCTTGTGGGCGGTGTTGATGGGCGCTGGGCAGTTTCGTAATTCGCTTTTCGACATATTTGGCGGACACCTGCTGGGCCCCATCCCGCAAATGCTGCTCGGCATCGCCATGGTGATGGTGTTGTTCGAGAATGAGCGCAATGCGGTGCAGGAAAATGCGCTGGCGTTCTCGACCTTGGGGGTGGACCCGACACGCGTACACGATGTCAGGGAGCTGGTTCCCAGCATGGCCAGCATCCTGGAGCGCCTGGTGGCGCCGCTGCCCAAGCGTCGAGCCATCCTCTATATCTCGCAACAGTGGCGCGCAGTTCTACCCTCGGTCGAGCGCGGTTTTTCTCCCGAGTTGCTGGATAAGCTCGAAAATCACAGCGCCGGAGAATTCATCTCCGATCTGGCCTACCGTCGCGGTGGTTTTTTTGCTTTCCGCCATATGTCAGAGCTGGCAGAGCCCTTGCCGGCATTCGCCGGGGAGCGATTCGAGCAGTTCAAGAAGCTGCTCGCCGAGGAAGACATTCGCCACCTGACCGCCGTGAGCTTGCAAACTCGCGAGCACAATTTCGGAGTCATTTTGTTCCCCCATGCCGAACGGCGAATGTTCGGCTCCTCCAACCTACGATTGTTGATTGGACTGGCGTTGCAGATCGGGCTGACGCTGGAGAACTACGTCGTGATGCATGAGGCGCAGCGGCGTACCAAAGAGTACGAGCTCCTGACGGAAATTGGGCAGGCAATCAGCTCGCGCCTAGATCAGGACGAGATATTGCGAGCGGTCCAGAAAGAACTGGGGCAAATTTTCGATACCAGCGAATTCTATATCGCCTTCCAGCAAGGTGACGAGATTCAATTCGAGCTGGAAGTCCAAGGCGGTGAGATCAAGCCCAAGCGCTCGCGCAAGGTCGGGAACGGGTTGACCGAGTACATCATCCGCACCGGCCAGCCGCTCCTTATTCGTTCTGATCTGGAAAAAACGCGGGAACGACTAGGCGTCGGCTACGTGCCCCGCAGCCCGGCCAAGTGCTTCTGCGGCGTGCCCATTCTTCTCGGCGGCAAGGCAGCCGGCGTGATGGCGACCCGCAGCCTGGAGCGCGAATTCGTCTTTGAGCAGCGCGATTTAGACGTATTGCAAACCGCCGCCGGGCAGGTTTCCGTGGCGGTAGAAAATGCCCGCCTGTTCGCGGAGGAGCAGCGGCGGTCGCGGCAGTTCGCCTTCCTCAACAACATCTCGAAAACTGCCATTTCCAGCGAGGATGCGGAACAGATGCTGGCGGAAATCGTCTCCGAGATTCAGAAGAATTTCCGCTTCGAACATATCGGCATCGGCATTTTGGACTACGTCACCAAGGAAATTGAGATCAAGGCGGAAGCCGGAGTGACCCGGCAGGCGGTGGGGAAGCGGATTCCGTTAGGGGTGGGGATTCTCGGGCGAGTGGCGCGCACCAGCGAAACCGCGCTCGTGCAGAACGCCGGCGAAGGGCACCTGGTGGGAGTGCTGCCCCACGCACGTGCCGTTCTGTGCATTCCGATTACGTATAGCGAGACTCTGCTGGGCGTTCTCAATGTCGAGAGCCATCGCGAAAACGCATTTGCCCCGCAAGACGTTCTGATCCTCAAAACCTTGGCGGATCTGCTGGCCACCGCCTTACACAACTCCTTCGTATTCCAGAAGCTGCAACAGCAGTCGATCACCGATGGCTTGACCGGCATCAAGACGCGGCGTTTCTTCTGGGAAGCCCTGACGTCGGAGTGGAAGCGCGCCTCGCGCTCGGGACGACCGTTCTCGGTGGTACTGATTGACCTCGACAAATTCAAGCAGGTCAACGACAGCCAGGGGCACCTCGAAGGAGACCTGGTATTGGCGCGCGTTGGGCGACTGCTGGAGCAGAAATGCCGGCAGTCCAACGTGGTCGCGCGCTATGGCGGAGACGAGTTCATCATTCTCATGCCGGAAACCGGCATCGAGCAAGCGCAGATCCTGGCCGAGCGGCTGCGCCTATGGGTGGCCACCGATCCCATGCTAGCCGAACACAAGATTACTGGCAGCTTCGGCGTGGCCAGCTTCCCAGTGCATGGCTTCTCGGTCGAAGACATCATCCGGGTGGCGGATGCGGGCATGTACGTCTCCAAACGAGAGGGCGGAAATCGCGTTTCTACCGCCGAAGATTACGACGATGGCGAGAGCGCGGCCGTACAGCGCCAGCTCATCTCGGGATATATCGAGGGATTCCTGCAACGCGAACATACCGGGCCCGAGCACCTCGAGGAGTTGATCACCAGCCTGCAGAAGTTTTCCGGCGGTGAAAACAGCAATATACAAGTTCTGCGGGAAGCGATCGAAGCGCTCAGCCGGGCGGCCGAGAGCCGGGAGGTTCAGTCGGCCGGTCATGGCGATCTGGTGGCGCGGTATACGGATATAGTTGGCCGCGCCCTGGGGATGCCGCCGGAAGAATTGACTGACCTGGTCTATTCGGCGCGCGTGCACGATGTAGGCAAGTTGTTTGTACCGGAAAGAATTCTGAACAAGCCCGGTCCGCTCACCGATGAGGAGTTTTACCTGACCAAAATCCACGCTCGCATGGGCGCCGAAATTGTAGGGACGATTCCGGGAAGTGAGCGCATGCGGAAGGCGGTCGAGCACCATCACGAGTCACTCGACGGATCGGGGTATCCCGGAGGATGGCGCGGTGAGCAAATTCCACTTTGGGCGCGCATTCTCAGCCTGGCGGATGCATATGTGAATATGACGACGGATCGCACCTTCGCCCCGGCTAAGTCGAGCGATCAGGCACTGGCGGAATTGGAGCGCTTGAGCGGCATTTACTATGACGGCATGTTGGTGCGGCTGCTCATTCGGCAATTGAAGACGGAAAAGACCGCCAGGTAGTTCCCAATTTTGTGCTCCCGGCGCGTCACGATCGCCTGCGGGGCGGCGCGGGGCGTAGTCACTTGAAACCGGGTAGCGAAACCTGCAAACTATCTTCCATGAGCGTAAGTCTCTCGTTGTCCAATCGAGTTGCCCTGGTGACTGGCGGGTCGCGGGGCATTGGCGCAGCAACGGTGCGCATGTTCTCGGCGGCTGGGGCAAAGGTTGTGTTCAACTATCAAAAAGCCGAAGCCGCTTCCAGACAGCTGGTGACCGACTGCGGAGAAGATCATTGCACGGCGATTCGGTGTGATCTGACGGGCACCGAAACCGCCAAACAGTTGGTGGATGCGACGGTCGAACGGTATGGGAGACTCGATATTCTGGTCGCGAATCACGGGATTTGGCCGCCGCAGGATACGCCCATCGAACGAATGACAGACGAGCAGTGGCGGCGAACCATGGCGGTGAATCTCGATGCCGTATTTGCTCTGGTTAAGCACTCGGTGGCCGAGATGAAGAGACAGACGCGAAATGGCGCCCGAGGGCACGTGGTTTTGATTAGCTCTACTTCGGGACAGAGAGGCGAGGCTTTCCATTGTGACTATTCCGCAACGAAGGGCGCTCTTATCAGCATGACGAAGAGCCTTTCCAGCGAACTGATCCGCGACGGCATCTACGTGAACTCGGTGGCGCCTGGATGGGTCGACACCGACATGTCCGGTCCCGCGTTGGCGGATCCGAAGACTCGGGACGCGATCTTTGCCACGATCCCCTTGGGACGGGTGGGGTGCGCGGAGGAGATCGCGGGTCCCATTCTGTTTCTTTGTACCGAGCTCGCGGGGTTCATCAGCGGCGAGGTTTTCAATGTGAATGGCGGGGCGGTGTTGGTGGGGTGAATGGGTCACTGGGTGGGCAGCGGGAACGGCACGTGTTTACGTCTAACTTGAGTTGGTTTTCATGATCGGTTTGATCATTGCTTTCTTGCTTTCGACGGTCGCCTGGGGGCAGGGGGTTACGCCCGAGTCGACTGGCGCGCCTCCGACTACGCAGAGCGGACAAGCGAGTAATCCTACGGACCAGGAGAATGCCCGTAAAGCCCGGGGGCTGATCGATCAGGCGATTCAGGCACTCGGCGGGCAGGCGTTCCTCAACTTCCAGGACATGAGCCAGCAGGGGCGAACCTACAGTTTCTATCATGGACAGCCCAATAGCGCCGGAGTCTTGTTCTGGCGGTTTTACAAATTCCCGGACATGGAACGGGTCGAGCTCACCAAGCAGCGCGATGTAGCTTATGTCATCCATGGTGACAAGGGGTACGAAATCACTTACAAGGGAACCGCCTCAGAGGATCCGAAGGTTCTCGCCGATTCCCTGCGACGACGGTTGCATTCGCTCGAATGGGTCTTGCGCAAGTGGCTCCACGATCCGAATGTCGCATTATTTTATGACGGCCGGGCCATAGCCGCTGAGAGACCTGCCGACCAGGTCACGATCATGCGACAGGACGACTCGGTCACCATCTACCTGGACGCGAACAACCATCTGCCCTTGAAAAAGAGCTATTCTTGGCGAGATCCCGACGACAAGCTGCGTAACACGGAAGAAGAGGTCTACGACAATTACCGCCCGGTGGGGGCTATTCAGACGCCGTTCAGCATTACACGCTTTCTGAATGGTGACATGAGCAATCAGCGCTTCCTGAACTCGGTGAGCTTCAACACCGGGCTGAACGATTCCATGTTCGAGGCTTCGATTAGCTACGAGCCGGGAAGACCACCGGGCAAGAAGAAATAAAGCCAAAGTGACTCCGTACCGATTGACCGTGCTCTTACTCCCGCAACCTACCTGCTTTGTTTAGGTTGCGAAACTCGGAGGGGCGTACGGTCGAGGGCGTCGCATCACGGCCACGGAGTGTGGCATATTTGCCACGTACGAATTTCTGAACTGGCCTGTAATCTATGCGTTACAGGAGCCAACCCAGATATCTTGATACAGGAACAAACACTGCGCACAGCCGTGTCCTGCGAGGGAGTTGGGCTGCACAGCGGTGCTCCGGTTCATCTTCGAATCCTTCCGGCACCGGCCGGTTGCGGCATCGTCTTCCGGCGCACCGACCTCGACGGGTTCCAGGTCGAAGCTAACAGCCACAATGTTGCGCGTGTCAGCTATGCCACGAGTTTGATGAAAAAAGGTGTTCTTATCTCGACCACAGAACACCTGTTATCTGCATTTGTGGGCACTGGCATTGACAATGCCCTGGTCGAGCTGGACAACCTGGAACTGCCGATTCTCGACGGCAGTGCCCGGCCATTTGTGGACATGGTTCTGAAAGCGGGTATCCGCAAACAGCGCCGTTCGCGAATCTATCTCCGTATACGGCGCAAAGTCGAACTTCGGGAAGGCGACAAATTTATCGCCGTCTACCCTGCAGATCAGTACTCCGTGTCGTACAGCATCAACTTTCCCCACCCGCTGATAGGCCACGAGACGTTTGCCGCGGAACTAGGCGATGGCCACTACCTGCGCCACATTGCCTCGGCGCGCACGTTTGGATCGCGACAGGACGAGCAGACGATGCGGAACATGGGATTGATTCGGGGGGCCTCCCGCGAAAACTGCATCGTGCTAACCGAAAACGGGGTGGAGAATCCCCCGCTGCGCTTTCGAGATGAATTCGTGCGCCACAAAGTCCTCGACTTGATTGGCGATCTTGCGCTCATTGGACGCCGCATTCTCGGCAAAGTGGTGGCCGACCGCGCCGGGCACGCCATGCATGCCGCGCTGGTATCGCGCATCCTGAAAGACCGTTCCCTGTGGGAAGAGAGCACATTGCAAGGAAGCCGCTTGCCGCACATGGCCGCCATGACCTCGTGCGCCGGCGCGGATTAGTAGCTGGCAGTTCACTTGGTTTCCTCCGGGCCGCCGCCGATCGCTCGACGTCTTTTACCGTACTTTGGCCGGTACCTTTTCGCCCACACGCTGGCTGACCGTGAAGGTCATCTTTCCGGTCTTCTTGTCGACACCGACCACCACGTGGTCGCCGTGCAGAACTTCGCCGTCAAGGATCTTCAGGGCCAGCGGATCCTGCACCAGCCGCTGAATGGCCCGCCGTAGGGGGCGGGCGCCAAAGTTCGGGTCGTAGCCCTCGGTAAACAATAGTTCCTTGGCGGCATCGGTCAGCTCGATGGAGATTTTGCGCTCCGCCAGAAGGCGCCGCAGGTTTTCCAGCTGCAGATCCACGATCTTGACCAGTTGTTCTTTTCCAAGGGGCTGGAATACGACGATGTCATCCACGCGGTTCAGGAACTCCGGTTTGAAATGCGCACGCAGAGCTTGGATTACCAATTCCACAGCACGAGCGAAGTCGTCGGCGGTGCGCATGTTTTCCGCTTGCAGATAAGTAGAGCCAATGTTTGAGGTCATGATGATGACCGTGTTGCGGAAGTCTACAGTCCTGCCCTGGCCATCGGTCAGGCGGCCATCGTCCATGATTTGCAGCAGAATGTTGAATACGTCCTGATGTGCTTTTTCAATTTCATCGAAAAGAATGACCGCATACGGACGGCGCCGTACCTGTTCTGTCAGCTGTCCCCCTTCTTCATATCCGACATAGCCGGGAGGTGCGCCGATCAGCCGTGACACGGCGTGCCGCTCCATGTATTCGGACATGTCAATGCGGACCATGGCGTGCTCGTCGTCGAAAAGGAATTCGGCCAGAGCACGCGCCAACTCGGTTTTCCCTACGCCGGTCGGGCCTAGGAAGATAAATGAGCCGATGGGACGCTTGGGATCGCCCAGACCGGCGCGCGAGCGGCGAATTGCGTTGGCCACATGCTCGAGCGCCTGATCCTGGCCCACCACACGCTGGCGCAAGCGATCTTCCATGTTGATTAGCTTCTTGACCTCGCCCTCAAGCATCTTGGAGACGGGAATTCCAGTCCACTTCGAGACGATGCGCGCAATGTCTTCCTCGTCGACCTCCTCCTTGAGCATGCGCGTGCCACCGCTGTCCATTTGGGCCGTCAGATTTTTCAACTCCGCTTCGGCTTGCGGCATATCACGATATCGGATCGTGGCCACACGTTCCAGATTTCCTCGACGCTCTTCGCTCTGTTCCTCTATACGGAGCTGCTCGATTTTCTCCTTTAGCTCGCGCGTGCGCCCGATCAAGCCCTTTTCCTTCTGCCAGGTCGCCTTCAGAGTGTTTGACCTTTCGCGAACGTCGGCCAATTCCCTTTCGATTTGCCCCAGGCGCTCCCGGGAATTGGGGTCATCTTCCTTCTTCAATGCCTGCTTCTCGATTTCTAGCTGAGTGGCCCGGCGCTCCAGTTGATCAATTTCCGTGGGCATTGAATCGATTTGAATGCGCAGCGAAGCGGCCGCCTCGTCGATCAGATCAATGGCCTTGTCCGGCAGAAAGCGGTCGGTGATGTAGCGATGCGACAGCGTCGCGGCAGCAACGATGGCCGAATCCTTGATGCGGACTCCGTGGTGTACCTCGTAGCGTTCTTTGAGCCCACGCAGGATGGCGATCGTATCTTCCACCGACGGCTCACCGACGTAAACGATCTGAAACCGTCGCTCGAGAGCCGCGTCTTTTTCAATGTGCTTGCGATATTCATTCAGGGTTGTTGCGCCAATAGCGCGCAGCTCGCCTCGGGCCAAGGCCGGCTTCAGCATATTAGAAGCATCAATCGCGCCTTCCGCCGCGCCAGCCCCTACGAGCGTGTGCAGCTCGTCGATGAAGAGGACGATCTGGCCTTGGGAATCTTCGATTTCTTTTAAGACAGCCTTAAGCCGGTCTTCGAATTCGCCGCGGTACTTGGCACCGGCCAGCATGGCGCCGAGATCAAGAGCTACCACCCGCTTGTTTCGCAGGATTTCCGGAACGTCGCCGGACACAATGCGCTGAGCGAGCCCTTCCACGATAGCGGTTTTGCCGACGCCCGGCTCCCCAATCAGCACCGGATTATTCTTGGTGCGGCGCGAAAGCACCTGAACCACTCGGCGGATCTCCTCGTCACGCCCAATCACCGGATCGAGCTTGCCGCGTCGGGCTAGCTCGGTGAGATCCTTGGCATAGCGCTCCAGCGCCTGGTACTTCGCTTCGGGATTCTGGTCGGTGACCTTCTGTGAACCGCGAACCGCAGTTAACGCACGCAGGATAGAGTCGTGGGTTGCACCGTGGCGCACCAGAATTTGCTGGGCGGGTTCGCGCTTCAAATTGGTGATCGCCAGCAGCAGATGCTCGGTCGAGACGTACTCGTCCTTGAAAGAGTCAGCTTCTTTGAACGAACGGTCGAGGACCTGGTTTAGAGCCTGTGACAAATTCGGTTGTGCGGACGCCCCTGACACCTTAGGCAGTCGGCTGATCTCGTTCAAGGCGTCATTCAGGACAGCCTGCGGACTGACGCCAATCTTTTCGAGAACTGGAGGAACGATGCCTTCCCTGTCCTCGATCAAAGCGGCCAGCAAGTGAACCGGCAGCAGCTCTGGGTTGCCGTTGTCGGCCGCCAACTGGCTGGCGCGCTGCACGGCTTCCTGTGCCTTGACTGTGAATTTGTCCCAACGAATGGCCATGACTTACTCCTTAATTATTTCGATGAATACCCATTTCCCAAGAACATCCGGTCCTGTGCTGCCAGGTGGGTGGCGCCGCAATGAATCAGGAAACCCTCCACCCCAAGCCCGTTTCTTTTCGGCTGCCGCTTGGCGGAAGGCGCATGAACAGCGGTCGCGCTGAGTGGAACACAAGGTCTTCCGATTCAGGATCACCTGTCTATCGGTTCAAGGCCACCGAACAAGGCCGAGGCCGCACTGTTACAGAAGCTCCTTATGATGCCAGTACAGTCGACAACAAACCTTAGGCCGAGCGTTCCTGGTAGAGCCTCAAGCGGAATCCGGTCTTTGCGTGCCGACCCTCCTGCCGTTATTCTCCGTCTTTTCGAATTATGGACGTTAAAAAATAAAGGGGTGGCAACAGACTGCCACCTCCCCTTATTAGACAATCATTTGCTGCCATCAGCTCTCAAGCCGCTTTGACGGGTCCCTTGCCTCTTTCTGCTTCGATCGTCTTCTGGCCAACGTTGACCTTGATCTGCTTTGGCTTGGCTTCCGCCTTCTTCGCCAACCGAATCTTGAGCACACCCTTCTCATAGTCAGCGTGGATGTTGTCAGCGTCAACGCTGGTGGGCAGAGTGAAAGTCCGAGTAAAGCTGCCATACTGGCGCTCCACGCGTCGGTAATTCTCTTCCTTCTCGTCCTTTTCGAACTTGCGCTCGCCGTGGACGGTCAGGTTGTTGTTTTCCACGCGAATGTCGATATCCTTCTCATCGACCCCGGGCACTTCGATCTTCAAAGTAATGTGGTGGTCGTCTTCGTAGACATCGACAGCGGGAGAGAAAATGCTGGTGGCCAACGACTCTTCCCGGCCTGGTTGTCCAAAGTTCTCCTGGAACAGACGGTTCATCTGATTCTGCAAGGTGTTGAACTGACGGAAAGGATCCCAACGAGTTAAAACGGTCATAGCGAAACTCCTCCTTTAATGGATGGTAATCGAATCGGTCACTCATTGGATGACCTGATTAGCATAAACAGATCATAAAATATGAGTGTATTGTTGTCAACTATAGATATGCTTTATTTTAAATTACTTACGTGGCATACCACTGCTTTCAGATAGCTGGTTTCAGGGATTCCTAACATGACCGGGTGGTCCCTGGCTTGTCCCCGCGCTTCTAGGATGCGCAGGCTCTTGCGGATGTCAACGGCGGCACTGGAAATCATCTCGAGAAAGTCGGACTGGCTCACGTGGTACGAGCATGAGCAAGTCACCAGAATCCCACCGGGACGAAGCATTTTCAGGGCGCGCAAATTGAGTTCCTTATAGCCTCTAAGAGCGGCTTCGAGACTCCTTCTGGACTTGGCGAATGCGGGAGGATCGAGAATGACGGTGTCATACTGCTGGCCCATGGCGGCGTAGTCCTTAAGAAGAGCGAAGGCATCGGCTTCGATCCACTCGATCTGGCGCCTGTTCAAGGCGGCATTTTGATCGGCGGTCTCGAGGGCGGGCCGCGAGCTGTCGACCCCGGTCACGCGCGAGCAACGGCGGGACAGATGAAGAGCGAATCCTCCTTGATAGCAGAAGACGTCGAGGGCCTCGCCGTGTGCGTACTGTTCGGCGGCAGCATAGTTTTCCCGCTGATCGAGGAAAGCGCC
>Ga0126370_10000775_pt1 | contig 13760 bp, 22 predicted proteins | sample PanSoiMetaPlot_3_FD_92586 | JGI IMG/M metagenome (GOLD analysis project Ga0126370, IMG submission 92586) | Tropical forest soil microbial communities from Panama - MetaG Plot_3 | ecosystem: Environmental > Terrestrial > Soil > Tropical forest > Bulk soil | place: Panama | collected 2016-02-17 | reverse complement strand
GCTGTACATCTGGCTTTGTTGATGATCGATGCCACGCATGTCTTCTCGTAGCACGCATCGTTTGTGGATTTGTAGTACTTTTTCAGTATCCTGCTAGGAGATTCCGCTCAAGATTGCGTACCTCGTTGCTGAGCGCCTGAACTGCCCTTACGAGCGCCAAGTAATCTGGATCGTGGGTTGCACGCGCTTTTTGGCGACAAAATACTGAGCATGTCATTGATTGGCTGGAAGCGCCCGTCTATTTCCTCGAACTCCGACGCGAATTTCGTGAGGAGAGGATATATCAATATCTGCTCTCAAGCACCACCCAAAACGGGCGTTCCTGTTTCAAATGTTTCTGCCTCACGCGCTTCAGAATCGCCTCGCGCGAAATCGATTTCAGCTCAAACAGCGTCCAATTGACTCCTTGTTACAATCTTTAGTCATGCCAAGACTTCAAGGAAAACGCGCTCTGATCACGGGCGGCACCAGCGGGATCGGACTCGAAACTGCTCGCCGATTCTTAGAAGAAGGGGCCCGAGTCGCAATCACTGGTTTGAGCAAGGCAGGTTTGGATGCAGCTCTCAAAGAACTGGGCGATGTAATTCTCATCGAGGCGGACGCGGGAAGTGCGGCGGACCAGGGCAAAGTTGCGGAGGAAATCCGAAAGCTGTTCGGACAGCTGGACGTCCTCTTCATCAATGCGGGCATTGCCGAACTGAAACCAATCGGCCAATGGGACGCGGTGGCGTTCGACCGATCGTTCAACACGAACGTGAAGGGCCCATACTTTCTGCTTCAGGAATTGTTGCCGGTGTTCGCGAACCCTGCATCGATCGTAATCAACGGGTCGGTCAATCCGCACATCGGGATGCCTACATCGAGCGTTTATGCAGCAACGAAGGCCGCGATGATTTCGTTGGCAAAAACGCTTTCTGGTGAATTGATTTCACGGGGTATTCGCGTGAACGCGGTGAGCGCCGGACCAATCATGACGCCGCTTCACGCCGGGAGGTCAGAGGAGGAGCGGGCTGCGTTCGTTAAGCAGATTCCCGCTGGAAGGTTCGGACAGCCAAGTGAGATTGCTAATGCTGTCGTGTTTCTCGCTTCGGATGAGGCGGCGTTTACGGTCGGCGCAGAGGTGCTAATCGATGGTGGAATGAGCCTCTAAGATTCAATAGGAACATCCACTATCCAGCCGATCCGTTGTAATCCGATTCGCTCAAACCCCTGTCACGGTCAATTTGAGTGCCGATTTTACGCCAATGATCGCGACGAGAGTTGCACGATTGATCTCGCCAGCTCCTGCTCTCGCGAAAGGCGCATGCAGTATTCCGCGTCGGCCCTATCGGGAAAACATCTCGATGATCGCCTGGGCAATCGCATCGGCGTTTTCGTCAAGCGCGAAGTGGCTGGCGTCGAAATAGCGCAGGTCGCCGCCGGCACAACCTGCTTCACGAATTCCGCGGCCGCCGGCCAGATAATAGGGTCATTGCGCCCCCAGACGATCAGCGTCTTCGGTTGCCGTTCCTTAAATAGGTGGTCCATTCCGGGTAGAGCTGAAAGTTCGTTGAGAGGTTCATAAACAACCTTGACATGAATAACCGACTCGCTGGGATGGAAAAAGCGTAGGCATCGATTGCCCAATTGTCGGGATTCAAGGCGTCAGGCTGGCGCGCCCCCTTCTTGTGGAGAAACATGTCTGGAAGACTCTTGGGCTAGCCAGTCGGTTCACGTCTGATGCCGCGGCGCGACAGGAAGCAGAACGTCTCGGCTTAGGTCGACCAATCGATGGGGAGATTCGACCTTTGAGAAAATCAAGGCGGTCGCCGTCGAGAACTGGCTGGCAAAATTGAAAAAAGAACATGCCAAAGCAGTGGCCAATGGCTCGAAAAAGAAGATCAGGGACTTGGTGCATCTTCTCTACGAACACGCAATTCGGTATGAATGGGCCGACCGTAACCCGATTACGTCTGTCTGCCAGAGCGGTATGCGTCAAGAGACTCCAATCCGCTTGAGTGTTGACCAGCTTTCCCGGCTCATCTACCAAGACCTCAGACCCCGAGAGCGACTAATGGTGCTGCTCGATTTTGGAACTGGACTTCGGAGAGGCGAACTGACTGGAGTTCGATGGGAAGACATCTCCTTCGAAGACAAAGGTCTGACTCCGAAGCGTTCGATAGTCAAACAGCGCATCGGGGGAGGTTAAGACTGAAGCCTCAAGAAGAGCATTCCTCTCGATGACGTGCTCATCGAGGAACTGCTTGCCTGGCGTCAGCAAACCAAACCCCCTATGCCGAGGACTCGGATTACGTCTTTGCCAGCCCAAAAAGAGAGGTGAGCAACCCTACAGGCTGAGTCGGATCATGCAGCGTCGCATCAAGCCATTAGCTGCAGAAGCGGGCATTACGATCAAAGGTTGGCACACGTTGCGTCACTCCTGTACGACCTTGCTCCGTCAGAACAACAACAATCCGAAGGTGGTGCAAGGCCTGTTACGGCATGCATCGTTTTCGATCACGATGAATATTTATGACGAAGCCATGTCGGAAGAGAAGCGCAACGCCCACCGCGGCCTCATCCAGCAGTTAAACCGTAGCGTAACCCGTAGTGCGCCAAAACCGGTCAGTTCAGTAACTTGTTGAAACGATTGGCGTCCCCGACGGGATTTGAACCCGTGTTACCGCCGTGAAAGGGCGCAAACAAATTCCAAAACGTTGTAATTACAAGGCAGCGGTCGCAACGCAATGCCCTGTAAGGAAGCGCGCGTAGCGCAAGGGAAACCTGGAAACTTGTACCGTTCTTGTACCGCGATCCTAGTCAGCTTTTCAGTGGGATTTGCGGTGATTGTGCCTAGATACGTCGTGTTGCTCGAGCGCGACTAGGTAGAGGTCGCCAACTTGTTCTGTCACGAACGGCGCCATAACCGGATCGCCTCCTCGGCGATCAGCTCCGGCATCTCCTCCGGGAAGAACAATTTCGCTTTCGGTACACGCCTCACACCGCAAGAGCGGGTAAACGTGCGCTCGAGGTAGGCGGGACTTCCTTGCGAGAAGATGTGATCGGCCGCTCCCCACACGATGCGGGTTGCGACCCTGCTGCCCTTAAGAGCTGCCTCGATCCCGGCGAGAGGATTGGGAGACAAGCCCACGGCGTAAGCATTGGTCAACGCCTTCCGCGCTGGAGATTCCACCAGGGGGCCGAGGTAGGTCTCGATCGCCTCATCTGTCGGATGCGACGAATCCGTATAACACTGGCCACCGAGGCCCTTTTTCGAGCGAGCTAGCTGTTTGTCGGCGAGCCAGGGCACAAGCCACTCGTCGGCGAACCTTCCCGCGTGCGCCAGTTCGATGACGGGTTGGACGGCGTCAGGCGGGCTGTCTGGCTCAGTGTCGCAGTTCGTAAGCAACAGGCTACGGACACAGTCGGGATAGCGAGCCACGTACAGCTGTGCAACTGCGCCGCCACTATCGTTCGCGATCAGGTCGACCCTGCCGATAGAGAGTTCCTGGAGAAACGCGGCGAGCATATCCACCTGTGCCGTGGGTCTCACACTCTGCGCCTTGGCTACCTCGGTGTAGCCGAGCGCCAAGAAGTCGGGCGCGATGCATCGCCTGTACTCGGCCAGCCGTGGAATCACGCCGCGCCACTGGAAACTGTTCAGCGGAAAGCCGTGCAGAAACACAGCGACGGGGCCGGTGCCCAGTTCGAAATAGGCGATGCGGCCCTGGTCCGTCCTAACAAAGCGCCGCGCCTCGTGGAATTCCGCTGCGATCATGTCCTTTGGCTCCCTCTTTGCGTTCGCGCTAAAACCGATGGGCGCCGCGCACGCTTGAAGCGTGCCGACTGCAGCCATGCCTGCTCCCAACCGTAGGAATTTCCTGCGATCCATGTTCACACGTCCTCCGTCCGCAAGTGCTACACGCGTATTACATGGGTATGGAACGCGTTGCAGCTATCATGATCTTTAGCAACTTGCCGGTCGGGTGATTCTTTCTAACCTCGCGTTACGAGACGCATCCAATCAGCCAAGAGAAATGCTGTGCCAGAGATCGTCGCCCAACCGTTACTGCAATCGCCGACCGTCGCGGTCTCGGATACCTATTGCCAGGGCTGTCATCGTGATGCGGGCATAGAAGAGTACACACGAACGACCCAGCTGGTGTTCGCGTACCGCGGCGTATTCGTGCGTCACGTTGGGCACGACCAGGCGATCGCAGAAGCGAACCAGGTGCTGTTCTTCAACGCGGTTGAAGGCTACCGAGTAAGCCATCCGGTGGCGGGTGGCGACGCGAGCATCAGCGTAATTATCAGCGAGCCCTTGCTGTTCGAATTGACCCCGGGGGCACTCCTCCGCAAGAGCCCCACGCCAGCGTTCCGCCAACAACGCCTACGCATCGACGCCCGCACACAGACGCTGGTCGCGCTTCTGCGCCACAGTCTACGCGAAGTCATCGCGGGGCCTTTGGAAGCGGAGAGCCTGGCGCTGACGCTGGTGCGGCGCGCGCTGGGGCCACGTACCACCCACTCGGCCGGCGCTACCGTCGGACGGCAGAAGATCGTGGACCGCGCCAAGCTTGTGCTGGCGAGCGATCCATCACGGCGCTGGACCCTCGCCGAAATTGCCACCGAGGTGCGCGTTTCGCCCGTTTACCTGACGCAGCTATTCCAGCAGGTGGAGGGTATGCCGCTGTATCGCTACCAGTCGCGGTTGCGGCTGGCACGCGCGCTAGATCTGCTAGCGCAGTACGACGATCTCACTGCCCTCGCTCTGGACTTGGGCTTCTCGAGCCATAGCCACTTCAGTGCTGTGTTCCGCCAGACATACGGCCGATCGCCTTCCGAGTTCCGCGAGTCTGCGCTGAGTCGTTGAACCTGCAACGCTAAAGATCCTGATAGCACACTCCTGCTCGCATCCGGCTTACTGATTCTTGGCGATGGGAAGAGTTGGCATCCTTCCGGTCGTTAGATTCTCGGTGAATGGAGACTTCCCGGATGGAATCAGGTCGGATTATTACTGTCTTCGGGGCGTATGGACACACCGGACGCTTCGTCGTCTCGGAGTTGCACAAGCGTGGATGGAGAGCAATCCTCTCCGGTCGAAATCGAGCCAAGCTCGAAGCGTTGCACCGGATATACGCAGAATTCGATGTTCGCGACGCGTCGGTGGAGGAACCTGCAGCTCTTGATCGGGCGTTGGCGGGCGCTTCGGCTGTCATCAATTGCGCTGGGCCATTCGCCGACACTGCCATACCCGTCGTCGAGGCCGCGCTGCGCGCGGGTATTCACTATCTGGATGTGGCGGCGGAACAACCGGCTGTCTTAGCTGTCTTCGAGCGTATCGTCGAAACCGCGCGAGCTGCGCACGTCGCCGTCTTGCCCGCCATGGCCTTCTATGGCGCGCTGGGTGACCTTCTGGCAACGACCGCCATTAAGGATTGGGCGACGGCGGACGAGATCTCCGTCGCGGTTGCACTCGATAGTTGGCGGCCGACGAACGGCACGCGGTTGACCGGCAAACGCAACTCCGGACAGCATCTCATCTTGTCCGATAACCGGCTGCAGCGTGGCGACCCGCCGCCTCGCAAGTGGAACTTCCCGTCGCCATTTGGTACGCAAGAAGTTGTCGGACTTCCTCTGGCTGAGACCATCATGATCTCGCACCATCTACGTACTCCCGAGATCCGCAGTTACATCAACGCCTCCTCGCTTGCCGACATCCGCGATCCCAAAACGCCACCACCCACTCCCGCTGATGAGAGCGGCCGATCCTCGCAGATCTTCGTGATGGATGTCGTCGTGCGGCAAGGTGGCGCGGAACGACGGGCTATGGCTGCAGGGCAGGACATTTATGCCATCAGTGCGCCGATCGTGGTCGAAGCTGCCGATCGTGTCCTGAGCGGGCTGGTTAAGAGCAGCGGTGTCATGGCCCCGGGCGAGGTCTTCGACGCGAGAGACTTTTTGACCTGCCTCAGTCCGGCCTTGTCGTTGGAAATCCTGGGAGTATCCGATTCGAATTTCACCGCGTCGAAAAGTCGCTAAAGATCCTGACAGCGGACCTCGCCTCTCAAGTGGCCTACTGTCTATGCCCGAATCTCGGGCATGGAGAGTGTCATGGTTATGAAGACTTGTGCAGCTTGCGATTGCGCATTGGATGCCAACGCGATCAAGGTCAAGGTGGGCGGCAAGACGGTTGAAGTCTGTTGTCAAGAATGCGCGGACAAGCTGAAAGAGGCGCACCGTTCGGCCACTGTGGCGAGAAGGGGGTAGGCATGCTACTGACCAATGCATCCGCGACACGACGGAGTGTGCGTACTCTGTCGGGTGAAATCAGCTACATCGAGCAGGGCACTGGGCCGGTTGCGTTATTTGTGCACGGCGTGCTCTTGAATAGTCATCTGTGGCGTCACCAGTTGTCTGAGCTGTCGGATATCCGGCGGTGCATCGCCGTTGATCTGCTGGCCCATGGCGACACCGAAATCACGCCTGAACAAGACGTTTCGGTCACGGCGAACGCGGAGATGCTCAAACAGTTTCTCGACGCGTTGCACATCGATCAGGTGGACCTGATCGGAAACGACAGCGGCGGAGGGATCTGTCAAATCTTCGCGGCCTCGTATCCCGAGCAGATCTGCAGCCTGACTCTGACCGATTGCGACACCCACGACAATTGGCCGCCGGAGGCCTTCAAGCCCTTCCTAGCGATGGCGGCGAATGGCGGTCTGCGAAAAACGCTGGATGCGATGCTCGCGGACAAGAACGTCTATCGCTCGCCGGAAGCGCTCGGTCCGGCCTATGAGCACCCGGACCAGGTTAGCGACGACATCATAGAAACCTACTTGCGGCCGCTGGTCAGGAACGAGCAGCGCACACGAGACTTCCAACGGTTCCTCGCCGCCTTCGACAACAAGCACACACGTGCGATTGAATCTCGCCTGAAGAAACTGCAGTCGTCGACACTGATTGTCTGGGGTACTGACGACGTGTACTTCGACGTCAAGTGGTCTCACTGGCTCGCTGGGACGATCGCTGGAACGCGGCGGCGCGTCGAGTTCCAGGGCGCCAGGATTTTCTTTCCCGAGGAGCGCTGGGCAGACTTCAACCGAGAATTACGCCTTCACTGGGCGGCGCAATAACCTGGACAACCCGACGGTGATCGCCGATCCCTCCGCGCATATCGGCGACACCTTTGGGTAGACCTCCGCTGATGGTAAGCGGTTGAACCTGGTCGTGACCATCGGCTCTCCGATCGATAGCGATCTGTTCCAAGAGGACCGAAAGATCCAGCACCGAATTGGTCCTCTGCCAACACGGTGAAGCAGAAGGAAGTCCTTGGCCTCGGGACTCGGGTCGTACCGATCATTCTCGCCTCCCACCTCGCCTCACAGGGATTTCCCTCGGCGCGTTTGTCCCTATCGTACAGCGTGATGTTCAAGACACTAAGCGAGTTAGCCCAGGCTGCGTATGGAGAACAACCTCATGGATCTACGATGAGTTGCCCCTTCATGCGACCGTGGCGAAGGCCGCAGACCAGTGAGCAGTTGAAGTTGTACGTTCCTGGAGCTCTGGCAACAAATTCGATCATTGTCTCTTTACGCTTCTTGAGCCTCCAACCGTCACTGCCTGGAGTCGACGTGAACACGAGACCCGGATGCGGGAACGAGTCGTCGCCGACCGGATCATGCACGATCGTGAAGCCGTGATCGCGATCTATCGCAGTAATCTTGAGCTGAACCTTCATCCCGAGCTTGACGTGAACTTGAGCAGGCGAGAATTCGTACTTCTTCGCCGTCATCTGGATTACTTGGGCATTCTGAACATCTGTCTTGCTGTCCAGATCTAGGGCCGACACCAGTAGCATCGAGACACACGAATAGTGAATGAGACCCAAGCTCATGATTACCTCCCTAATTCGCTGGATTCAACGCCTGCGACGGCGTTTGTAATAGGCTCCTTGGAATTCAGTCGGCGTCGCACCCACCATGCGACGAAAGGTGCTGGAAAAGTGGCTCTGGCTGTCAAATCCTGTGGATAGGCTGATGTCCACCAAGCTCACCTTCGCAGAGCGCAACATTATCTTTGCGCGTTCCAGACGGCGCCCCAGCACGTACTGATAAGGTGTCAGGCCCATGGTTCGCTTGAACATGTGTGCAAAGTGATGCAGGCTCAAATCAGCGATTTCTGACAACTTTCTTAAGCTCAGAGGACAACTGAGGTTCGCCTCGATATACTCCAGCACACGCCGCGCCTGGTGACGCGACAAGCCCCCTGATGGAAGAGGTCTGGCTCCGGGCGAAGCGGTCGAGTGACGAAGTAGCAGAATCACGGCCAAGTTCATCACGAGCGATTCGCAATAAAGTTGCTCGGTGGGGCGGTTCGAGGTCAGCGCGTGGTAGAGTCGACGGCAGATCACTTCCAGTTCGACATCGCGGAAAGCGTATCGGTCCACGACATCCAGGCTCTTGCCGTCACCAAGAACGTCGGTGGGGAAGGTCACATCGAGTCGGTCGCAGACGCTGTTCCACGACCACCCGCTCGGTATGCCGCGCGCCAGGAGCGTCATCTCTCCGCTTAGCATGTCACTGATGAAGGCACGACCCTCGCGAGTTTGTCGCAACCGTTGCACGGGGGAGACGTTGAACATCAACACGCTGGCGGGCAAGCCCTCTAGGGCGATTCGTCCGGGCGGTTCTCCTACCGTCGCTTGAACCACCCCGCCCGAGACTTCCACTGCGCGCAAGGATTTCGGAAGGCCTACCCCATATTTGTCCAAAAGATTCAGCCACTGTTCACGACTGTCAACCGCGGGTTGTTGAATTTCGTTATGCATGTCGCTTACTTCATTTTCGTGCTTAACTCTATGATTCGTCTTGTCCAACCAGCTTCATGGTATTTTTGGGGTCGCGGCGGAGTCTTTCAAATTCTTGCTGCAAACTAAGATGCTGTTCGGCACTATGAGTGCTATACCCTGTGCGCTTCAGGCGCTCGTGACATGAACCAATTGGGTATTCCCAACACAGGAGCCTCTACGATCACCCTAAATCCGAACGTCTCATAGAAGCCGACATTGTCGAATTTATCGGTCTCCAGGTACGAGAGCGCGTGTTCTTGGTCCATTCGCTCACAGAAGGCCGACAGCATAGCCCCACCGATTCCTTGGCCTTGAAGGTGGCGGTCGACCGCAACCGGCCCCAGATGCCAGTGTGGTCCGGTTGGGTCCCGTCGTGCCCATTCACCGGTCCATCTCGAGACCCGAATGGCCGTTCCCATGGGGTTACTGAAGGTCAAAGAAGGCAAAACCTCGATCTTTTCTAACAATGTTGGTTGGCACGATCCGGGCGGGGCCATGCCGCACACACCTACTAGCTCCTTGTCCCGGTAAGCACCCATGATCATTCCCCGTTTGTACAGGCCACGCAAGACTGTCCTGAAGAACCGTACAAGGGAACGCGAGCGCTGCTCGGCATCTTCTCTCCCGAATGCTCGAAGGTTCACTGGATTGTCGCGCATGCTCAAAGTGACCACTTGGGCCGCCTCGTCAAGATCGATAACTTGCAAATTCCGCAACGTAGCACTGGTAAGTGTTCTCATGGAGATTCTCAGCGCAACGAATTTCGCCTTCCAGGATTCAAGCTATCCCTCACCGTGACATGGGGCTTTCAAATTCTTGCTGTAGTTGTTTTTTAACTTGCCTTCCTCATGTTGCTTGATGTTTCGGGCGTCTACCGCCCAAGTTCCGTGCGAGGAGCGGACAGGGACACCCGGCACAACCCCGGAAGACTGACTAGGGCCCCCAGAAGTAGGAAGATCCCAACCGTGGCGATCGAATTCCACAGGTTCGGCTTGGCCCCCATTAGCAGGACGACCGAAAGGAAGATGGAGACTCGAATACAGAGCGAGATCTTCAAGAATGGATCCTGCAGTCGGCTGAGCAACTGGCCACTAATTGCAGTCGCGTTGGTGCAGGCTTGGCGTATCGCGCGCATACGTCTGCCAGTCACAGCACCGAGCGGTGCCATCAAAAGAAGAGCCGCGACGGCCACCTTGGGCCACGCCAAGCCAAAGGCAGACATTCGCGTCGCCAGGTAACCCCCCCAAAGCAGAATCACCAGGCCTGAACTAGCTACAATTAATGGCAGTCTTGGTACTGGGTCAATCCACACGAGAGCCTCAGTCAGGGTGGAGGCTCGTCTTAAGCGATACAAGAACAGCACCTCGACACTCAAGGCAGCAAATAGGACGAGTACGGCGGAGATGTGAATGAACAGAGCGAGAGCATAGATCGTCATAATCACTCCTTTTCGTGATTAGTTCGAGATCCCAATAACCTTCCGAATCGAAGACCGATCGTCGATCACTTTGATCATGAAATCGGCGACATCGGCGCGCGAGATCTTGAGTCCAAAACGAGGCAGATGCCCCTGTCGCACGCGATACTTTCCGGTGTAAGGGTTGTCCGTAAGTTCGGGCGGGCGCACGATTGTCCAGTCAAGGTCGCTCTTGGCAAACACTTCTTCCATCGCTGATGCGTCGGCCACCACCCGGGGAAAAAACAAGCGGCCAAGGAGATATGCCGGCGGCAAAACGGAATTCTTGAACAAGAACGCCACGGACTCGACGACGACACGTCTGACTCGGGCTCGTGACATTGCACTGGTCAGCGCAATGGCAAATTGTTCAAGAAGGTGGGCATCAGCCTTTGATGCCGGTGCTCTTGGACCGAATCCCGATAAAACCACATCATGGCCCTTCAGGACCTGCTCCAGTTGAGCGGTATCCAACAAATTGCCTTGCTTGCCTGAGATCCGATCCTGAAACGGGCTGAGTCGTTCCGGCGAGCGAACAAACGCAGTAACTGAGTGCCCGCATCCAAGTACCTGGCGGACGATCTCCAGGCCGGTCCCCCCAGTGGCTCCCAACACAACCAACTTTAAGGCGTTCCGTGGTTTCAAGAGTCCGCCGCTCTCAACTTCGGTCGTTGCGATCGCACATTGACTAGATCCCATGGCTTTCTCCCTCCTCGGCTGGTGACCTTCGGCAGGCGTGGACGACCGCGTCCGCCGTTTGCCTCAGGCAGCGCGGAGCTGTTTTCGTTCCATTTCTGCGCCTCTGCCGATTTCGCTCACTCGCCGGCCACTTGCTTAGTGGCGACGTTGAGCCGATTCCAGACATTCGTCATTGCGAACCACAGAACTAGCGAAGCAAGCGCACCCTCGTCGTAGTGCCGTGCCGCCTCCGACCAGATTTTGTCTGGAACCGGGTCGAAACGGTCACTTAATCGGGTAGCGGCTTCGGTGAGCGCGAGCGCCGCGCGTTCGGCATCCGTGAAATAGGGCGCGTCTTTCCAGGCAGCCACTGCGAACAGGCGTTCGATTGTTTCATCCGCCTTCTTAAAGCGGAAGCCCATGTCGACGCATACACTGCAACCATTGATCTGGCTCGCCCGCAGGTGAACAAGATCGAGTGTCTTCTTTGGTACGCCCCCCTGCTCGGAAGCCTTTGCCAGATTTTGTAGTGCTTCCATTGCGCCGGGAATGATCATTGCCGGATTCTTCATTCGTGCTTACATGACTGTGAATCTCCTTCTTGAGAAACTTGTGTTTTCTACTTCAACACCATGACGAATCACAATAGGAGAACGTGACTGCGAATTGCGCCGAGGGTTCTAACCCATGAGTTTTGAAGAACTTGTTTTTGTGCTCTTGGGTTTCCGAGCCTCCCTGTCACAACATTTCGGTTTGATCCGTCATCGCTATGACGAATCATTGCGAGACAACGTGACTACAGGTAAAAAAGGAGCAGATCTTGGCAAGAATCGAAGGCATTGATCCCCAACAGACGTCATTCCCGATGCGGCAGGTGTTCAAGAAAGTCCGCAAGATATTGGGTCGCGATCTCACGCCGCAGAAGATCGCAGCCCGAGTGCCGCGAGTGTTCTGGATAAATGCTCTCGCAGAATGGCTGCTGGGACAGAAAGGGGCGGTTCCACAACGTCAGCGGATGCTGCTGACGCTTCGGACCGCAGTGCGAGTTGGGTGTCCTTTCTGAATCGATGCCAATTCTGCCGGGGCAGAATGTACGGTTTGAGCGATGACGAAATTGCGGTGATCCGGGAGCGACAGCACGAAACATTTGCGCCGGCGGAGGTCGCTTTATTGCGCATGGCCGACGCCATGGCTGACACTCCGTCGAACGTCAGTGACGAGCTCTATCGAGAGCTGCGCCAGCGCTTTTCAGAAGAGCAACTTATCGAGCTCACGGCGACTGCAGCGCTCGAAAACTTCCGTGCGCGATTCAACCGCGTGTTCGACGTAGGAAGCGACGGATTGTATCGCAAGGGTCTGAGGTTTAAGCAGCGATAAACCTCGGTCACATTTTATGCCCTACACCGTCACTAAGGAGACAGAGCCAAACGAGGAATTCGACCTTATGCTTGAACAGGAATGGCTGGCAGACAAATTCGAGGAAAACCGGGGCCACTTGCGGGCGGTAGCTTACCGCATGCTCGGTTCGCTCAACGAAGCGGATGATGCCGTACAGGAAGCCTGGCTGCGTCTGAGCCGCTCCGATGCAGGCATCATCGAGAACCTCGGTGGATGGCTGACCACAGTTGTCTCCCGCGTTTGCCTGGACATGTTGCGCTCGAGAAGCTCGCGGAAAGAGGAGGCACTGGACGCCCCAGCAGCGCGACCACGGTTCCAGACCTCGGGACGGATGGATCCGGAGCAAGAAACACTCCTGGCGGACTCAATCGGCGCGGCATTGCTGATCGTGCTTGACCGGCTCGATCCGGCCGAGCGACTGGCGTTCGTTTTGCACGACATGTTTGCCGTTTCTTTTGACGAAATCGCTTCCATTCTTGGGCGCTCGATGGAAGCGGCCAGACAACTGGCGAGTCGGGCACGACGTCGCATTCAGGGTGCGCCAGCGATTCCCAAGACTAGCCTCATGGAGCAAAGACGGGTCGTTGACGCGTTCCTCGACGCTTTGCGCCGCGGTGATTTTGAAGGTCTGGTCGCGGTGCTTGATCCCGATATTGTGGTCAGAATCGATGAAGCCGCTGCCGGTCCGGGAGCGCCGAGGCAGATTCGTGGCGCAAGGAATTGGGCGAAGGGAGCGATCGCATTCTCGCGACAACTTTCTGGTACTGTACAGCCTATGTTGGTTAACGGAGAGGTGGGACTGGTCTGGTCTCCGGGCGGACGCGTGTTTCGTGTGCTTTGCTGCTCATTCGTCAATGGGAAAATCGCAAGGGCTGAGATAATCGCCGATCCAGTTCGTCTGCGCGAACTTGATCTTGCGATGCTCGAGGAATGACGGTTGGTGACGTCACCAACCCGATGATCCGCATGCGGAAACAGGGGATGAGAATACTGATCACCGGAATCGTCTCTATCGTGATCCAGTTCGGGTTGGCGATTGTAGGGTGGGCTGGGGAGCGCGTTCTTTGCGGATCCAGCGCTCCGGGCGCTAGGTGGGTGACGATGGTGCACTTGACTCGTACGTTCTCTAAATACGCGTGCGGAGGCAACCCGACCTCTTTCTGAAAGGCCCGGGCGAAATAGAAGGGGCTGAGGTGGACCGGCGTAGCCAGTTCCCAAAGCGAGACCTCCGCATCATAGTGCGCCTCGATGTACTCGCGCGCTTTGCGAACTGCCGTTCGCTCGTTCAGATCGCATGAGCGCGAACATCGATCGTCGGCGTGGCGCCGGATCAGATACGCGAGGGCGTCAATCAGAGTCGATTCGACCGAAAGGGTGGGCGCACCCTCGGCCACAGCG
>Ga0126370_10000774_pt1 | contig 13763 bp, 10 predicted proteins | sample PanSoiMetaPlot_3_FD_92586 | JGI IMG/M metagenome (GOLD analysis project Ga0126370, IMG submission 92586) | Tropical forest soil microbial communities from Panama - MetaG Plot_3 | ecosystem: Environmental > Terrestrial > Soil > Tropical forest > Bulk soil | place: Panama | collected 2016-02-17 | reverse complement strand
CGACATTTGGTTGGTGTAGATGGCTGACGGAGTCCGGTTGAAGTAACCGAATGGTGAAGACGTGCGGCTAAGGTAATGCTCGTCGAGGTCGCGATTGATTAAGGGCGCATATTTCTTGAGCACACGCGAGTCCGACGCCCGCCCGATCAACCCTATGGCTTTGGCGACCGCGCCGCGAAATGGCCCGCAAACTTTTTTCATGGCTTCAAGCCAATAGAAATACATGTAATTGTGATAGCCCGCGAAGGTTTCGTCGCCGCCTTCGCCCGATATGAGCACCTTTACGTGCTGGCTGGCGAGCTTCGCAACATAGTAGAGAGAAATACTGGCCGGTTCACAAACCGGTTCCTCCATGTACCAGACATATTCTGAAAGGAACGAGGCGAACTCCTGCGTCGAGATCGTGATCTCATAGTATTTGGAACCAAATCGTTCGGCCGCCATTCTCGCAAACGGGCGTTCGTCGACGCAGCCCGGATGTGCAAAACCGATGGTATAGGAGCTGACCGGCTTGTCGGTTTTCCTGCAGGCCAGACTTAACATTGCGGTGGAGTCCACGCCTCCGCTCAGCAGAAAACCAACCGGCACGTCACTGATCATGTGCAACTGCACCGTCTCATCCAGCAGTTGCAGGAGTTCTTGTTCGAGCTCCGGGGTCGATTGCCGCTTTTCGGCCGGCTGGAAATCGAGGTCCCAGTACTTCTGGATGCGGACTTTTCCGTTTTGGACCAGGAGCCAGTGTCCGGGTTCGAGTTTGAAGAAATTGCGGAGCAATGTTGGCGAACCGGGCACATAGTAATAGGTCAGAAAGCGGTCGATCATGGCGGGGTCGATTTCGCGGCGCACGGCAGGATCGACCAAAATCGCTTTCATCTCCGAAGCGAAACTGAAGAATTGTTTACCCATGTAGTAGTACAGGGGCTTGATTCCAACCCTGTCCCGCGCCAAAAACAGCGACTTCGCTCTGGAATCCCAGATGGCAAACCCGAACATGCCGCGCAGCTTCTCGACGCACGCCGGACCATACTCTTCATACAGATGGACGATCACCTCGGTGTCCGATTGCGTCTTGAAAACGTGCCCCTTCGCGAGGAGCAACGCACGGAGTTCTTGATAGTTGTAGATCTCGCCGTTGAAGACGATCCAAACGGTTTCCTCTTCGTTGGCGAGAGGCTGGTGCCCGCCGCTTAAGTCGATTATCGAAAGGCGGCGGAAGCCTAGTCCGACCTGGCCGTCCACATAGTAGCCGTCGTCGTCCGGACCACGATGCACGATCGCGTCCGCCATCTGCTTCACCAGATTCGGGGCAACCGTGGCCTGGGGGTCAAACTCGAGTTTGCCGCAGATCCCGCACATGCCTTACTCTCCTCGGCTTAATTTCCAGGTCGCTCCGTGAAGCAAATGGAGCTAAGCGAACTGTTGTGCCCCGGTCATGGCACCGCCTGGAAAAGCGCGGGCCGCCATAGCCTGCTCGTAGATCTCCATGAGCAGGGAATAGTTTCTCTCCGCCGTATAGTCGGCTTCGTACTTCCGCCGGGCTGCCCGTCCCATACCAGCGACTTCCGGGGGATGGTTCCAGGCCCATTTAACTTTCTCGGCCAGGTCTTGTGAATCGCCACCATTGAAATGCAGACCTGTCCTGTGGTCCTCGACGATTTCGGGCATTCCGCCTAACTTCGAACACAAAACGGGAGTCCCGCAAGCGAAAGACTCGACAATGCACATCGGGAAGCCCTCAAACCACGTGCTAGGCACGATCGTGAATCGCGCGCCCTTGACCATCTCAAGCGCCGCGCCATGCGATAACCTTCCGCGCAGTGTAACGTTACAAAGTCCCAATTCACGAACCCGAGCTTCCATCCACGGCCGGTCTGGGCCGTCGCCGACGACCTGCAGGGGATAGTGCGCGGGCAGGCATTTCCAGGCGTCCAGCAGTACCCTGGTGCCTTTTGTTTCGTCTAAACGCCCTAGGAACAGTGCATATTCGCCGGCGCCGAGCCTTTCGCCGGGATCCGGATCAGCGAAGTTGGGTTTGACCACCAGCTTATCGGACGGAAATCCCGATCGAACGAATTTCTCTTTCGCGAAGTGAGTCAAAGCAATGTAGCGAGTTACCAATGTCTGCCAGGTACCAAGAGCGCGGTGCGTGGCCAGCATCAAGGCGACGGCCCCGGTGGCTTTACGTGAATTTCGATAACAACCGTGAATGACGCTTCGCAACAGGCTGTAGTCCACACATTCTTCACAGACGGTGCCGTCGCGTGAAAAAGATGACGCCGGGCACAGCAACCGGTAGTTATGCAGAGTCTGAACGACCGGAATGGCTTTTTCAAAGCAAGCCGAGTAGATGGAAGGCGAAATGGCCATGAAAGTGTTGTGCACATGAACGAGATCGGGGCACTCGGCTTCCAAAATAGCCGCGAAATCGCGACGGGACTGCTGCGACCAGATCATTTGAGGCACAACACCCAGTGAGCCGCCATTCAATTCCATGTTGCTGCGGACAAAGGAAATGACTTTGTGTCCGCCCCGTTCCAGAAGCCGTTTTTCGCTTTGAAATACCACGTCTTCTCCGCCAGCTTCGCGGTACGAGTTGTGAACCAATACGACCCTCATCGCCTCGCCCGGCTAATAGGAGTCTCCCCGAGCGTGCAGAGAAGCCCGCTTATCCGAATCAGGATCAACCATGTGCGGCACAACGCGATTCAATTCCTCGACCAATTCGGCGACAGTTTGTCGCGTGGTCTTAAGCCGGCTGGGATCTGCCGGAGACAGCCGTCCGGAAATGCCGTCGCGCAGCTTCTCAGTGAACTCGCCGAGATCGTCCGGTGAGAATGTGTTTTCCGAAGGGAACAACTCGGCGGCGCACCCTGCATATTTCGAACACAGGACCGGAATGCCCGAAAGGATCGCCTCGTTGGCGACAAGGCCCCAAACATCCTCGAGCGTCGGAAAAACCAGAAGGTCGGCGCTCCTGTAAACAGCCGGCATTCTGTCCGGCGGCTGCGCGTTCTGAAAATAGACGTTTTTCAGTCCTCTGGACTCCGCCCGGTGCTGAATGGCGGGTTTGTCGCGTCCACTGCCAACCAGCAACAGCGAGAATTCGCAGCCCTGCCTTTGCAGGTTGGCTGCAGCCTCGATTAACAAAGCGATTCCCTTGCGCTCGATGAATTGCCCCACGTGGAGCACAACCGGCTTTGGCGCGATCGTCCAGGCCGGTTCGACGCTCGCTTGGAATCGGGCTTCGTCGACTCCGTTCTGCAGCTGAAGCATCCGCTCTCGTTTGACGCCCAAAGCCAGCAAGAACTCAGTGGATGACTGGCCGTAGGTTACCCAGTGATCTGCCCACCGGGTAATGACGCTCCGCAGCGCCTTCCTGATACGGCCCGTGTTGCGCTCGGTGTGTAGTGTTCCGCCCCACCAGATCCAAACGGGCTTACGAAAGAGGGTCGCATAGGCCAATGCAATCACCGTGCGAAATCCCATTTCGTTGCTGATGACGGCATCCGGCTGAAAACGCAGCAGGTGCCACAGGAAGCCCGGTGTGATGTGGATGAACTTCTCGTCAAAGACTTCTCCGCTCCGCTTTTTCGCGTATCGAATCTGCCAGCCCCAGGCGCGGATCACTTTGGCCTTTGGCAGAGCTTCCTCGAGGCCGTTCCACGAGTCGCGGTTGGCCTCCTTGCCGCCATGAAGAACGAGGAGGTTGAACCGCTCGGCCAACGCAGAATAGAGCGGCAGCCTGTAAGGCGCGACCATGTTCAGCAGTATCGCCAACTTAGTCTTGCGCTGGCTGGCATCCATGACAGTGATTCCCAAGCAGGCTTGTCCAGATCAGCGATTGGCGAACATCATCGGAACCGGACCGATATCGACGCTCACAGCTTTCAAAGGATGAGGGCTCTGCAGGAGACGCTTGGCTTTTGCCACTTTCCAAGCACGGGGCACCTCGAATTTTCGATTGCCCTCGGTATTCCAGACCACCCACTCCTTCTTCCCGGAACGCCTGAGCTCGCACGTCCAAGTGTGGTCCGCCGTCGAAGTGCAACTTGCCATCTTGGCTCCCACCAGCCACTGCTCTGTGACGCCGTAGGCGGATCCCGCAGGGGTGATAGAGCGACTGTCTTCTTTGTAAGTGATAATGGCGGTGTATTGATTGTCCCAGGCATACCAATAGAAGCGCTGTACTCCCGCCGCCCAGGAAAGGATGAACGCCCGCGCCAGAAAACCGGCGGCGAGCTCATCGGAGTCGAGTTTGGCCGGCGGAAGCCAGCCCGTTTCCGTATTCCACACGGGTTTATCGGCCAAGCCGTTATCAGCGAGGACCTGGCGGACGCGTTGAATGATGGGCAACATCTCTTCCGGTGGAAGCGTGTGGGGATCGACGTAGAAGTGGAAAGCTATGACGTCTACGTACTGCCCTCCGCCACTTTTCAGAAATTCCGCAAGCCAGGGAACGCCGTAAGCAGCGGTTGCCGAAGGAGAGACCACCAAGGCCCCGGGATCGACGTTGCGCACGATCTGGGATGCCTCCCTGGTTAGCGCCAGCATCTGTTCCATCGAGCCGCTCCAATACTCCGTCAGATTCGGCTCATTCCAGATCTCATAGGCGCGAATTCGCCCTTTGTACCGTGTAACCACGGTGCGAACGTACGCGCGCCAGTCTTCTATATTGGCGGGCTCCGCGCTGAATCCCGGATAATAGTTGGACTTGAGTTGCGGTCTCGCAGAGGCCCACGTCGGCGAACCTCCCAGAGTCAACAAGAGACCCGTGCCGTGTTGTTCGGCCAGCGAGACATAGCCGTCTAGCTTTTCGAATCGCCACTGTCCGCGGGCCGGCTGCAGATCCGCCCAGGTCACATTGGCATCCCAAAGCCTCCACTGCGGGACCGGGGGGACCGGCCAGGGTGTCGGAACGGGATAAGCAAGGTGGTGAATGTGCATGCCGAAGTAAGAGGCGGGAATGGCCGCTTTCGGTGGCTGCAAGTCACTGCCGAACGCCGCCCCCAGCGCGGCCCAAGACGCCAATATCAGGAGCGGGATCCGACCGCCGAAGCGTGCCATCTCTTCTCCTCTTTGACCGCGGTCTTGATACCCGAAACCGTGCCGTAGATTCCTTCCAATCGCCCCGTACATTGCTCCAAGTTAAACTCTCGCAGGATCACCTCGCGGCCGGCTCTTCCGAATCTTTCCCTCAATTCCGCGTTCCTGAGGAGTGTAGCCAGATGCTGGGCCAGGGATTGCCAATCCCGCTCTGCCGCCAGGAATCCTGTTTTCTCGTGGCGAATAATTTCCGGGATTCCTCCACAGCGGAACGCGACTACCGGCTTCCCCACGGCCTGCGCTTCCGCGCAGACCATGCCGAAGCCTTCTGCCTCTCCCGAACGCATGGTCACCGAAGGCATGCACAGCATGGAGGCCCGGTTCATCCAATCGAGAACTTCCTGCGGCGTCCGGACACCCAGGAACCTGTAGCGCCGCAGCGATTGTTTCGCAAGTCCTTCCAACTCGTTGCGCCTTGGTCCGTCTCCAATCAAGACCACCTCGACATCGGGATATTGCTTTTGCACTTCAGACGCTGCTTTAATCAGATATTCCGGGCCTTTGAAACCCACCAGGCGCCCGACAAAAAGAATCATGGGGCGGTCTTCCGTCGAGGCCGGCTTAAACTTCCCGGTGTCCACTCCCGTGTACAGAACGGTGATCTTCTCTGGCGGGAACCCCTGTTCCAGCAGCTTGCCCTGAACGAACCTTGACACTGCAAGGAACAGCGCTTTGCTTTTCTTCAGTTTCCCCTTGTTCCTGAAATAGTGTCGAAATCCAAAATAAGTCTTCTGATACCGCAAGTCGGTAATCGCTATGTCGGAACCGTGGAAGGTCACAATCAGCGGCAGTCTCAACCTGTTTGCCAGCGGCAGCGCTCGCAGTCCATTCGGCCCGTAGTGTGCGTGCAACAAGACCGGGCACAGAGCCGACAACCGTGTCGCCAGAGTCGGGGCGGATCCGAAGATCTTGAATCTCAGTTCGCGGAGCTTCCCCGGCAGGTTCCCGGGATTCACCGTATACACCCGCTCCTGTGGCAGTTCCAAACCGGTAACGCGCCGCGATCCGGCAAACACGGGCTCAAACTCTCTTAGCGCGCTGGCCTGCGCCTGAATGAAGGTTTCCGACGGATACAGCAGGTGATCGCAGAATATGACAACGCTTGGCTTTGCAGTGGTGTTCACGCGGGTTCTACCATGGAGATCAAAGGCATTTCTTCTTCTTGCGCCTTGCAAGCGAATAGCAGCGGATCCGCGCCGATAATGCACGAGACACAAAGAGCCCACTCGATATCCTGGACCATGATCGTGCACTCTCCGGCGTTGTGGATGATGAAGTAGAGAAGAAATGCCAGAGGCCACAAGGCGCAGCTGGAGAAGCTGTGCCTCGAGATGTAAAGCGCCCGCTTCACTCCGCTGCCGATGAGGACAAGCGTCAATAGGAGTCCGATCGCGCCCAAGGTCAGAAGCATTTCGAGATATCCGTTGTGGGAATACATGACCGGGCCACGCATGACTCGATTGACCACGAGTGATTCCGGGGAAGCGCCCAGCCAGAACCCCGAATAGCCGTAGCCCAGAATCGGCCTCTGCGGAATGAAGGAGAGCACCAGGCTCCAAATCTCGGTTCGTCCGGTTAAGTTCGATGAGCGGCCTAGGAGGGCGGTGACTCTGTCACTATTCGAAACCAGAAACGACAAGCCGACCGAGCCAAGAATCACGACGATCACCACAAGCACATACAAGGGGACGTGCAATCGCAGCGCCGCAAATTTGTATATATTTAGCAAAACCAGAGCGACGATCAGGACAACTGCCGGTGTTACCGAATCCGAGTTCAGGAGTAACACCGCGGACAGCAACATGAACAGAGCTTTTAGCACTCGCGAAAGACCGGTGTGCGCGGGAAGCTGGGATTCTATGAGCAACGAAAGCCCCATCGCCGAGCCCAGAGCATTCTTGTAGTCGAACACCCCCATCCAGTCGCCTTCCTTGGATATCCCGTAACCGGGGAGAAGCAATACGCAGGCGAGACTCAGGACCGCAAGTATGCGGAACAACCAGCTGAGCACACGAAGTTGTTCTTGCAACGAAACTCGGACCGCCAGCGCGACTCCGAACAGGGTCATCCCGAACAACGCTATGCATTTTCGCAAAACCAGATCCGGCATCTCCGACCACAAACTGGACAGCAGCGCCAGGAGCAGAAGGGCCACCAGGGACCAGTTGCGCCGCACAACGAAGAGGGCGTCCCGGTACCAGGGAAGCAGAACCAGAGCTACGCCTAAGTAGGTAACCGCCAGCACCAACCTCCACGCGGGGTTCCCCTCAAGCGCCGTCCCCTCCGTATCCAGGACCAACGACAGCACCGCTCCGGAGAGAACGAATGCTGCGCCTCCCAGCACCATCAGTTCCAGGCGCCTTTTTCTTGGATTCATGCTTCAGCCCTTGCTTCCAGCACTTCCCTACCGCCGGCGAGGCTCCGCGAGCGCCGGAGTAGAACGAACACCGCGGTGCCGACGGCGCAAAGCAGCAGCAGGTCAGAAGCAATGCTCGACCACGCCGCTCCACGCCATGAATAGCGGGGAATAATCCACAGATTGATGCACACGTTGAACACCGCCACGCTTACGCCGATCGCCGTGCGCAGCGCTTGGTAGCCCACTCCGGTGAGCGCATCCGCGAGAAACAGGTGAACCGCCTTCAACAACGGCAGGACCGCCAGCCAGCGCAGCGCTTCGGCGGTCAGCCGATATTCGCGGCCCAGAATCAACGGCACCACGCCTGCGCAGAGCAGTAGTGCGACAGCCAGAAACGTTGCGTATCCGAAAGCGCGCAGGATCAAAGGCCGGATATAACGCAGCGTAGCCGCAATGCCGTCCGCGCCGACCCGGAAGAAATTCGGATAGGAAGCGACTAACACCGAGGCTACAGGCGTAAAGCTGAAATCGACAAGCCGATAGGCAGCGCCATAGATTCCCGTCGCCTCCAGAGTACCGAAGCGAGCAAGCATGGCTTTATCGATATCGTTGTAGATGGTCTGCGCACTTTGTCCCACGGAGAAATAGAAGCCCTCTCTGATTTCCGTGAGGGGGCGGGCAAAGGTAAACGCGGGAGCGCCTAGTTTAACGAGAACCAAAACGAATGCCAAAAGCGCGACGAGGGTAGTGCTGCCCAGATAGAATCCTCCCCACTGCAGCGCGGTGGGATGGCCTTTGAGGGTAGAAAGAATCACCGCCGCGGCCAGCCGGACTGCACTTAGCAGCACGTTGATCGAAGCCGTCCATTTCATCCGCTCAAACGCAACGAACGCTTGCAAGCAGATTGTCGAGACGCTGGTGCCAAACAGATCGGCGCCCGCGACCATCATGATCAGCTTCACGGGAATCTTGGCAGGCAAGACAAAATGCGAGATGGCAACCGCCACACAAAACAAGAAAACGGCCGACAACGATGTGGTTATGAGCGCATTGCCAAAGTTTTCGCGAAATTGGCGTTTGTCCAGGGCCACATTCTTGATCAGCAGATATCCGCTGCCCATGGTTGCAAAAGGCAGCAGAATGCCGACAAATCCCACCACGCCGACAAAGGCGCCATAATTCTGGGCGCCGAGGGAACGAGCAATTGCGGTGAAATACAGCGCCTGGATGAGCAGCCTGAACCCCTGGCCAAGTATCATCCAGACCGTATTGCGAGCCACGGTGCCCTTGAACGGCTCGCCGACCGCTCTCTGTTGCGCCATCGGACGGTCGGCCGGTGCTTTAAGGAAGGCGGGCTGCGGACGCGATCCACGCCCAACAAAACCTGCACCGTTCTGTCCGCTGTTTATCCACTCACTCGCCCCTTTAACGTCCGGGCTGGTATTAGACGGCACCCGACCCCCTAATGACCGCTGGAATCGTCAGCGCCAGGATCTTCAAGTCGAGCCAAAGCGACCAACGATCGATGTATTGCATGTCCAACACCATCCACTGGTCGAAGGGAATGCTGCTGCGACCGCACACCTGCCACAAGCAGGTGATTCCGGGCGGAACGCTGAATCGCCTGCGATGCCAGTCTTCGCTGAAACTCTCGTAATCGCGCAGCGGCAGTGCCCGCGGTCCAACCAGGCTCATATCGCCCTTCAGCACGTTAAAGAGTTGGGGCAGTTCGTCGATGCTGGTCTTGCGCAGAATGCGGCCGAGCGGTGTGATCCGCGGGTCATCCTTGATCTTGAACACCGGACCAGTCATTTCGTTCAGATGCGCCAGGGATTGCTGAATCTGCTCGGCCGCGGAGACCATGGTGCGGAATTTGAACATCGTAAACTGCCGTTTGTTCAACCCAATTCGCTTCTGGGCGAAGATCACCGGCCCGGGGGACGTCAATTTAATCAACGCCGCTACCAGCAAGAACAAAGGCGCAAAGAGGATCAGCAAAGCCAGCGAGCCGATCACGTCGAACGCCCGTTTCATGAGCAGTTGCCAGCCCTCCATGACGTTGCTACTGGAGATAATTTGCGGCACGCCTCCCGCCGCCTCGCCGCGTTGTCCGGCGAACTTCAGGTCGAATATGTTTGTGTCCATACGGACCAGAATCCCGTGTTGCCCCGCCAGTTGGGCGATCTCGGCGGAACGTCCGTAGAAGGAACGCAGCGGAAGGTACATGGCGATTTCGTCCACCACATTTTTCCGCAGAAACTCCGCCAGCCCGCTATAGCCGCAAGCGAGCGGGAATCCGGACTCCCTGAATGTCTCCATCCCGGTCCATTCGTCATCGACAAATCCCAAGAGGTTGCAGCCGAGCTCCGGCATTGCTTGTATGGTGCGGGCGAAGCCCACGGCCCGCGGGTTCGTCCCCAGGATCAGGACGTGATGCAGATTGCGGCCGCGTTTGCGGATGGCGCCGAGGACGGATCGCAGCAGCAACCGCGTCACTACCATGAGCAGCGTTCCGATCGCCCAAAACGCCAACAGGAAGTAAGGGGGCGCGCTCGAAATAAGAAACAGTTTACTTTCCAACCAGAGACATACGGTCAGCAGGGCCATCGCCCGTAGCACGTCCAGAGTCTCAGCGCTCCTGCTGGACATTCTTTTCGACTGGTATAACCTGCGGACGACCAGCACGCTATGACCTGTCAACACGCCAACCGTAAACACCACGCAGCTGAACAGGCTGACCCGCATGGCGAACAGACTCGTGAACCTGGTCCACTGGTTGGAGCCCGTGGTCACGGCTGCTGCCAACGCGAAAGAGATCATGAGCAAGCCGATGTCGATTGCCATCAATACCCGAAGCATGATTCGCCGCGTTATTTCGTGAATCTTGGTACCCATGGTTGATTGAACTCGAGTTTGGAGGAGGAACTAGACCGGCTCTACTTCATACCCATCAATTCGTATCGCCAGAGACTTCTCGATCAGATGCACGGAAATCACTAGGCTCTTGTCGTTCTTCACTTTCGAAAGAATGCCTTCGATTCCCTGTAAAACACCGCTGCGGATGCGGACTCGTTCTCCGACGCGAAGAAACTCATGAACTGTCGTCGGAATGCCTTGCGCAACAATCGGTCGGAGATTTTCAATCTGTTCGTCCGGAATCGGCGTTCCGCGCCCCGAGGCTCCAACAAGCTGCACGACACCTTCCGTTTGCAGCACGCGCACTCGCGATTCCGATGACATCGGCAGGCGTACGAACAGGTACTGCAGGAACAGCGGCGATTCAACCAACTGGTAGCGATCGCTCCAGCGCCGCCGCTCGCGATGCAGCGGCAGAAAACTCTGTATGCCTTTGTCGTCGAGGCTCGAGTTCACCTTTTTTTCGTGACGCGGCCTGGTCTTCACGGCAAACCAGAACGATTCCGCCGCTGAGGCTGCGCTAATGCCGCAGCATGCCTTCTCGTGCCCGCCAACCATCCCTAGAGACATAGCTCCGCTCTTCTCAATCCCAGCGTCGTTCAAATTTGAACAAAAACCAGACTTCCGAAACCTAAAGTCGCTTGTATATCGCCGCCGGAATGGGGAAGGTGCGATTGTTCAGCACCGCGCCGAGCACGGAAACGTTCGCGCTCCGCAGGCTCTCCACGATCCGCACGGCGGCTTCGCGACGCGTGCTGTTGGCTTCAAGTACGAGAACGACGCCGTCCAGCCACTGGCCAAGAAGCAAGGCATCGGCGAAACCGCTCAAAGGCGGCGCATTCATCACCAGGTAATCAAACTCTGTGCGCAGTTCGCAGATCCTGTTTTTCATTCGATCGGAGTTAAGCAGGACTGCGGCGTCTTGAGCCGGCGCACCAGCGGAAAGCAGCCAAAGATTTTCCGGCCCAACTCGTCGTGCAAATTCCTTGATCGAACCTTGCTGTTGCGCGGCATCCACCAATCCCCGTTCCGGATCTACACCGAGCGCGTGGGACAAGGATGGCGACCGCAAATTCCCTTCCGCCAGACATATGGAGCCCGAAACGCTCTTGGCCAGCAACTTGGCGGTGAGGACGCTTAGCCAGTCGCAACCGCGACTGGTGTCAATTGGCGCAAACAGGACGGCCTTTGACGAGGACTGCTTGGAGTCCAGAAATAAGCGCTGCAACAGCTTCAAGGCTTCTTCGCGAAGCGTCGGCTCGACGAATGACACGTCCTGGGACAGTGCGTCGACCGCTTCTTGCGGCATAGCGGGTCTCGATTCCGTTGCCCACTCGCGGGCGCTCCCTAGGCCGAAATCGGCTTGTTGCAATAGCTCGTAATTCTTACTCACGGTCCACCCCTTTGCCCGATGGGTTTTCAGGGGACATGCCGCGGCGCCGCTGCCGGGCGCGCATCCTGCGCAAACTCCGGCGATCGACGGCATCGCGTATCTTCGATGGAGATTCTGCCGGAACCGCGCGTTCAACCTCTGCCGGGTGGGCCGCCACTGGGCTCGACGCAAGTCCGGTTTCCGCGTCGGGCGCGGATGAAATCGCCGCCGATTCGGACCCGCTCAGATTCGTCGCGGTCGCGCCGAACGACAAATAGAATCCCGATGTCGCCAAGAAACTGAGTCCGAGCGCGCTGGCCAGACGCCGCCATCTTGGTACGACGCGAAATCGCTCTCGAGCCGAACCGTGAAGAGCCGGTACGCCACCCCCACTCTTGGGGTGAACCACGGTGTCCAGATTGAGATCGTCCGTGGTCTCGCCCAAGATCTCCTCATCCACCTGCGACTTCTTTAGCGCACAGGCTATGGACATGGAATTGAAGCAAAGAGTGTTGATATTGCGAGGAATGCCCTCGGATTGCTCGGCGATGATTCCGTAAGCCTTGGTCGAAAATATGCCGTGGCCGGCTGTGGCCCCGGCCACCTGGAGACGGTGATCGATATACTCGCGGGTTTCCTGGGCGTTTAATGGCGCCAGCTTGGCAATGGTGGAAATTCTTTGTCGCAGCTGAGTGAGCCGCTCGCTGGCGAGTTTCTCGGCGAGCTGAGGCTGACCGGCAAGAATGATATGGATCAACTTTTTCGCAGGGGTTTCGAAATTGGAAAGCATGCGAACCAGTTCAAGGACCCGCTCTTCCAGATTCTGTGCCTCATCGATGACCACCACGACTTGACGTCCGTCTTGCGATTGCTCGAGCAAGTAGTTGTTCAGCTTTCTGTGCATGCGGGCGATTTCGCCGCTTTCGTCGTCGATGCCCAGATCCGCCAACAACGATCCCAGAAATGCTTCCTGGCCACCGAGCGTCTGGAAGAGAAATGCGGTCCTGGCGTTCTCCCGGATCCGGCGCAGTACGTGGAAAAGCAGCGTGGTTTTGCCCATGCCCGGGGGAGCAATCAATGCTACGAAGCCCCGGCCAGAGCGTAGGCCGTAAAGCAGAGATCCCAGCGCTTCGCGATGAGTGCCAGTCAAATAGAGGAATCTGTCGTCAGGAGTCGTCCCGAATGGTTCGGTCCGGAGTTTGAAATGTTCCTTAAGCATGGGGATCACGCCACCTGCCTCGGCACGGCGGCAAGGATCGGGATATTCAGCAGCCGCTCCACCTCGGCCGGGGTCCGCAGCGATGGATCGGCGAGTTCCGCCAGATAACCTGCGGCAATTGCTACCAGCAATGCCAGCCAGAATCCGGCGAAAATTACAGAAGAGGAACTGTGCGCCGGGAGCGTCGGAACGGTGGCCGGAACGGCGATAGCCACGTTGGCGATCCTTCTGGCGTCCAGCGCATCCGAGGTCCGCTCCTGCTCCCGCTTGGTAAGATAGAGCAGGTAATTTCCCTCATTGGCCTTGGCCTCGCGCAACAGAGCGCCCTGCTCAACGGACTTCACATCCAAATCCACCATCTTCAGCTGAATGTCGTGAATGCTCGCGGAAAGCACCGTCGCCCTGGCTTGTTCCGAAGCCAGATCGGCTTCCGTCTTGGCCATATCCTGGCGGAGATACTCGTAGGTAGGATCGCGGTCCGTGGTCTTGTTAACGTACCTGGACTGCTCGCCGTGGGCGATTGCTTCCTCGGTCTGCGCAATCTCTGTATCCACTTCCTGCACCAGCGGATAGGAAGGATCGTACTTCAGCAGCAGCTGCGTTCGCTTCAGCTGGGCCGCGAGCAGCGTGGACTTTAATTGGTCCAGCAAGAGGTTTGCCGAGATCGATGCTTCGATGGTGTTCGAACGGTTGGGGGTTACCGCCATCTGCGCTTTGATATTTTCGATCCGCTGCTGGTCGGCGGCGACGGCCTGGCGGGAGTTGTAGAGGTTCGCGTGCGCGGCTGCCAGCTG
>Ga0126370_10000771_pt1 | contig 13773 bp, 10 predicted proteins | sample PanSoiMetaPlot_3_FD_92586 | JGI IMG/M metagenome (GOLD analysis project Ga0126370, IMG submission 92586) | Tropical forest soil microbial communities from Panama - MetaG Plot_3 | ecosystem: Environmental > Terrestrial > Soil > Tropical forest > Bulk soil | place: Panama | collected 2016-02-17 | reverse complement strand
GGCCGCGCTGCTGGCCCCCTGGCTCCCGCTGCTCGATCCGGACACCGTGGACACGCCGAACCGTCTGCGGCCGCCACTCACGCCGGGTCACCGGCTCGGCACCGACGAGTTCGGCCGCGACCTCCTGGCGCGCCTGATCTGGGGCGCGCGCGTGTCCCTGCTGGCTGGCGTGGCCACGGCGGCGGCCGCGATGGCGATCGGCGTGACGCTCGGAATCCTCGGCGGCTTCTACACGGGATGGGTCGAGACGGTGGTGATGAGGCTCACCGACATCTTGATGGCGTTCCCGTACATCCTGCTGGCCATCGCTATCGTCGCGGGCCTCGGCCCGGGCCTGCGCAACGCGATGATCGCGATCGCGATCGTGGGCTTCCCGATCTACACGCGGCTCGTCCGCGGCGTGGTCCTCTCACTGCGCGAGCGCGAGTTCGTGGAGGCGGCGCGCGCGCTCGGCGCCAACGATCCCCTCATCCTCGTCCGCCACATCCTGCCCCATCTGCTCTCGCCGGTGATCGTGGCCTTCAGCCTCGACGTCGGCGCCAAGATCCTCGCGACGGCCGGGCTCTCGTTTCTCGGTCTCGGCACCCAGCCGCCGACCGCCGACTGGGGCAGCATGCTCGCGACCGGCCGTCAGTTCGTCGTCCTGAGCCCCCACGTCGTCCTGCTCCCCGGTCTCGCGATCTTCGTCATCGTCTTGGCCCTCAACCTGGTCGGCGACGCCCTCCGCGACCTCCTCGACCCCCGCACCCACACTCGCTGATTCGCCGCGGAGCGGGGCAACCGTGATGCGACTGCATCGCACTGGGCTGCTGGCCGCCAAGCTCGACAACCCCTATGAACAGCGCGCATTCCGAGCTGGACGCCCGTCTTTCTCTAAATCGTTGGTGCCGAACCCGCATGAATAGTGAGGATTCCGCCCAGCACCGAAATAGTGCCATTCCAAGTGCCAGAGACGGTCGATACCGACAGCAGCGATCAGGTTGGAGCACGTGATACAACAGCAGGGACAAGAGCAACAGCTATGAGCCTGGGCCGGACCGAAACCCCTGTTGTCGGCGTTTCAATCCCGTCCCTAACATTCCACCGCCTTTCCGAGAGCGCCGAGGAGAACTGAATGTCCGAGTACATTCCGAGTCCCCGACAGTGGGTGCGCGAACAGGTCGAGCTGTATGAGAAGAGCGGCGGCAAGGAGGGAACCACACTGCGCGATACCGGGTTGCCGGTGATCATCGTCACGCACCGGGGCGGCAAGACCGGTGCGATCCGCAAGACGCCGCTGATGCGCGTGAAGGATGGCGCCCGCTACGTGCTGGTCGGCTCGATGGGTGGCGCGCCGACCAACCCGGTGTGGGTGTATAACCTGCGCTCGAATCCCGCCGTCGAGATTCGTGACCTCACCGTGGTGCAGCCGATGCATGTACGCGAGGTCGAGGATGCGGCCGAGCGAGCGCGTCTGTGGAAGCTGGCAGTCGCAGCATTTCCACCGTACGAGGAATATCAGGCCAAGACCAGGCGGCGAATCCCAATTTTCATCGCCGAGCCGAAAGCCTGAGCCTTGTCGAAGTAATCTCCCTGCTCGCCCGCGCCAGTGGACCTCGAACGGGACGGTTCAGGGGGGCTGAGGCCTGTTAACGGGCCTGCCGCGCCTATTCGGACGCAGAGTCAAGGCGTTCACCTGGTCAGCTCACCCCCCCCGCCGCCTCGCCGACGCAGCGAGCGCGATGAGCTCAGGGAGCCGCAGCGATGGCAGGAGCATCGGCACGAGCGTAGGAGACGGTGAGAATCTCCCAGAGATGTCCGTCGCCGTCTTCCCAGTAGACGTTCTTGCCGCCGAGGCGATGGTTGATCAGCATGTCGTTCTCTCCGCGCGGGCGGCTCCGGTACGCGAGGCCCGCGGCCTGGATGCGGCCGAAGATCGCGTCGAAGTCGGCGTCGCTGACGCGGAAGCAGAGGTGGTAGCGCTGGAACTGCTCGCGGTCGGCGAAGTCGAGGGTCAGCGACTCGTTGACGTAGACCGGCGTGAACTCGCCCCGTGACTCTTCCCAGCCGACACCCAAGAGGTCGGCCAAGAGCTTCGCCGAGGCGACGCAATGATGCGAGGGCACGATGACGTGGTCGAGCTGGATGGTCATGACCCCACCTCCGACGGCGTTGAACGTTACGGCTTCTTCAGGCGCATGTCTTCCCAGGGCGATGTGAAATAGAGCTGCGGGCTCAAGCCGACGCCCGCCTCCTCGACCCGCGGGCCGATCCCGTGCAGCGTGGCCGGCTCGAAGATTCCGCCGAACATGACGCGGTCGTACATCAGGCGCTGGATCTGATGCAAGAGCGCCTCGCGCTTCTTGCGGTCGCGCTCCTGCGCCTGCTGTCGGAACAGATCGTCGATGTCCGGATGTCCGCCGGTCGCGAACGGCGCGGTACTGATGACGAAGTTCTCGATGCGCGCGGCTGCGTTGCCAGGTGCCGCCGTGACCGTCACGAACACGCCCGTCCGGGTCTTCGTCCGCCACGCTTCCATATAGGTCGCCCGCTCTAGGGTGCGCACGCGAGTCCGGATCCCGACCGCGCCGAGGTAGCTCGCCACGCTCTCGCCCATCGTGACGAACGGCGGGAACGGCGTCACCTCGCCGGCGTCGAAGCCATTGGGATAGCCCGCCTCGACCAAGAGACGCTTGGCGTGTGTCGGGTCGTAGGGATACGGATCGAGTCGCAGCGCGAACTCCATGGCACTCGGGATGATCGATCCGGTCAGGCGCGAGTATCCGAGCCGCTCCGCCTCATTGAGGGCGCGCGTGTCGACCGCCATAGTTGCGGCCAGACGGACGCGGCGGTCGTGCCACGGCGACTTGGGATTGAACTGCTCCGGGAAGTCCAGCCACCACGCGGCCGGCGGAATCGTGTGGGCGAGGCGCAGCTTGGAGTCGGCCTTGATGGTCGAGGCCTCGACACCGACCATCAGATAGCCGATGTCCGCCTCGCCGGTCTTCAGCATGGCCAGGCGCGTCGTGCGGTCCGGCACGCCCTTGAACACGAGCGTCTTGATCGACGGCTTCTTGCGCCAGTACTGCTCGTTGGCCTCGAGGGCCAGCTCGACGCCGGGCGTCTGCCGCACGAAGCGATAGGGCCCGAGCCCGACCGGCTGGCGTCGAAATCCCTCCTCGCCGACCTTCTCGATGTACTTCTTGGGTACGATCCAGGCTGCGCCGGTAGCCGGACTCGCGTAGAACATGAGGAAATCCGGCCACGGCCGGTCCAGCACGAACCGGACGCGCAGGGGATCCAGCACGTCGACCGACTTGACGCGATCGTGCAGGAGCTTCGCGGACGCCCCCTTGTAGCGCTGGAACGTGAACTTCACGTCCTCGGCCGTGAATGGATCGCCGTTGTGAAACTTGAGGCCCGCACGCAGTTTGAACTCGTACGTGACCCCATCCGGGCTCTCCTTCCACGACTCGGCCAGGCACGGCGCCATGTCGTTGCCCGGCAGCGGCTTGGCCAGAGCGTCGTGCATGGCGTACAGGAACACGAACGGCGTGCCGATGCCCGGTGTCTCGGCCGGATCGAGGAAGGTCGGCGCGATCGAGGCGTCGAAGGCGACGGTCAGCTGACCTGCGGGCTGACCCTGCGCCGCGACCGCGCCGCTCCACGTCGCGACGATGAACGCCCCGAGGAGGATTCGGAGCATCATCATGATTTGGCTTTCTTGCGCGGCGCGCCCGCCGCACGCCAGAGATACCACGCGGCGGCCGAGCGGTAGGGTTTCCACCGTTCGCCGATGGCGCGCAGGGCCTGCGGTGTCGGCCGTTCACGGCATCCGTACGCGAGCCGGTACCCCTCGCGCACGCCGAAGTCGTCCACGGGCAGCACGTCCGGGCGGCCGAGCGTGAAGATCAGGAGCATCTCGACCGTCCAGCGGCCGACCCCGTGAATCTTCGTGAGGCGCTCGATGATCGCCTCGTCGGGAAGACGCGCCGCGGCCCGTCGTGTGGGCACCGTGCCCGCGAGGGCGTGCCGCGCGATGTCCTTGATCGCCTTCACTTTGCCGCGCGAGAACCCGACGCGGCGCAGCTTCGCCGCGCGGGCCGCTGAGACGTCGGCCGGCGAGGGGAAGCGCCCGTTCTCGAACACCGCGACGAACCTCGTGAGGATCGACTCCGCGGCGCGGCGGTGGAGCTGCTGATGGGCGATGGCGCGGGTGAGGGCCTCGTAGGGCGACCACCGCCCGGGGGCAAGGGCACAGGGCCCGTGCAAGCGGATGAGCCGGCGCATCACCGGATCACGGGCCAGGTGGCGCTGCGCGGCCGAGGTGATGAAACCGCTGGTCGCCATCGAGACCGGATACAGCGCCGGTCACGACGGAGTCAAGCCCGAAGTGCGAGTCGAAGGCTACGAGGCGCCGTTCAGCGCCAGCCGGCGCTCCCACCGGACGCCGCAGTCGGGGCAGCGCATCCACGCCACGCCCCAGCGGGCACCGTCTGCGGTGGTCTCGAGGATGCTGCCGGCCAGAACCGCCGGCCCTCGCGGGCGTAGGTCAGGGGTACTGCCGCTCGTTGACGGGCGGCCGAGAGCCTGCCGGGAACTGGATCGTCGCGTCGCCTTGCGGGCTCCGGCCGGTCAGGGGCGGCGTGTAGACCTCGTGATCCGAGAGCCTCCGCTCCCAGTGGCCGGGGACGAGCACTTGACCGTCGACGCCGGGGACCTGGACGAACCGATCGGGGACCCAGGTCGACTCGGGCGGGCGCACGGTGGGCGCGGGGGTCGTGGGCACCGGGCGCGTCGAGGACTGGTTCAGACGGTCGAAGATCGGGGCGCCCGGGGTCGTCCCCCCCGGCGGCCTCATCTGGCCGGACGCGGCATGCATCGAGCTCACAGCCACGACAGTCACCGCCCCGAGGAGCACCACACCCCAGCGCATGCTCAGATTGTCCCACGCTCGGCGTCGGCGCGCAGCCCGACGCCGGCAGCCCCTTGTTCCTGCTGGATCGCGTCGAGTCTCAGAGCGACTTCAGCATCGTGTCGGCGTCGCTCACCTCGAACTTGCCCGGCTGCTCGACGTTGACGGCCTTGACGACGCCGTTGTCCACCAGCATCGAATAGCGCTGCGAGCGCACGCCCATGCCGCGCGCCGTCAGGTCCATATCGAGCCCGAGCGCCTTGGTGAAGATCGCGCTGCCGTCGGCCATCATGCGGACCTTGCCGCCGGCCTTCTGGTCGCGGCCCCAGGCGCCCATCACGAAGGCATCGTTCACGGCGATGCACCACACCTCGTCGACGCCCTTCGCGCGGAGCCTGTCGAAGTTCTGCACGTAGCTCGGGACGTGCTTGGCCGAACAGGTGGGCGTGAACGCGCCGGGCAGCCCGAAGATGGCGATCTTCTTGCCCTTGGCGATCTCGCCGACCGCGAACGCGTTCGGGCCGACGGTGCAGCCCGGCCGCTCGGTATCGATCATTTCCGTCAGGGTGCCGTCAGGAATCCGATCGCCAACCTTGATCGCCATCGCATCCTCCGTGGGATGAAGCGCGCCCGGGTCCGCGGAGCCCTCCCGCGGCGACTCGTGGCGCACATGCGTGAAATGGGGTGCGGCCGGTCCGCCGCGTCGCGGGGCAAAGTATCCGACAAGGCCCCTGAAATTGCCAGCGCCGGCTCGGCGCAGTCGCTGGCGGGTGCGGCTCAGCTCCGGTCTGCGACCACGCCGCGCGCGCGGCTCGAGGACCGGAGCGCGAGCCAGGCCGGCCGCCACCAGTTCCAGCGCCCCATCAGGCGCATCGTCGCCGGCACCAGCAGCGCGCGCACGATGGTCGCATCGACGATGACCGCCACGCCGATCCCGACGCCGACGGCTTGGATGACGACCGAGCGCGCCAGCCCGAAGCCGAAGAAGACCGCCGCCATGATGGCCGCCGCTCCCGTGATGAGCCGGCCGGTCCGCTCGAGGCCCACCACCACGGCGCTGGCGTTGTCGCCGCTCGACTCGTACTGCTCTCGCACGCGGCTCAAGAGCAGCACCTCGTAGTCCATCGACAGGCCGAAGACGAGACAGAACATGATGAGCGGCGTGGCCGTCTGGATGGGCCCGGGCGTGAAGTCGAGCCAGCGCGCTAGATGGCCGTCCTGGAAGATCCACACGAGCGCGCCGTAGGACGCGGTGATCGAGAGCAGGTTCATCACGATCGCCTTGAGCGGCAGCAGCACGGAATCGAGGAGCAGGAACAGCACCACGTACGTGACGACGACCACGAGCCCGATGGCGGGCGGCGCGTGACGGAGCACGACTCCGATGAAGTCGAGATCGAACGCGGTCTGTCCCGTCACCAGCACCTCGCCGCCGTAGGGCGGATGCGAGTCCCGGATGGCGCGGACCAGGGCTCGCGCCTCGTCGCTGGTCGGGCGCAGGCTCGTGGTCGCCACGAGCATCGCGACGTGCTCGCCCAGTGTGTGCCGCAGAGCCTCGACGAGCTCCGGCGGGCGCTGCGCCGGCGGCAGCGCGGCCATCTGCTGGTACATCGCGAGGTCCAGGGAGGGATGCAGGTCGACGAAGCTGTCGACGCGCTGCACGTGGGGGCGCGCGGCCAGCCAGCGACTAAATGCATAGGCCTGCGCGACCCGCCCCGGCTCGAGCGGCGAGCCGGGGCCCGCGTCCAGCACGACGACGATCCGGTTGGCGTCGCCGCCGGGAAATTCTCGCCGCAGGAGCTCGTCGCCGCGCCGCGACTCGGCCTCGGGCGGCAGCGAGGTCGCGTCGCCCGAGCCGACGCGCAAGTGCAGGAACGGCAGCCCGAACAGGAGCAGGAGACAGACGACCGGGACAAACACGCGCCAGGGATGCGCCATCACCGTCGTGGCCAGGCGATGCCAGAAGCCGTCGCCCCGGCGCTCGGGATCGAAGAACGGGACGCGCAGCGAGTCGACGCGCGGGCCCAGCACCGCCAGCAGCGCGGGCAAGGTCGTGAGGCCGTAGACGACGGCCAGGGTGACCACGCTCGTTCCGGCCAAGCCCATCGAGCCGAGATTGCCCAGGCCCAGGAAGAGCATGCCGAGCAGGCCGATCGCCACGGTCAGCCCGGAGAACAGGATCGCGCGCCCGGCGGTGGCGACCGTGCGCGCCAGCGCCTCGACAGGCGAGCGCTCGCGGATCTCCTCACGAAAGCGGCTCACCACGAACAGCGAATAATCGATGGCCACGCCGAGCCCGATCATGCTGACGATGTTCGGCGCGTAGATCGAGACCGAGGCGTGGCGGGCCAGCATGAACGTGGCGGCCATCGCGCCGGTCATCGCGAGCGCGCCCACCGCCAGCGGGAGCGCGGCTGCGACGACCGAGCCGAAGACGAGCAGCAGCAGCACCGCGACGGCCGGGAGGATCAGCGCCTCGACGCGGCCTAGGTCCTGGCGGGCCACCTCGGTGAAGTCGTGGTTGAGCGCGACGTTGCCCACCGACACCACGTCGAGGGTCTCGGCGCGGACCATCCCGCGCAGCGAGGGATAGAGATCGGGGGGAAGGCCGGAGAACCCGAGCGACACGAAGCCGGCAGCCGTGCCGCGCAGCTCGACGGTCGCGAGCGTACGCCGCCCGTCCCGCGATACGAGAGGGACGGGCGACGGCATCGGGCCGGGCGGGTCGTAGGCCGTACGGACGCGCGCCACGCGGGGATCCTGCCGGAGCGGCGCGAGCGCGCGCTCGACCTCGGCGCGGAACGCGGGATCGAGGGCCTGCCGGGTCGCGCTGCTGAAGATCAGGCTGAACGACGGCGGCTGCCCCGGCAGCTCCTTCTCGAGCAGGCGTCGCGCGCGTCCCGACTCGGTGTCGGCCGGGATTTCGGGCGGATGGAGCCGGCCACCGACGTGGATCACCCACAGGGAGGCGCAGAGCGAGAGCGCGGACAGACCGAGCACGAGCCAGCGGGCGCGGTGCACCAGCCGGCCCCAGCGCGCGAGAAGTGCGCCGCTCTCGCGGCCGGGCGAGGAGCGAGACGCGCTCATCGCGAGGCAGCCGATCGGGCGCGCAGAACCGGCGCGACCTCGTGCGCCACGCGGCGCAGGTGGGCGATGTCGAGGCTCGGCACGCCTAGACGCAGGGCTCCCTCGGCGTGGCCCCCCACGTAGATCGGCACGTGCGCGGGCGGGCGGACGATCGCCTTCTCGAGCTGGATCAGCTGGCCGCGATAGTCGACCGGCTCGCCGCCGGAGAGCCGCCGGATCACATCCACGCTCTCGCGGAACACCGTCACGCGTCGGTTCATCGCGGCGCCGACCGCTTTGTACTCCTCCGGGCGGCCGCCGAGCGACACGCCGAGCGCCACACGGCCGCCCGAGAGGTGGTGAAGCGTCGAGACCTGTCGGGCGACGACGGCCGCGGCGCGCAGGGTCACGACGAGGACGGCCGTGCCGAGCTCGATCCGGCGCGTGCACGCCGCCGCCGATGCGAGGAGCATGAGCGGATCCAGCATGTGCGCGGCGTGGAAGATCCGATCTTCCGTCCACACGGCGTCGAGTCCGAGCGCTTCGACCTGCCGAAAGAACTCCACGTACGCGTCGCCCGAATCGAGCGCCGCGACGGCGGAGCTTGGGACGTGGATGCCGACCGAAACGGGTTGGCTCACGCGAGTGCGTCGAGCAGGGCGCGCGCCTCCCGGACGTCCTTCGAGTCGCGCCCCTCGGTGAACCAGCCGTGGACCGGGGCGAGCACCTCACGCGCCTCGTCGCGCTTGCCCCGGCCGTCGAGCAGGCGCGCCAGGCTCGTCGCAGCCCGAAGCTCGAACGATCGCTCCGACCGCTCGCGCGAAAGGTCGATCGCCCTCCTCAAGCAGTGCTCTGCCTCCTGGGACTGGCCGCGCGTCAGGAGGAGATCGCCACGGATCCGCTGGATTTCGGGCGCGAAGATGATGTTCCGATGCTCCTCGGGGATCAAGCCGAGCGCTTCGAGCCCCTTGGCAGAGTCGCCGAGCCGTCCAAAAGCCTCGGCGAAGAAACACAGCGAGATCACGTTCCGCCAGGCCGCGCGGCCGCGTGAGGCGACGAGCCGGTCCAGAGCCTTCCACGCATCGGCGCCATCCCGAGCCCCCACGCAAGCGAGGACCGCGAGCGCATCATCGAGCCAGGCCTGGAATCCCTGAGTCTCCGCGAGCGTGACGTTTCGCCGGGCGTGCTCGCGGGCTGCGACGAGCTCGCCGCGCTGGAAGTGCACCCACGCGGCAAACGTGAGCGTGATCGTGGACGTGAGCAGGTGACCGAGCTCCTCGGCCAGCGCCAAGGCCTCGCGCAGGGCGACCAGCGCCTGATCGGGATAGCCGAGCACCCACCTGACCAGCGCCAGGTGGTATCGAGCGCAGACGCCCGGGTCGTGGCCGCCGTAGACGACGGTCGCCGATCGATGGCGCACCGGATCGTAGAGACTCATTCCGTGCTCGATGTGAGTAAGGGCGGCGGCCGCCGCCCCGGCCGAGCACGCGGTCGCCCAGCACGCATGGTGCGCCTCCAGGAGCCGACCGGTGTCGGCCCCGCCGCGTGCCGTGGTCAATAGGCGCTCGGCTCGCTCGGAGACCATGGGATAGAGTCCCCGGTTGTAGCTGACGAACCAGAGCCCCCAGAGCGCCGGGTAGAGGCGTGTCGCGTCGCCGAGGCGCTCCGCGCTGTCGCGCGCGCGCAGGTACGCCGCCTCGACGTCGCGGGTGCCCGAGCCCTGGATGGCGATGAGGCTCGTCGCGAGCGCGATGCTCATGTCGGCGATCTCGGCGAGACGCTCGGGTGTCTCGGGAAGCTCGGCGATGATCCGCAGCGCCTGCTGGAGCAAGGTCGAGGCCTCGCGGTTGGCCGAGCGGGCGATCGCCTTGTCGGCGGCCAGGTGCAGATATTTCACGCCGTGGCCTTTCATCTCGCCACGCAGCGCGTGATGGGCGAGCTGCTCGACGTGCTCCCCGAGGCGGTCGGCGTAGATGCGCTCGAGCGCCTCGACGATCTCCCGGTGCAGCGTCCGGCGGCGCTCGCTCAACAGGCCGCCATAGGCGACGTCGTGTGTCAGCGAGTGCTTGAACGTGTACTCGAGCTCGGGGAACAGGCGCGCCTCGAACAGGAATTCGCCGGCCTGCAGCCGCCCGAGCCCACTCCGACACGCTTCCTCGTCGAGGCCGGCGACCGCCAGCAGCAACGCGAATCGCACGTCGTGGCCGACGACGGCTGCCGTCTGCAGCAGGCGCTTGTCTTCGGCAGCGAGCCGATCGATGCGGGCGGCCAAAATCGCCTGGACCGTCGCCGGCACGCGCACGGCTTCGAGACCCTTCACGAGGCGGTAGTCGCCGCGGGCGCCGCCGAGGACGCCAGTCTCGTCGAGCGCCCGCACGCTCTCCTCCAGGAAGAGGGGATTGCCTTCCGTCCGCTCGATCAGCAAGGTGCGCAGCTGCGAGACGCTCGGGTCGGCCCCCAGGAGCCCGGCCAGCAGCGCCTCGGCGTCCTCGGCTCCGAGGGGGTCGATCCGGATCTGGCGGTAATACGTCTTGCCGCTCCACGCGTGCTGGTACTCGGGCCGATAGTTGACCGCGAGGAGTACGCCAGCGTTCGGGAGGCCCTCGACCAGGGCGTCGAGGAACGCCTGGGTCTCGGAGTCGATCCATTGAAGATCCTCGAACACGAGCAGCAGCGGACGCGCCTGGCTCTCGCGTAGCAGGACCCGTTTGATCGCGGCGAGCGTGCGGAGGCGGCGTTCGGCCGGCGCAAGCTCGAGGAGGGGGTTGTCCTCCGGCACGGCATCGAGCAGCCAGAGGACCGGCGCGATCGCGTCCTGCAGGGTCTCGTCGAGCGCCAGCAGGTTGCCCGTGACCTTCGCCCGGATGGCGCGGAGGTCGTCGAGCGCCTCGATCCGGAAGTACGCGCGGAGCAGATCGATGACGGGCAGGTACGGCGTCCCCTTGCCGTACGAGACGGCGCCGGTCTCGAGCGAGAGCCAGTCGTGCGCGCCCCGCGAGTGGACGAACTCGTAGAACAGACGCGACTTGCCGACGCCGGGCTCGCCGACGACGGCGATGATCTGGCCTCGGCCTCGGCGCGCTTCGTGAGCGGCCCGCCATAGCTGCTCCATCTCCTCGTCGCGGCCGACGAACCGGGTGAGCCCTCTGGCACCCCGCGCCTGCAGGCGGCTCCGCACGGCCGCCGCTCCGGTCAGCTCGTGCACGTCGACCGGATCGGCCAGCCCTTTCACCGGAATCGGACCCAGGGGCTTCACTTCGACGTAGCCCTCGGCGAGCCGGAGCGTCTCGCCGGTGAGTCGGATCGCCCCCGGGCTCGCGAGCTGCTCCATGCGCCCGGCCAGGTGGGTCGTCTGGCCGATGGCACTGTAATCCATCCGCAGGTCGCTCCCGATCGATCGCACGACGACCTCGCCCGAGTTGAGACCCACGCGGATGAGCACCTCGACACCCTGCGCCCGCCGGAGATTCTCGGTGTAAAGGCCGACCGACTCTTGCATGGCCAGCGCGGCGTAGCACGCCCGCACGGCATGATCCTCGTGGGCCAGCGGAGCGCCGAAGAGGGCCATGATGCCGTCGCCCAGGACCTGGTTCACCGTGCCCTCATAGCGGTGGACCGCGTCCATCATGCGCTTGAGCACCGGGTCGAGGATCCGCCGGGCTTCCTCGGGATCCCGGTCGGCCAGGAGCTCCATCGAGCCCTTCATATCGGCGAAGAGGACGGTGACCTGCTTGCGCTCACCTTCCAGAGCGGCGCGCGAGTCCAGGATGCGCTCGGCGAGATGGTGGGGCGTGTACGCCTCGGGCGGCGTGGCGCTCCTGGCTTCGAGGGAATCGGCGGGGCACGCGCATTCCGGACAGAACTTCGCAGCGGGCGGCAGTCTGGTTCCGCAGCGTCGGCAAGCCGACTGGATCGGGGACGCACACTCGATGCAGAACTTCGCCCCGGGCGGGTTCTCGTGGCGACATCGCGGACAGCTCAGGGCCGGCGCCACGAAGTGAGTCCGCGCCCTACTCTTCGAGCGACCTGGACGTGATGTCCACCATGCCTTCGCCGGCAGGCTATCACATCAGCTCTTCGGGGCCGCCCTTGGGCCGAAGGGCTCCGGGCGGAAACCGCCGTCGCGGGCCTCCAGGAACGCCTTGAGGCCGCCCGACTGCATCGCGGCGATCAGCTCGGCCCGCTGGGCGTTGTACGAGGCGTGCGCCATGCTCGAGAACGGGACGTTCATCAGCATCCCGGCGCCCAGGCCCATCGCCATGAGGCCGTAGCAGGTGACGGCCTTGTTGAGTCGCACGGAAGGCTCGGGCACCTTGGCGATCCGCTCGGCCAGAGCCCGCGTGCGGGGCAAGAGCTCGGCCGCCGGCACGACTTCGTTCACGATCCCGAGCCGGAGCGCCTCGGCGGCGTCGAAATGGTCACCGGTCAAGGCGTAGCGATGGGCCGCCTTCCAGCCGGCCAACGCGGCGAAGAGGAATGTCGTGTTCGAGACGTGGCGGACCTCGGGCTGCGCGAAGACGCTGTTATCGGCGGCGATCGTGATGTCGCAGGCGAGCGCGTACCAGAAGCCGCCGCCCATCACCCAGCCGTGGACCGCGGCGATCACCGGCTTGGTGAGATGCCAGAGGTGCATGAGCTCGGTCACCGAGTCGCGGTCGCGGGCCCACCAGCGCTTGATGTACTCGGCGACCTCCACGCCGGTGGCATCGAGGGACGATTTGCCATCGGGACGGCGGGCGATGTCGAAGCCCGCCGAGAACCCGCGGCCGGCGCCGGTGAGGATGATCGCCCGGACCTGGGCGTCGGCATCGGCCTCGTCCAGAGCGCCGTGGAGCTCCGCGGTCATCTGCGGGTTGATGGCGTTGATGGTCTCGGGCCGGTTGAGCGTAATGGTGACGACCGGACCTTTCTTCTCGTACAGGATCGCCTCGTAAGCCATCTCGTTACCTCCTGGGCTTCACGCCAGCTCGATCAGCCAGTCGACCGCCACAACGCCTCGCCCCTCGTCGAGCACGAGGAGTGGATTGATGTCCAGGGCGCGGAGCGAGTGCCGATAGGCTTCGGCGAGCGCTCCGAGCCCGACGATCGCAGCCGCGAGCGCCCCCGTATCGGCCGGCGCGCGGCCGCGCGCGCCCCCCAGAATCGCCGCGCCCCGCAGCTCCGTGATCATCGCCGCGGCGTCCGCGGGGCTGAACGGCGGCACGCGAAGGGATACGTCGCGGAGCTGCTCGACGAAGATCCCGCCGAAGCCGCACACCACCGCCGGGCCGAACAGCAGATCGGTCTTCACGCCGAGGATCATCTCGCGGCCACCGGTGACCATGCGCTGGACCAGTGCCCCGTCCAGGCGCGCGCCGGGCGCCCGTCGCCGGACCTCAGCGAGCATGTCACCGAACGCGGCGCGCACCGCTGCGGCGTCGGCGCAGCCGACGCGAACGCCGCCGACGTCGGTCTTGTGGGCGATCTGGGGCGAATCGATCTTGAGCGCGACGGGGTAGCCCAGACGGGCGGCGGCCGTCGCCGCCGCCTCCGCGTCCTTCGCCGCGATCGTCTCGGCCAGCGGCACGCCGAACTCGCGCAGAAGCTGCATCGCGTCGCTGTTGCCGAGCACGCGGCTCGTTCCGGCGCTCGCGCGGGACGCCGACGGGCCGGCGTGAGGCGCCGCCGCACCGGCGCCGAGCGCCGGCGGGCCCGGGTGCGGTGTCTCCGGCCGGTCGAGGAAGCGCCGGTGCTCGCGCGCATGCCGGAGGGCGAGCATCGCCGTCTCCGTGCTCTCGAGGAACGGGACGCCGGCTTCGGCGAGCGGCCGCACG
>Ga0126370_10000768_pt1 | contig 13804 bp, 12 predicted proteins | sample PanSoiMetaPlot_3_FD_92586 | JGI IMG/M metagenome (GOLD analysis project Ga0126370, IMG submission 92586) | Tropical forest soil microbial communities from Panama - MetaG Plot_3 | ecosystem: Environmental > Terrestrial > Soil > Tropical forest > Bulk soil | place: Panama | collected 2016-02-17 | reverse complement strand
CGCCCGGCGGCGATACGCTGCCGCGAGTCGCTCATTAAGTCCAGTTACGAAGAGGTCGCCGCCGGCAGGTTCGACTAGTTCGATCAGTCGGCGCTCGGTAGTGGCGTGCGCCTCGATCGCACCATCGGGCAAAATGTGGCCGATCGTTACGCCGCGCGCGGCGAGCGCGCGGGCGACCAAGAGGCAGCGATGGCACTCGAGCGGCTCGCGCTCGGAACACATCAGGCAAAGGCGATGGCGGACCGCTTCGGCAAGGACGCGATCGATCCCGGCCTGGAAGCTCGGCGCCTTCGCCATGGCCTCATAGTCCGCGATTCCATCGCAGTAGAGCGCCGGATCGCGCGGCCGCCCGCCAAGCGTTTCGCCGAAGAACAGATAGCTGAAGTTCTCGCCGGCGAGCAGCGGCATCAGGTTTTTCTGCGAAAACCAGGGACAAAACCGCGATGCCGGCAGCGAGCGCACGTCGGCGATCGCTTCGACGCCGGCGGCCCGCAACATCGTGATGAACTGCGCCGCTGCAATATTGGAATGGCCGATGCTGAACAGGTCGAAGTCCGTCATTGTCCCCATCTTGGTTAGTTCAATCTTGCTGCAAACGTTTGTTTTTGATGTGGCGTAAAGCGCTAGCCCGGTAACCGCTTTACAAGCACCTTGAGCTACATTCTGAGAATGCGATCACGGCTGGCGGGCCATACCATGCGTTACCTGTGCTGCACTATCGCCGCGTTGCTGCTTGCCGCGCTGTGGAGCCGCGCCGACGCCGCCGTTGTCGTGCAAATCGACCGCGCGTCGCAGCGCATGGCGGTGAGCGTCGACGGCGTGCCGCGCTACAACTGGCGCGTATCGACGGCGCGGCGCGGCTATATCACGCCGCCCGGCACCTATCATCCGGAAATGCTGGCGCGACGTTGGTTCTCGCGCAAATATTACAATTCGCCGATGCCGCATTCGATCTTCTTTTATGGCGGCTTCGCTATCCACGGCAGCTACGAAATCTCCCATCTCGGCCGCCCGGCCTCGCACGGTTGCGTGCGGCTCGATCCGCAGAACGCTGCAATCCTGTTCGGCCTGGTGCAGCGTGACGGCATGGCCGCGACCACGATCGTGATTCATTAGCAGTCTCTTGCGTCCTGCCCCGCTGCTTCCTGGGACGCGGCTGTCCGTCGAGTGGGTGTTACCCACCCCGGCCTGTCCCTGGTCCAGCGACGCATCTCGCGTCGTAGTCGTGGTGCTACGGGGTTGATGCCCAAAGCCGCCCGGTGACAGGCATCTCGCAGAGTCATCTTAGCTAACACTACAAGATTTCTGAAACTTTCAGCTCGACCGCCCTCGGGGCTAACGACTAGGCATACAATAGGTAGCAATATTTGAGGATGCGCGGCGTATGGCTTTACCCTGGTGGCCATTGAAGGTTGCCATGTGAAAACCGTAGTCGACGACCTGATCTTCCACCGAAGGCGACGCTGGCCTCATCGACATCCTAAATGGGGACCACGTAGCCAAAAAGGACACGGTTTGCTCATCGAGGTTTACGACCACGGCTGTCTTTTGCAACGGCTGCGGAGGTTCCGGTTTGTTAGCGCCATAGGTCGGGCTGACCGTCCCTTCGCAAGACAGGCTGATTACCTTTGGCTCGTCCCTCGCACGTGACTGATTGAGACAAGTGGCAGTAATGCCAATGTAGCGCTCTTGATGATGAACCTCATCGCCCTCTCGGCTTCGCGCCTACCAGATAAACGTGAAAGCAAAGGTTCCGGCGGCGGTAAGCGCGAGGTAGCCCAATAATAGAAAGGCCATCAGTCTCGCTAGTTGATCGGCTCTTGCCATTTTTTCCTCCGTTGGCCGCGTGGTCGATTGATTGAGATTGGCGGGGCTCCAAAAGAGAACGGCATATCCGATTAGGAGCGCGGCCATAGTCATGTCCAAATGACTTTCCGCCGTTTAGGAAGATGCTACTTGAATAGGGAGAAAGCTGTGACCTAGGGCACAGTGAATTGTTGTATGCGAGCGGTCAGCGCCCCTTAGGATACATTCGGCAAATGCCAGTTGACCCAGCGGGTACATTCCTGATTCCTGAGCTTTTTGCGAGGTTCCACCAGTGCTATAAAAGTTCGATGATGAGCGCCGCGGAGTGGCTCGAATCAATCGGCCTTGGAGAGTACGCCCAGCGCTTCGCCGAGAACGCCATCGATCTTTCGATTCTTCGCGATCTGACGGACCAAGATCTGAAAGAACTTGGCGTGCTGCTGGGGCATCGTCGCAAGATGCTACGCGCCATCGCAGGACTTGGAGCGGCTGCTATTGCGCCCACGAGTTCGGCGGCCCAACCAAAAACAGAGTCACGTGACGAAGCTGAACGACGCCACCTGACGGTTATGTTCTGCGACCTCGTCGGCTCGACCGCGCTGTCGACACGTTTGGATCCAGAAGAAATGTGGCGTGTGGTGGCTTCGTATCAGGCCGCTATTCGTGCAGTCATAGAGCGTTACCAAGGCATGATTGCGCAATACATGGGCGATGGTGTGCTCGCCTATTTCGGCTATCCAGTGGCGCAAGAGGATAGCGCCGTACAAGCGGTGCACGCCGCTCTCGAAATAGTTGATGCAGTAGCGAGGCTCCGAACTGATGTGGGGGTTGCTCTGCAGGTGAGAATTGGCATTGCAACCGGCACTGTTGTTGTCACGGAGCTTCTGGTTAATGAAATCTCGGCGGAACAAGCCACAGTAGGTGAAACGCCGAACCTCGCGGCGCGCCTGCAAACATTGGCGGAGCCAGGAACAGTATTGATTTGCCCGATCACGCGTCAACTCAGTGGGGGTTATTTCATTTATCGCGATCTCGGTCCGCTTTCGCTCAAAGGTTGGGCCCAGCCCATATCTGCCTCACAGGTGCTGGGGACGAGCGGAGTAGAGAGCCGGTTCGAGGCAATGCACACTAGCAAACTACCGTCGCTATTCGGACGTGAGGAAGAGATAGATCTGCTGCTGCGCCGATGGCGCCAGGCCACACGGGAAGAAGGTCGGGTGGTGCTTCTTACGGGCGAGCCGGGTATCGGCAAGTCGCACATTGCACTGGCGCTTGATGAGCGGCTGCAGAGTGAACCACACATTACGTTGCGCTATTTCTGCTCTGCGCATCATACCCACAGCGCTTTATCCCCCTTCATCAACCAGATCGAACGTGCTGCTGGATTCAAGCACAACGACCCGCCTGCGGAGAAGCTAGCCAAACTCGCCGCACTTGTCGCGCGATCTACAGACAATCCCGAACATGGGGCCGTACTAGCCAGCTTGTTCGCGTTGCCGCCGGATAATCGCTACAGCCTGGAGGATCTCACGCCGCAAAGGCGCAAAGAGAAAACCTTCGAAGCGTTATTGGCTCAGCTGGATGGCTTGGCGGCGCGGCAGCCTATTTTAATCATTTTCGAAGATGTGCACTGGATCGACCCAACCTCGCTCGAGTTTCTTGCAGCTACTGTGGAACACGTGCCGCGGCTTCGGGCGTTGCTAATTATCACTGCAAGACCGCAATTTACGCCACCTTGGCCGAGTTACCCGCACCTCACAACAATCGCACTCACGCGCCTCGGCCGACGCGACGGCGCAGCGTTGGTCATGCGAGTTACTGGGGGCAAAACACTTCCGAAGGAGGTGATGGACCAGATTCTCGCTCACACCGATGGGGTGCCCCTGTTTATCGAGGAACTGACGAAGATGGTGCTGGAGGGAGGGCTGTTGCGAGAGCGGGACGGGGAATATGTGCTTGAGGGTCCTCTACTGCCATTGGCGATCCCGACCACCTTGCAGGCGTCGCTGACAGCGCGCCTTGATCGGTTGTCCCCCGTCCGGGAAGTTGCCCAAATCGGTGCGGTCGCAGGTCGTGAGTTTCATTACGAACTTCTGAACGCCGTTGCTGGGCTGCCGAAGCAGAAATTGGACGAGTCGCTCGACCAATTGGTGCGCTCCGAATTGATCTTCCGCCGGGGCGAAATTCCACACTCGATCTATACCTTCAAGCACGCACTCCTGCGGGACGCCGCGTATGCCGGACTCCTAAAGAACCGCCGCGTGCAACTTCACGCCGCTATCGCCAAGGCGCTCGAGCAAGAATTCCCTGAAGTTGTGCAAACTCAGCCCGAGATCATTGCGTACCACTACACTGAGGCGGGAAGCTACGAGAAGGCCTTACACCACTGGTACAAAGCGGGTAAGAAATCGGCGGCTCGGTCGGCGGACAAAGAAGCGGTTGGTCATCTGAAACAAGGGTTGAGGCTGATTCCCAATATCGACAATCCGATGCTGCGCAACAAGTCGGAGTTGCTGCTTCAAACCTTGCTCGGTAATTCCCTGCGGGCGATTACGGGTTGGAGCACCGACAGTGTGAAGCACGCGTATACGCGAGCGCTGCAACTCTGCAAAGAGAGTGGACTGGACGAACATATCTTGCCTGCGGTGTTTGGTTTATGGACCTGGAATTTTCTCCGTGCGGCGCTTGGTGAAGCTCAAACCCTTGCCGAATATTTGCTCAAAAGCGCCGAGAATGCGGACGACGCGGTTTACAAGGTGCTAGCCCACCAAGCTCTGGGTTTTACATTATTTGCCCAAGGAAAATTTGTTTCTGCTCACGCAGAGTTAGAACGCAGTATTAGCTACTGTGAGGACAGCAGGGCCCGGACATATCTTGATCTGTCAGCGCAAGACCCTCGAGTGCACGTAAGGTCATACGATGGCATGGCACTTTGGTTACTCGGCTATCCAGATCGGGCGCTGCAAATTTGCGCGGAAGCTCGCCATTATGCAGATGCATCTCAACATCCGTTCAGCGAGGCATTTGCACGAACGATAGGTCTTCGTGTGCATCAGTTTCGCGGTGAGGCCGCCATTGTCGCAGATCAGGCAAACGCGGCCATCACATTCTGCGAAGAGCACGAGTTTGTGCACTATCTGGCCATGGGCTTGATTTTGCGCGGATGGGCAAATGCCCAGCAAGGCGAGTTTGAGAATGGTGTTGCCGATATTCAAGAAGGCTTGGAAAAGGAACGGGCCACCGGCGCCTTATTACTGGAGACGTACGCTTTGGGTTTACTAGCGGATGCATGCATAAGAAACAAACATTACGGGCAGGCGTTCGACTTTTTGGAACAGGCCCGATTGAGACTCGATGACAAGAACTCTGAACGCTTTTATGCGGCCGAGATATATCGCTTGCTCGGCGAAGCGTATCTGCAATCGGGTCAAAATCCGGATCAGGCGAAGTATTTTTTTAATGAAAGTCTCAAAATTGCGCGCGAGCAAAAAGCTAAGTCCCTCGAACTTAGAACTTGCCTCAGTATGTGTTACTTGTATGAAGCGACAGAGAACGCCGATAAATATCGTTCAGAGCTCCGTGATATCTACGCATCATTTAGGGAGGGTTTTGACACTGCCGATCTAGTCAAGGCCAAGGCAATGCTTGGTTTGGATAAGGGAATCAACTAGCTGGCCAGCTCCGCGTTCGCCCCCGCCGACGTCGAATAAAGACGTGATGTCCGGTATTGGGGGTAAAGCGGACATCGCGCTGATGTCCGACAATCTCTGCTTTTGAACCAGAACGGACATTGGTGGCCGGTTTTGCCATGACGCACAACGTGGCCTCCCTGGCTCACTGCTGTGATAGGCTACAGCTGCCGCCGTGAGGGTGATCTATGAGGCGAAATTCCATCTGGTGGATAACCTCTTTCCCCGAATAGGGGTCAGTTGCTGCCGCAGAAGTGATCGTGAGAAGTCCTTTGTCCAACTTATAGAACCCCCAACTCGACAAAGCATGCTCGACGCGATCGGCGCCCACGCCCTTGTCGCAGCTGGACTCGTGGATCGCTACGGTTGGTAGCGCTGCGGAATGTCCGCTTTTGGCACAAAGCGGACATTACGGCCGTGCTGTGCGATATCCGCATTAGGGGGTAATGCGGACATTACGAGGACGTCTTGCGATGTCCGCTTATGACCCAAAGCGGACATCAGATTGCGCCTAGCAACGGGAGGCTGTGTCTTTCAGATTTCGTCCGCCACTGAAAGATGCGGGATATGCATTGAGTTCTTTACGAAATTCGCTGCACGCCCGGGGGTTTCCACAAGCCTTTACCCGGGGGCAGGATTGAAGGCGGTCCGGGACTTGGCCAGTAGAGCCGCATCACTAGATAGATAGGTCCATTCGGAGCGGGGAGCCAATTACCCTCTTTGTCAGCACCAGGCGATTTATTTTGGATGTAAAGCGTCAGCGATCCGTCTTCGTTTTTCTTCAACTCGGGCAACATTGGCGAATTGATTAGATACCGATTGATTGCATTTTTGATCAGTAACTGGGTCTTACCATCATACATTGTCACCGACCAGAAGGCGTTGGTCGGGGGAAGCGCATCCTTTTGGAATGTCAGAACGTAGTTATGCTTGCTGCCGTCAAGCAGTTCGCCATCGCTGTCGACGCGCGTGAATGGATAGGTCGCTTCCTCAGGATCGTTGGCATAGATGCCTGCCTTAGCGATAGCAGCGCGCTTTAGCCAGTCACCTTTATAGAAAGCGCCGTTGCCGCCTGCCAAGCCGCCCACACGCCAGCCGTTGATCTCCTTGCCGTTATTGACCACGGCTTCATCGATCTTTCGCTCACCTTCTTTCATGCCCAACGCGATTTCCGCCTTGTCCTCCCCGGAGAGGGTCTTGAAGTTGAACGTCTTGTTTGGACCAACGCCAATAAGCGCAAGCTCAGTGCGTATTTCGATTTCGTTGGCCTGTGCCGGTGCAAATTGTAGCGCGAAGTCGAGATATTCGAAAAAGTGTGTTTTCACGAGTTCTTTATCGAATTTCGGAAAATCGATAGTAGGCGCAGCCAGCGGTGATAGCTGCTTCAAGAATTGGGAAAGCGTCTGCACCTTGTAGCCGGCCTGGATCTTTTTGACGTTTTCAATGTCGCCGAGATTGAATAGCTGGGTGCGATATACAGCCACCGATAACTGCGTGCTTGATCGGAATGCTTTTTTGATTTGCGGGGAGATCGTCCCTTGCCAGTCTGGCCCGACAACCACGTAATCCCCGGGTTCGTTTCCGGTCGTACGACTTCCAATGTACCCGTAGTTGTAGGTATTGCCGTCGCAAAGCTGAACCGAGTAGTAGCGGTTTCGATCGACCGCAGGAACGGAAAGAACAAGCGGCTCAGTCCGCAAATCCATAAAGAGCATTGAATAGGGTGTGTCACTGTTGGGTCTGACGACAGCTGTGTCCTTGTAGGTAAAGACATTTGCTTCGTTATGGATCTGATTGAGCGGTGCCTTGAATTGTCCTGAGGATCGATCAATCGCGAATTCATACATTGCGCCGTAGTACGTCACGATTGGCAGACCATAGATGAACCCCGCTTCGGCAATATCTTTCGCCTTGAAAGCCCCGGAACGCTCAGTGCTCGTTTGAGCTAACACCAGGCCCGATTTGGACATTGTGGCTGTGATTGCAGCCAATGCAGCGGACCGCAATAGGTCGCGTTTCGTCAACACCGGATAAATCTCCTGACGAATTCCGCGTTCATTTTGCACAATCTGCCGTATCCCTATTTTGAGTCGGATCAACTGACGATCTAGGTCGAAACGGTGGCCTAGATGATGTCGGCTAATGTCCCAAGCGAACGTGCGCTCAATTTATCGCAAAGCAGTATAACAATCCGCCCCCGCCAACTCGCTGGAGGTTGGCTTGTGCGCAGCCCGGCGTCTTATGCGAATAGTTCCAGAAGTTTGGACCGTTCGTGTTGCCGATTAGGTCATGGTGACCAACAACTGCGCTGCCCTGGCCGTCAGCACTATTTGTCCAGTTACCGCAGGTCGCGTCTTCTGATCCTGGCACAACGGTACCATCGTGCTGTGTCCCTGTGAGCATGTCGTGTTGGTTGGGTGTATCTCCTCGCCCATTGACCACTGCACCCTTCTCGTCGAGCGCTGTCTGTTTGTTGATGTTGTTTTTGTCGCCGTGTAACTCAGCGACATTTGCCGCCACTTGAACGCCCTTAGCGTTAAACCATGGGCCGCCGCCAATGCGGTCCTTGGCATTAACTCCACCCGCACCCTGCGTCGAGAGATAGGCGTGCCAGGTCTTGCTGCCTGCCCCGGCGGCCGTAGCGAGACTCTGGCAATGCCGGTCAGCACCGGAGAGCCCGCCAAGGTTACCACCATTGCCGAGGCCGACACTGGTAACGAAAAAGCTCATAGGATTCTGTTGCGCCAACAAAGGTGAGCTTGTGCCGATAAGCAACAATCCGACGGCAAAAATCAGAAGCGGACGCGTTGACATTTGATCCTCCGAGTTCATAGCTGCCACAATCACACGCCGCTCCTGGCCAAGTGGACGCGATAGTGGCCGTCGTACGTATCCCAATCGCCGTCTACAACCTCGACGCGATCGGCTAAATCACAGCACGACTGACCCCAACCATTGCGCAACCCTTCGAACCAGGGCTTGAGCGGTGACGCCACATAGCGGCCATCGTCTCTCACCAGCAACAGTACGAGGCTCAGGAGCATCAGTTTCATCACTGCTGGCCTAAACTATTTCAAAACTATAGCCACAACCTGCAACACCCCGCGCTCGATAATTGCGCCCATTCGCCAAACTGGCAAGGCTGGGTCGGCCCGGAGCGGCGAAGCTTGGCTTGATGCGAGACAATGCGCTTTCGCAGGATTAGAGTTGCGAGGTAAGCTCTCTGCGCGTCCGTTATCTGGAGTGTCGGACCTTGCTGGGAAACTATTCTCTGCCCTCACCACGGTGCAAGGAAGCGCATCGCTTCCTGCAGCGTAATCCATGGTTCTAATCCCACCGGTCACGCAGTGTGGTGGCACAAGGACCGAGTAAGCTACTGTTTCGCACCTGGCAGTGATTTTTGACGTTTAGTTTCTTTGTCCTTCTGACTAAAGCCACTGACCTGGGAGGAGGAAGCTATGGGACGGGAATTTGCAACCATTACAATCGCTATAGCAGCATCAATGATTTGCAACTTCGTTAGCTCATCAGCGCGAGCTGACGACGTTTTCAGCGAATGGGGCAGAGTAAACCCTCCGCCGGCGCCAGCAATAAAGCCGGTGAAAGCCGATCCGAAAACTACCGCTCTCCTGATGTTGGATTTCGTACCCAATGATCCCTATTGCGGTGATGGAAAACCACGATGTGGCGCTACGCTGCCGGCGATGAAGCGATTGCTGGGTAACGCGCGCATACATGGTGCGGCCGTTATTTACAGTGTCGCGGGAAAGTATGAAGCATCTGATATTGCCAAAGATGTTGCCCCGGCCGGAAATGAGCCTGTAGTTAAATCTAAGGCAGACAAATTCTTGAATACCGACCTGGAAAAAATTCTAAAGGAGAAGGGAATTCAAACGGTGGTCGTCACGGGCACCGCGGCAAATGGCGCAGTTCTTTATACGGCTTCGGGAGCGGCCTTGCGGGGACTCAAGGTAGTCGTTCCAGTTGATGGCCTTTCAGCTAATGATCTTTTTGCAGAACAACTCACGGTCTGGCAATTGGCGAACGGACCGGGGTTTGGTGGACAAGTGACAATAACCAAGAGCGAGATGATAGAGTTCTAACCCTTGATGCGCGCTACGCGAATGAACTTGTTGACGCCGTCGATAAAGTGCTCTTTTTTGTAGTAGCGGACACCGCGTTTAGACTGGATCGTGTCCGTTTTTGGCCTAACCGCTATGCTCGCGCGACAAGTTCATGGAAAGATGCGGAATAGAAATGTGTCACAAGGTGTTTGTTTAAGTAGGTGTCTCATATACAAGGAGGAAACTCATGAGCCAAGTAACACGGCGTAACGTTTTAGCAGGTACTGCTGCAGCGACTGCGGCGGGCGCATTGTCATCTGTTGCAGGGAGCGATGTTGCGCAAGCTGCGGCTCCGCTTGCGGGGAAACAAAATTTTGGCTGGTATCGTTACAAGGTCGGTGAGTTCGAAATCACGGTCGTTACCGATGGCGTGAATTTTGGACCGTTGCCTGACATATATGTTCAGAACGCACCAAAAAATGATGTTAGCGCCCAGTTGGCCGCAATGCATTATGCGCCGGATAAGACCAGCAATTGGTACAACCCTATTGTCGTGAATACCGGCTCCAAGCTGGTCGCAATAGATGCCGGCGGCGGCCCCCCCGCATTCCAGCAGACCAAGGGAACACTTGGTCAGTACCATAACAATCTCGCTGCTGCGGGAATCGACAAGAACGCAGTGGATGTCGTCATCCTCTCACACTCGCATGGCGATCATATTAGCGGCTTGCTTGACTCGGAAAGTAAGCTTGCTTTCCCGAATGCCGAAATCTTGATGTCGACTGTCGATATCAAGTTCTGGAGCGACGATACCAATGCTTCGCGTTTCCCGGACCCGGTCAAAGGCCAGTTCGCAAACTTCAAGCGCGTATGGGGCGCTCTCAATGGCAAGGTTACGCAATATGAGGGAAGCAAGGAGCTAGTGTCCGGAATCACCTCGATGCCTACGCCCGGACATACACCCGGCCACACATCGTTCACCATCGCTTCCGGCTCAGATCACATCATTCATCAGGTAGACGTTACGGCGGGAATGGGTACGCTCTTTGTGCAAAAGCCGGATTGGCATTTCTTGTTTGACGTGGACGGGGCGCTAGCCGAGCAGACACGGCGCAAGTTCTACGACATGGTAGTCGCGGACAAAGTTCGTATACAGGGATTCCATTTCCCGTTCCCGGCAGTGGGTAACATTGAGAAGGACAGCAATGGTTATCGTTGGGTACCTGCGGCCTGGAACCCAACGATCTGATCGTTTCGACTAAACACCAAACAGGCCGTCCGCTCGGGCGGCCTGTCTTCATCAAAATGTCCGATAAAATTTGATTTAGCGCAATTAGCGAATGGTTTTGGTCTTCTCCGCCTGGGATGCGATAAAGCCGCCGTTACGGCATGTCCGCACATTAGAGAGATTGACTAATCCACACCCACCATCACGCTCGTCGCTTTAATGATGGCGTAAGCCGTTTTGCCCTTTTCGAGCTTAAGTTCGTCCGCCGACTCATTGGTGATCGACGCAGTGATAATTTGTCCGCCGACATCGATTCGAACATGGGCAGTGGTAGCCCTTTTTCACCTCGATGATCTTACCTTTGAGCTGATTGCGCGCGCTCAGTTTCATCGGACATCCTCTATGGTAGTATATCTATATCTCGCGAGAGCGCTGTCCTTACCTTCGGACGCAATTGGCAGGACAAATTCGAATGACGCACCGTCTTTGCCGTCCGACAGCGCGGTAAGTTTACCGCCATGATAGTCAATGATCATTCGACTGATAGCCAACCCTAGTCCCATCCCATGTGGCTTCGTTGAAACAAACGCAGCAAATATGCCGTCTAGTCTATCTTTATCGATTCCCGGCCCAGAGTCTTGTACTAATACTGCAACAGCTTTGCTGTCGCGAAGTTCAGTTCTCACACGCAACACCCGGTTTCGATCTGACGTAATTGCCATTGCTTCGAGAGCGTTGACCAGAAGGTTAGACACCACCTCTTGCAATTGACTCCTATTGCCGTAGACGAACGGTAGTTCGGACATTAGCTCGGCGCGCGGCTCGACGTGATGATCTTCCAGTTCGCTGCTCATTGATTCTAGAGCCCCTCGGATAATCTCGTTCACGTCAATCAGTTGTTGTCTCTGATCGCTCTTCGCGAACAAAGCCCGAAAGCCGTCGATTACTTCGCTAGTGCGATAGCCAGCACTCACCATCCCATCAAGAGCAGTCTGTGCTTTGTCGTGTTCGGGGGGGTCCATTTTAAGAAATCGCTGCGCTGCGCTACCGCCTGCTGTGATTCGTGTAAGTGGCTGCCTTACTTCATGAGCAATCGCAGCCACAATCGCCTGCGCATTCATTAATTTATTGTCTCGTTCGCGCTGCAGCCTAGTGTACGAACGAGTGAGATGTGTCGCGCTATCTCTCCGCTCGGCAAATAACGCAGCAAGAACGTATGCACTGAGCGACACAACGAGAATGGCAGCTTGCGCTCCCATGACGCGCTCGGTGATTGGGAAACTGGGGTCTCCAAAAAAACCTATGCCCAAAACTGTCGTCCAGACGATCGTCATGGAAACAATGAACGCGCCCACGGCGGAGAAAGCAGGTCGACAGCGAGCGGCGAGCCACAACAAAATTGGAAACAACCAAGTGATCGGCAACAAATCGTCCCAGGGCTCGTGAGGCAGCGGAATGATAAGTCCAGTCATCACCACAAGTGCTACGAGCGCTAACGTGCCTTCGATGACTTCGCTCCGCGGGGACGGTCGCCGCACAACGGCAGCGAGTCCAATCACCAGCGGTGCAACAGTGATGATGCCGATTGCGTCAGATGCGAACCAGTGCTGCCAGGTCTCAAGCATCGGCGCCGATGGCCCGCGCATCAACCGGTAGGTGACTGCTCCGCCGATTCCCGACACGCTAGCTCCGGCGACGGCCGCCGCGAGGAGGCTAATAACGTTCCGCGCTCGAACGAGGTTGAAACCCGAACCGAAGTAGTACCGAATCAATCCAGCTGTAATCAGGGCTTCTGCCCCGTTGCATAGGCCCAAGGCGATGCCCGCCCACAGGGGATCCCTGATGATGAGGTGGGTTACTACAGTCGCGACGATCACGCCGGCCAGCACCGGCCATCGTGCGTGTCTAAGTACGATCAGAAGACCTGAGGAAAGACCAGCCGCGGGCCAAAACACGGCCACGCCTTCAGGTCTCAGAAGCAGACGGACGCTAAAGTCCGCCGCCAGGAAATAGCCCAAGCCAACTGCTGCCGCGAGCCCGATTCCGCCAACCCATTGCCGGGTCAGATCACCGACAGCAAAGTGCCCGCGCTGGCCTTCTGCTAATAGACCATCAGGCATACCGCAGATACTCGTATTACTGATCTACTCTCTATTATTAGTACTTGTACTGAACCTGCCGCAATCGACCCGTGGAACCTCTGTCACCTAAAATTCACGTGAGGCGGAACGTTCCCCGGGATTCACGTATGCTCCGTCTCGGCAAGCCCCGCCAATTTCAAGACTACTAGCGCGAAAATGATGTCCGCTTTGGGTCATTAGCGGACATTTGAAGCGCTTCCACCTGATGTGCGTTTTACCCCCAAAAGCAGACATTGATCGATGGCGTCGGGCATGTCCGCGCCAGACAACGCGCCTGTTGTTATTGCTCCAGATCAATGAGGGCGCTCCCAGAAGGGTACATCAGGGGCCGGCAACCGGAGAAGTTCCGATGACCAGCTCTGATGACTGGAGGAAGACGGTTCGTCTCAACAAGCTCCTTGGCATGTGGGCTGCGGAAAAATTGGGAATCACCGGCCCGGACGCCGAGGCCTATTCGGACGCGCTTGCCGTCGGCACGCTCGATCCCGAGCGCAGCGATGTGCTCAGCAAAATTCGCAGGGACTTCGACGCTGCGGGCGTGGCCCAATCGGATGAGCAGATCCTGCGCGTGCTAAACGAGCTGACTCTCCAAGCAGGGAGCCAAATGCCGTCACAGCGGGGAGGTGCCTCCGATGCCTTAACGGTAATGCTCGCCCGCAAACTCAAGCCGGAATAAAGCCAGCCTATCCGTCGAATCGATGCCTTCGCGTGCGTGCTGAAGCGGGCGTCAGATTCCGAAATCAAAAGTGCCCTGCCACGAGGCTTTTGATCAAAATCAATGTTCGGCATTTGTACGACACTTACGATTTAAGCGTCCGAGCCTGAGTAAGCTCCGGCCACGTAGAGGAGTTTTGCACATGGGTATCCTTGACGATT
>Ga0126370_10000767_pt1 | contig 13819 bp, 7 predicted proteins | sample PanSoiMetaPlot_3_FD_92586 | JGI IMG/M metagenome (GOLD analysis project Ga0126370, IMG submission 92586) | Tropical forest soil microbial communities from Panama - MetaG Plot_3 | ecosystem: Environmental > Terrestrial > Soil > Tropical forest > Bulk soil | place: Panama | collected 2016-02-17 | reverse complement strand
TTGTCCGCGATTTGCATACTCGGCGGCGATGGAGTTGTGCATCTTGGCGCTGCCCGGAACCACACGGAGCGCAGTCGAGTACAAGGTGAAGTTATCGCGCCAAGCAAAATTGCGCAGCGTGGTACGCACCGACAGCCCTATCAGGGCAACCGCCAAAATAGCTAAAGCCAGCTCCGGCGCACGCACGCGTAACCTTGCCCACAAAAGGGCAATCAGCAAGCAAAAACCCACCGATGGAAGATAGGCGAGGCGCTCGCCCATGATGGTACCTACGGGAAACAAAATATTGGCGGTAACTGAAAATCCAACCAGGTAAATGCCGCCTGCCAGGGCCCATTCACCGCGGCGTGTGAAAAAAGACCACAGCCACACAGCCAAAACCACCAACATCGGGAGGGCCCCGAGCCAAGCCCGCCCATTTGCGTATAGCGTGATGGAGTTATAGGAGTAGTCGCAAGAGAGCGAGGAAGGATAGACGAGCAGACTCAGGTAGTTAGCCGCGATCCGAAAGGCGTTGAGAATTCTCAGGCCGGTCGGCAATCCGCCGAGAGGATTGTCGAGAAAAGGGATGACGGCCCCGAACTGTCCTCCCTGAACCTTCCAGAAAATGGCCACATACAGCAGCATCAGACCAGCGAGCGAAAAATAGCGCCATGCCGGTTTCAAGCTTCCGCGCAGATAGTCCGCCAGAAGAACCAAGGGCAGAAATACCACGGCTGATTCCTTCGACAGCAGAGCCAGTGCAAAACCGGCCAGCGCCAGAATATGGCGGCCGCGCAGATGCAACAGCCATGCTCCGAATAGAAACCCCGCCGCGAGTAGCTCGGAGCGGCCAACGACGTTGGCAACCGCTTCCGTATGAATGGGATGCACGGCAAAGAGCAATCCGGCAACGAAAGCAGTTTCCGCCGCGCAGGGCAGGCCTTCAAGAAGCCGACGGAAAAGCCAATACAGCAGGCACGTAGCGGCAGCGTGCAATAGCAGATTGCAAAGATGATAGGTGAAGGGTCGCGCCCCGGAGACAGCCCAATTTGCAGAAAGCGTCAAAAAGGACAGTGGACGAAAGACGTGACTCAATACGTTCGGGAGAAATAGTTCTCGCGCCGAATGGGCTGTAACAGCGTGGTTTTCAAAGATATAGATCTGGTCATCCTGCGCAAAACCGTTAGCGAGCGTATTGCCATAGACAATCGCGACTATCGCGATCAGAAATCGAACGCGCGATCGTTCATGCATGCAACGATTATCGAGTTGCGCCGCCCTCTAGGCACGCAATTTCATGGAAGGACAAGCTCTAAAGGATACTCTTCGACCCGCGCCGCCTATGGCAGACGGCTACCACGAGCATCGTAAATCTCGAGCTCCCCGAAAAGCGCCGCCTGGGACTCGATTTGTTCGCGGTCGCCAACGACCACGATCTGCATATCTGCAGAGTCGAAATAGACGCGGGCTGCGGACAGGACATCGCCCGGCGTTAGTGCGCGGACTTTCTGCCGATAGGTTTCCAGATAGTCGGCGGGAAGTTCGTTGAGTGCCAGGGTGGAGATTTGGGAAAGCAAGCCGCTCTGGGTGGCTAAACCCATGGAGAAGACGCCGGTCAAATAGTTTTGCGCATCAAGAAGCTCGCTTTCCGGAACCGCAAGCGAGCGCAGCTTATCAATTTCGTAGAAGATTTCTGTCAGCGATGCTGCGACGACTTCATTGCGCACAGCAGCCGAAACAGAAAAGTAACCGTAGTGCCGCAGCGGGTTGACGGCGCTGCGCGGACTGTACGTGTAGCCTTTGTCCTCGCGGATGTTCATCACCAGCCGGGAATTGAATGCTCCGCCGTACAGGCTGTTTGTCAAGCCAAGTTTGATCCAGTCAGGGTGCTGGCGCGTGATCGCGTGGCATCCGCAGAGAATCTGGGCCTGCACGGCTCCCGGAACATGGACGAGGTAAACTCTGCGGCCCTTCGGCGCCGGGGGCACGGGCCAGTCTTGAGCGATGGGCTTCCTGCCGGACCACGAGCCAAACACCTGTTCGATTTCCGTCTGCATTTTTGCCGCTTCGAAATCGCCAACCAGCAGCAAGATTGCGTTTTGGGGCGTATAGAAATCGCTATAGACCGTCTGTAATTGGTCGACGCGGTAGGCCGCGACCTGATCCTCGGTCGGCGAGACCAGGGCATAGGGGTGTTTTTCAAAGAGCACCTTTCGCAGGCGCTCGCCGGCCAGGAATCCCGGCTGAGTACGCTCAAGCTTCACTTCTTCGAGCTTTTGCCGTCGTTCGCGCGCAAACTCCGCCGCAGGAAAAGAAGCTTCGCGGGCAAGTTCGCTGACCAGCTGAAGGAGAGGCTCAGCGTGGTCGCTGAGTCCGGCGAATGAGATGGCAGTGGTGTCCTGGCCTGCGCTTACCGAAAGGTCGGCGCCCACACCGCGCAAGCGTTCTTCAATTTGCCGGCTGGTGCTGCGGGCCGTGCCGGTACGAACCATGGTCGCTGTCATTTCGGCTAAAGACACTGCTCGTTCAGCGGCTGCGGCGTTGCCCGACCGGAAAAACAGCTCTCCGTGAAATTTGGGTATGGTTCGCGACTCGACAAGAATGACTTCAAGACCATTGGCAAGCCTCGACTGGCTGCGCTGAGGCCAGCGGACCTCGCGTTCTTTAGCCAGGTCAGGTACGAGGGATAACGTACGGGAGACTTGCGTGGCCATTACGCGGCCTCCTGCGAGACAGCACTGGGCTTGCGGAAAACGATGGCCCGATTCTCGGGCTTGAGATAACCGCGCGCAACGTCTTGCACCTGCTCTTTGCTCACTTCAAGAAATCCATCCAAGATCGAATTGACAAGTTGGGGTTCTCCGTCGAACAAGGTAAAGCACGCCAGCAGGTGCATTAGCCCATATCGCGGCATATAGCCGCCGCGACCGCCTTCCAGCGTGTTGAAATAGTCGGAGCGCCACTTCACCTTGAGCTGTTCGAGTTCCGCTTCCGTAATTCCCTTCTCCCGAATCTCCCCAACAACGGCGTCGAACTCGGCCAGAGTCACATCGCTGGTGATTTCCGGCTTGTGAAGAATACGCGTGGTCATCTGCGTGGGGCCGTTGTAACCAAAGATGTCGTCTATCCCGCCGTCTGCCTCCACCGCAACCTGCTTTTCGAGCACCAGCTCGCGGTACATCCGGCCTGCGCGTCCGCCATGCAGGGCTTGATCGAGCAAACCCATAGCGCACCAGTCGGGAGTCCGCCGCCGGGGCATGACATAGCCTATGGCCATTGCCGGCAGAGTACCGAATTTTTCGACGACGTCGCCGCGCCGCTCTTCAGACTGCTTTGGCTCGGTGGGATCGGCGAACTTTGGCGGCGGCCCCGCGGGTATATTCGCAAAGTGCTTTTCAGCGAGCGCAAAACCGTCGGACGCGCTCAGGTCGCCAAGAATCAGCAGCACGGCATTGTTCGGGATGTAGTAAGTGCGAAAAAATGTCTGCACATCGGCGAGGCTGGCCGCATCCAAGTCGGCAAAATCGCCATAAAAATTGTGTGCATTGGCCCAGTTCCGGAAGGCAACCGGAGGCATATCGAGCCACGGGAAGCCTCCGTAAGGCTGGTTCATGACATTGACCCGAACTTCTTCTTTGACCACGTCGCGTTGATTGCGCAGGTTCTCGTCGTCTACCTTGAGGGCCCGCATGCGATCGGCTTCCAGCCACAAAACTCGCTCGAGCGCGTTCGAAGGCACCGCTTCGTAATAGTTCGTCACGTCGTACATCGTAGAGCCGTTCAAAACGCCGCCGCTCGAATTGATCAGTTTGATGTGCTGCATTTTGGCGGCATTCTCGGAGCCCTGAAACATCATGTGTTCGAACAGGTGCGCGAATCCGCTTCGGCCCTGGGGTTCCAGCCGAAAGCCGATTTTGTAGTAAACGCCAACAGTGACCACGGGGGCGGCAGAGTCCGGAGCAACTACAACGCGAAGCCCGTTGGGCAGAGTCTGGTGTTCCACTGGAATTTGCAAAGGCTTCACGCGCTTGCTCCTTTCGTCTGCCAAAAATGATTGGTCCCGAGAGAAATCCGATCAAGCTCGGCCTGTGCGCCTTCCGTGTGGCGTGACAGCACGCGGGCCGCCAAGCGATTGAGCGCGCGGTACGCGACAAGGTATTCGGCGGGCCATGAACCCAGGGCATTCTCGTGCGCCTCGATCACGCTGAAATCACCGCGTGCCAGCGGCCCGGTCCAGGCCGGTCGCGGTCCGAGCCGCTCCAGATTTTCGAGCACCTGGCGGGTCAGCGGCAGAAGCGCGCGAAGGGCTTCGCGGCGCTTCATGCCCAGAGAGGCAAAAATCTGTAACGCCGCTTCCAACTCGGCCAGGACCTGGCCGGCAGCCATGGTCGCCGCGGCGTGGTAGAGGGGCTTGGCGGCAGGATCAAGCAGCAGGATCTGGCCGTCCAGAGCGCGCGCAATCGACCGAGCCACACGGATTGCGCCAGCGTCTCCTTCCACCGCAAAGATACAGCCGTCAAGACTGGGGGTACCGACTCCGCTGAATGACTGCAGAGGGTGCAGCGAACCCACCGACGCCCCGAACTGGCGCAACGGCGCCAGAATTCCCGAGGACAAAGCGCCGCTGGTATGGAGAATGACGCGCTTTGCAGACTGAGGCCACTCCGCTGCCGCAAGTTCCCGCGCCACTTCCGGAATGGCGCTGTCGGGTACGGCAATCAAGACCACAGGCGGAACCAGTTCCTCGGCGGATATGGAATTCCGGGGTGAGCCGCCGCCTATAGCCCGCACGGCTCGTTTCGCCGTGGCCCGGCTGCGAGTGACTACCGAATGAACCCTCCAGCCCCGTTCGCGAAGACCGCGGCCGACAGTACGGCCGAGGCGTCCTCCTCCTATGATGGAAATCCCATAGCGCGTCACCATGTTAGGATACCGTGTAGGCAGCTTCGAACACCAATCCATGCACCTTGCCGGGCCGGTCCTTTTCTCCATCCTCTGTTCTTTTTGGATTTTGCAGGCTTTCCGGATTGGCCGCGGCGCGCTGCGCTTGCCCCACCTGAAAAGCCAGTCACCCGTTGCATCCTGCCCTTGCGTCTCGCTTATCTTTGCGGCCCGGGACGAGCAGGAAAAGCTGCCGCGAGCCCTGGCCACGCTTGCCACGATCGACTATCCGGCTCTCGAGATCATAGCGGTCGACGATCGCTCCACGGACGCCACTTCGTCGCTTCTCGACGAGGCTGCAGAACGGGACAAGCGGTTAAAAGTCGTGCATGTCAAGACCCTGCCGGAAGGTTGGCTCGGCAAGCCGCACGCGCTGCAAACGGCCTACGGGATTTCGACCGGAGAATGGCTGCTGTTCACCGACGCCGATGTGTGCTTCAAGCCGGACGCGCTGCGGAGAGCCGCCGCGATGGCGCAATCGATGAATTTGGACCATCTCACCCTGATGGGCGACGTCGAAATGCATGGATTTTGGGAAAAGACCGTGCTGACGTTCTTCGCTCTTGGCTTCTACATCGGAACCAACCCGGCCGCCGTCTCCGACGAAAATTCGAGCGCCTATCTGGGCGTCGGCGCCTTTCAATTAATCAAACGAACCGCGTATGAGGCGAGCGGAACACACCGCCGGCTGGCTATGGAAGTGGTGGACGACCTGAAACTCGGAAAGATCGTGAAGCGCGCCGGATTTCGCTCGGGCGTAGGATTGGCGGGCGATTACGTGAGCGTACGATGGCATGAGGGAGTGCGAAACATCGTTCGTGGGGTGACCAAGAATTTCTTTGCCGTGGCCGGCTACAGCGTCGGCGTGGTCGCCTTGCAGGTCTTGGGCATCTTTTCTACCAACCTCCTGCCGTTTGCGGTTATCCCGTTCGTGCACGGATGGACGCGAATACTGGCTGCGGTAAGCGTGCTGCTGGCGCTTGCGGTTCACGCCGGGACGGCCAAGGTGATGAAGGCGTCCGGCTGGTACGCCTTGACACTGCCGCTGGGTGCCGGGATTTTTGCTTACATGCTGATTTTATCGACCGTGGTCACCTTAAAACAGGGTGGCGTCAGCTGGCGCGATACCTTTTATCCGCTGGACGAGCTGCGCCGCGGAATGGTTTGACCCGATCTATCCGGCTTGCGCTTGGTCGGCGGATTCCTTGCCAAAACTGCCGGCCAAATCCTGACTCTTGATCGAACGAATGCGATCGCGCAGTTGCGCCGCCTTTTCAAACTCGAACTTCTTCGCGGCCTCGCGCATTTGCGCTTCGAGCTTTTGCAGCAGCTGTGCAACCTGCTGTTCGGACTTGGCACCGGCCACGGCGGCGTCAAGCTCGCCGGCGTCCAGCGGAATCGTGACGTAGTCCGCTTCGACGATGTGCGCAAGCTCCATGTCCACGCCCTTTACGATCGATTGCGGCGTGACGTTGTTTTCCTTGTTGTAGGCCAGCTGCTTCTCGCGGCGACGATTGGTTTCCGCAATGGCCTCGTTCATGGAACGCGTTCGCGTATCGGCATAAAGCATGGCGCGGCCTTCGACGTGGCGTGCGCAGCGGCCGATGGTCTGGACCAAAGACGTGGCGCTGCGCAGGTAGCCCTCCTTGTCGGCGTCCAGGATCGCAACCAGGGAAACTTCCGGAAGATCCAGGCCTTCACGCAGCAGATTGATACCGATCAGCGCGTCGAATTCGCCGCGCCGCAGATCACGCAGAATCTTGATGCGGTCGAGCGTCTCCACTTCGGAGTGCAAGTAACGGCAGCGAACTCCAATTTCCGTGAAATACTCGCTTAGGTCTTCGGCCATGCGCTTGGTGAGGGTCGTCACCAGCACGCGTTCGTTTTTTTCCGCGCGAATCCGAATCTCTTCGAGCAAATCGTCCACCTGACCCTTCACCGGACGAATTTCCACTTCCGGATCAACCAGGCCGGTCGGACGAATCACCTGCTCCACGAATACACCGCCGGATTTCGTGAGCTCGTACGGTCCCGGAGTCGCCGACACGTAGACGATCTGGTTTGTGCGGTTCTCAAACTCTTCAAAAGTGAGCGGTCGATTATCGAGCGCCGACGGCATGCGAAAACCGTAGTCGACCAGCGTTTGCTTGCGCGAACGGTCGCCATGATACATGCCGCGCACTTGCGGGACGGTCTGGTGCGACTCATCAATGAACAGCAGATAGTCCTGCGGGACGTAGTCCAACAAAGTGGGCGGCGCTTCGCCCGGCAGGCGGCCGCTCAGATGGCGCGAATAGTTTTCAATTCCGTGGCAATAGCCGATGGTGCGCATCATCTCGATGTCGAAAAGCGTACGCTGCGTAACGCGCTGCGCTTCCACGAACTTGCCCTGTTTCTCCAGCTCTTTTTTCCACCACTCCAGCTCTTCCTGGATCGTAACGATAGCCCGTTCCCGCTGGTCTTGCGGCATCACGTAGTGCGTCCGCGGATAGATAGGCACCCGGGTCAGATCCTGCTGCCCCGTCCGCACCTCGCCCGTGAGCGGATCGATCTGCCGAACCTTATCGATCTGATCGCCGAACATTTCCAGCCGATAGGCGTTGTCTTCATAGGTCGGATAGATCTCGATGATGTCGCCGCGAACCCGAAATGAACCGCGGCGGAGATCTTCGCTCCGCTCATACTGCACATCCACAAAGCGGCGCAGCAGCGCCTCGCGGCTGGTCTGCAGGCCTTTTTCCAGCATGACCAGCATTCCGTAGTAGGCTTCGGGCGAACCGATGCCATAGATGCAGCTGACCGACGCTACGATAACGACGTCGCGCCGCTCAAAGAGCGAGCGGGTCGCACTCATACGCAGCTTGTCGAGCTCATCGTTGATGGTGGCTTCTTTTTCGATGTAAACATCGGCGGCCGGCACGTACGCTTCCGGTTGGTAAAAGTCGTAGTAGCTGACGAAATATTCGACGGCGTTTTCAGGAAAAAACCCTTTGAATTCGTGATACAGCTGTGCCGCCAGCGTTTTGTTATGCGCGAGAACCAGCGCCGGACGCCGCGACGCCGCGATCACCTTGGCCATGGTGAAGGTCTTGCCCGAACCGGTTACGCCCAGAAGCACCTGATGCTTGTCGCCGGCCTCGACGCCGCGAACCAGTTGTTCAATGGCGGCAGGTTGATCGCCGCGCGGCTGATAGGCGCTCTTCAGCTTGAATTCCATAGTGAGCTGCTCCTGTCGGTTAGAGCGGCGGATCGCAAACCTACATTATAACTCGCGAAGCAAGATCGATGCTGTGCCCTAAGGTTGCGCCAGCGTTCGTCCGTGGGCTCGTATTCAGCGGACATCCCGGGGAACGTCGGGGAGCAACTCCAGCTGCGAGCGGCTCTTGGCCTCGATGAGATAGCGAACTCCGTTCGAACCGTCCACCAGGGCAACCGTGGCGTCCATCTTTTGCTGAATGTCTTCGGTCGAACGGACTAGCAAGCCGGTCTTTACCGAGATGTAGAGAATGGTAGAGTTTGTGCCGCTCGCTGCGCCAGCCGTCTTCAGGCCGCGAAGTCTGTAGTCCTGCGGAGTTGTATTCTTCGGCGACGACTTTTGCCTGAGTTCGGCGTGCACCAGGATCACCGCGCAGGTATCTGCAAACGGACGCGAATGGCCAGCCCCGCTGCCGGCCGGGCCCTTACCCGGAAAGTCGCAGCCTTCCTGCTTCACATATTCGTATCTTCTTTCCCAGAATAACCCCGCGATCGGCGACGGCGAGGCTTCCTCTTCTGAAACCCGCCAGCGCTGGCCCAGCCGTACCCCTGGCTTTGGGAACGTCATCAGCGATGTGAAGCGGTTCAGCCACGCGGTCCAGGCAATCTGCTGCGCCGGACCGAGGTCGGCGAATCCCTTGACTTCCGACGCGGTACCGTCCGGGGCCACGGAAACCTCAACCAGCTTGTCGGGCGATGGAGCCAGCGCTTCCGCAGCGCCGCCCGAAGTTTGCGCGGAGCTCCGAGAGGAAAAGTAGGTTTTCAGCCGGAAACCCTTTGCGCCCGCTTCGGCTACCTCGACCTGAATCAGGCCCTGTGCATTTAAGTCCTCCCGCGGCGGTGACTGCGGTGTTGATACCTGGCTCTGAACCTGAGTGGAACGAGATCCAGTTAAATCCAGCCGGTAGACCAGCGCTTGTCCGGCTTGCAGGATTGGAACCGATGGAAGGCGCTGAGCTTCGACCGGCGCGGTGGCCGCGAGGGAGAGAAGAACGACGGTGCGGCAAAAGGAGCGAGCCACAGTCATGGCAGCAGCCTCATCGGGCCTTGCTCAGTGCGCAGGGCCCTTCGCCAGCGCGCGATCGAAGAAGGCGACGGCGGCGCCGTAGGCCTGAAGCCAAGAGCGGTGCAAAAGGAAGTCGTGAATCTCATCAGGAAAGATAAGCTGTTCGACGTGTACACCGCGTTCGCGCAGACGCGCTACCAGATCCACGGTCTGCGCGAAATACACGTTGCGGTCGTCGTCGCCGTGAATGAACAAAACCGGCGATTTCCATTGGTCCACGGAGGAAACGGGCGAAGAATTGTGCGCCAGCTTCGTCAGCTCCGGCGAAATGTTTTTTCCGTCCCAGTTGTCGGTGGGCCAGTCGTGTACGCCGTGGAAATCGACGCCCGCGGCGAACATATCCGAGTTCCGGGCCAAGCCAAGCGCCGTGAGGTAGCCGCCGTAGCTGCCGCCCCACAGGCCGACTCGCGATGCATCAACTTCCGGCCGCGACTTGAGATACTTCCCGGCCGCGACCACGTCTTGATATTCGCTGGCGCCGCGTCCTGCACGGCCCGGAGCTTCGCGGAAAGCCCTGCCGTATCCGATGCCGCTGCGATAATTGACAGACAGAACCACATACCCGCGGCTCGCCAAATACTGGTTCATGCCGTAGGCATTCGAGTAGTAGTACATGTAGTGCCAGCCGAGCAGCATCTGCCGCATGGAACCGCCATGAAAAAACAGCAGGCCAGGCCGCTTTTCACCGGGCTTCATGTTGTTCGGCAAGAACAGCTGACCATGAATCTCCAGGCCGTCCGGCGATGGGAAGACCACCTGCTGCGGAACGACCAGCTTCACGGCGGGAAATTGCGCAGGCCACGAATCTTCTCCGAGCGGTTTTGCGGGCGACTGGGAATCGCGCAGACTCCGGATAAACGGACGAGCGGTATGAGTCGGGTCGGAACCCACGAAAGCCAGATATCCCGAATCGGTTAACGCCAGCGGGCTCCACTCGATGCCTTGTCCGCCGCTCAAGGGCACGGGCGTTCCACCCGAAGCTTCCACGCTCCACAAATGGCGGCGGTCGATGTCGTTGCAGTTGGAATTGAATAAGACGGTCTTGCGATCGTGCGTGAACGACCATTGTTCAACCTCGCACGGACCTGGCGTTAGCAGCGTCGGAGTTCCCCCGGCCGCCGCTACCGAATACAAATGTTGCCAGCCGCCCTGCTCACTCGCGAATACCAGCCGGTTGTCGCCAGCCCAGTGAATGGCACCGCCGCCAGTGTCCCCGGCCATGTACGGAAAAGAGTCCTGCGGCTGCTTGCCACTGTGCCAAACTTCCCTGGCATTCCAGGCTTCCCCATCCGCCACCCAAATCGCCCATGGATGCGGCCGATCCGGCTCGATGAAATATCCTTCCGGCGTATCGCGGGGTACGGCAGGCCTCCGGATGAATGCCAGCTGTTTGCCGTCAGGCGACCACTCCGGAGTCGAGTCGCTGTCCACGGTCGGTGCGACAAACCTCACGCTCTTTGCGGCCACGTCGTAAACGCCGACGAAGCTGTGATCGCCGCGATCCGATCGGAAGGCGAGTCTGCTTCCATCGGAGGACCACTGTTGCTCTCCGTTCGTCCCGTGGATCATCAGCTGCACGGGTTTTTCACCCGCTCCGAGCGATGCCAGCCACAACGCTCCATCCTTCACGTACGCGCAGAGGCCCTTGCTTGAGACCTGCGGTGAACGACCGGCGTCGATTTTTCGCGGTTCCCCGCCAGTCCAAGCGATCTGGTACACCGATTGTTCGACCCCGGACGGATTGCTCGTAGGATTCGGCGACTGACCGGCTTTGTTCTTCCCTTCGCCGCGCGTGTACAAAATGCTGGCCGCATCTGCAGAAAACTGAAGCCCGGACAGTTCTTGCCCGTCTTCGTCGACGTAGGCGGTGAGCCGCCTCGCTTTAAACTCCGGCGCTTCGGCCACATAGATGTTGCGCTTGCCTCGCTCGTAAGATACCCACGCCAAGCGCGGCAGCGACCTTGCGGCAACCAGCTCGCTCGGAAATGGCGCGCTGAGCACCTGTTGCAGGGTGAACGGTTCCTCTGCCTGCGCCAATGCCGAAGTTCCCGCCAACAAGGATGTCAAGCCACAAAACAAGGAGACAAACAGGGATCGAGCGCAGAAGCGAGTTTCCATCGTGCTCCTTCAATCCCCCGGTTGTTGTGCCGTAACTTTTTCGAGGGAAACCTTGGGTTCGCTGAGCGGACCCGATATGGTCAGAAAGCGAGTGGCGTGCTCGGGCCGTGCGGCGCGCCCTACGGTGTGGCTCTCCGCCGTCAAATCGGCGTCCTGCGAAAAACTGACGCTGCCTTTCACCAAAAACTCTTCTGCCGGAGAGGCAAGACGCAGCGAATTCAGTTCGAAGCCGCCGTCCGTAATGTGAAACGTTCCGGCGCCCGAAGACCAGCGCGTCGTGCCAGTCATCCAGTCGCCCTGGGCCATGGTTCCCGCCAGGTCCCAGCCGCGCAATTCCACTCGACTGAGGCGCAGATCGCCCTTCCCGACAAGATTCTTGAGCAAGACCTCACGCCCGATTCCAACCGTATGCAATTCCACGCTTCCGGCGGCAGTCCCGGACAAATGCTCCGAGAGTTCCGCCAGCCAGGGCGTCTCCGTCAACGCTACACGGTCGAACGCCGCCGACACCTCATATTTGGGATTGCCGCCGAGCTTCGCCACAAGAGAACCCTGCGCGCTTCCGCCTGACCATTGCGCTTGCGCATCTGTTAATTCTAAGGTCAGTCCATTCAGGCTCACGTGCGTTCGCAGGCCGTTCATTTTGATTTTCTCAACCGCGATCTCATTCACTTTCAGATCGCCCTCGGCGCGAATCCGCCTCAGCACGGCGTTTGCTGGCGCCCGCCTGGCACTGCCGCCGAGTGCGGCCGGAAGCAGCCGTTCGAGCCAGGTTGGACGTGCCCGGGGGCCGATCCAGCGGTCGAGTTCCGCGGCGTCCAACTGATCGGCTTGCAGCTGAAACATCCAGTTGGGAACCTGCTCATCACCGGCGTCGGACACAGTCGTCCCGGTTTGCTCGACCGTGCCGGTCCAGGAAGCTCCGAAAGCACCCACTCTGGTCAACGTGAATTTATGCTTTCCGCCCCTCCACTCGGTCCGCAGGCTTTCCAGCTGAATCGGCTGATTGAGCCCGGCCACTTGCAGGGTCGCGCGCGACAAGTCCGCGTGCCCCACCCAGGCCGCGGCACCCGACCGGTTCCACTCAAAGCGCAAATCCCCGCTGGCACGACCCGCCAAATCCCAGCCGTGCCGCAAATCATGCCCGAAGGCCGCTGCAATGGCCAGCAGCGCCTCGCACTGGGGCAATTGGCCTTCCATGTGAACGGAGCCGCTGCCCGGCACTAAATCCTCTTGCAATGACACGTTGACGCTCCCGCCGCTTAAGACGTCCTTGGCACCGACCAGTGTCGCTTTGCCTTCCGAGTTTGCCGCGTTGCGCGCCGGTACACTGACCGCAAACGGTTCGACGAGCAATCGTCCCTGTTGCGTGCCGCCCCGAATCGACCGCAGAGCGAGCGGTGAGGAAAATCCGGGCAGGTTCCAACGGCCGCCTGGACTCGAGAACGCCGCCTCATCCAACTTGAGGGGCCATCCACGAAACGTCGCCGTCCCGGTAAAGTACTGCGAGGCCGTAACGCCTTCCGACACCTCAGGTTGAAACGCGCGAAGCCAATCAAGAAAGTCCGCAGCCTGCACTCCCGCGGAATCAATGTTCACGGCAAATTCAAGACCGGCAATGCTTTTTAGCGACGCTGTTCCGCGCAAGTTCGAGCGCGGCGTCTCAATCCCGACTTCGCTCACCTCCGTCTTCCCGAGCGCAGGATTCCACCGCCCCTTCATCCGCAAACCGACGCGCGGATTGTCTTCGCGTTCGGCAAGATCCCAGCGATGAATCTCAGTAGCCCGGGCTTGCAGCATGAACGCCCAGTCGCCCAGTGCGGCGTCTTTGGTTTCAGGCAGTGAGTATTCGTCGCTATCAACGGTGGCTTCTCCGGCAAAAGTCCCGCGCACACCCAGGTCCGTGCCGCCGATGAGTCGAAAGACATCGGCCAGGGACGATTTCGAGTAACGCACGCGCAAATGTGCCGGTCGCAAGCGCACCGAAGTGCCGGCGACCTCACCGCTCACCCTTACCGTGCCGGCCAACTGAAGGGGCGTTCCGCTGCGCCACGGTTGGGCTTCCAGATCCAATCGCCACCTTCCAGCCGCAGTCTGTTCCACCATTCCCTGCACCTGCTGAAAGGCAAAAGAAATTTTGTCATCGCCGACTTTGAAATTGACGCGACCGTCGTTGATTTCGATTTTTCGCAAATGGTGCGTGGTGGGCGCGGTCACGATGTCGCTGAGCGAGCTCGCGGCCCTGGTCTCCGCGCCAGCCGCGGGCAGCCATCGCTCCAGATTCCATTGCGCCCTGCTGTTGCGGACTAAAACCAGGCTCGGCCCGTCGAGTTGCAAGGTCCCAAGCTCGAATCGCCCGCGCAGGAACCCGCTCCACCGCAAACCCGCAGAAAGCCTGTCGGCGCGAAGAAAATATTCATTGCCAAAGGCCGGATCTTCGCCGACCGAGATGGCGTA
>Ga0126370_10000763_pt1 | contig 13885 bp, 13 predicted proteins | sample PanSoiMetaPlot_3_FD_92586 | JGI IMG/M metagenome (GOLD analysis project Ga0126370, IMG submission 92586) | Tropical forest soil microbial communities from Panama - MetaG Plot_3 | ecosystem: Environmental > Terrestrial > Soil > Tropical forest > Bulk soil | place: Panama | collected 2016-02-17 | reverse complement strand
GAAACAACTCGGCCGTTGGGCAAAGTAATTTGGATATCTTCGTCACGGCGCAGCGCATGCTCGGCGGTGACGATGACGCCGGGGCCCCAGACGACCCCGCTCGACGAACTGCGCGCCTCAGTGTGAACGGCGACCGTGTTTGCAGCGGCGCGATCCGTGGCTTGCGCCAAAGCGTCAGATAGTGCAATGAGTTCTGCGGACATTGGTAGAACCTCCATGAACAAGATGCCGCAATCATGGAGGCGTCTACATCCGCCAAATGGCTAGGTGCGGACCTGGAAGAATGGCTAGGAGGTGAAGAAGGAGCGCCGAGGCCTGTCAACCTGCAGCTATTGTGCTAGCCGAGGCCGGACCGGAGCCCGACGCAGATGTTGCTGCGGCCGCTGCAGCAAGGAATTGTTGGCGTGTCCAATCATTGCGCGCCTGGCTTGGACCGACGCGATGGCAGTTGGCTGCCGCACCCAGCCAATCCTGTTTATCCACGGCAGCCATAAAGTGGGGAAAATGCTGGAATAAGCCGACCTGCCCCAGGTTGTAAATCATGTCGAGCAGGCCCAGTTTCGCGGGATCGGGAAAAGCAACATAGTTCCGGAAGCGTGAGGCCAATTGGGCGTCAAAGAAATTCAGGTGGTTCATGAGGAGCGTGTCGATCGCGGCGTGAGGCAGTACCGGAGAAGTGGGCGAGCGATAGAAAGCGGCCACCTTTGCGGGGATGAGCTCGGCGACACGGTTGAATTCGTCCAGGATCGTGTCCTCTGCGGACGGTTCTCCATCCGGGTCGACGAAAGCAAGCGTCTCGGCCTTGCCGGAGCTGGCTAGCAATTCGCCTACTCCGACGGTGACGAATCCCCTCGTGTCCAGATACATCCAGGGCACGGTGCCTTCGAAGATTTCCAGGTGAGCGAGCGAGTCGTCGAGATAAGACATAGTTTCCATCCGTCGAAGAGGCGATCGACCGAGATCCTTCGGATTGTCAGCAAAGCCGTGGCTGTTAGTGCAAGCCGATCTGTCTTCCACCTAAATAGTGTGACCAGTAAGGATTTCGTTTCGCGGCGACAAGGTGTTCGGAGCTAGGCTCTACGGCCCGAGCACATCCCTCAGGAAACGGACAACCCCAAGATTGCAATGCTCAAATGTTGGGAGTAGGCTCGGGCAAGCCTCACTCCTACTCACATCAAATCAGGATTCGTGAGGAAAAAGGCGTCTCCAAAGTGACCGAAGGAAGAAGCAGTGAAGGAGCGCGCAATGGCCGACGATAACAAGAGCATTGTGCGGCGCATGTACGAAGAGGTGTGGAACAAGCGAAATCTGGAACTGGCTAAGGAACTGATTGCGCCGAGCCATGCGGTGCAGCTTTTTGATGCAGCTGATTCGGGGGTCGGGCCGGAAGCTTATGCACGAAATGTGGTGCAGTTTGTGCGCGCGTTTCCAGACTTGAAATTCACGGTATTGGACATGGTTGGGGAAAACGAAAAAGTCGTGGCCCTGTGGAATATCTCCGGAACTCACAAAGGGGAGTTTCGCGGAATCGCGGCGACAGGCAAAAAGGTTTCGGTGGATGGAATCACGATCAGCCAATTGGCCGACGGAAAGATCATAGATTCCTACGTGAGCCTGGACTTGTGGAGCATGATGCAGCAACTGGGGGCGATTGCCGAGGTGGGGCATCCGCAGAAGGCTTCGGCGACGAAGCGGTAGCGAAGTAAGAACGCCCTCCGTTAGTATCGTGCTGTTAAAAGGCGCTATTGAAACGATTTGTTTCGAAAACGCACTACCTCATTGGAGGTAGTGTCATGAGTGGGCCGGCTTCTTCCATCGGTGATACCGTCTATGAGATTTTGATGCGTGATGCGGATGGGCGCCACCTGGGACTCGAAAGCTTTCAGGACCTGGAAAGTGCGCGCCTACGGCTTCCCTCGATTGCCGCGAAATATCCCGGCACGAAGCTCACCCTCTGGAACCGCCGCACGCGAGCCATCCTGGCGGAGACAGACGGTTACTAGCACCGGCTTCCTTTAATTTAATCCCAAGAAAGCGCCAACTCGCAGAATTTCTCTCCCGCCTCAATGGAAACGGTGAAATGCACGTCCACCTTCTTTGAGCCAGAAATCTCCAGCGCTTTGCGGAAGAAACCAAGAATCACGAAGCCCATGATCCCTTGATTGCGGGAAAACCCGACGTACTGAATGGTTGCGCTGTTGGGTCCTTTCATCTCCGGAATGATCTGAACGCCGTCGAAATAGGTGGAATGAACTGCGGCAATCCTACGGATGACGAACTCGGGGGAACCCAGCCGGACAAAGATTTTATAAATGCCACTAAGTTGCTTTTCGATGACGGCCTCGGCGCGTTGGACCAATTTCTGTTCGTTTCCGCCGGCCGTTACACGGATGTCGGCTTCCAGAAAGCGGGAAAATGCGTCGCAGGAGTACCACGAGGAGGGTGAAATGGGGAGCTGGAGAATCTTTTGCGTTTCCGGGTCGAGGCAGGAAATAATCTTGTCCAGCTCTCCTTTTCCAGCCCGGGCCGTTATCGCTTCCATGGTGTCTTGCACAGCCGTACCTTTGATGTGCAGCATTGTCTTTCCATTCTCCCCGCAGCGCGTTTTCAAACGGAGAGTGCTCTCTAAGGTTAATATACGGGCGATTGCGTTGGTTTTGACTGCGGCCTAATAACCAAGGCCAATTTGCAACCTCAGGGGTTCATGAAGTGATTTCCTTGATGCGAAGGATTGAAACTTTCGTGGCAAATCGCGCGGAAATCTGCTCCAAGAATTTACCATCGAAAGTAAAATGAGGAAGAAGTGGAAAGGGGAAGCAATATGTCCAAGAAAGCAAAGAGTTCCTTGCCAACCGCCAAGAAAGCGCGGCCCGCGAAGAACGCACCAACTCATCAAGAGATTGCAATGCGTGCCTATGAGATTTATCTGGAACGCGGCGGGGCTCCTGGAGATGCTTTGGAAGACTGGACGCGCGCCGAGCAGGAGCTTGCGGAGAAAAAAACCAAGCCGCGGGGCAAAGTGGGCCCGACGCTAGTGGCCGCTTAATACCCTGAAGAATTAATGTGGAGCGATCAAATCACAACGTTCCACCTCGTCCTTCCAGGTTTGCCCTCCTTTACCTGTTTGCGTCAAGATGCGACCGTCCTTATCGGTAGTATCGCGTGAAAGAATAGAACGCCACCAGAAAGACGGTAAACAAGACAATCAAAGAGATTCTTCTCGGGCTCGGCCGCTTCGCTCTTTCTAGCAGGTCGGCGATTGCGGAACTGAGAAAGTACACCTGCAGAGCAGTGACGAGGCTTGCGGCCACTTCAACCAATGCAAACTGCCGGATGAGAGAGAAAAGGAAGATTGCGCCGCTGGTTACCGAGGCAACCAGACTCAAGGCGACCGCAAGAATGTAGCGAGACATTTTCGTTTGTTGCACTTTTTCGCCTGCGTTATGCTCGTTTTCGCGAATTCCCTGCGCCGTGACACGACACTTGGCCCGGAAAGCCATTTTATTGTAGCGGAGGACACAATTCTGGAGGCTCGATAGTATCTGAAGGTGAGAAATCGTCATCTAACAAAATATCGATGATTCAGGAGAATGAAAAGGTGATGCAACTGCGTCCGCTCGGAAAGAACGGGCCCCTCGTGTCGGCGATGGGTCTGGGTTGTATGGGCATGTCGGAATTTTACGGACTGCGGCACGACACTGAATCGGCCGCCACGATTCACCGCTCGATCGAACTGGGGATTACTTTCCTGGATACCGCGGATATTTATGGTTATGGTGACAACGAAGTGCTGGCGGGGCAAGCCATTCGAGGAATGCGCGAGAAGGTTTTTCTCGCAACGAAGTTTGGGATTGTGCGGGACAAGGCGAATCCTGCCGTGCGCGGCGTGAATGGGCGGCCGGAGTATGTGAAGGCGTGCTGCGAAGCGAGTTTGAAGCGGTTGGGGATGGCTACGATTGATTTGTATTACCAGCACCGTGTTGACCCCATCGTGCCCATTGAAGAGACCGTGGGCGCAATGTCGGAGTTGGTCAAAGCTGGGAAGGTTCGTTACTTGGGACTGTCGGAAGCGTCGGCGGCTACAATGCGGCGCGCCCACAAAATCCATCCCATCGCTGCGCTGCAGACCGAATACTCGCTGTGGACGCGCGATCCGGAAGACGAAATCCTCGCGACGACGCGCGAGCTTGGCATTGCCTTTGTGGCATACAGCCCGCTAGGGCGCGGATTTCTGACTGGGCAAATCAAGCGCTTCGAAGATTTTGCGCCGGATGACTACCGGAGAAATTCGCCGCGTTTTCAGGGAGTAAATTTCGAGAAGAACCTGGATCTGGTGGCGCGCGTCGAGGCGATTGCCAAAGAGAAAGGCTGTACGCCGGGGCAATTGGCTTTGGCGTGGCTGCTGGCGCAAGGCCAAAACATTATCCCGATTCCGGGGACGAAGCGCAGAAAGTACCTGGAAGAGAACGCAGGAGCGTTGAACATCAAGCTGTCGCAACGCGACCTCAAGCGAATTGATGAAGTAGCACCACAGGGCGCGGCGTCGGGCTCGAGGTACCCGGAGCAATTGATGGCCATGGTGGGGCGCTGAGTCCTTCCGGAGAATAGAAAACTCTCTATAACAAAACCCTCTCGATTAACAAAGGAAATGCAGCACGTTCATCGGCCGCTTGTGTGCAGCGCGGGCAGTGTGAACTTTGGCGTGACTTCCTTGCGCTTGGACCAGTCGTGGTAAGTGTGGCACTCGGAGCAGCGCGAATCGGCGTGGCCAGGGCCTGGCGCATGACATATTTTGCAGGTGGAGATTCCTGGCAGCAGCATGTCGCTTGATTCCGTGCTTGTAAGCGCTTTTGGGTGGCAGCTCTCGCAAGAAAATCCGCGGTGCGTATCGTGGTCGAATCTGGCATGTGGCATCCATTGCGTTCTTACGTTGGCGTTGGCCACTTGGGGCAGCCCAATACTTTGCGGAGCTGTAAGCGAGTGACACTGTCGGCAAGTCTTGCGCCAAAGAAGTTCTTCCGCTTCTGCTGTTCGTTCCGCCACCCATTGCGACGGCGTGAGTACGCGAACTTGAGGCGGCAGAGGCTTGCCACTCAGATCACGGCCGGGGTCTCGCTGCACACGAACCTCACCCGGATGAGCCGAGATGTATTGCTGAAATTTCTTGATCAAGAATGCGTGCACAACTTCCGGTTTGTCGTGGGGAACGCCTTCGTCGAATCGTTTGTCGAATGACAGTAGATGACACGCCGCGCAAGCGTTAGCGAATCTTAAGGGCGCCATCAGCTCGCGGCCGGTGATCGGTTTGGGCCTTCTTGGGCTTTCCGAGCGGATCGGAAGAAACTCGTCGCTGTCTTTGTAGCTTACGGTTGCGGCGCGGTACGTTACGTCGGAGTAGGTCAAGTCCGCGTCTGCTGCCATCGGGCGATGGCAATTGCCGCATTCGAGGCTCACTAGAGTGCCGTTCGGCCCGCGGCGAATGGGTTTCATGTGGATTGCGTGATTTAGTTTGATCTTTGCGGGGTCGCTTGGCGGGACTCCGGCGACAGAGCGTAGCGCCGCAAATTCGGGATGGCCTTGGGCAAGAGTAGCGATTTGCGCGTCGTACGACGAGTCAGGATAGCTGGCTCTTAAGTTGCCATGACAGCCGGCGCAAGTTTGATCGCTGACGGCAGAGAGGTTGATTCGGCCACGATGTTCGGTGTGACAGGTTGCACAATCAGGCGCCGGAACTTGGGACGGATGATGTGTGGGGCCGTCGTGGCAAGTGAGGCAAGCGCTGTCGGCGGCTTTTGCGGAAAAGACGCCGGCCTTCTGAACGTGACAGGCCGAGCATTCTTTATCGAGAACGGCGTGGGCTTGCGACAGACGGCCACTCGAATAGACACGGTGATCACCGGAAAGGTCGCGCCAACCAATCCACAGAAGAGCGAGTAGCGGCAAAAGAAGGCTGAGCCAGAACTTGGCGCGGCTGAGGGGCGTCGGCCTTTTGAAATAGTTCAGGTCAATGCGTTGCGCGAGCTTTTTTGTTGTGCGTGTGCGAGCCACGATTTGTCCAGTTAACCGTTTGCCGCTAGCCGTTCGCCGCCAGAAAAGAGCAGAAACACAAACGCGTATTCAATAGCGTAGTGCCATCACGGCGTGGACGGCGCCGAGCAAAATCAGTGCTAGCGAAACCGGAATGTGCAACAACAGCCAGCCGTGGAGCCAGCGATGCAGCGTTTCCTGGCGGGCAAGTTGGCGCGCTTCGTCGCAAATGTCTTCGAGGTCGCTTAGCGTGGAGTGAGCCGTTGCTGGCAGCAGAGTGCGGAGCCCGGCAAAAGCGCTGCTTGAGCTTGCAGGGTCGCCGAGACGGCGGCCAGCCTTTTTGGAGTGTTCGAGAAAAGGGCGCATGTCACACACATAGAAACTACGGAGTGGCGCGCTTTGCTCTTTGCTCAATAGAATTCTTTCCGGGGCGGCAGCGACAGCAGCACTGGCGCCGGCACTGACTGCCGCGGACGTTCGCAAAGGAACAGCGGTCGAGGTGATCGGACGCAGAGCGGTAAATCCGCCGGCACGCTGTGTTTCTTCCATAGAGGATTTCGCGAAGCCGAGATTTCCGCACACGGCATCCATTACACGATCGGCTTCTTCGCGCAGAAGGGTGCGGACGTGGCCAATCTCGTCGTAAATCGTTTCGAGGGGCACATCGCTGGTCATGATGCGCGGGATGTAATGTTGCAGAGCCGCGCCAAAGACGCCGCTGACAACCGTGATGATGAGCAAGCACATCAGTAAACGCGTGAGCGTGCCGCCAAAATGAAAGCCCCCGTGAAAGAGAATCATCGGGAGCGCGAGCAAGCCGAGCCATAAGTGTCCGCGCATCCAGGCTTGGGCGCGGCCCAGGCGCCAGGTGGGAACGCGCTTTCTCGCGCCGAGCAGCGCGGCAAAAATCATGAAGCCGAAGCCGATCGTTCCAAAGAGCAGACCTACCGTGCTTCCCCCGCGAGGGCCTTGCGGGGCGTTGAGAGTGTCGATGGCATAGACCGTCGCCGCCACCGCGAAGATTGCGAGCGATACGAGAGCCCAGCCGCGATGGGATTGGTCTATGCGCATGATGAGTAGCGTTCGTCGAGATTTGTAACTGGGGTGCAGGTTGAGATCCTTCGGCGATCCTTATCGGATCGCCTCAGGATGACACTGCTCGGGAAGGCCTTGGTGCGATGCGTACGGTCGATCTTCATTTCGGGCCGCCCTGGCTTAACATTTCGGCAAAGAATGTTTTGGGATCAACGCGATGCGCAGCGTCGTGAGGGCAGGCGTAGACGCAGCTTGGTTCCTTCAGGTGCGTGCACAGATCGCAGGAAGTCGCTTTCTGCTTGATGACCGCTTTCTTGCGGCCAATATTGGCTGGATCCTCGGCTAGAACTTCAAATGGATGCAGATTGATATTGCCGTAGGGGCAATTGCGCGCGCAGAGCCCGCAGCCGATGCACCAATCCTCGATGATGACCTCAAGCGAATTGCGGCGGCGAATCGAGCCGACCGGGCAGCCGACCATGCAGAGGGGGTCGCGACATTGGCGGCAACTGGTAGCTACGAGGTAGCGGTCAAAGCGCAGGCCGTCGCGCACCAGACGCGTGACGCCGTCATGAGCGTCGGCGCAAGCGTTCACGCAGGCATCGCAGCGCGTGCAATTTTGCAGGTCAAGAATGAGCAAGCTCTGTGCTTCCATCAATCCCTGCGAGAGAAACTGGTCGATGGGGACGCTGTGGACCATTTGCAGGCGCTGCTGGTTGGCAGCACTGCGTTCGGCAGCGATGGCTTCGAGGCCGGCGCGAACGCTGGGGAAGCGTGCGACCATATCGCGAAAATCATCTCCGGAAATACGCACTAGCTCAACATGATCGAGCGCAGTGCACGTGGCGGTACGAACACCTCCGCCTAGTAAGCCGATTTCGCCGAAATAGTCGCCGCGGGAAAGATAAGCCACCACCATTTCGCCGCCGGGATAGTTTTCCGAAACTTTCACGAAGCCGATGCGAACCAGATAGAAACTATCGGCTGCTTCGCCCTGTTGAACGATCGTTTGGCCCGGAGCGAAACGCTGTAGCTCGACACTTTCTTTGAGGTGGCTGATAAATTCCGGAGACAGGTCCGTGAACATGGGCACGCCGCGAAGATGATTTTCAAGCGCGCGGCGGCGGTAGGTCTCGTCGAGCTGCGCGCGGAAGGTTTTGTTCTTGAGCATAATGTCGAGAACATTGCGCAGCATTTCGTAAGCGACCACGTCGGACTCTGCGACGACCGTGGCGGACCGCGGATAGAAATTCATACAGGTCATTTCGCCGAACAAGTCGCCAGGGCCGAGTTCAGCGATAGGGTTCCCGTAGGAAAGGTCGACCGAAGCGTCGATGGGAATCGTGCGGTCGCGCGCCTCCTCTTCGCGCTTGTCTTCATCGCGGCCCACGAGCGTGCTGGTGAGCCGCTTGAAAAAACCTTTGGCGCCCCCCTGGGTTTTGACGTGCGCGATGGGTGATGAAATGGAGACGCGCGCGAGCCCGTCGACAATATAAAACGCCGTAGAGCCGAACTCCCCTTCTCGGCAAATGACTTCGCGCTCGCGAAAGCGCCGCTTGACGATTGCGCCGCGATTTAGTTCGAGGAAAGTCCCCGAAACACCCTTGAAGACGGGGATCTTCAAAAGCTCATCCGCCTTCAAGACTTCGGCGTTTGAATCCGTTGCCACGGCCGCGCCAACAACACCTTTGTTGGTGAGTGCGCCAGTAGGACACGAAACCATGCACTCGCCACAGGAAATGCAGGTGGAATCTCCCATCGGCGTGTTCAAGTCGAAGGCGATTCCGGCGGAATAGCCTTTGCCCATGCGGCCGAGGACAAAATTGTTTTTGACTTCGTCGCAGCCGCGGATGCAGCGATCACAAAGAATACAGGCGTCGTGGTCCACGGCAATAGCGAGGGAAGAGTCATCTTCACCGCGGGCGACGGTTCGCTTTGCGAAGCGCGGCTCCGTAATGCCTGCGGCTTTTGCGAGCGCTTCCAGTTCACAATCGCTGGACTTTTCCTGCCGCGCGCATGGCGAAGGATGATCGGACATCAACAATTCAAGGAGCGTCTTCCGCGCATTCAAGACTTTTTCGGAATTGGTGAGCACCTTCATGCCTGGTTCCACAGGCCGCACACACGATGCAGCGAGCACGCGCGCGCCGGTGTCCACGACGCACAGACGGCAGACGCCAACCGGAGTCTGGTTTTGCAGGTGACATAGGGTCGGAATGCTGATGCCGTTCATCCGCGCAGCGTCAAAGACGGAGGTTCCGTTCGGCACGCGCACAGATTTTCCGTCGATGCTGAGCTCAATCATTCCGGGAGGTGTGGGAGAAGTCGTCACGGACGAATCCCCACACGTTGAAGTTCGCCGCGGGACGCGGCGCTGAAACAAATCCCGCTGGGGCATTGTCCCTTTAAAACGTGAGCATCGATCTCCGCGCGAAAATGCTTCAGCACGGATTGAACGGGCGCGGGAGCGATCTGGCCAAGGCCGCAAATGGAAGTTTGGCTCATCGCCTGCCCAAGATCCTCGAGAACGGCGAGATCGGCTCGATACTGCATCTCGGAGACAGCGCCTTGCGTCCATCGCACAAGCAGATCAGTCATTTTTTGCGAACCGACGCGGCAGGGAACACATTTCCCGCAGGATTCGTTGCGATAGAAACGCACGGCGTTCAAAGCCATATCGAGCATGCAAGTCGTGTCATCGCAAGCGATAATGGCGCCGGAGCCGAGCATGGAGCCTGCGTCAGCCAGGGCTTTGAAGTCGAGCCGCACATCAACCATCGAAGCAGGTAGGTAACCGGACGATGGGCCTGAGGGAGCAAATGCCTTTAAAGGCCGGCCTCCGCGAATTCCGCCCGCATACTGGAAAATCACCTCGCGCATTGGAGTGCCCATGGGTACTTCGAAAACGCCGGGGCGCTCGACGTGGCCGCTGACGCCGACGAATTTCAATCCGCGCGAGCCATTGACACCTTGCGAGGCGAACCAGTCCACACCGCGCGCCAGAATTTGCGGCACGTTGATGAACGTTTCCACGTTGTTGATGACCGTCGGTTTTTGCCATAGGCCGATCTGGCCTGGAAAAGGCGGCTTATTGCGCGGCTCGGCGCGATGGCCTTCGAGGGCTTCTAATAGGGCGCTTTCTTCTCCACAGATGTAGCCGCCGGGACTGACAAACACTTCCAAGTCGAAATCCAGATCGCTTCCAAGAATTTTCTTGCCAAGCAGACCTGCGTGATAGCAGCGGCGAATTTCTTCGCCTAGGATTTCTTCTTGTTGCGCATATTCATGGCGAATATAGAGGAAGCCGCGTTTCACTCCCGTGACAAGGGCGGCGATCATCATGCCTTCGATCACGAGGTGTGACAGGTTAGTCATGATAAAGCGGTCTTTGATGGTGCCGGGTTCGCTTTCATCCGCGTTGCAGACGACATACTTCACGGGATCGGGCTGTTTTCGCACCAGGTCCCACTTCATGCTCGTCGGAAAGCCGGCGCCGCCCAGGCCGCGAAGTTCGGCAGCTTTGAGCTGCGCCAAGACGTTGTTCCAGGAACGCGATTGGACAAGGTTGCGGACCACGCCATATTTTTCGACGCCCTCGTAAGGATCCGCTTTGCACTTCACCGGTGCCTGATCGGGATGCCGCTCGTCAATTTCTTCACCGCGAAGGGCGTCGCGTGCGATTTGCTCGACACTTGCGGCAGTGGCGTTGGTGAAAATCTGATCGTTGATCGAAACCGCGGGCGCATGATCGCAGCGGCCAAGACAGGAAACATCGCGCACCTGTATTTCTTCAGGCCGCGTACCAGCAAACCGCTGCTCCAATTCAGCCCGCAAGTCACAAGCGCCGTTGAGGTGGCAGCTCATGTCCGCGCAAACGCGAATTTCCGCTTTGGCGGGAGGCGTAAGGTGAAAATGCGGGTAGAAGCTTGCGACGCTGTGAATTTGGTAGAGCGGAGTTTGCGTACGGTGAGAAAGTCCTTCGAGTTCCGCTTGGGGCAGGAAACCGTAGCGAAGCTGGATGGCCCGCAGATCGTCGAAGATCACGTCGTTTCGTCTCGCGCACACGGCCGCGCATGATGCGAGAAAAATGCGCGGCGCAGGTTGGAGTGCTGAATCCACTGCATACTACTGAGCGTAAAGCGCCGTGTAAATAGCACGCCGTTTGCTTTTCGTGGCGCGTCGCCAAAAAGACAACGCAATCCGTTGACTTCTCTGCGCTGCAAACGATATAAGCAAAACAGATTCGCTCGGCACTCTGAATGCATAACGCGAAAAAGTTCATCCTGCTCTGTCTCGTTTGTATATCCCGGTTGACACCTTTCTTGCTACGAGCGCAGGAAAGAGAACCTGTCAAATATATTGGCCCCGGATCGTGCGCTGCGACGAGCTGCCACGGAAGTGTGAAATCCATTGTGGGCAGCCGCATTTTGCAGAATGAGTATTCGACCTGGATTCTTCAGGACAAACACAGCCGCGCGTACCAGGCGCTGACCGGCGACCTCGGCCAGCGAATGGCTCGTATCCTAAAGTTGGGAGCGAAAGCGGAGGAGTCGCCGAAGTGTCTCGCGTGCCATGCGCTTTACACCACGCCGGAACAGCGTGGACGGGCGTTTGAGATTTCTGAAGGTGTGTCCTGCGAAAACTGCCATGGACCAGCTTCAGCGTGGCTTGGTCCGCATACGACGCGTTCCTGGCAGCACGAGAAATCTGTTGCCTTGGGAATGGCTGACACACGCAGTGTGATTCGCCGCACAGAGAAATGCCTGGAATGCCATCTCGGCACAAAATACAAGTTTGTGGATCACGAAATGATCGCCGCAGGCCATCCCGACTTGTATTTCGAGTTGGACTCTTTTTCAGCGGTCATGCCGCGGCACTGGAAAGCACCTCGTGAATCGGAGCCTGGCAAAGCTGTTGAAGATGCAGCCTGGGTCGGCGTACGCGAGTGGGCTGCGGGACAGGCTGTCCAATTGCGCGCGGTGATGGAGCGATTGACATGGCGAGCGAGAAACGAGCGCTCCGACAAAAAAGATGTTTGGCCCGAGTATTCGGAGCTTTCCTGTTTTGCGTGCCACCACGCGCTGGGGCCGGCAAAGGACAGTTGGCGCCAGGAACATGGTTACATAGGACGTCGACCGGGCGATCCGGCTTGGAATGCTTCGCGCTACGCGGTGTTTCGTTTGCTGGCGAAGCAGATTGATTCTGCAAGCGCTCCGGAGCTCGATCGTCAGGTCCTTCTTGTTTCCGATGAGATGAACAAATTGAATCCTGACCGCACTGCAGTGGCAGCCGCAGCTTCAGCGGCAGCGCCAATAGCCCAGCGCATTGCGGAGCGGCTGGCCACGATGCAATACGATCAAGCCGCAGTGCGGCGAATTCTGCAGCGCATTCCCGACGATGCGGAAAACATCGCGTTGGCCGATGAACGCGCCGCGGAGCAGGCCACCATGGCGCTGGATTCCCTCTACATTGCCTACAGCCGAGACAGCAAACCAGCTAACGCCGCCGAAGTGCGCGCCGCGATTAACGGCCTCTTTCAGCAACTTGAGAATCCCTCCGCCTATAACGCCGATCAATTTGCATCCGCTCTCCGCCGCATTCGCCCTTTGCTGCAATAGTCTCCTAGTCACGATAAAGTGGTTGGCTTGAACTACTTTGAGAAATGGTATTGCGGATCAGCGCTGTGGCGTTATCTCACACGGCGCGGATTGCTTCCGTGGATGCTGCAGGGCTCAGCGCTGGGCGAGCATATGCTGGAACTCGGCGCTGGTGCTGGCCCTGCAACCATGGAACTAGCACGACGGGCGCCTCGCGTCACCAGTCTCGAATACGACCATTCGAGTGCGCTGAAGCTCCGCAAGCGCGCTATTCATCCAAACTTAAGCATAATTCAGGGTGATGCTGCCGCATTGCCCTTTACCGACGGCACGTTTTCATCCGCAATCGCCATCCTCATCCTGCACCATTTGAAATCCCCAGAATTGCAGAATCGCACCTTCTCAGAGGTGCACCGCGTGCTTCGGCCGGGCGGCGTTTTTCTTGCTTTCGACATCCCGAACGGGTGGATTCATCGAATCGCTCACTTCAAGAGCACCTTTGTGCCATTGGATCCCGCGACGACAATCCGGCGTCTGACGGCCACAGGACTTACTCAGGTCACCCTGGATTCCCGTGGCGGGGGTTTCCTGATTCGCGCGGTGCGTGCAAGGTAGTATTTACCCTGCAGAATTTGCCCTCGTTGACGCTCAGCAGCCTCCGGCTTAGCATGGGAGCATGTGGTTCCGCCGCGATAAGTTTCCCCCCGGCCCCTACAACGGTCTCAAAGGCTGGTCCCTACGTGCGTTGAGCCAAAGCCCGCTGGAAATGTTCACCGAACTGGCGCACTACGGGGATATCGTCGGCATCCGCGTGGTCAATTTTCGCAACATTTTTATCAATCACCCGGACCTCATTGAAGAGGTACTGGTCGGCCATCCGCGCCGCTACTTCAAGGGCCGGGTATTGCGCGCGAACCGTCATGTTTTTGGAGAAGGGCTGCTCACCAGCGAAGGGGATTTCTGGCTGCGGCAGCGGCGGCTCGTACAGCCCGCCTTCCATCGTCCGCGCATCGCTGCGTATGCGGAGACCATGGTCGAGTACGCGCAACGGCTGATGGAAAGCTGGCGCTCCGGGGAAGAACGTGACGTGCATCAGGAAATGATGAAGCTCACGCTGCAAATCGTGGCGAAAACCCTCTTTAATGCGGATGTTACGCGAGACGCGCAAGACGTCGGCAAATCGCTCGAGCTACTTCTCGAACTCGGCGCCGATTTCCGGCGCACTT
>Ga0126370_10000762_pt1 | contig 13892 bp, 9 predicted proteins | sample PanSoiMetaPlot_3_FD_92586 | JGI IMG/M metagenome (GOLD analysis project Ga0126370, IMG submission 92586) | Tropical forest soil microbial communities from Panama - MetaG Plot_3 | ecosystem: Environmental > Terrestrial > Soil > Tropical forest > Bulk soil | place: Panama | collected 2016-02-17 | reverse complement strand
GAATTGCCGCTCCAGAATCCAGTCTTGAGCAGTCTTCAGCTCCAGCAGCGAGTAGTCTTTGCCCTTAACCACGTAGCGAAAAATCTCGCCAATCGCATTCCACGGCGAGATTTGCGCTATGACGCCATTGGGTAAAGTAATGAATTGCAACCGATTGATGACTTCCTGGCGCGCGTCTTTGTATTCAATACCCCACTTGAAATAGCACTTCACATCCGTCAGACCGAAGTGCGACTGCGAGCGGATGTGATCGAGGCCTGGCATCCCCGACAAGCCAATTTCGAGCGGAATGGTGACGTATCGCTCGACGTCCTCGGCGCTGAGCCCCTGAGGCTGGGCGATCACTTCCACCAGCGGCGGCACCGGATTCGGATAGGCCTCGATGTCCAACCGGTGAAAGGAGACTATTCCCAGGCCGATGATGCAAAGCGTCAGCACCCCGATGGCCGCCGGATTCGCCAGCGCGAAACGAACGATTCTTTCAATCATGATCGGTTGAGCTGTCTAAACCAGGCCGGCGAGGAAAATCGCTCCATCGACCACAATGGTGTCGCCAGCTTTTAAGCCGTTGAGCACGGGAATGAGATCACCCGTCTCTTCCTCATTGACTACGACTTGACGTCGTTTGAATACCACCTTGCCGTCAGCGCGCTGCCCAGCAGCGACAAAGACGACTGTTTCATCTCCCAGGCGCAGCACGGCCGATCGGGGTACCGCCAGGATCGCCTTTGCCGGCGCTGAAATAGAGACGATTTGATACATTTCCGGTTTAAGCAGTCGCCGTGGATTGGACAGGCTGCAGCGAACCTTCGCGGTGCGCATCACCGGGTCAAGGGCATCGGAGATCCAGTCCACCTTGCCGCGGAAGACTTCGTTGGGAAACAACGGGGATCTCACCGACACCGGCGCGCCCGGTTGGATGCGCGACAAGTCCATTTCATAGACGTCGGCGAATACCCAGATCGGATCGAGCTCGCCGATGGTGAACAGCTCAAGCGGGTTGCTCGCTCCGGAATACTGGCCTTGAATCTCGCCTCCGGGATTGACGCTTCGGGCGACGATCTCGCCGGCAATTGGACTGCGCACGGTGTACTCCTGCGTCACCTCGTCCACTGAGCCTGACTTCAACAGCGCGCTCTTCAGCTGGGCGCGATCGTACTCGGCCTTCGCCTTTCGAAAGTTTCCCTCGGCGGTTTCGAGGTCCTTTTGCGCCGTCGCGTGTGCTGCATAAAGCTCCTGCTGTCTTCGATACTCGTGGTCGGCCGCGGTCAAATCTGCCTTGGCCTTCAGCAGATCGGAGACCGCGCTTCCAACGTCAGGCGAAGCGATGGCGGCGAGCGGCGCCCCCTTGGCTACCGTTTGGCCAAGCTGGCCGCAGACCTTCATCACCCGGCCGCCGACGGGAGAAAAAACATGCGTTACTTTGAGGTCGTCGAACGCGACCTTCCCGCCAACCGAGACGGTCAGCTCCACGTCCTGCTCGCGCGCCACCGCGAGCTTGACGCTGGCTGCTTCCAACTGCTTCCCGGTAATCCACGCTTCGTCATTGGCCGGTTCCGCCGAAATCGCCCCCTGAATCACAACCTGTTCGCCCGGGGAGAGGCCGCTTAACACCGCCAGCTCGGGCTCCCCATCATCCACGACGTTGATCCGCCGTCGCTTGAACACCGACCAACCGTCGGGAGTCTTTCCATTCGCAACGTAGACGATCGTCTGATCATTGATTCGCACCAACGCGTCGCGAGGCACTGCGAGGGCGTTCTTTCCCTGGACTGCGATCGTCACCGTCGCATACATCTCCACCTTGAGCGCGCGGTCGGGATTCGGCAGGGAGCAACGGACTTTCGCCGTGCGAACCGTGGGATCGAGAGTGCTCGACACCCAATCCACCGTGCCCTTGAATTCGCGATCCGGGTAAGCGACGGCCTTCAGCGTCACCTCTGCGCCCTGGTGGACTCGCGGAAAGTCTTGATCCGAAACGTCGGCCAGCGCCCAGACCTGGTCCAACTCCCCAATGGTGAACAGCTCTTGCGCCGTGCCGCCGGAGTACTGTCCCTGCACCTCCATGCCGGGATTGACGGTTCGCGAAACAATTTGGCCCTCGATTTGACTGCGCAAAATGTATTCCTGGGTGACTGAATCGATGGAGCCCCACTTGAGCAGCTCCTGCTTCTGCTTTGCTCGCGCAAACTCCGCCTGCGCCTTTCGATAGGCGTCTTCTGCCGCCTCGAGGTCCCTTTGCGGCCCGGCCTGGGCAGCGGCCAGCTTCTGCTGACGGCGGAACTCCCGCTCGGACGCGGCCAGATCTGCTTGTGCTTTCACCACGTCGGAAACCGCCGTTCCGATGTCGGGAGAGATGATCGCCAAGAGCGGCGCGCCCTTTTTGACGCGCTCCCCCGGTTGCGCCAGCACGCGAGTCACTCGTCCGGTCACTGGAGAGAAAACGTGCGTGACGCGAAGGTCGTCGAAGGCGATCTTCCCGCCGGCAGCGATAAATTTGTCAACTTCGCGTTCCTGAATCGTTGCCATCTGGACCCGCGCCTTATTCATCTCGTCGGGTGTCAACCAGACTTCATCCTCTGGCGGCTTGGAAGCGACCTTGGCTTCAGTCTTCGATCGGCAACCCGCGACGAGCAGGCCAACAGCGAGCAGCAACCCAATCGCTCTGTATTGATTTGCCATCACTCTGCCTTTGTTCCAACCGCTTGCTCGAGCTTGAAAACTGCGGTCCAGTAAAGTGTCAAATCCTGCAAATACTCGACGTTCGTTCCGATGTACGTGCGCTGTGCGTCGAGGAATTCCAATAGGGATGCCGCTCCCTTTTGATATTGAATTGAAACCAAGTCGCGAGCCCGGCGGGCGCTTTCGAGCAATCCACCCGACTCCATTCTTTTCACCAGCTGCTCAGCGCTGGTGAATGCGACGTGGGCCGTCTCGATATCGGACGCAACCGTCGCCTGCAGCTTGGCGTATTGCAAAGATTGAGTGCGGTAATCGGCCTCTGCTTTCCGGATCTCTCCTTGTTGCTGATACAAGATCGGCAGCGGCGCCGAGATGCCGAAAGTCACGGTGGGAGGGGTGATCGCCACACCCTCCACCGTTCCTTGCTGGGTGTAAGCGAGATTCAAAGCGATGTCGGGGACGACCATTCGCTTGGCCAAGGAGATCGAGGATTCGGCGCGCTGCTGTTGGAATCGAATTGCGCGGAGGTCCGGGCGATTTTCGAATGCGCTCTGCAGCAGCGTCTCTTTGGAGAGATTACCCACGGTCGTCGGTGCGCTGTAGTGGAGAAGCGCCGGCTCGTCGACCTCGAAGTCCGGGACTGAAGATCGGACCCCGAGCAGGAACGCCAGTCCAACCTGGGCAGCCCGATAGTTCTGAAGGGTGGTGTCCACAGCCTGGTCCGACTCCAGCTTGGCCGTCCGAATTCGCGCCAAATCTGCTTCGGAGATCGCTCCCGCGTTGTAGCGAGTCTGTATCAATTCCAGCGTGTGAGCCGACGTCGCCTGCACCTCGCGTGCAAATTTCAGCGTGTCTCGCGCAATCAAGGTCTGGAGGAACTGTTGCTTGACCTGCGATTCCAGCGTCCGCTGAGCATCGGCGCGGGTGAGCCGGGCCGCCCCCAATGCCGCTTCCGCGACGTCGGTCCGCAACCCGCGCTTGCCAAAGATGATCGTGAACAGGGCCGCCTGATCGCTTAGTCCGGCGCTCAGCACGGGATCCTTGAGCCACACCCACGAATCCGACGTCGGCGGATCGGCTTGCGGATCGCCCAGCTGTTTGACGAACGACCGCCCGTAGCCCAACGTCAGCGCGGGGTTGGGGAGCGCCCTCGCTGCCCGCACGTCGGCCTCGGCGCTCTGCACCGCCGCGTCGGCAATCAGTAGATCGAGCCCGCGCTGCCGGAATATTTGCAGCGCATCCTGGAGGTGGAGGAGATGCGGCAATTGAACAGCCTCCGGTACCGGTGGCGCAGACTCAGCGGCCACAGCCGGCGCCTGGCAGACAAGGACCAGCGCCGAGACGAGCACGACCCTGAAAGGAAGGGGGGACATGGAAGCCGGCGAAGAAGCAATTCCCAGTCCATTGACAAGGCAACGAAATCCTTGCTGTCCAGGCATTCAAGACGAGCGCAGGGAAAAGAATTTGAACATCCAAATTAAGAATCCTTTAAGGATGTTGAAGTAGGTTGCCAGACCCCAAAACGCCGATACGGAGCCTCGCTCCGAAATACGGGCGACAATCAGGACGGAAATCCAGATCGAAAACGCATGCTTTCGAGCCGCAACCCACAAATCTATTTAGCCGCACCCAGCTTGTGTCTTGGACTGGCTTTGCTTCTCGCTTCGTGCAATTCGCACGAGGCAAAGCCCTCCGGGCCGCCGCTGCCCCGAGTGCGCGTCGAGCGCGCCGTGCGCGGCCCCATCGATGAGGTGGTGAGCGTCACCGGCGTGCTCGCGGCGATTCCGGGGCGGGACGTGAAGCTCGGCGCGCTGGTGCCGGGTCGGCTCGCGCGGATGAGCGTCGCGGAAGGAGATGCGATCAAGTCCGGCGACGTTCTGGCGGAGATCGAACCGGGGCCGACGAGCGATGAGTTGGCCCAAGCCGAAGCGACCGCTCGAGAGGCGGAAGCCGCAGAGCAAGCCGCCGGCGCAAAGTGGAAGCGCACCGAGGAGCTGCTCAGCCAAGGAGCGGCGTCTGCCCAAGACGCGGAACAGGCGCGCGCGTCAGCGGTTTCCGCCCGAAGCACCAGCGCGCGATCGAAAGCTGCAGTGGACCTGGCGCGCCGTCGATTGACTCGCACCGCCATCAAAGCGCCCTTCGATGGCATCGTCGTCGCAGTCCTGGTGCGGGCCGGAGAAAGCGTGGACGGCAATGGCCAGCCGGTGCTCGAGGTGGCCGCGACCGATCCGGTGGAGCTTCGAGCAGCGGCCCCACCGCGAGAGGCGATCAAGCTGCGCGTGGGAATGCCAGCCAAGCTCAAGCTCGAGGGTTTGGCGGTGGAAAGGGAAGCGACTGTCTTTGCGATCGCCCCCGCGGCAGACGCGGCCAGCGGGAACGTGCTCGTTCGCATCCGCGCCAACAACTCGGACCGTGCGCTGCGGCTTGGAGTCCTGGCCAGGGCGTCGATCGTCGTCGCGCACCATGAAGACGTCATCTCAGTGCCCTACCCAGCGCTGCTGCCTGCGCCTGACGGGGGGCTCGCCGTCGCCTTGGTCAAAGAGGGCGCGGCAAGCTCGACCCCGATTTCCCTCTCGTTCACCGCCGATGGCCGGGCGGTGGTCGCCGGCCTCGATGGGGGCGAGGATGTGATTTCGGAGGGCGGCTATTCACTGCCCGACGGCGCCAAGGTCGAGGTGGTGAAGTGACCGCTGTGGATTGGCTTCGCAGGCACGAGGCCGGGATCGCGGTCCTCGTCTGCGCAACCTGCGCGCTGGGCGCATTTTGGCTTCCCTCGCTTCCCAGCGCGCTCTACCCGGAAGTCGTTTTTCCGCGGGTGATCATCGCCGCGACCCTTCCGGGCTCGAACGCGCGAACGATGCAGTTTTCGGTCGCACGCCCGGTCGAAGAAGGCATCTCGTCCGTTCTGGGCGTGCGCAGGGTGCGATCGCGAACGATACGCGCCGCCGCGGAAATCTCCGTCTGGTTCGATCCGGACTCAGACATGGATCGAGCACTGCAACTGATCAACGCCAAGCTCGCGGAAGTTCGCAACGATTTGCCGCGCAACACCGCACTGGTGGCGGAGCGAATCAGCCCATCCTCTTTTCCGATCCTCACCCTCGCCGTGACCGGGGCCGCGCCGCCAACCACGCTGCGCGACATTGCGCTCTACACGGTGCGCCCTCGCCTGGCCGGGTTGCCCGGAATGGGTTTGATCAAAGTGATTGGAGGCGACGTTCGCGAGCTCGAGGTGATCATCGACCCCGGCAGGCTGGAGGCGGCAAAACTGGACTTGCCGCGCCTGGCCAGCGCAATCGCCGACGCGCTGCCCATCGAAGCCGTGGGACGCGTGGACATCCACTACCAGCAGCATCTGGTCGTCGTTCGCGGACCGATCGAGAATCTGCTCCTCCTCGATCGCACGGTCGTCGGCGGGACGCCGGAGCTGCCGGTGCGATTGAAAGACGTGGCGCGCGTCCAGGAATGGTACGCGGATCGACTGCTGCTCACCTCGGCGAATGGTAAACCGGCGACGCTGGTCAACGTCGGACGGCGGCCGGGTGCGGACGCGGTGCGCTTGGCCCGCGATGTTTATCGCGAGCTCGAGGAGCTTCGACCTTCGCTTCCGCCGGGCGTGGAAATCCTGGCCACCTATGACCAAGCGACGCTGATCGGCCAGGCGGTGACGAACGTGCGCGATGCCGTCTTCCTCGGCGGGCTGCTCACGCTGGTGATCATCGCGGTGTTTCTGAGATCTGGCTCGGCGACGTTGGTGGCGGCGGCATCGCTGCCCGCCACGCTGCTGATGACGTTCGTGGCGATGAAGCTGTCCGGCGCATCGCTAAATTTGATGTCTCTCGGCGGCCTGGCGGTGGCGATCGGTTTGGTGGTGGACGACGCCGTGGTGGTCGTCGAAGCGGTGCATCGCCGAGTGGCGGCCGGCATGGAAAGGTGGGCGGCGACTTCCGAGGCCCTTCGGGAGATCGCCTGGCCGGTCGTCAATTCGACCTTGACCACAGTGGTGGTGTTCGCGCCGCTCTCGCTGCTCTCGGGGGTGGCCGGTCAGTTCTTCTCCGCGCTCGCCTTCACGCTCTGCGCGGCCGTCCTGCTCTCGTTGGCGGTCGCGCTTGGAATCACGCCGCTTTTGTGCGGGCGCCTGTTGCGGCCGCACGAGTCTCGCCCGCTGTCCATCCTGGGGCCCTATGAGAGGCTGATGAAGCGCACGCTCGAACGGCCCAAGGTCGTGCTGATCGCCGCGGGTGTGTCACTGGTGATTCTGGCATTGCTCGCCCGCGGAGTGGGCACCGGTTTTCTCCCGGAGCTCGACGAGGGCGCCTTCGTGGTCGACTACTTTACGCCCACCGGGACATCGCTGGCCGAAGCAGACCGACTCTCGAGGCGCGTGGAGGCGACCGTGGGGCGAGAGCCGGAAGTCGCGGTGACCAGCCGGCGCCTGGGGGCCGAGCTGGGGCCTCCCGCGGCTACCGAGGCATCGCGCGGGGACATCACCGTCCAGCTGCAACACAATCGCGACCGCAAGAGCGCAGAGGTGATTGCAGCGGCGCGCGAGGCAGTCGCTGCTGCCGCGCCGGGAGTTCGCGTCGAATTTATAGAGCTGCTCCAGGACATGCTCTCGGATCTCGAAGGCGCATCCGAGCCGGTGCAGGTAAAGCTTCTCGGCGCCGACAGCGGAGTTTTGCGCGCGTTCGCGCCGAAGGTCGCCGAGCGGTTGAAGGACATTCACGGCCTGGTGGATCTCTACGACGGCGTCAGCGGGTGCGCGCCGGAGCAGGAGCTGGCAGTCGACCCGGATGCCGCGGGCCGGCTGGGTCTGACCGCGATGCAGGTGGCGGACCAGGTTCGAGACGCGCTGTTGGGACAAGTCGTCACCTTCGTACCCCGCAACGAGAGACTCATCGGCGTTCGCGTCAGATTCGAGGATTTCGCTCGATTCGATCCCGACGTAGTTGCCAATCTTCGAATACGTCCCGCCAGCGGACCGCCGGTGCCCCTCACTGCGTTGGCCACGCTCAAAGAGGTGTGCTTACCGTCGGAATTGCTCGAGGAGAATCTGCGTCCGTTGGTGGCGGTGACCGGAAGGCTCGAGGAACGCGACCTGGGGAGCGTCAACGCCGAGGTGGCGAGCCGGATCCGGAATCTCGAGCTTCCCAGCGGAGTGCAGATGGTCCTCGGCGGTCAGTACGCCAGCCAGCAGGAGTCGTTTCGGTCGCTGAGGCAGGTGCTGGCGCTGGCGGTGCTGGGCGTCTTCACCGTCCTCGCTTTCCACTTTCGCAATTTCATCCTGCCGCTGTTGATCCTCGCCGCCGCTCCGGTCGCGCTGGTGGCGGGAGTGGCGACGCTTCGCATCACCCACGTGCCCTTGAACGTGTCTTCATTCATGGGCTGCATTCTTCTCATCGGCCTTGTCGTCAAAAACGGAATCCTGCTGCTGGATCATGCGGAGGCGGACAGGTTGAAAGGCGCAAGCCCCAAAGATGCGGCGCTGTCCGGAGCTTCCGTCCGCTTGCGGCCCATCCTGATGACCACCTTCGCGACCTTGCTCGGACTTGCGCCGCTGGCGCTCGGCCTGGGAACCGGCGCGGAGATCCAGCGCCCGCTGGCGATTGCAGTCATCGGCGGCCTTACCATCTCGACGCTTTCGGTATTGGTTGTGCTCCCGGTTCTATACGTTCTGGTCTACCGCTGGCGCCGCAGAGGCTCCGGCTCGAGCGCTCCAGCCGAATCGACGTCTGCGGCGCCGGATCACCCCTGATCCGCTTCCAGAGCGAAGTCCGGCGCGCGTTCGAGCTGCATGAAATTGAGCAAATCGTCGGGAAGCGGCGAGCGAAAGCAAACCGCGGCGCCGGTCGAGGGATGCGCAAAACGGATCGTGGTGGCGTGCAACGCGTGCCGCGGCAGGCGAAGCCGAAGCCAAGCTTCCGGTTCCAAGCTCCGCTTCGAAAAGCGATCGAAGTAGCCTTCGTCCGGTCCGTAGATTTTGTCGCCCACGATTGGAAAACCTGCCTCTCGAAGATGAACGCGGATCTGGTGCTGCCGACCCGTCGCGGGGCGAGCGCGGACGAGGGCGAAGCGTTCGCTGTCTCGCTCGAACCTGCGGACCACCGCGAATCGCGTGAGCGCTCGTTTTCCGAGGCGAGGGTCGATGCGGACCGCAATTCGCACCTTCGCGCTGCCCCCGGCGATCGCCGCATCGACCTCGAATGAGTCGGGTGGCGAGCCCTCGCAGATCGCGAGGTACTCCTTCTGCACGCGCCCAGCGCAAAAATCCTTCATCAGCGCGCGAGCAACGTCGCTCGTTCGCCCGCAGACGACGATTCCAGACGTCTCGCGATCCAGGCGGTGCGCTGGCCAAGCGTGGAAGCCCTCGCCGTACTGCCGGCGGAGCAGCATCACCAGCGTGCCGTGATGGTACCGCGCCGTGGGATGAATGGGCAGACCCGCGGGCTTATCGAGCACCAGGAGCGCGTCGTCCCGGTACAGCTCGACCAAGGTCGATGGAGTCTCGGGCTCCTCCGTCATCCGCCGGCGCAGGCGGAAGGTGAGCCCCGGACGAACGAGGCTCGAGGGCTTGAGCTTGTTTTCGCTGAGCAGGCTCTTTTGGATGATGCGCTGGATGCGAGCGCGGGACAGGCGCGGAATCTTGACTCGCAGGTACTTGTCCAGCCGCCATCCGGCGTAGTTCGGCTCGACGGTGAACTCAACCTCGACGAAGCTGTCCTGCTTCTGTTCCATCTTTGCTTCGGACGTCCTTTATCCTTGCCCAAGCTCGCCCACAACGTCGCGGACCTGCTCAACGCCGCGGCGGAGCTCTCGGAGGGCAGTTCCAAGCTCTTCCTTCTCCTCATCCGTGAATGCGGAGCTCGCTCGCGGGCGAGCGAGCACGAGCGAGAGGTAGTCTGTGTTCGAGGCGATGTTCTGCAGGGGATTGTTTATCCGGTGAGTCAGGCTCTCCACCCGCGTACCGGTGCTGGCTCGGGTCTGCGCGAGCACCTCATCCGTTTCCGAGCGCGTCTGATCCAAAGCCAGAGATAAGCAGAGCAGCACGCACAGGACGCTGGTTAGGCTCAGCCAAGCCTCGGCGCGCGTCCAGGGCGCCGTCTGACTGGCGATGGGAAGCAGGTGTCCCTGGACAGCGCTCGGGACAGGCACGCGGTCAAGGACGCTCAAGACTCCAATTCCCACCAGCGCGATCGCGGTCCACCTGATGGCGAATTTCCTGCCCACCAGCGAAATCCCGATCAGCGGAATCGACGCGAGCCAAACCAGCTCGGGAAGTTCCAAGCCCGAGGTCGTCGCCGCGACGAGCAAGACCGGTCCCAAAAGCGATGCGACGAGCTGGGATGCCGCGACCCGCAGCGACTTCGTCGCCCTGAGAGTCACCGGGGCGAGGAGCACCCCCACCGCGGCCGCCGCAAAGAGAATTGCCACGTGAGCTTTGCGGCCTTCGCGCACGGCAATGGCAAAGTAGATCAGCCCAAGAGCCCCGACTGCGGAGGCGGAGACCAGGCGATGACCCCGCTGGGCCGCGTCATTGCCGCTGCGCACAACCTCTTCAGGAATGAAGCAGTCGCGCATCAGATGAACCCGAGCGAGTTGCCCACTGGATCCGAAAAAGCGCATCGACGTTCCTCGTGGCGGACGTTAGATCTATCCGCGCCAAGCAAAACGTCAGGAACGGTCGTTGTCCAGTACCGAGGGCCACTTGACTCCGGTAGCGGAAAGAGAAGGATGGTCCCGATGACGCCGCCTCGCATCCTGCTGGTCGATGACGAGCCGTCGGTCCGATCGGGGATCAAACGGTACCTGGAAGCTCAGGCGTACCTGACCGCGGAGGCGGACTCGTGCAAAGCAGCGGAGGAGGTCTTCCGCTCTTGCCAGCCGGATGCGGTGATCGCGGACTACCGCCTACCGGACGGCAACGCGCTCGAGCTTTTGCCTCGACTCAAGGCGCTCGACGCATCCATCCCGGTGGTGATTCTCACTGGCTACGGGACCATTGCTTTGGCAGTTCAAGCAGTCAAGGAGGGAGCGGAGCATTTCTTGACCAAGCCGGTCGAGCTGCCCGCTCTTCACGTGATCTTAAGCCGCATGCTTGAGGTTCAGCGCGTGCGCCGCAATCAGCTGGTCCGCGCCTCTCGACGCGAGCGCGACAGCATCGATCCGTTTGTCGGAAACGGTGAGTCCATCCGGCAGCTCCAAGAGCAAGCGACCAGGATACTTGCATCCGAAAGCCCGATCCTGATCTGGGGTGAAACCGGAACCGGTAAGGGGGTATTGGCGCGTTGGCTCCACGAGCACAGCGCGCGCCGCGACGAAACCTTCGTGGACCTGAACTGCGCAGGGCTGAATCGCGAGTTTCTGGAAACCGAGCTCTTTGGGCACGAGAAAGGAGCGTTTACCGGAGCGGTGAGCGTGAAGCTGGGTCTCTATGAGATGGCGCATCGAGGGACCCTCTTCCTCGATGAGATCGGCGACGTAGACATCCAGGTGCAACCGAAGCTGCTCAAAGCGCTGGAGGAGCGGAGGTTCCGCCGGCTCGGCGACGTACGCGATCGCGTAGTGGACGCGCGGCTGATCGTGGCGACCCACCAAGACTTGGGAGAGCTGGTCAAGCAGGGCAGATTTCGCAAGGACCTCTATTTCCGCATCAACACCCTGCTTCTGGTGACTCCGTCGCTTCGGGAGCGCAAGGCGGACATCCCGCTGCTGGCCGCCCAGTTGTTGGCCCGAATCGCGGGCGACCTCGGCAAAGGGGAGATGCACTTCGAGGACGGCGCGATCGACGCTCTTCGGTCCTACTCGTGGCCGGGCAACATCCGCGAGCTTCGCAACGTGATCGAGCGCGCCGCTTTGTTTTCCGAAGGCAACGCAGTCACCCGCAGCAGCCTGAGGTTCGATCCGGTGGGCGCTCCACCGCCGTCCGAGCCGGAGAAAGGGTTGACGCTTGCCGAGCTCGAGCGGCAATACATCTTAAATGTTCTGGACAAAGAGCACGGCCGCATCGAAGCGGCGGCAGAGCGCCTCGGAATCCCGCGCAGCACGCTCTACTACAAAGTGAAACAATATCGCCTCGATTTGTCCAAACATTAAGCCTTCGTCGGTTTAGTGCAGCTGGCGCGCGCCCAGCGCGAGATAATCGTTGACCCGGCGAATGAAGCTGTGGTCAGTCGGCTTGATGAAGTATCCGCGTGCACCGAGTTGAAAACAAATCGCGCGCGTAAATGAATCGCGGTTGGCGGTTACCACGAAGACATCGATGTGTTTAGTTTTCAAGTCGCGCTTGAGCTGGGCGAGGAGATCGCGGCCATCGACCGATTGAGCGATGTCGAGGATGATCAGCGCCGGCTGATGAGCGCGCGCCAGCTCTACGACGTTGGAATTGAGATCGGCAATTACCTGCACGCCCTGACTGCGAAAGTAGCGAGTCAGAGCCGATACCAAGAGTTGATCGTCATCCGAGATGAGGAGAGTGGGAGGGCACGTCGGCCCAGCTAGCTTGGCGTCTTGCATGGGGTCCTCAAAAAATTGAAGCGCTCGTCCGGGTCGTCCGTCGCGACTTGTTCGATCCCGCTCGACCTTTCGACTTGTTCGCTCCCGTTCGACTTCGCGATTTGGTTTATCCCGCTCGACCTCAGCGCGGCGATGAGCTTGAGGTCATCCCTGGAAAGCAGGCGATCGACGTCGATCAAAGGCACGGACCTGTCCTCAAATTTCGCAATGCCGACGAGGTACTCCGCGCCGTGCATCGAATTCGGCGCCCTCAAAATCCGACGCTTGGCGAGCTCGAATGCCTCGCTGATGCCTTCCACCAACACGCCGATCGACGTCCGTTCCCCGTCGATGCTAACGACGACGATCAACACTCGAGTCGTTGGGGTGATCGGGCACCGAGAGAGACCGAACTTCGCCGTCACGTCAATGACCGGCAAAAGACTTCCTTCGTAGTCGAGGACGCCGCGAACGACCGATTCACTCAAGGGAAAAGCGCTCATCCCGTCGGCGAGGCGCACGCCGCTCAAGGACAAAATTCGACAGGCGAGCTCCCGGCCCGCGATAAAAAAGCTTAGGAACTGATTGGACTGGGTCATGGTCCCGCGATTGCTCGCAAGGGCAATACCAACAGTCTCTCCGCTGACCAGTCGCGCAACCACCGATTGCGACTCGCACAGAGCCAAGCTCAAACGTTGGCTTCAGCGCCGGGCGTCCGAAAATTGGAAAGCCGGTCCAATCTTTGGAAAAGTGACCTGCAGTCTCAGCTCGGTCGATCGAGAACTTCGCGAACTTTCCGCACCAGTTGCTCCATCGAGAAAGGCTTCGGGAGATAACCCGCAGCTTCCTCGAGCCCGGTGTCTCGCCCGCCCTGCTTCGAATAACCGGAGATGAAGAGGACTTTCATCCGTGGGATGGACTGCGTGAGTTGGCGGACCAACTCCTTTCCACCGAGCTTGGGCATCACCATATCGGTCACCAGTAAATCAACCGGCCGGGGATAATGCTCGGCGAGATCCAGAGCCTCTGCCCCGTTCCCCGCGGCCAGGACGGTGTAGCCGTTGTTGGTCAAGAACTTGCCGGCCAGCTCTCGAATGCCCTTTTCATCTTCGACGAGCAGAATCGTTGCGCCGCCTGAGAGCGGTGGAGAAGAGGCTGCGATGGGCTCGGCAGTCTCGACCGCATCGACGAGCTCCTCGACTTGCGGCAAGTAAATCCTGAACGTCGTGCCTCGTCCCAGCTCGCTTTCAACTCCAATCCATCCGCCACTTTGTTTGACTATTCCGTAGACGGTCGCCAGGCCGAGCCCGGTCCCCTTGGTGGGCTCCTTCGTCGTGAAGAATGGCTCAAAAATGTGCGCCTGCGTCGACCGATCCATTCCAACCCCGGTGTCGCGGACTTGCAACAAAACGTAGTGCCCCACTGGGGGCTGAACGTCGCCCTGCAGCGTCGGTTGATCCGGGCGGATCTCGACGTTCTCCGTATGGATGCTCAATCGGCCGCCCTTGGGCATGGCGTCGCGGCTGTTCACCGCCAGATTCATCAGGACCTGCTCCATTTGGCTTCGATCGGCTTTCACTCGTCCCGGCTGCGGGTCAGCCACAATTTCCAGCTCAACCTGCTCGCCTACCAAGCCCTGCAGCATCGGTGCGATCTGACCCACCACGCTGTTCAGCTGCAGCACCTTGGGCTGGAGCACTTGCTTGCGGCTGAAGGCG
>Ga0126370_10000761_pt1 | contig 13895 bp, 10 predicted proteins | sample PanSoiMetaPlot_3_FD_92586 | JGI IMG/M metagenome (GOLD analysis project Ga0126370, IMG submission 92586) | Tropical forest soil microbial communities from Panama - MetaG Plot_3 | ecosystem: Environmental > Terrestrial > Soil > Tropical forest > Bulk soil | place: Panama | collected 2016-02-17 | reverse complement strand
TTCCGTGATCATCCAGGCCAGTTTTTCCTGCACCAACTGGTGCGAGGCGATGGGTTTGTTTGCAAATTGCTTGCGCGTTTTCGCGTATTGCAGCGCCGTGTCATAGCAAGCCATGGCTGCGCCTAATGCACCCCAGCCGATGCCGTAGCGTGCCTGATTCAGGCAACTCAGCGGACCTTTCAAGCCGGCCACGCCAGGAAGCAAGTTTTCCTCGGGAATTTCGCAATCGCTAAACGACAAGCCAGAAGTAACCGAAGCGCGCAGCGACCACTTGCCGTGCACATCCCATGCTTTGAATCCCGGCGTGTCCTTCTCCACCAGGAATCCGCGAACCTTGTCGTCTTCACCCTTGGCCCACACGACGGCGACGTCCGCAATCGAGCCGCTGGTGATCCACATTTTTTCACCGTTCAGGACATACCGGCCGCCTTTTTTCACTGCCCGTGTGAGCATGCCGCCAGGATTGGAGCCGAATTGCGGCTCGGTCAATCCGAAGCAACCAATGGCCTTGCCCTGCTGGAGAAGTGGCAGCCATTTGCTTTTTTGCACGTCGCTGCCATAGGAATAAATCGGATACATCACCAGCGCGCCCTGCACGGAAACAAAACTGCGCAGGCCCGAATCGCCGCGCTCAAGTTCCTGCGTCATCAAGCCATAGGCGACGTTGGACATGCCCGCGCAGCCGTATCCTTGCAAATTGGCGCCAAAGAATCCCAGTTCGCCAAGCTGCGGAATCAGGTGCTTCGGAAAAGTGGCTTCGCGGCTGTGTTTTTCGATGATGGGAATGACTTCGTTTTCCACGAATTCGCGCGCGGTCTGGCGGACGAGTTTTTCCTCGTCATTCAATTGCGAATCAAAGTCGATATAGTCCACTCCGCCAAATTTGGCCATGCCTTTGCGTCCTCGTTGCGCGTGCCTAGAGTGTAACAACGCGCCGGATTTGGCAGCAACCGGGCTGGCTTGACGCAACGCGGCGCAGCGGCGAAACTTTTCATTGGCCCTTTGCCGTTCCCAGGAACAAGAATCGTGCCGACAAAATCTTCCCCGACGCGCAAACCGACGCCGCAAAAGAACAAAACTTCAGCTTCTCCCAAGGTGCTTTCAATACAGCCGCAAATCCTGATTTTTGATGTGGACGGTGTGCTGGTGGACGTGAGCGGCACGTATTGGCGGTCGGCACTCGAAACGGTGCGCCACCTTACCGGAAAGCGCGTAACTTACGCCGAGCTGCACAAGTGGAAGAGCAAGCCTGGGTTCAACGATGACTGGAGCATGGTGGCGGCGTGGGTCACGGCGCTTGGCAAAGCACTTTCCTACGACGAGGCTCGAGTTGCGTTCGAGAAGTTTTACTGGGGCAGCGACGGCAAGCCAGGCAATGTACAAAACGAAAAGATCCTCGTGGGCCCCCGCCAGATCGAAAAGTGGGCCCAGCGATACGAACTGAATCTGTTCACCGGGCGGACGCGGCAGGAGCTTTCCTTCACGTTCGACCATTGGCCGGCCACAAAGTATTTCCGGACCATCATCACCATGGACGACGCCAGGAAAAAACCACATCCCGACGGCCTGCACTTGATCCTCAACGGGCGCGATCCGGCGACCGCGCTGTATCTGGGCGACAACATTGACGACGCCTTGGCCGCGCACGAGATAGGTGTGCCGTTCCTGGCGATTATCGCCCGTGGTGAGCATCGCTACCGAGAACGCGCCGCGCGTTTCCGCGAATTAGGTGCGCTCGCGCTGCTTCCTCGCGTGATGGAATTGAATCGCGTGCTAGCCTAGAGTCGTCCTACACTTGTTTTTGCCGGACCCGCCACGCAAAATTGGCTCCCACCTTTTCGCCGATCTGATAGAGTGCGTCGAGCCAAATTGTTGGACGGGGGAATCCCCATGAAACGACGTACGTTCCTGAATGTCACTGCGGGCGCGGCGACCGCTTTGGCATGCGAACCTCTCTCATTGGTCGCGGAGCAGGACCGAAAAACGCCGGTCGTGTATCCCGATCCCGCTGTGGAAGTTATCGATCCGCGCTTCGCGAAATATGTCGTCGGAAATGCTGCGGTCGAGCGTCTCTACACCGGCGCGCGCTGGGCCGAAGGACCAGTGTGGTTCGGAGACGGGCGCTACCTCCTGTTCAGCGACATTCCTAACAATCGCATGCTGCGATGGCTGGAAGACACCGGCGAGGTCACTGTTTTCCGCAGTCCCTCGAACTACAGCAATGGAAACTATCGTGACCGGCAGGGCAGACTGCTGACCTGCGAACACGACTCGCGCCGCCTGACGCGAACCGAGCACGATGGCACGATCACCGTGCTGATGGACCAGTTCCAAAGCAAGAAACTCAACGCTCCGAACGATCTCGCCGTCCATTCCGACGGAGCCATCTGGTTCACCGATCCTGGCTACGGCATCATGTCCAATTACGAAGGTCACAAAGCCGCGTTCGAATTGCCCACCAACGTTTATCGCCTCGATCCGAATACGCGACAAGCGACCGTGGTTGCCAGCGACATGGACAAACCCAACGGGATTTGCTTTTCACCGGACGAGAAGAAACTCTACATTGTGGACACGGGCGTTCCCAAACATCCGGGCGATCCCCATCCCATTCGGGTTTACGACGTTGAAGACGGCTTGCGCCTCAAGAATGGGCGTTTGTTTGCCAACATGGCGCCGGGTTCCTCGGACGGCATCCGCTGCGACGTAGACGGCAACGTCTGGTCCGCGGCGGGATGGGCGGGGGAAGGCTACAACGGTGTGCACGTTTTTGCTCCGGATGGCGCGCTGATTGGCAAGATTCATCTTCCGGAAACCTGTGCCAACTTGTGTTTCGGCGGTGCCAAGAAGAACCGCCTATTCATGGCCGCCAGCCAATCTCTTTACGCACTTTATATCGGCACGCAAGGCGCACAGCTACCTTGACCCGACGAACAAATGCTTTCTGTGACCAGCCGGAGGAGGTCGAATGACAAGCGCAAGTATTCCCGCCATGGAAACTCCGCCGAAGAAGAGTCGCCTCGGGCGATTTGTGAAGCGTGTGCTGATCGGAGTGGTCTTGTTGCTCGTCTGCGCCGCTCTGGCGGGCGCTGCTTACCAGGCGATCGCAAATTTGAGAGACGCGCGCCGGTTTCCGCAGGAGGGCCGTTCCATTGCTCTCGGCGGCGATTTCACTGGAGTTTCGCTGAATCTGAATTGCGTGGGACAAGGCTCGCCCACGGTGGTTCTCGATAGCGGGTTGGGCGTTCCCGCAGCGGGATGGGATTTGGTGATGCCGGATGTCGCCAAGTTTGCGCGCGTTTGTTCCTACGACCGCGCGGGCTACGGTTGGAGCAGTGCCGGCCCCATGCCGCGAACGACCTTCGAAATCGTCAAGGAATTGCACGCTCTCCTTTCCGCCACGGAAGAAAAGGGGCCATTTGTATTGGTGGGCCACTCTTTTGGCGGATACAACGTGCGAGTTTACGCTGACAAATACCCTGCCGACGTGGGGGGAGTAGTCCTCGTAGATACCTCGCACGAAGATCAGCAGCGGTTGATGCCGCCATCGATGCGGAAACTTACAGAGGATCAGATCAGGCAACTGGACTCACAAAAAAGTCTGATGCCCATTCTCATTTTCTTCGGGATTGCGCGGCTGACGGCGGGCGATGATGGCGACAGCAAGCTAAGCAAGGAATTCCGCGACAAGATGCAATATTTGCAACTGCAAGGAAAGTTTATTGACGCCGCCTTTTCGGAGCTCAAGAACTTCGCGGAAAGCGCCGACGAAGTCCGCCGCACCGGAAACCTGGGCGACCGGCCGCTGGTGGTGCTTACGGCAGGGAAGGATCTCGACACAAAGGATCTTCCGAAAGGCGTTTCGGTGGAAGAGATGCGCGAATTCAGGAAAACCTGGATGAATGACCTTCAGGTGCGCCAGGCCCGGCTCTCCACGCGCGGAAAACAGATCGTCGTCCCGGACAGCACACACATGATCCCGATGGAAAGGCCGGACGCCGTAGTGAATGCCATCCACGAAGTATGCGATGCGGTAAGGCAGGTTTCGGTGCCGAAGAGCTCCCCATGAGGACGCCTCACTGTGCCGACTCCGGTTCTTCGATCAGTGATTCCTGTCGCACCACAATGACGATTCCGGAATCCGTGACATGGTAGCGGCGGCGGTCGGCTTCCGTGTCGTAGCCTATTTCCGTGTGCTCGGGAAGGCTGACGTGGCGATCAATGATGGCGCGCCGAATGCGCGAGTGTCGTCCGACGCTCACGTGATTGTAAATAATGGAGTCCGCCACTTCGCAATAGCTGTTGATACGGACGTCGTAGCCAATCACTGATTTCTGCACGCGACCGCCGGAAATCACCGAGCCGCCCGCAACGATGGAATCCATTGCGACTCCCATGCGTTCCGGATCGGCGAAAACAAATTTCGCCGGAGGATACTGCTGCTGCCAGCCGCGCAACGGCCACGCCTTGTCGTACAAATTGAAAACCGGCGAAACGTTGACCAGGTCCAGGTTCGCTTCGTAGTAGGCGTCCAGCGTGCCGACGTCGCGCCAGTAGAGCGCGTCCTTGGCGTTTTCATCCACGAAGTTGTACGCAAACACACGGTGCTTGTTGATGATGCGCGGTAAAATGTCTTTGCCGAAATCGTGGCTGGATTTCGGGTCTTCGGAATCGGCAAGCAACATCGGAATCATCAGCTGCGTATTGAAAATGTAGATGCCCATGGAAGCATTGCAGTGCCCTGCATGGTGCGGCGATTCCTTGGGAGCGGCGGGCTTTTCCTCGAAGCCCACGATGCGCCAATCCTTGTCCACTTCGATGACGCCAAACTGCCGGGCTGCGCTCGCGACGGGAATTTGAATTGTCGCCACCGTAACGTCCGCGCTGGAGTCGGTGTGCTGCTGCAGCATCTTGGCGTAATTCATCTTGTAAATGTGATCACCGGAAAGAATAAAAACGAACTTCGACCGCTCGCTGCCGATGGAGTAGATGTTCTGGTAGACTGCGTCCGCCGTGCCCTGATACCACGATTGCGAAACGCGCATCTGCGGCGGAATCACTTCGATGTATTCGCCAAGGCCGGCCAGCGGCGACCAGCCCGCGCGAATGTGCCGGTTCAGGCTGAGCGCCTTGTATTGCGTGAGGATAAAAACACGCCGCAGGTCGGAATTGATGCAGTTGGAAAGCGTGATGTCAATGATGCGGTACAGCGCGCCGAAGGGGACCGCGGGCTTGGCACGATCTCGCGTGAGCGGCCACAGGCGTTCCCCCTGGCCTCCCGCAAGCAGTACGGCGATGGCATCCTTCATGGAGGTGTCGGACATAGGCCGGCTCCCAAGACGCGGATGTACAAGCGCGGCCATTCTAACAGGAGAAACCAGCCAATGGACAAGGGGCCGGGAGCCAAAGCGGCAGCAAGCGCGGGCCTTGCTGCTGGCCGCGTCAGAAAAGCACAATGCAGAAGCTACCAAGAAGCTGCAGGAGCTGGACAAAGGCGGCTGCCCCGCAAATAGCGAGTAACCCGAAGCCGTAGGCCTGTGCATGATCAGATCAACTTACGGATCAGTCCCGGTTTCACAGTGTTCGATTTAAGACCCTCTGACGCTTTGCATCGCTCGTCTCGCCTAGTCGCTGCCACCTAAATCCAGTTTTAATAAGAACTGCCGATGACCGGAATGCGGCGCGGCGTTCTTGCCCATCGAAGATGACATCATGCTCCGCCTTTCGCGCAGGGGTCCTTTTGCTTCCACGCGTCACGAATCACGCAGAAGCCCCAAGCTAAATTGTAATATTGTCGTTACTATAGTTATAGGATGGTACTTAGGGGGTCTTAGTACCTACAAAACTGCGGTTCTATTGCAAACATTCCTTGACGGGAGCGTGCGACTTGCATTAGAAGAAGCCAGCGACATTCAGGGTGCGACAGCAAAGCGGCCAATTCATGCGATAATTGAGAACAGGGGCGGTGCCCGCAGGCTTTCCAACAGCAAGCAATATGCCGACAAAAGGCGCCGCAAGTTACCAATCCGAACCGGATTGGGGGTGAATTTATAAAGTGGCGGAAGTCATCATCCAGGAGAATGAATCCCTTGAAAATGCACTGCGGCGTTTCAAGCGCAAAGTGCAACAGGAAGACATCATCAAGGAGATTAAGAAGCATAGTTTCTACATGAAGCCCGGTGAAAAGCGCCGGGCCAAAGAAGCGCTTTCGCGGAAGCGACTGCGCAAGAAGCAGCGGCGGGAGACGGAGTAAGCTTCCGGGCGGTCCTTCAGGGAGGGCCGCCCTTCCGTTATTCGTCGCGGCTTTAGGCGCAACTCTTCCGAGAATCAGGCCCCGTTAGGCAGAACGTTTGGTGTTATTTCGCAGCTTCGTACCCGCAGGCCCAAGGGATCCGCGCCCGGCGTCCCCGGATACTGGTCTCCTCAAGCATCTTGGCTCTGAGGTGCAAAGTCGTGCCAAACCTCTGTTCCTACGGGAACCAGGGGAGAGCGCCTCATGGAATACCACGACAAGGTGTTGAAGTGTGCGGAATGCGGTGCCGAGTTCGTGTTCACTGCTGGCGAACAGATGTTTTTTGCCGACAAGGGATTCAAGAACGAACCGAAGCGCTGCAAATCCTGCAAGGCAAAACGCGCCGAAGGTGCAGGAGGCCATTCCGCTCCGGCACGCGCAGAAACCAAGACCAATTGCTCGCAATGCGGGAAGGAAACCACCGTTCCTTTCCGGCCCACGCAAGGACGGCCGGTTTTTTGCAGGGAATGCTTCCAGCAGCGGCGGGCTATGGGCGCGGCTTAGTTTAGAAGTAGGAAATTAGAAGTCTACAGGTCAGATGTAGGGCTCGCAGAGGAGAAGGTTTCCGGTGGGACGGAGTGGTTTTTTCCGTCCCGCTTTTTCTTCGGCCGCTTTGGGTTTCCTCGAGGTTTCACTTCCCGGCGACGCGCGTTTCGAAAAGAATCAAGAATGGGTGTCGAGGTAGGCGTTGAGCTGCGCGAGTGACTCGGGCATGTTTTCGCGGCCGTAGCCGAAGCGAATGTGACGCGGCTGGTCATAGACGGTTCCCGGCAAGAGTAACACTCCCGCATTTTTCACTACCTCTTCGCAAAAAGAGAGAACGTCGCGCTGCGGCTTGTAATGAACGAAGCCGATGGGGCTGGCGTTGGGCTTGACCCACTCGAAAAGATTCGAGCGCTGCCGAAAGAAAGAATCCAGAAGAGGCAGGTTGCGCAGAACGATTTCGCGATTGCGCTGGGCAAGGACTTCGCGATGGCGCAGGGCCAGCGCGGCGAGGAATTCGCTGGGCGCGCTGCTGCAAATCGTGGTGTAGTACTTGAATTCGAGGCAGCGGTGAAGGATTTCCGGGTCTTTGGAGGCCAGCCAGCCCAGGCGAAGGCCAGGCAGGCCGTAGGTCTTACTCATCGAGCCGAGACTGACGGCACGCTCGTAGATTTCGCAAGCAGCGGGAAGGCGAGTGGCGGGATCGTGCTCGAGTTCGCGGTAGACTTCGTCGCAAAAAACGATGATTTTGCGACTCGCCGCCAGCTTGACGAGCTGCTGGAAGGCGTTGACTTGCACCAAAAGCCCGGTGGGATTATGCGGTGTGTTGATGTAGATGATTTTCGTGTTAGGCCGAATTAGTTTTTCAAGAGCAGCTAGGTCATGGGCCCAGCCATTTTCGTAGCAGCGCGGCCACTCGCTGATTTGGGCGCCGGTGCTGCGCGCCACTTCAAGAGCGCTCTCGTAACATGGCGTTTCGACGATGACGTGATCGCCCGGCGAAAGCAGCGCGTGATACAAGACGAAGATGCCTTCCTCGGTGGCTCCGAAAACGAGGACGTTGGCGGGCTGGATTCCTTTGTACATTGCAGAGATGGCTTCGCGCAGGGCGGGCGCGCCCGGCGATTCGGTGTAGCCGCACCAATGCTGTAGAAATCGCTCGTGCGAACCGGGCTCTAGGTCGAGGAGTTCCTGGATGGTGCGGGATTCCGCGTCAGAACTCGATAACAAATATTTGGCCGTGAATTCGTATTTGCCGAAGTACTGCTCGATGCGAAAGGGCTTGATTTGCATGACGAAGAGTCTGGCAAGGCCCGTCCCCCAGCGTCTAGCGCCAATTTGACGGTCTTCGCCGCGGTCCCGGGAAATCTAAGCGATTGGTTTGGCTAGTCGCAGGCATCCCACTTTCGCGCTGCTGAATCAAAGCCGGTGGTAAATTCGGGTACCAACCTTCGTTTCTCGTCAGGAGTGGACATGGCGCGTTGGTCCAGTATCTCGTTCTCCCTGCGCATTCTAAAAAAACATTGGAAGCTGACATTGATCGCGGTTTCCTCGCTGGCCATGGCGATGGCGTCTGGTACGGTGGGGTTTAGTGTTTTCAATGCGCTGCTGCTGCGGCCTCCCGCGGTTCTGGCGCCGGATCAACTGTTAACCGTTTATAGCTCAGCACCGACGGAGGAATTCAGTGGGTTTTGCTACGACGACTACACGTTCTATCGTGACCACAACGAAGTCTTCTCCAGTTTGATGGCTTTCCCCTATTCCATCTCGATGAGCCCGGTCGTGTACGAGGGACGCACCAAAGCAGGACTGAGCAACGCGGTGTCGGACACCTATTTCTCCGTTCTCGGGGTGCCGCCTCTGCTCGGGCGCGGGTTTGCGCGAGGTGATGACGACAAACCATCGGCGCTTGGTGTACTAAGCTATTCCTATTGGAACTGGCTTGGAGCCGACCCAAATATCGTTGGAAAGACAGTCTCCGTAAACAACAACCCGATGACGGTAATCGGAGTGATGCCGAAAGGCTTTGTTGGCACGATTTTCAGCGACCTTCCGGATGTGTGGTACCCGCTTTCCATGGATGCAACGACAAATCACCAGGGGCAAGCTTGGCGAACGGACCGCACCGTCCGCGCTCTTCGAATGGTGGGAAGACTCAAGCCCGGCGTGACTAGAGAGCAAGCGCTGGCAGAACTTCAAACGATCTCCAAACAACTCGCGTCTACATATCCGAAAACGAACAAGGACCGGATCGCTCGTGTAACCCCAACAAGGATGCTGCCTGAGGATTCCGTTTCTTCCGCAAGGATCATCTCGGCGATCATATTTGCGATAGTAAGCCTGGTTCTCTTCGCAGCATGTTCGAACGTTGCGAATCTTCTTTTGGCGCTGGCCAGCGCGAGGCGGCATGAAACTCTAGTGCGTGCCGCCCTGGGAGCCACGCGTGCGCATTTAATTCGCGAAGTTCTCGTTGACAGCACGCTCATCGCGGGGGCGGGCGGAGTGCTCGGCTTTTTCCTGGCATTTCTCGGCCTCCGCCAATTACTGCAGTTCAAGCCGTACATCCCAGGCCTTGGATCCATTCCTATAACGGTTGATTTTCGCCCGGACCTGGCGGTCATGGCGGCCACCGCAGCGCTGGTTTTCCTTGTCGGTCTGGCCACGGGCCTGGTGCCTGGCCTTTACTCTTCGACGCCAAACCTGGCGGGGGCTCTTAGCGGAGAAATTGCGGTCGGTGGCACGCGCAAAGGCAGAGTCAGAAACTCCCTGGTGGCGATACAAGTTGCGGTTTGTACTCTGGTGTTTATTGGCGTCGGGCTATGTTTTCGAAGCCTCAATAATCTCCGGCACGTCAACCTCGGATTCTCCACCCGGAACATCGCCATATTGACAGGGGATTTGCAAGCCGCTGCAACTTCGGAAGAGCAGGGAAGAAAGCTTTACATGAAGATGCGAGGGACGGCTGCGCAAATTTATGGAGTCGAGTCTGTTTCGCTCGCAGGCGATATTCCTGTCAGCCAGAACGAAGGCATCGTCGAACAAATTCGAGTTCCGGATTCCCCGACGGCCTCCGGAAGCGAAGAGAGCATCGCATATTTCATGGTCGACGAGAATTATTTCTCCACGCTCGGAATTCCGGTGTTAGCGGGACGCGTGTTTACCTCTGCCGATGCGCCAAAGGCTCCCGAGGTCGTCGTCGTGAACCATTTTATGGCGGAAAAATATTGGCCGGGCGAGAATCCTATTGGCAAGGCGGTGCAAATTGAAAACGGCCATCGTGTCGCGACAGTCGTGGGTGTCGTTGGCGATGGCAAATACGTGGATGTAGATGAGCCCCCGCGTCCTTTTCTGTATTTCGATTTGAATCAGCACTACCAGTCTGTGTTTTATTTGCTGGCGCGCACAAAGGCAGCCCCTCGCCAATGGCTAACTCCGCTTTCGGAAGCGCTACAGAAGGGCACGCCCGGCCTTTTCTTCATGCAATTGACCATGGACGACTGGCTGGACTTCGCGCTTTTTGTGCCTAGAGTCACTCTGTTTTGCATCGTCGGGTTTGGCGGCGTGGCGTTTATGCTGGCAACGGTAGGGCTCTACGGCGCGGTTTTCTACTCTGTCAGCGAGAGAAAAAAAGAGCTGGGTATCCGTGCGGCCCTCGGCGCAAGCCCTCGCGATTTGTGGAACATGATGAGGCAAACGTGCGTGGTCACCGCCACAGGAGTTTCTTTGGGCATCCTCGGCGGAGTGGTTGCGAATGCGCTCGTTCGTTCTTTGCTATACGAAATCCGCCCAGTCGAGTGGACCGTATTCTCCGCGGTTGCGCTGGCTATGTCGATTATTACCGTGATCACAGCCTATTCCGCGGCCCGCCCGTGGCTGCATACCGATCCCATGGAATCTGTCCGCCACGCTTGATCGGTTAAGGGCCGGAGCGGGCGTGTCCGGTTTCGGACAGTACTCCCCAAGTTCGGACAGAATCCTTTGTGTTGACACTCCGCCGCGGCCCCGTAAGTCCATGCAAATGCGAGAGTTTCTCACCTGCGCTTCTGGTAGGTGGACTGCTCGAATTCCTGCTCGGACGCGCCAAGATGGAGGTGCTTCTGTGTCTGGATTCACGCAGGGCCTTCGTTACACATTCCGGCAACTTGCGAAGTCGCCGGTTTTTGCGGCGGTTTGTGTCCTGACCATCGCGCTCGGGATTGGCGCCAACACGGCCATCTTCAGCGTGATGAATGCAGTGGTGCTGCGCTCCCTTCCGGTACCAGATCCGCAACAGCTCGTTTATTTTCGTCTGAAGAATCAGCCCCTGAATACATCCCAGACCGGCTACGGCGAAATGTCCCAGTCTATGCCGGTCTTCGCGGCGGTGCGCAAGCGCCAGGACGTTTTCCAGGATGTCATCGGGTTTGCGCCGCTGGCTTTTGACAAAGTGGCAGTGCGCGTTGGGGCAGAGCCGGAAGAAGTGCTCGGAGAAGAGGTAAGCGGCAACTTTTTCTCCGGCCTTGGAGTCCAGCCGGCTCTGGGGCGCGGGTTCACGCCGGAGGACGAATCCGCTCACGCCCCAATTGCGGTTTTGAGCTACGCGTGGTGGAAGCGTCGCTTCGCCGGCGACAAAGAAATCCTTGGGAAGACGTTCTACATCAAAGGCGTTCCCGTCACCATTGTAGGTGTGGCGCCTTCCGGCTTTGGTGGAGTGGATCCTATCCATTCGACCATGGACTTCTGGGTTCCGCTGCAGAATCGCCGCGAACTCAATGCTTGGGGAACACCACCAACGGATCACACCCTTTACGGCTCGCCAGAATGGCTGGCGTTGGACATGCTTGGCCGGTTGCGGCCTGATATCTCGCCGGAGCAGGCTGCGGCCCAACTTACTCCTTTGTTTCAGAGCACGCTGGCGAACGCAGCTCCGGTAGATCCGCGCGATCAAAAACCTTTGCTGGTTCTTTCCAATGTCCGTGGCGTCGAGGACCTGCGCGATGATTACGAACACCCGTTGCGCTTTTTGATGAGCATGGTGGCGCTGGTCCTGTTAATTGCGTGCGCGAATGTGGTGATGCTGATGCTGGCGCGCAATGCGGGACGATTGCCTGAGTTCTGTTTGCGGCAAGCGCTCGGAGCCAATGGCCGCGCCCTCTTTCTTCAACTGTTTCAGGAAACCGCGGTGCTGGTGGCTGCCGGAGCGGTTCTAGGATGGCTGTTCGCGCGCGGCGCTACTCAAGCGCTTACAGCGTGGTCCGGCGTAGAAATCTTTATCGAGCCTGACAGGAGAGTGTTGTTGTTTACCGCGGGCGTTGCTGCAGCGGTGGCCATCGCGTTCGGCTTGGCTCCGATGCCGTTTCTCCGCCGGCTTCCACTGAATCTTGCGCGGCGGTCTTCGGGCGGGACGGTGAGCGCAGGGCAAAATCGGCTTTGGGGCCGCAAGCTCGTGGTGGCACTCCAGATCTGCCTTTGCATGGTCCTACTTTGCGGGGGAGGAGTGTTGTACCGGACGTTGCGCAACCTGAAATCCAGCGACCTGGGGATGCGCACCGCTGGACTGCTCGTGTTTGGAGTCAGCCCGCAGTCGGCGATCCATTCCGACGCAGACGCCATCCGTTTTCACACGGCATTGCTGGAGCGCATGCGCGCGCTACCGGGTGTGGATTCAGCAACGATTATGCAGGTGCGGATCGGCAGCGGAAGCAGCGACAACGACGGCGTGCTTGTGGACGGGCTCAACCCTTTACCCAATCGTCCTTTTGCGACGGTGCGAATTAATCTTGTGGGATCCGCGTTTCTTCATACGTTGGGAATTCCTTTGCACCAGGGCCGCGATATTCAGGACACCGACACCGCCAGTTCGTCCAAAGTGGCGATTGTCAACCAGACCTTTGTTGATCGCTACTTGCATGGCGGCGAAGCCCTGGGGCATCACATTTCGGTAACAGGCGATGAAAAAAACCAATACACAATCGTAGGGGTTGCCGGGAACAGCCGGTATACCGAAGTTCGCGAAAACGACCGCCCCATGGCGTATGTGCCGTTTGGGCAGCCACAGGGCGTGCTGGGGATGCAATATGAACTGCACGCGATGGGCGACCCAAAGATGCTAATCCAGGAAGCCGCGAAGGTGGTTCACGACACGGATCCTGATTTGCCACTGGAGAAGCCCATAACGCAGCAAGACCAGTTTGATGAGAGCATCTCGCGGGAACGGCTGGTCGCGAACCTGTCGGTCTTTTTTGCGGCCCTGGCCGGTTTTCTGGTGGCCATCGGGCTTTACGGCACAATTTCCTATGGCGTCAACCGCCGAACCATGGAAATCGGGGTCCGCATTGCCCTGGGTGCGCAGCGGGGCGAGGTGCTTTGGATGTTTTTGGTAGAGAGTTTGTCTGTGGCGGCGCTGGGCCTCGCGCTGGGTATCCCTGCCTCTCTCGCCGTCGCCCGGACGCTGCGTTCCATGGTGTACGGTCTGAGCCCCAGCGATCCGCTGACCGTCGTTTTCGCTTTAGCTGGAATTGCCGCCATTACTTTGGCCGCGGCCATCGTCCCCGCACGCCGCGCGGCGTCTGTCGACCCCATGCGCGCGCTGCGGATGGAGTGAGTTAGTCCCGGTTGTCGAAGCGTTCCTTTGTTTGAAGGTGCGACAGAAGACTAAAGGTAGCCCCCCGCTAGTCGCAGCGCAGCGAGACCATGGGTTCAATTCGAGCCGCTCGCTGCGCCGGAATGTAACAGGCGAAGAGCGCGATCATCGCCAGCAAGAAGGAAATGCCGGCAAAAGTGACCGGGTCAGTCGCTTGCACGCCAAATAGTAGGCTTCGAATCAGGCGCGTAAGCAGGAATGCTGCCGCCATTCCAATCGCGACGCCAGAAAGAGCGAGTGTCATTCCCTGCCGGACAACGAGACTCAGGATGTTGCGTTGCGAAGCCCCGAGCGCCATGCGAATGCCGATTTCCCGCGTTCCTTGGCTGACCAGATAGGCCATGACGCCGTAGATGCCAATGGCCGCGAGAACGAGCGCGACGCTCGCGAAGATTCCGAGGAGCAGCATCGAAAAGCGTCTCCGCGCAAGCGATTCACCCACGCGCTGCTCCATCGTTCGAACATAGTACATCGGAAGATCCGGATCGAGACTTCGCA
>Ga0126370_10000760_pt1 | contig 13896 bp, 11 predicted proteins | sample PanSoiMetaPlot_3_FD_92586 | JGI IMG/M metagenome (GOLD analysis project Ga0126370, IMG submission 92586) | Tropical forest soil microbial communities from Panama - MetaG Plot_3 | ecosystem: Environmental > Terrestrial > Soil > Tropical forest > Bulk soil | place: Panama | collected 2016-02-17 | reverse complement strand
TTCGACCATCAGGACACGAGAGGCGAACTCTTTTGGGGCGGACGCGCGGGCACCCAATGGTGGATATCGCCTACAAAAAACACCGCAGGCTTGATTATGGCGCAGCGTGAAATGGCCTTCGCACACCCGTTTGCGGTCGAATTAAAGCGGTCCGCGTATGAAGCGGTGAAGCGCAGAAGCTGACAGAAATGGCCTTACGTCCGATGCGGAGGTTTTGGCCCTAAGCGGACATGCCCAGTTGCGCCGCATCTGTCTGCTTTTGGGGTCAAACGGCCATGAACCAAAGCATCCGGCCGCCAAAGCGAACATTAAAAATACTGCAATCGGATACCGTCTGGTCACCTCCCGCGACTGGCCCTTGGGCCAATTGCCAGATTTCACAGTCACATCGAAGAATGATGCAAATGTGCCTTTTGCCCCAAGGCGGACATCAACGATCTCGTATCGCTTTTCGTCGTCGCATCTTTCGTTAGCAAGCGGAGGTGATCCAATGCGAATGCTATTTTGCGTTATTGGCACATTGGTTGCGGTCTATGTGACTGAAGCATCGGCCCAGATGGTCAAAGCTCAGACGGAGTTGGAAACATCCTTGGCTGCAAAGTCGGAGAACGCCTGCTACAAGTGCTGTAGACACTGGCAAACCCGAATGGGTTGGTCACCAAGACGAGTCGAAGTATGCACACAGAAGTGCATTATCGGGACGGGCCGCAACTGCTGAAGCTGTCCCAAAAATCTTCAATCTCTGTGGGCCAGTTCCTGGCAACCTTTCGGGACTAGCCGCGGCGAAGCTGAAAGAGGCTAAGTAATAGCTTGGCCTGCAGTCAGCGGCCCAGATAGCCGTATGCTATCGGGCCGCAAATGTTTTGCGCGTCCGCTACTTGGTCCTTAGGGAGATGCGCAGCTCTTTCAGGGATGAAGCGGACGCGGCCTATTGCAGTGGAAATGTCTGCTTATGACCCATAAGCTGCTTCGCAGTGCCCCCTTTCCCAGTGCTCGCTTGAACCGCTACGATGCTTCGTCCTCTAGCCTTGGGGGAAGCGATGAGACGGCGCGAATTCATTTCGCTTCTCGGCGGTGGGGTGACCGCGTGGCCGCTTTTGGTACGCGCGCAGCAGACGATGCCGGTGATCGGATTCCTCGGCAGTTCGTCGCTCGATTTGTACGCGGATCCTGTGCGTGCCTTTCGCCAAGGCCTCGGCGAAACCGGCTATGTCGAGGGCCGTAATGTGGCTATCGAATTCCGCTGGGCGAACGGCCAAAATGAGCGATTGCCCGCGTTGGCGGCGGATCTGGTTCGCCGTCAGGTGACCGTGATTGTCGCGCCCGGTAGCACACCTGCGGCACTGGCGGCCAAAGCAGCGACCACGACGATTCCCATTGTCTTCCAGGTAGGGATTGATCCCATCGCGGCCGGCCTTGTTATGAGCCTCGCCCGGCCGGGCGGCAATGTTACCGGCGTGACCAACATAAACACCGAGCTGGTATCAAAGCGGCTAGAGCTGTTACGCGAGTTGGTGCCTAAGGCAACTGTCGTCGCGCTCTTGGTCAACCCGACTAGTCCCGAAATTACGGAGGCTGTATCGAAGGAGTTGCAGTCGACGACCCGCACCCTCGGGCTCCAGCTCCATATTCTAAACGCCAGTAATGACCGTGATTTCGATACGGTTTTCACAACGCTGGCGCAGCTGCGAGTTGGCGCGCTCGTGATCGCTCCCGACGCATTCTTCATTAGTCGGAACGAGCAACTCGGCATATTGACGTCCCGTCACGGGGTGCCTGCGATCACTCAGTTTCGTGAGTTCGCCGCGGCTGGCGGCCTTATGAGCTACGGCGGCAGCTTTTCGGAGCCGACCCGTCAAGTCGGCATATACACCGGTCGGATTCTCAAGGGAGAGAAGCCCGCCAATCTACCGGTGCAGCAACCGATGAAAGTCGAGCTGGTTATTAACCTCAAGACCGCGAGGGCGCTTGGCGTCACCGTGCCGCAGTCGGTCCTGAACCGCGCCGACGAAGTGATTGAATAATAGTTGTTTCTGACTGCACTGCATGAGCCCGCTTTCGGGGGTGAAGCGGACCGCGAGGCTGCATACCATTTCTCACTCGCCGCCCGGTCGCAAAGTGCTAAGCTTTTCTCGCGTGGCTTTCACAATTTGCACAACTCAATGGGGCTCTCTTACCGACGTGGTGAAGGATAATGAAGGCCACTAGACCGAAGCCCAAGCGGGCGCCCGCTGCCAAAAAACCCGCCGCTCGAACTCGCCGCAGGGCGGCAGCCAAGCGTGCGTCCAAGCGCAAGCCGAAAGCCCGGGCCGCCCGCAAGGCCGCCGCGATTGCGTCGTTACCGGGTGTCGTCGTGCGCGGCCGCATCGGCCCGCGCTATGCGGAAATCCTCAGTCGCGACGCACTCGCTTTCCTAGCCGAATTGCACCGTCGCTTCGACACCGAGCGCCGCCATCTACTGGCCGCGCGCTCCCAACGTCAAAAACGCTTCGATGCCGGCGAATTGCCGGATTTCCCGGCCGAAACCCGGCACATCCGCGACGACGACAGCTGGCGTGTGGCGCCAATTCCGACCGATTTAACCGACCGTCGTGTGGAAATTACCGGCCCAGTCGACCGCAAGATGATCGTCAATGCGCTCAATTCCGGCGCCACCCATTACATGGCCGATTTCGAGGATGCGAATTCACCGACCTGGGCAAACAATATTGAGGGCCAGATAAACCTGAAGGATCGCTGGCAAGGTCAAATCGACTTTACCGATCCGCGCACGAAAAAGCGCTACGCGATCGGTCCGAAGCCGGCGGTGCTGATCGTCCGCCCGCGCGGCTGGCACCTGTCCGAAGCGCACCTGACGGTCGACAGCGCGCCGATATCTGGCGCGCTGTTCGATTTCGGTCTCTTTTTCTTCCACAATGCCAAGGCGCAGCTTGCCCAAGGCACCGGCCCCTATTTCTATTTGCCCAAGCTCGAGAGCCGCCACGAAGCGCGGCTGTGGAACGAAGTATTCCTGTTCGCGCAGGATACGCTCGGCATTCCGAAAGGCAGCATCAGGGCGACAGTGCTGATCGAAACGTTGCCGGCCGCCTTCGAGATGGACGAGATTTTGTGGGAGATGAAAGATCATATCGTCGGTATGAATGCCGGACGCTGGGACTACATTTTCTCGTTCATCAAGACCTTTGCCAAAAATTCAAACTACGTGCTGCCCGACCGCTCACAGGTGGTGATGGGAGAGGGATTTCTCGGCGGATACGCGTCCCTGCTGGTGCGCACCTGCCACCGCCGTGGCGCCTTCGCCATGGGAGGCATGGCGGCGCAAATCCCGATCAAGAACGACAGCCAAGCGAATGCGGCCGCCTTTGCTAAGGTGCGCGCTGACAAGGAGCGCGAGGTGCGCGACGGCTACGATGGCACCTGGGTGGCGCATCCCGATTTGGTGCCGGTGGCCAAGGAAGTATTCGACCGCCTGATGCCGCAGCCGAACCAAACCGATCGTGTCCGGCTACATGTGCGCGTGCTGCGCGACGACCTGTTGAAGATTCATAAAGGGACCAAGACCGAAGCGGGTGTGCGCCTCAATATCCGGGTCGGCGTACAATATATCGATGCCTGGCTGCGCGGGCGCGGCGCGGTGCCGATCTACAATCTCATGGAAGACGCGGCAACCGCCGAGATCTCTCGCGCGCAGATTTGGCAATGGATCAAATACGGCGCAATGCTCGAGGGTGGTGTGAAAGTAACTGCCGAGTTTTTCCAGCGCGCGCTCAGGGAAGAGATGGGAGTCGTCAAGCGCGAAGTCGGGGCGGCAAATTACGCGCGTGGGCGCTTCCCTGAGGCAATTAAGTTGTTTCGCGAACTCTCGCTCAGCCGTGAATTCGTGCCGTTCCTCACCATCCCAGCCTATGAGCAGTTGTTGACCGGCAGCTTCGGTTAGCGCTACTCGCGTGAGCCCGCCTTGTTGGCTATCGCATCCAAGTGTCGATTAATGATGCGGTGCAGGCTCTCCATCGTGCAAGTATCATGAAAGAAGGTAGGTGCGGTCCGAGCCTTCGCTCGCATTTAGATGACTGATATTTCGCTCGGGCGTTGCTGGTACGCTCAAACGGTAGCGAGGGACCATCTCGCACCATGTCAGCCGATTGGTGAAGCATCCGGACATTTCCCGCTTTCCCAATTTGAAAATCTGTCATATCGGGTGGTGCTGAATAACCTCAAGCCAAAACATTTGGGTACAAATGCGATTTGCGCCCAGCGAACGTCACAATTGTCTGAAGGTAATGACGGCCCCGACCTCTCGAGGGTTTGGGGACGGACGGGATGATCGGGGCCGCGCTCCCTTGGGGTCGAGAGCGGCCCCGATTTTTACATCGTTTTCACTCTCACCAAAATCAACATTTTGTCACGTCTCTGCGATATTGGGCCGTATCGCTGTGATCCCGCGCAGTCCTAGCCTACTATATGTGGATCAAACGCGCAGACTAATGTTCGGAATCGGCGTCGTTTAGTGCGATCTCAATTTCGCTTTTGCAGGCGGAGCACTCAAATGTGTGGCGGTCCTCGCCTAGTCGGCTCGCTGCAATCCAAACAAGACGCATCATGGCGTTGCAGTTTGGGCAGGTCGGTCGCTCCATCAGCCCATCGGGAAGACCAATTGTTTTAAAAGGCGCCACCTTATTCCTCACAAAGAAAGCCAGGCCGACTACGTCGCCAGGTGATGGTGCTTGCTGGAGGCAAAATACAGATCATCTAGGCGACGGCACCGAGACCGTTTTCTGTGTCATTTTGACGCGCGTGGGCCGGGGTCATACCGGCGCAGTAGACCTAGGTGAAAGAGCCGCGCGTCTTTTGTGGCGCCCACGCGGCTCTCCCAGCTGCGATAACCGTCCGCGATCCGCGGAACGGTTCCCCAACCCCAAACGAGTACAACAACTCGATTTCCGACGCCCTACAGCAAAACGGGTGTAGCGCGGTTGCGCGCCTGCGGTTCGAGGCGATCGGCCGCTGCAGTACACGTCGGGGCGAAGCAGACCTGACCTCTTGCAGGAATCCTGCTTTAGCGGTCGCTGTTGGAAGTAAAGCAAGACGTTTTACGGCGCATATGTCGGCTTAGCGCCCAAAGCGTACATCGGGATCGAGCGTTTTGCCCCTCGCATTGCGTCGCGCGTGTTATGATTGAGGTGTGCATTCGACACTGTCGCCGGAGGACGTATGCGCAGACGCGAATTTATGGCGCTCGTTGGCGGCATAGCGCTCCTCCGCCCCCGCGACGGTCACGCCGAGCCATCGGTTCCTCTGATAGGAATTTTGCATGAGGGACTGCCCGCTCCATTGTCGCTGACGGTTGCCTTTCAGCAGGGCTTGATCAAAGGCGGCGTTAGCCAGGGCAGCAGCGTTAAAATCGAAAATAGTTCAGCGGAAGGACAGTACGATCAATTGCCGGCGTTAGCCGCCCAATTGATCAACCGTAAAGTTGGGATCATTGTTGCCGCATATCTCGTGGCGGCACGGGCCGCAGAGGCCGCAACACGAACAATCCCTATTGTTTTTATAACGGGAAGCGATCCGATCGCAGCGGGTCTTGTATCGAGTCTCAATAGGCCGACGAGCAATACCACCGGCGTTGCGTTTTTATTCACTCGTTTGGGAGAAAAAAATTTAGCCACACTACATGAGCTCGCACCAAACGCTCGCGTCATCGGAGCGCTTGTAAATCCGAATAATCCCAACGCCGGTCCGCAGACACACGACCTGCAAGAAGCCGCTCGCGCACTTGGTCTGCGACTCGTGATCCTCCCAGCGGGTACTGATGCTGAGATCGACAACGTTTTCGCAACGTTTAGCGACCGTCAGATCGAAGCGTTGCTTGTTACAGCGGACGGCTTCTTTTTCGGTCTGCAAAACAAGCTCGCCATCAGCTCGCCATGGCGTGCCTACGTTTTATCCTTTGAGCGATTATGTTACTGCAGGGGGCTTGATCAGTTACGGCGCCGACCTTTCAGAATCCTGGCGGCAAGCCGGCATCTACGTTGCGAAAATTCTCAAAGGCGCAAAGCCCGCTGATCTGCCAGTGATGCAATCGGAAAAATTCGAGCTCGCGATCAACCTTAAAACAGCGAAAGCGCTCAACCTGACCGTTCCCGCTGGCCTAATCGCCCGCGCTGACACAGTTATCGAATAGATAGGATATCCGCTAATGGCCAATAGCGGACATAGGCTACTGCACCGAATTTGAAAATTTGAATAAAGTTCGAAATAAAGATCGAGGTCATCCTTCATCACGGTGCTGCTAATCGTCCGGGATGAACGAACCCACCGAAAAGTCACACCACTTTTTGTTAGTGTGTTTTGGTATTGCGGCCACGTTCGTTGTCGCGGTCGCGTCGGGTCTTCCAGCTTTTGACCGTGCACCCCCCGACAAGTTCATTGGCCTCGATAGCCGCTTGCGGTAGCGCCGACGATTTTCCCTAAAAGGCATGTAAAGCGGGCACGCTCAATTCAACTCCGCGCCGCCTGATGCGGCAGTTGCTCGCGCCAAAAGATTTTCCATCATGTCGGAAATACGATCCCCTTACTGGGGTTTTAACTGCTGGACCTCTCCAAAAACGAACTGGTCCGTATGGCACCCTGGAGGCTGCGCTCGAAATGTTTCGCTAACGACCATTAACTGATGTCTATTGATCCCGACCAATATGCTCAGACAACGCAAACGGCTGCCTCCTGAACAGGCTTGGAATAAAGGCTTTGCCATGCTTCTCGCGTTCAAAAAACGGGAAGGTCATTGCTGCGTTCTCCGTGACCACAGGGAGAGTGGCTATCGGCTCGGTCAGTGGGTCGCCGTTCAGCGTTACAATCAAGACAACCACGATGACCGGCGCAGAACGCAACTCGATAAGATAGGGTTTGTTTGGAGCGAACTTGATCGATGGTGGGAAGAGGGATTTGAGGCTCTCAGGACATTCAAAGGCCGCGAAGGTCACTGCTACGTCCCCGCTGTCCACGTCGAGGGCGATTTCAGTCTTGGCCATTGGGTAAGAGTGCAGCGTCGACGGAAAAACAAAATGAGCAGCGAACGCAACCGGCGGCTCAATAAGATCGGCTTTGCCTGGCGCGGCAAGCGTCCCCTAACGGGTCAATCAACCGTGTTGCGGTCGAAGAGGCGGTTGAAGCATCTTTGAACGATTGCCCACCAAAAGTCCTTGAACCGCGGGCCAGTTTTCTCGCGTAGCGTTCGGGCAGCGGATTGGTGCGATAACCAAAAGCGGACATTGCGCGCCTCGCGTTGAAATTCAAGCCGGCAGCCCTTCTAGCTCCTCCCCAACCGTGATCGGGTGCAACATTGTCTCGTGCAGTTTATCCACGTCGAGCTCACCCTCCCATCGACTGATGACCACGGTTGCAACTCCATTACCGACAAGATTGGTCAGCGCCCGACATTCGCTCATGAACTTATCCACGCCGAGCAAAATCGCCAGCGACTGAACCGGGATGTCAGGCACAATCGCAAGCGTTGCCGCGAGAGTGACGAATCCTGCGCCGGTCACGCCAGAGGCGCCCTTCGAAGTGACCATGGCGATGGCCAGAATGCCGAGGAGCTGCCCAAACGTCAGGGAAGTATTAGTGGCCTGCGCCAAAAACAAGATTGCTAGCGTCATATAGATGTTTGTGCCGTCTAAGTTGAAGCTGTAGCCCGTAGGAATCACCAACCCGACCACAGACTTCGAGGCGCCAAGGCGCTCCATCTTCTGGATCATGTGGGGTAGGACTGTCTCAGACGACGACGTACCGAGTACGATGAGTAGCTCGTCCTTGATGTACGCGATGAAACGCAAGATGGAGAAGCCGGCGAGGCGCGCGATGCCACCAAGCACCAGTAGAACAAATAGCAGGCTTGTAAGATAGAACGTTGCGACCAGCTCGAGCAGGTTCACCAGAGACGCGACACCATAGGCGCCAACGGTGAACGCCATCGCGCCGAACGCGCCTATTGGCGCTGCTCGCACGATAATTCGGATTATGCCGAAAAAAACCTTGGCCATCGCTTCAATGACATCGTTGATCTTGTCGCCAAGCCGGCCCAGGCGCGAGATCGCAAAGCCCGACAGGATCGATACGAGCAGAACTTGCAACAGGTCACCTTTGGCAAAGGCGCCCATGAACGTGTCCGGAATGATTGCTAGCAAGTGGGCAACTATGCCCTCTTCCTTTGCCTTGGTGACGTAGCTCGATACTGCTTTCGGATCGAGGCCTGCTACATCAATGTTGAAGCCCTTACCGGGCTGCAATAACTCTCCGACGATCAGTCCAATGGCCAGTGCAAGCGTCGACACCGTTTCGAAATAAAACAACGTTTTGACACCCACACGTCCGACTTTTTTAAGGTCACGCATCGATCCGATGCCGTGCACTACCGTGCAAAAGATCACCGGCGCGATCATCATTTTGATGAGAGAGATAAAGCCGTCGCCGAGCGGCTTAAAGGCTTTGCCGAGATCAGGCCAGAAATGGCCAATAAAAATGCCGACGGCTATCGCAATCAAAACTTGAATATAGAGAACCGCGTACCATGGACGATGCGTTTTGGTCATTGCAACTTCCGATACACACCTTGAATCAGGGCTCCGAGATTGTGCCCTGAACCGAGTTTGAATGATAGCTACCTGCTCAGCCTCCCGAAGAAGGACATCACCTTAGGGTTTTTACCCCGCTGGAAACTGAATTTCCTCCTCAGTTTCTTTCAGCATTTCCTGGTAGTGGTACGATCGATATCGACCTATGGTGAACGCGTGGGACAAATTCGAGGAAGCGGGCGAGCAGGGCTGACCGATGCAGGAAAGTTTTTCGTGGCCAGCACTATTACGACTATGCCCTGGTGTAGCTAGGCACAACCAGGCGAAATTTTTCCGGGCCTTAAAACTCAATGACTGATGAATTTCTTCAGAGGGTCGAGACTTCATTGAGCGGCTATGAGCTGCTCAATGATCCACTGCTTAATAAAGGGACAGCCTTCACCGAAGCCGAGCGAGATGAGTTCGACCTGCACGGACTGCTGCCTCCACATGTTGCACAGCTCGACTTTCAGGTGAAACGCCGGCTCGATGCCTTTCGCAGCCTTCATACCGACATGCAAAAGTATACGTTTCTGCGAGGCTTGCAGGACTCCAACGAAGTGCTGTTCTATGCACTGTTAACGCGCAATATCGAAGAGATGATGCCAATCGTCTACACGCCGACGGTCGGGCTAGGTTGTCAGTATTTCAGCCACATCTTCCGTAAGCCTCGCGGGTTATTTCTGAGCATTCCGCACGAACGCGACATACGCCGGATTATCGGTCATTCTCGGTACGATCACATCGAGGTCATTGTCGTCAGTGACGGGGAGCGCATCCTCGGCCTCGGCGATCAGGGCGCGGGGGGAATGGGCATTCCAATTGGAAAACTGTCGTTATACACCGCTTGCGCCGGTCTGCATCCGGCAGCAACGCTGCCGGTCATCCTAGATGTTGGCACCGACAATGAGAAACACCTCAACGATCCACTCTATATCGGTTGGCAACACGAGCGCGTGCGAGGTCCCGAGTATGATGATTTTGTCGAGAGTTTCGTCGAAGCGGTCCGTGAGCGATGGCCGCACGTACTTTTGCATTGGGAGGATTTCGCAATCGGCAACGCCAACCGGCTGCTTTCAAAATACCGTGATCAGCTTTGCACGTTCAATGACGACATCCAGGGAACGGCCACTATCGCAGTTGGGGCACTGCTCAGCGCGATAAATGTCACGGGCGTTCCCCTTACTGAGCAGCGCGTAGCGGTGTTTGGCGCAGGCTCGGCGGGAAGTGGCATTAGTGCACTGGTCGCGCGCGCTATGATCGATGCCGGTTTGAGCGAACTGGAGGCACATCGCAGGTTCTATCTCGTTGATCGAGACGGATTGCTGGTCGAGGGCATGCCCGGATTGCAATCTTTTCAGGTGCCGTTTGCCCAGCGGCGCGATCAACTGTGCGGTTGGAAACTTGAAACGCCAACCCACATCGGTCTTGCCGACGTAATACGCAATGCGCATCCGACAACGTTGATTGGGACGTCAGGGCAGCCGAACGCCTTCACCGAAGAGATTGTGCGCGAAATGGCGCGCCACGTGCGTCAGCCGATTATTTTTCCGCTCTCGAATCCCACTGAGCGGACCGAAGCGACACCGGCAGAACTTGATAGTTGGACCGAAGGCCAAGCCGTCATTGGCACCGGCAGCCCATTTCCTCCGCTAAAGCGCAACGACAAAGTCTTCCGCGCCGATCAGACGAATAACGCCTACGTCTATCCTGGCATAGGGCTTGGCGCGATAGCGACAGGTTCGCGACGGATATCGGATGGGATGTTCCTCGCTGCTGCCCGTGCCGTCGCGGCGAAAAGTCCCGCCAGAGACGACAAGGGAGCCAATCTACTCCCACCGTTACGCCAAATCCGTGATCTCACTTTTCATGTTGCAGTCGCCGTAGGCAAACAAGCGCAGACTGAAGGCCTCGTTGGCCAAATGTCGGATGAGGCGATTGCCGCCGCAGTACATTCCAAGATGTGGGAACCACGCTACCCGTCCTACAAGCGACTCAAGAATTAGTAATTTGGAAAATTGCCTCGGAGTTAGTCCTGCTTTGACCCAAAGCGAGTAGCAGAACGATTGCAGGAGCATGATCTGCAGGGACCGCCGTTCAATCCACGATCCAAGTCCGGCCCGGCGTAAGGGCTTCGCTACTGTGAGATGTGGCAGCGGCGCACCACAACGCAGCTAAGATCAGGGCGATGATTGCAAAGTCGAGCGTGCCGGTTGGCATTTTTTTCAAGGCGTCGTCCTCGCATTGACGCCGCACATTTAGACAACCGCGTCACTCAAATCTTGGTCAAAAACGACGCTTGATAGGACCACCGCGACATGCCCCCTATTGGAGGAACGCGGACATGCCTTTTTGCACTGCATATCTCCGCTTATCGCCCAAAGCGGACATCGGCCGGCCGCGCGGCCCGTTATATCGATCGCATCTTCAAAGGCGACAAGCCAACCGACATGGCAGTTCAAGCGGCAGCTAAATACGAAGTGGTGCCCCTGCCCGACGAGTTGATCGCATGGCTAGCGACGACCGCTTTTATCCGCCGCTCAAAGCGGACATCTTCCAAGCAATCGGCCGCCGCAGTTACAATGCTGCAGTCTACGAAAAAGACAGGGGCCAGATGCACATGGACAAAACCGAGCTTTTTACAGACGGCGAAGCCTATGAGCGCATGATGGGCCGTTGGAGCCGTGTTGTAAGCGACACTTTCCTCGCGTGGCTCAACTTTCCAAAAGGCCTTCGATGGCTCGACGTCGGCTGCGGCAACGGTGCCTTCACTGGGGAGATTATTGCTCGTTGTCACCCGGCAACGGTCGTGGCGATTGATCCTTCCGAAGAGCAACTTGCCTTCGCGCGGACGCGACCCGGAACGGAGACGGCAAAATTCCAAGCAGGCGATGCGCATAAACTATCATTCGATGACGGCACCTTCGACGTGGCTATCATGGCGCTGGTGCTTGCGTTTCTACCCGACCCAGTGAAGGCGGTTACCGAAATGGCACGCGTGGTACGCCCCGGCGGTTGGGTCGCCAGTTACATGTGGGATATTCAGAACGGCGGAGCGCCGACCACGCCGATTTACACAGCGATAGAGTCATTGGATTTGCCTGTTCCGTCTCGGCCCAACCCGGAGGCGTCACGGTTGGAAGCCATGCGCAACTTCTGGGAAAAAGCCGGGCTTGAGGCTATCGAGACGCGCGTCATTCGCATTCCAGTGAGGTTTGCCAATTTTGATGATTTTTGGGATTCGAATGCAGTGCCTGTTGGGCCTCAGGGCAAAGTAATAGCGGGCATGTCGCCTGCTGCGCGCGAGCAGCTCCGTACGCGGTTGCGGGAGCAGCTGCCCGCGGCTTCAGACGGACACATTTTCTACGAGTCGTTCGCCAATGCCGTGAAGGGGCAAGTACCCGAACGGAGCCACTAACAAGGGCAAGCGATTGTCGCATAACCGACGGCAACCCGACTAATCGAGCAAGCTTTTCGTAATTGCCTTAATGTGCATGGCAGCGCAATCGATCGTGGGAAAGCCGGCGTTGTCTTCGTTGAGGACCATCGATAAGTCCGTTCCGGCGAGCAGCACGGCCTGGGCGCCGTCGCGCGCGATAAGAGTGTGTGCGATTTGACGTAAGCCGTCGATGTTCTCCTGCGTGCTGCGGTCCTGAAGAACATCCATATAAGTGTTGTGGATTTGTCTGATTTCTTCCCCTTTCGGCACGATGACATCGACGCCGAGACGATCGAACATGCGGGTCTCTACCGTGAAACGGGTGCCTAGCAATCCGACACGCTTGAAACCGCGCGTACGGATTACCGCAGCGACCTCCGACACGATGTCGATCAGCGGTAATGGAGAGATGGCAGTCAGTTCGGCGGCGCAAATATGCGGCGTAATCGCAACAATGGCCGTCATTTCGGCGCCTCCGGCGGCCAGGCTGGCGATGAAGCTCGCCAGGTAAACAGCTAAGCCAGCGCGGTCACCGTTCTCCGCGAAACCGCGTACCCTATTGACGTCGACATGCGCGATAAGCAGTCGCGGCACTCGCCCCGCCTCTTCGTGCGCGGCGAGAAGAGCGCGATAGTAATAGACCGTCGCACCAGGTCCCAGGCCGCCGATCAAGCCAAGGCATCGCCCTTCTTTGCCGGTTGAGTCCATCCCGATCGAGCCAAAAACCAAAAACATTTTGCTTAGTTTTCTATAACGACTTTGCGCGGCTACAGCCACATAGCTAATGAGCCAGATACAAACGAGCTTTATCTGCTCTCAGGGGTAACCCAAAATCGGAGACTTCATGTACGCTGTTGGCCCAAACCAGGCATTGGGGCCATACCTTAACGAGTCCCGTTTGAACCGCTAGAATGTCTTGTCCCGGCGCGAGTAACAGTAATATCCGCAATTGAATCGCATCATAGACCGCAATGGTCCTCGCAATTTCCGCCTTCGAGTCAGACCCTAGCTTCCGCGCCTTTCAGCGGACCGGAAAAAGATCCCGCTCTGTGAACCTGCTCACTCACGCCCTGTTTGGCTGGAGCAAAAATGCGCCGCAAGTGGGGAGCATCCGTTCGGAGGCTCACATGCGAAGAGCGTTCAATGTCGCCTTGGTCGTCACAGGTGTTATGATCAGCGTTATTGGTTCCCCTAACCGGAGCGTTGCCGTCAACGGGGCCAAAGGCGAGACGCCTAACGTGACAGTAGCGCCAATACCGTAACGCGCTGATTGTATCCGTACTCAGTGTCGGGTTTTCTGGGGTAAAGGGCGGTGTCCGCTTTTGACCGAAAGCGGAGGCCACGACAGCCCTGAGTAGCATGCGGCCTAGGCGCGGTTTGACGCGTCTTACTGCAGGCCCAGTCGCATTCACCGATAGTACTGGCCGCCCCAACCCCAACGACGGGAATTGCCAGTTTGGGGACTCCAACTGCGTTGAAAGAAGAACCCGAAACCGTCGTCGTTCCGGTTGTCGCTCGCAACGAATGCCTCGGTCGAAGGCTCGCGCGTTATAAAGCCTCCCTGGGGCTGATTGCTCAGCACCGCGACAAACTCGGTACGATAGTTGGTCTCTGCACTCAGCGGCTCGTCCGAGACGACGATCGAGGATCGCGGCAATGTCGTCGGCCCGATGCGATCGAGCACATCCTGCGGGATGGTGATGCGGTCGAGCGCATCCTTGGCGTCGTCCGCGTCGTCTATCGTGACTGCGGTCCACCGCAGGCCGCCGTCCTTGCGCGCCATCGCGGTGAACACATGCGTGCCGATCGGTTTTTCGGGATTGCGGATCGTGACGCGAGCCTCAATGG
>Ga0126370_10000759_pt1 | contig 13898 bp, 8 predicted proteins | sample PanSoiMetaPlot_3_FD_92586 | JGI IMG/M metagenome (GOLD analysis project Ga0126370, IMG submission 92586) | Tropical forest soil microbial communities from Panama - MetaG Plot_3 | ecosystem: Environmental > Terrestrial > Soil > Tropical forest > Bulk soil | place: Panama | collected 2016-02-17 | reverse complement strand
CGCCGCTCATCTTCGGAACCGCGGTGCGCGAAGCTCTCGCGGATACCGCTGACGACGCCCGCGTACCGCTCTCCACCTTTCTCTCCTGCTCATTCGGCGTCGCCCACGATGCGTTTCCGAGCATCGAGCTGGCCTTCATGCTGGCGATGGGTTTGTCCTGGGAGCGCAGCATGGAGCGGATGATCGAAGGCTGGTCGAATCCCTTCGGCGGACTTCTGACCTTTGGCCACGCATTGGGCGCCTCCGGGCTGGTGCAGGTGAACAAGGCGCATCACCTGTTTTGCGGAGATCGCAGGCACATCAAGGAGACTTCGGAACCCAGGCGAGGGTTTCAGCCGGGCGGAGCGGTGGCGTTCACGACCTCCGTCGGCGGGCCGCTTTCTCACATCGTCGCCGGGCTCTTCCGCGGCGGGTTTTCCGACGTGCCTCGTTCACCCGAGCGCGGGCCGATTCGGCCTGCGCAGACGTCGTCGCTCACCAGCGACTGGCGGATCAAGCGACACCAGCTTCGCCGGGCGGTGCCTTCTTACCTGGCGCGCCTGCGCAAATGCATTCCCGGCGAGCCGTGGCTGGTGGAAGGAACGACCTACGTCAGCGTCCGAAGCGCTCTTCGCGCCCTCTCTTCGGAGGATGTTTCCCGCCTCACCTTCGACGGGCTTGAGCGCCTGGTGTCGCTCCAGCACCTGGCCGAGGTTCGAGCGCAAGTGCGAGACGTGGTCCTGGTGGTGCTCGCCGAGGCCGAACGGGTTGCCACGATGTTCGACGCTTTCCGGATGCTCACTGACGAGGTCCGAGCGCTATCCAAGAAATGGCGCGCCGGCGGATTTTTGAGCCCGCGCGGGGCGGCCATGGCCGACGCAAAGCTCGCCGATCGCGTCAAAGAATGCTTGAGGGTGCCCCTCGCCGTGCTGCACGGGCCATCGAACGAACGCACCACGCGCCGGCGGCTGCTGTTCCTTCCCACCTTCGATCTCAGTTACGAGCGCCTGGAGAACGTGGACCTGCTCGCGGCGTCGCGAAACGGTCACAGCCGCCTGACCCCGGTGAAGGCGGATCCCGCGCTGCTGCCGTTCTGGAGCGCCCGCGCCACTCGGCCGGCCCGCGACGGCGCTCCGCAAGGGGCGGGCTCGCCCCAGGAAATCATCGAGCAGATCATCGATTCGCGGGATGGTCTGGAAAGCGCGGCTGAGCTTCGGCTGTTGCGCTTGTGGTTTGAGCCCGATCCGCCGCGCCCCGCGCTCCAGCAGGCGCTGCTTGCCGCTCGAGCACCGGCGACGCGGCCCGCTCCTCTTCTGCGCGCCATTCTCTACCTGGGCGAGATCGCCAACCGGGGCACCTTGGCAGATCCCGGCGCCGCGGACGAGCTGATGGGGCGCGCCGCTCGCGGAGCGACCGCCTTCATGGAGCCGTACGAGACCACGCTCAAGCAGATCGGCGAAATGATCGCCCTCACCGCCTTCGAGCGAGCGCCGTTTCACACCAATCTTCACGAAGGCCTGGTCAGCACCGCCCGCTTCGCGCGGGAAGTGGCGCAGGTCTGCTTCGAGCACGGGATCTTCATTCGGGCGGTGATTTGTGCCGGCGAAGGAACCCTCTTCGAGGATGTGAGCGGACAGGACAACCTCGCTTCGCCGTCGCACGCACGAGCTACCGATCTTCTCAAACGGCTGCGGGGTGGAGCTGCATGTTCTGCGCTCGCCGTGGAAGGCGCACCAGCTGCTCTCATCGAGCGGATTGAACGGCGTCTGCCCGGCTGGAAGTTGGATCCCGGAAGCGAGTCGGACTTCGCCATCTGGCGCATGCCCAGCTCGCCACCGAGCTCGAGTTCGGGTACCGAAACGTCCGCGAGCACCGAACCGTCCGCGCACAAGAACTAGCCTTCGGTGAGTGCTTGGAATTCGACGGTCAAGTTGACCTCGAGGCCGGCGCACCGAAGGAAAATAAGGAAGCAACCAAATTCATTCGTTAGATTACGCCAGACATGAAAAACTTCTGGCGAAGCATTGTTTCATCGTGGGCTGCCGGCATTCTTTCCACGGTGCTTTTCGCGCCTGCATTGGCCGGCGCCGAAGAGACGCCGCGAGCCACCGTCGTTTACAGCGATTATCGGCAGGAGAGGCCGGGGACGATCCACAAAATTGCCCCCTCCGACCTGCCTGCTCCCTACGCGACCAAATCGGTCGACAACGGACCCAAGTTGGTCGACAGACCGTCGGACGCGTGGCCGCAGGGCCTCGCGGGATTCAAGGTCGGGCTTTATGCTTCGCAGCTCGACGAGCCGCGATTGATTCGCACCGCGCCGAACGGCGATCTCTTCGTCGCGGAAAGCCGGCCAGGTCGGATCCAGGTGCTGCGCGGCATCGGCGAGGACGGCAAGCCTCAGAAGGCGGCGATCTACGCCACAGGATTGCGGCGACCTTTCGGCATTGCCTTCTATCCGCCAGGGCCCAACCCCGATTATCTCTACGTGGCCAACACGGATTCCGTGGTGCGCTTCACTTACGAGAACGGCGACTTGAAAGCCCGCGACGCCGCTCACGTGGTCATTCCCGATCTGCCCAGTGGCGGCCGATTGCGCGGCGGAGGCCATTGGACGCGGGACATCGCCTTCTCGCTCGATGGAAAGAAGATGTACGTCTCGGTCGGCTCGCATTCCAACGTCGACGATACTGACAACAATCCGGTCGAGTTTCACCGGGCCGACATCCTCGAGGCGAACCCGGACGGCACCAACCTTCGGGTCTACGCCTGGGGAATCCGAAACGCAGTCGGCATTGCCGTGCATCCACAAACGGGAGTGCTTTGGGCGTCGGTGAATGAACGCGACGGCTTGGGCGACGACGTTCCGCCGGACTACATCACCCACGTACAGGAAAACGGCTTTTATGGCTGGCCTTGGTACTACATCGGAGGAAATCAAGATCCTCGGCATAAAGGCAAACATCCGGAGCTGAAGGATAAGGTCTTAGTGCCCGACGTGCTGATACAGCCGCACAACGCTTCCCTCGAGATGCTTTTCTATGAAGCGGATCAGTTCCCACCGGAATACCGCGGATCCATTTTCGCCGCCGAGCACGGCTCCTGGAACCGCAACTCGCGAACCGGATACGAGGTGATTCGCCTGCCGATGAAAGATGGGCGCGTCACCGGTGAATACGAAGATTTCCTCTCCGGCTTTGTAACACCGAAAGGCGACGTATGGGGTCGGCCCGTCGGCGTCGCGGTCGCCAAGGATGGCTCTCTGCTGGTGAGCGACGACGGCTCGAACTGCATCTGGCGCGTAAGCTATCAGGGGAAATGACAGGCGCGGGGAAGTCGAAAGTTGACAGTCGAAAAGTGTCAAAGGACAGATACGCACCGGACGAGAGCATTCGAGCCGAGAGTCTTTCAACTTTCGACCTTCGACCGCTGCTTCTACTCTCAACCACCACGATGCCCTGCGTCAGTCGTCGTCTTCGGTGTGCCCACCTTCGTTCGGGCAGTTTGGGCTGTGCCGGATTCCAGGGTACGGCTTGTTCCAGCCCTTGGCCTGATGCCATCGAATTTGGCGCAGTCTTCCCTCGGGAAAGGAGTCCGGCTTGGACAGGTTCCAGGTGGATTCTTCCAGGGCCGCCAGTCGAGCGGCCCCCTTTAGTGAGCTGAGAGGTGGATTGACGCTCGCGGTCGCGATGTTCGGCTCCACGTGCTGGTAAGGAGCCGTATCAGCAGAGGTGAGAAAAACGGATCGCATGGGCAGAGCTGACTTGTCGAACTTGTTCATCGCCGGAATCGAGAGCAGCTCTTCGATGGTCGCCAGAATGCTGGTGTGATTGTACTGCGTGTGCTCAACGTACCCCCTCCGAGCGTAAGGGCTTGCGACGAGGCAAATCGTCCGATGGACGTCGACGTGGTCCACTCCGAGCTGCGCGTCGTCCTCGGTGACGAAGATCGCGCTCCGCGGCCAGATCGGGCTGGCGCTGATCGCCTCGACGATTCGGCCCAACGCCTGATCGTTGTCGGCGACCATCCCGTTCGGAGGGAAACCGCCGGTATGATCTCTCGGCAGCCAGAGGATTACCAGATGCATTCTGCCGGCGTCGCCGAAGGGTGGGCTGGCCACCGCGCTGCCAAACCAGTTGATAAACGTCGTCGCTCGATCATTGTCTTTGAAGGTCAAGGAAAATCCTGGATAGCTCGGACCGCCGTGCCACATGGCGCTGTCAGTGGTCCTGACATTCAGCGTGCCGCTTGCATTCATGTATTCACCAAAAATGTCGACCGTCCCACCCGCGGCGCTCACCTGGTTCCAAATGAATCCGGTGGACGCAAATACCAGCGGGTCATCCCCGGCGTATGGGTAGCTACGGCCCGGTCCGAATTTCCACATGCTCATCGACCGCTCGGAGTAGTCGGTCGAAGCTGCTTGCGTCAGCCAGTGATGCGCATCTGCGCTGACCGCGCCAACAGTGTAGTAGTTGTCAAGGTTGACGAATGTTCTGGCCAGCTTGTGATGGTTGGGACTTATGCAGCCGACACCGCTGTAGTCCGGCGTGTTGCATCCGTACTGGACTCGGCTGTTGTCTCCATCGCTGTCGTCGGAGAAGACGGTGCTCATGTCGCCCAGTATGCTGTCGTAACACTGGTTCTCTTTAATGATCAGAAATGCGTATTTGATTCCGAGCTTCGACAAATCAGCCGGAGAATCGACCGGGGGCGCGGTGTCGCTGAACGGCTTGTTGGCGCGCCGCACCATTCTCGTCCACGCCGGCAGATCGGCGCCGTCGGCGGTAGCGCTGGGAAGTTGGTCCAGCGTGCCGTCGGCCGGAGATTCGCCGTACCACCGTCCCCGCAGCCCTTTCGCATTCGCGACGTACAACGCTCTTCCATTCGCGGAAGCCTCCACGGCAAGAGGAAACCAATCTGCCGGAATGTATCCTTGAAAGCTGTAGTTGACCGCTCCCGGAGTGCGGTTTTGCAGGACTGCAATTGCATTCAAGCCGCCCAACGCAACGTAGAGATATCTACCTCCGTCGTTTGGGCTGAACGCCAGAGAGGTGGGACTCAGTCCTGCGCCCAGCTCGGAGTCAGCGACGGATATGACTTTCGGCGAATCGTCCGGGGTGATCGTCCCATCTGGATCATCCGTATTAATGAATGTCACTGAGTCGCTGTTGCTGTTGACGACCGCGGCCCAATTGTTATCGGGCGTGATCTTGATTATCGACGGGTGCAGCGCGACGGCGATGTCCCAAGAGGTATAAGGAGGCTCTGCATCCACGACGGTCACCGTGCCCGTGCTTGCGATGCCGCGCGCATCGATCACGACCGGCGTACCATCGGAGGGGGCGGTCGCGTCGCCATCGACGGCTGGCCTGCCGCCCCAGTTCGCAACGAAGACGCGATCCGGTCGGCCGTTTTGCGCTTTTGAGACCGCGAGCCCCAGCGGCGCGACGCCGCTCGGATGCCATGTCTGATTTACCGACGGAGCAGTTCGGTCGATGAAACCGATCTGGTTCGCATGGTCCAGCGCCAGGTACAGATCGTCGCCCGAATCGGCGTTCGGATCGAAGGTCACTCCGGTCGTTCGAGAGTTGAGCGGCGGAGCACTGGAGGGGGAGAATTCCGCGACCGTATGCAAATCATTCGTGTCGAGAATGCGAAGCCTGTTCGCCTCCGAGACCGCGAGCTCCGAGCCTGACGCGTTGAACGCCAAGCCGAGGTACGAGGCCCTGGGTCCAGCGCCATCCAGCGTCCTCGGAGCCTGAGACGCCAAATCCTGCGTCGCGTCGTAGAGGCGCACCGTCGATAAAGCGTCCACCGTGGCGAGCAGGCGGCCATCCGCGCTGATCGCCATGTCCATCAACCGCGCAGTGAAGCCAAGCCGCGCGCCGCCGATGTCCGCCGGGTCCGAGATCGCTTGATTGCTCGGGGTCATTACTTTCTTGTCGCCCGGGCAAATCACCCCGACCGGCCGTTGGGCGAAATCGGGATCGCAGAGCCCAACTGCTGGCGAGGCAACGCGCAGATCGAAGATGGGTCCAAGGTCGCTGCATGCACCGAAGCCGAGCACCAGACTTGCGACCAGTCCCGCGAACGAGCGCCACCTGTTCTGCCCCGCCTTCAACCCGCGCACTAGTCGAATCACCGAACAACCTCTGAAAAAACCGGCGATCCCTACCGGTGACGTAAGTGTGTTGTCAACTGCGCCATTCGCGGTGATATGCCACCGGCCGTTGTTCGAAAAGGAGCTGCACATGAGCGACGCCTTCGATGCCGATGCATTCAATCGGTTCGAGCACCATGGGTGGGAAACCAACAGCGCCGATGCGTATCAAGAGGTGTTTGGGCCCATCACGTCCCTGTCGATCGACGACCTCTTGAATGACGCTGCTGTGCACAAAGGCGGGCGACTCCTCGACGTTGCAACCGGACCTGGATATGTGGCGGGGAGGGCCGGCGACCGGGGAGCCAGGGTCACCGGAGTGGACCTTTCCGAACAAATGCTGGCGGTTGCCAGGCGCCGCCATCCAGCAATCGAGTTCATCAAAGGCGATGCCGAGGAGCTTCCGTTCCCGGCGGGCAGCTTCGATGCGGTGGTCGCCAACTTCGGCATCCTTCATCTGGGTCGCCCTGAACGGGCGGCGGCCGGCTTCGCCCGCGTCCTCAAGCCGGGGGGTCGCGCCGCACTCACCGCTTGGGATTACCCCCAGCAATGCCCGATGGTGGGCGTCATCACCGAGGCGGTTCGCGCGTCCGGCGTGGTGGCTCCTCCCTCTTTGCCAGCCGGGCCTGACTTCTTCCGCTTTGCCTCGGAATCCGAGCTCTCTACCTTGCTCCGGGAAGCCGGATTGCGCGACATCCGAGTTCGCACGCTCAGCTTCGAGCATCGGATCTCGAGCGCCGACGCCCTCTGGCGCGGCTTCGCCGAAGGCGGCGTGCGAAACCGGGCCTTGCTCATGCTTCAACCGGAGGATGTTCGCCGACGGATCCACGGCGAGTTCACCAGGCGGTTGGAGTCCTTCCGCAGCGGCGAGGGATTCAAGTTGCCCGTCTCGATCAAACTCGCGTCGGGCTCAAAGGCAGCCGGCGAGGCACAATGACCAGTCTTCGCGCATGCATCGATGTCGACGACCTGGATAGAGGCACCGAATTCTACACTCGGGCTTTGGGGTTGAAGTCGGGGCGTCAGGTCGCCGGAATATGGGTAGAGCTCCTGGGCGCCTCATCGCCGATCGACCTTCTCGCCAAGCCCTCGGGCAGCCCGGCCTGCGCCGGCAAACCTCCGCTGCGCGAGTATCGGCGGCACTGGACACCGGTCCATCTGGATTTTGTCGTCGAAGACCTTGATGCCGCGGTCCGCCGCGCCCAAGAAGCAGGTGCGCTTCTCGAGCGCGGCATCGAGGAGCACAAGTGGGGGCGCATCGCGAACATGGCTGACCCCTTCGGGCACGGTTTCTGTCTGATCGAGTTTCGCGGTCGTGGATACGACGAAGTGGTCGGCGGTTGAGCCACTCAGCTTCACCAAGTGGCTATACTTGACAGAGTCAATGATATGGTTGACTTCGTCTAGTGTTGGCCACTAAAGAGATGTCCATGTCGCCGGAGACCGATTCCAATCCGCGCGTTGAGGCTGTCCGTCGCTTCAACCGCTTCCACACTCGCCAGATTGGCGTGCTGCACGAGAAGCTCCTCCGAAGCCCGTACTCCCTGACCGAGGTACGCGTTCTCTACGAGCTTGCTTACCGCGCGAAGCCTACCGCGGCCGAGCTCGGTAAGGAGTTGGAGTTGGATGCGGGCTACCTGAGTCGAATTCTTCGCGACTTCAAGAAGCAGGCGTTGATCGACAAGATTCCCTCCGATTCGGACGGTCGAGAGCAATTCTTGTCGCTGACTTCGCGAGGCAAGAAGATCTTCGCCCAGCTCGATCAACGCTCGAGCGCCGAAATTGCCGGGCTGCTGAGCAAACTTTCGTCGGCGGAGCAAAGACACCTGGTCGAGGCGATGCAGACGATTGAGAAGCTACTTGGCAGCCACGAGCAAAGAAGCCAGCCTTACGTCCTTCGGCCGCACCAGCCCGGCGATATGGGGTGGGTTGTCCATCGCCATGGATTACTTTACGCCCAGGAGTACGGATGGAATGAGCAATTTGAAGCACTGGTGGCGAGCATCGTCGCCAATTTCGTTCGGCACTACGATCCGAAGCGGGAGCGCTGCTGGATTGCGGAGCGTGACGGCGAAATCCTCGGCTCGGTCTTCCTCGTCAAACAATCGAAGGCTGTGGCCAAGCTGCGACTGCTGCTCGTCGAACCGTCGGCGCGCGGCCTGGGTATTGGCACTCGCCTCGTGAGCGAGTGCGTGCGTTTCGCTCGGCAGGTAGGTTACCGCAAGGTCACGCTCTGGACGAACAGCGTGCTGCTCGCGGCCCGTCGGATCTATGAAAGCGCTGGCTTCCGCCTCATCCAGCAAGAGCCGCACCACAGCTTCGGTCGCGACCTAATCGGAGAGGAATGGACTCTCGATCTGTCGCAGAGAGCGCAAAGTTAGACAATATTGCAAGATATCAAACAGAAAGGATCGCTCTTAATCTCGCGCTCCACGGTGAATGCCCAAGCGAACACCGCTATTTCTAAAAGCCACGCGAAATCCAAGATTTCCCTGAATTCTGAAACCGCACTCGCCTGACCGTTGAACTGAACAATTTAGTCTGATGCTCCTTGACTCGACCGGATAGACCCAGCACAAGGACGCTGCCGCAATTGTGGAGCAACGCGTGAATGGGCGGGGCGGCGCCAACCAATCAATCCTGGGGGAATTCAATGAAAACGAAGATCTTCGGCTTCCTCGGCTTTAGTGCCGCGGCTGCCTTGGCCCTGGCGCCGACCATCATCGCTGCTGAGGGAGGCGATGGCGCGGGTGGAGGGGGGAATTGGAACCAGTGGGGCCAAAACCCGCAGCATCAGGGTTTCGTCAATGTCCAGGGGCAAGCTATCAACGGACAACTCGCCGACATTCTCTTCGATCCAAACGTCGACGCCGAGTTCGCCGACCAGGGTGGCCTCCTGGTTCATTACCAGGCACCACTCACGGACCAAGAGGACGTCTTTATGGCGGCGAAGTCCGGTCCCTATACCAGTGCTACGTTCAGCTCTCAAACCTGGCACCAGAGGCGCTTCCATTGGGAGGATGGAAACCTGGTGCAAAAATGGGATTTCACCAGCGACTGGAAGCCGATTGACGGGCCGTCGGGCTTCAGCCTCGCCCAGGGCTGGGAACCCGTTTACCACGGAGTGGTGGTGGGGGGCCATTTCTATGATCCCGGGTTCGGCGGTACGATTTTCAAGCTTAACCGCGGACAGGGCGATGTGATCGCTCGAATTAATCCATTCGGCACGACCCTCGATCCCGGTACCTATACGGCCGGGCCCTTAACCGCGGACGATGCCGGAAACGTTTATTACAATGTGATTAAGCTCGACCTCGCAAATATCAACCCATTTACTGGAGGCGGTACCGCGGTTGGCAGCTGGTTGGTCAAGGTCACGCCCAGCAATGATGTCAGCATGGTGAGCTACTCGGTACTCGTTCCCGACAAGCCGACGACTTGTATCGGAAGGTTCCCCAATAGTGCCCTTCCGTGGCCACCGAGCCCGGACGCGATGCCGACGACGATGTTTGACTGCGGTATTGCTCGCGCTGGGATCAACGTGGCGCCAGCTATCGCTCCTGATGGCACCATCTACACCGTTGCTCGCGTGGACAGCAGCGCGCGCTACGGATGGGTGATCGCGGTCAATCCGGATCTGACTCTCAAGTGGCACAAGTCGATGCGCAACCTGTTCGCGGACGGGTGCGGCGTCTTGATTCCCATCTCCTCGGCCCCGGGCCTGGTTGAAAAAGGACATTGCAGATTCGGTGCCCATATGGGAGTCGACCCGACGACGAATCGACCTGGCGACGGCAACGTCCTCGACCAATCCTCATCCTCGCCGACGGTTTTGCCGGACGGAAATGTGCTGTATGGCTCGTACAGTCGCTACAACATCGCCCGCGGGCACTTGGTCAAGTTTAACGGGACTACCGGTGCGGTGATGGCGACCTTCGACTTCGGTTGGGATTCAACACCCGCGGTCTTTTCTCACGGCGGCACGTATTCGATTGTCATCAAAGACAACCACTACGACGAGGAAGCAGGCTTCTACTGCAATCCCGGAGGGGGAGCCGCGAGCTTTACCGTTTGCGCATCCACTGGTATCCCGGCCGGCCCGTTCTACATCACCCAGCTGAACAAGAACCTGGTCCCGGAATGGAAGTTCCATAGCATTGAGACCAAAAGCTGTATGCGCGACGCGACTGGGCACATCACATGCGTGTCTGACCATCCGAACGGATTCGAGTGGTGCATCAACGCCCCAGCAATCGATTCGAGCGGGAAGGTGTTCGCCAACAGCGAGGACGGCAATATCTATGTAATACCGCAGGGACACACCGGGGTGTTCGATATGAACTCGCCTGATGTTCACAGGCTGTTCCTGACCCTCGCACTGGGAGCCGCGTACACTCCTCTGTCACTCGATAACAGGGGGCGCATTTTGACTGAGAACGATGGTCATCTCTTCGTCCTTGGCAACGATGGCGGGCCTGTGACACACGTGAGTCGCGCGGGTAGCGACCCAGAAAGCATTCTTCGCATCTCAGAAGGACCCTAAAGACAGCTTACCGATCTGCAGTCGTATTACCAGGGGGTAGCGGTTCCGGCCGCTACCCCTTTTTTGTCGCACGAGGCGATCGGCAACAGTCCGCACGCCTCTAGGCCGCGAACTTCTCCAATCAACCAACAACCTCTGAGAAATCGACCTAGAGGACGCAAGAGTGTTGTCGAATGCGACAGGGCCGTGATCTCCAAGATTTCCCAGAATTCCGATTTCACCCCCTAATTGGCTCTGCGCGAGCTGTCTCAATGTTCCTTGACTTCGCCGCGCGGACGCAGCAGAAGGCACGCCGCGCCGCGGGACAAGTCGAAGGGGGGCCTGGCGAGCGGTACTGACGAATTACTCAAGGGGTAGTCCATGAAACGGAGCACTGGAGGTTTACGAAACTTGGGTATCGCAGCCGGTTTCGCGTTGATGGCGAGCGTCGCCCTCGGAGATGATGATGGCGACGAGGGCGGAGCGCGAAACTGGCTGCAGTGGGGGCAAAACTCGCAGCACAGTGGCTTCGTCGCAACGGAAGGTCAGGATGTCCGATCAGTCCTTGCCGATCTGGTCTACGATCCATTTACCGGAGCGGAGGAGCGGGACACCGGCGGCGAACTTCTGGTCCACTACCAGGTGCCGTTGATTCAGGGAAATGATGTCTTTATGGAGTTCAAATCCGGCCGCTTCATCGAGTGCGATCCGCCGGGATCTGGAAACCCGCCGCCCGGCGAGGACGACTGTGGCCAGTCAGCTTGGAACTCGCAGATCTGGAACGAAAAGCGCCTGCACTGGGAGGGCGGCAACCTGGTCGAGAAGTGGAACTTCCAGAGCGACTGGAAAGCCGTGCGCGTCGAGCTCGCCCAGTGGGAACCCGTGTTTCACGCAGTGCTCGCGGACAACTTCGTCTACGTGCCTGGCTTGGGCGGCACCGTGTTCAAGCTCAATAAAGGCTCTGGACAGCAAATCGACCGCATCAACCCGTTTGCGACGATCGATCCGAACACCTTCGTGGCCGGACCGCTCAGCGCAGACCGCAATGGAAACGTCTATTACAACGCCGTCAAGTTCAGCGATCAACGGCCCGGCTTTTACCCTGCGAGAGCGGATGGTGCCTGGCTGGTGAAGATCGCCAGCGATGGGACCGTGAGCAAGGTCAGCTTTGACACGCTGCTGGCTCCGATAAATCCCCCCGGGGCCAACGATCAATGCGAGCGCTCGTTCGCGGTTTCAACGCTGCCATGGCCGCCTGACCCGACGTCATCGCCCCGGACCGGCGCATGCGGCGCCCAGCGGCCGGGCCTCAACATCGCTCCCGCGATCGGCCCCGACGGGACGATCTACACCGGCAGCAGAGGTCATCTCCCGGCGGGCGACCGACAAGCTTACGTCGTGGCGGTCAATCCAAACTTCACACTCAAGTGGGCGACGTCACTTAAAAACACGCTCAACAGTGGCTGCGGCGTGTTACTTCCCATTGCCGATGTCGATATGCCGACAACCGGGCCGTGGGACTTGGCGACCTTCAGAGGGAAGTGCCGCCACGGGGCAAACGTTGGGGTCGACCCCGGAACCAACCGCGCGGGGTCCGGTCGAATGCTCGACTCCGGGACTTCGTCACCGGTGGTGCTGCCGGACGGGAACATCTACCTCGGAGCCTACACTCGCTACAACATTGCCCGAGGCCATGCCTACAAACTGCGCGGCTCCGACGGCACCATCCTGGCGACCTACGACTTTGGTTGGGACGACACTCAGGCGGTTCTTCGCCACGAGGACGACGACCAGGGCAGCTATTCGATCGTGATGAAGGACAACCATTACGACGAGGAGGCCGGCTTCTACTGCAGTACCGACGAGCTTGACGATGAAGGCAACCCAAGGCCGGTGTCTCTAGGCGGTGATCCGCTGCACCTGCCGAACATCGTCTGCGACTACACCGGCATTCCCGCCGGCCCGTTCTACATCACGCAAGTGGATTCCAATTTGGTGCCGGAGTGGAAATTCCTCAGCACCGAGACGCGAGATTGTCATCGCAATCCCGACGGAACGATCGACTGCGTTGATGACGGCAAGCACCCCAACGGCTTTGAATGGTGCATCAACGCGCCTGCGATTGACGGGGAAGGCAATGTCTACGTCGAGAGCGAAGACGGGAATATCTACGTTCTCGAGCAGGGACACACCGGCATCTTCACCACGCCCAAGGCAAAGCTCTTTACCAATCTCGCAGTGGGTGCCGCTTACACGCCTTACTCGATCGACGGTGAAGGCAGGGGCTACGGTCAGAACAATGGCCACCTGTTTGTAGTCGGCGAGGGCGGTGGCGACGTTGGCCATGATGACCACGGTGACGGTCCGCACACGAGCCGACGCCATCCCGGAGATAACGACGGCGACTAGTAATGCATGTACTTCCCGCTGGCCGTCGCCTGTTGCCGCGAAGGCCAGCCGGGTTTTGATCGCATCCACGATGCATCCAAAGCTCGAGATCTACTAAAGTCCGCCGCGTGGCTTCAGAGGCGGAGTTTTCATCGAGACGGTGTTGCTGACTGGATCAAACGATGTGGTGAGTCACCGATACATTTTCGATGAGAACAGATAGATTGCTCTGCGTCGTTCTGCGCGCGATCACCCTTGTTGCACTCACAGTCGTTACCTCCTGCTCAGGCTCGCGCTCATCGCAAACAGTGTCACGCCCGCCCACTTCTCAAGAGTCTTATGAGTATCCCGGTTGTGGGAACCACAACGCGGATTGCCCAAGGATGTGGACGCTCGCATGCGGCCTGCGAACGATTGCCTCCAAATACAACGCTTGTTCCAAACACGACGAATGCGTCGCCGCTGTTTTCGATGGGAAATGCTCCGGTGCGGGAGCCTGCCCGCCGTTCTATGTCAATCAGCAATTCAAGAGCGCTTTCGAAGCCGAGGTACAGCGCGAAATCGACCGCTACTGCGAGAGTGGAACGTGCTCAGCATCAAACCTTTGTCCGGAACTGATCTCGGTAGAGGCCTATTGCGCCAGCGGGCACTGCACCTGGAGCACGATAATTCGTGCCCCGCCGTGAGCTAAGATGTCAGCCAATTGAGCCGTTTAGTCACCCCATCATTTACTGTGAAACTCTTTCCATTTCTTGCGCAGCGAGCGCGCGATTTCCACCCTATCGCGGCGCGTGGGGTCGATCAGGAAGAGCCTCTCGAACCGCTCGCGGTCGGCTCCCGTCAGCT
>Ga0126370_10000757_pt1 | contig 13921 bp, 10 predicted proteins | sample PanSoiMetaPlot_3_FD_92586 | JGI IMG/M metagenome (GOLD analysis project Ga0126370, IMG submission 92586) | Tropical forest soil microbial communities from Panama - MetaG Plot_3 | ecosystem: Environmental > Terrestrial > Soil > Tropical forest > Bulk soil | place: Panama | collected 2016-02-17 | reverse complement strand
TCGCTGATCGTCATTCCTCGTGCTTCCGGCGTGAGTCTGGAGCCGTGGAAAATCGCCGGCGCCATGGCATCGCTGGTCTCGGGCGCTTACGTTGTCAGTTCGAACCGTGTCGGTACTGGCAGAGGCGGCACCCAATTTGGCGGAGGCGGCTACGCTTATGCGCCACATGGACGGCTGCTTGCGATGACCGACGCGAGCCACCCTGTGCAGGTTTTCGAACTCGATCCCTCAATGGCTAGTTCGGCGCAACGTGAATATCCCTGCTACGTCCCTGAGCTCGAATGAAAGAAATCTGGCCAAAGGGTGTCGTTGAATCTCTTACCGAACTTCTTGCGCCACCATCGCGACTTGTCTCACATGTTCGTCGAGCAAGGTTTGGTCGTACGTAAAGTCGATCTTTCCTGATTTCTCGGGTGTCAGTGTGAAGTCATAGGTCTCACCCGGTGCGATCGTGAATGATGCGGGAGTTGCAACAGATTGGACGGACGCGAGATCGGCGCCGTCTTTGGCGATGGGGATCCATTCAACGGGCTTTCCATCCTGAACTGCATTTATCGCGATCGAGTTGTTCGCAAGGATATCGATGAACCGGAGGCGGTACTGCACGCCTGCGTGCAATTCGAGGGGCGCCGGTGTGGTTGAGCCGTTCAGTAGCAACTGTCCGTCTTTACGTTTCCCGTTGCGCGAGAGTAAAAACACCTTGTCGCTCTCAGGATGGAACGTGGTTCCTTCCGGCACCACGATGAGTGGGCCATAAAGTCCGGAACTTAACTGGGCCATGTCATTCATGTGGGTGTGATACATGAACGTTCCCGCGCGCGGGGGAGCGAAGATCACGTCGAAAGACTTTCCGGGAGAAATCATGGGCGTGACTTTTGGACCATCGCCTCCCCATCCCGGCACGCCATCGTAGTAGCTTTCCAGTTCGATTCCGTGCCAATGCACCGATGTGGCTTCGTCGAGCTGGTTCGTGATGTGGATCGCCACTGGTTGATTGCGGGTGAGCACCAAGGTCGGTCCAGGGCCGCCGCTGGTTTGCGCCGTGTGTCCGCGTTCGAGGACGGAGTAGGTATATTTCTTCGGATTCAACCTATCTTTCGCGATCAACAGTTGGAGCTTCCGTTCCGCCTTCGGTGGGTTATGCGCCACAGGAATACCGTTGGGCAAAATCGTGATTCCCATGACCAGGCCTGCCATGTGTTTTAGCGGGTCGGCATGCTGCGCTCCGTCGTGCATATCCTGGTGATGAAAAGCAGATGTTTCCGGAGACATGTGGGTCAGGATATGGCAATGAAAGAGCCATCGGCCCGTGCGCTCTGGTTTCCAGAGCGTGGTCATGGTTCCACCGATTGCCATAAAATTGGTGGAAACGTCCCGTATCTCCGACGCTGGCACGGAATCGCTGTGCTCCGCGTCGCCCACGCTTAGCACCTGAAAGTACGAGCCATGTATGTGCATCGGGTGCACAAGGCCGCTCGGATTCAGCCACAGCCAGCGCACTTCCTTGCCCACCGGATACTGCAGGCGCTCGGTATAAGGCCACGATTTTCCGTTAATTACCGGAACGTCAAACGATTCCTGCGGCAGCTGGCGGTCGCGCCAGGTTCCAATGATAAATACGCGATCCGCTGCCACCGTGCCCGGTGGATCCACGATGAATGCACCGTGCAACTGGCTGTCTTCCTTGTAGGGCCTGCCTCCGACCGTGTCGCCGCCGGCGGTCGCCCAGTAGTAGTAAGCGCCGGGTGCGCCGGTCGAAAATGCCAGGTCGCGGGTCGCGCCGCTGCGTACTTCAAAGGTGTCTTCATTCTTTCCGGGATGCGAGTGCATGCCGTGGATCAGGACGTTCCTCGAGATCAGGTTATGTATGGTGACGTGGATCCTGGTGTCCTGCGGAACGCGAATCATTGGTCCAGGGATTTGCAGTTGCTTACCGCGCTCTCCGAAAGCAAAAACCTGGAGGCTCGGGCCCGATTCGTCTTCTGGATAAAATGCGCCTTCGCGGATCTCGAGTTCCATGGTGAGCCCGCCCTCGGACAAAACTCCAGCGGTGTGTTGATTCGTATTTGCTGCGATGCGTGGCAAGGAGGGGTCCACGACAGCAGTTGCGTCGCAGCGCGCGGCAGCGAAAAACGCTGGCGCGAACACTATCAGCACGTAAAACAGGACTTCGGAAATGTTTCGTTGGTGCTTCACGGAGACCGATTATCTCCTAGATCTCCGCAAGTGGGATGACCGTTGTTCGGGGAAGTTTTCTTGCGACCTCCGTCGACAGTCCGCCAGTACTTCCGGATTGCGTCCGAATGGTCGGTACTCGGATGTTGTCCTCATATTCGTCCCCTTCCTGTGCAGCGTCTGGGGTTTCAAAGGCGTGCAGTCTCCCGGCAGAGACAGGACGAGCGAAGATCATCATCTTTACTGCTGGACGATGGGAATGCGTTGAAAAGGGAGCTTTGAGGCAGCCGGACCTGTAAGCCGAATTCTGTCCGCAGCACTGCTGCTGCGGGACGACCATTCCTCTGGGCCGGGCATTGCTGCCAGGCTCTAGCGACCTACCCGAAGGTTTGACGCACCGAGCCGGCACGTGTCTGCAGCCGAAGCTGCGGACTTCCTCCCTATTTGGTCTTGCTCCGTGTGGGGTTTGCCATGCCCGCGCCATTACTGGAGCGGCGGTGCGCTCTTACCGCACCTTTTCACCCTTACCGCGGCGTTACCGCCGAGGCGGTATGTTTTCTGTGGCACTTTCCGTCCGCCGGGCTTGAACCCAGCGTCCCGGACGTTATCCGGCACACTGCTCTGCGGAGTTCGGACTTTCCTCTCCCCGCGCAGAACGCGGAAAGCGGCCGTCCGGTCCGGCTGCCTACAGCAATCATTATATGGGATGTGATCGCTTGGAAAGTTTGTGCGGCAGTCTCATTTAGACTTCTTTTGCCCTATGCCTTCTAATCCTTGAATGATTTCAGCAACGTTATGGAACTCCTCACTATCTTTTTTCAGGTTTGAGAAGTCGACATCGGAGTAGCGATTTCTCAGCTCCGCCATCAAGTAGGATCGCCTCATCGCTTTGTTATCGTGATTGCTCCAGAAGGGATTTACCGGGCCGTCTCCCTTCTTGGCTGCGACGGCCTTCCATGATGCTGGCGCTTCGCGGATGTCGTATCCAGCCGCAAGCATGCGCTCCAAGCCGATCCGATCGGCCTGATTTTCCAGCGATCTCGCGTAACTATTCTTAATCGCCGCCACGGCCAAATCCGCAATCAGAAATCCGCCATAGGGCACCAGCGCTCCTCCCGCCTTTAGCCCGATCAGTTCCTTTCGATGATATTGATGAGCCTGCCAGGAATGCTTTTCGATAACATGCGAAATCTCGTGCGCGAGCACGAACACGAGCTGCGCTTCATTCTGCAGAATCTCAAACACGTCCGAATGGACCAGCACCACGCCGTTGGGATACGCAACCGCATTGAAGCTCTTTGCCTTTACGAGATAGAACCTGAATGAAACCTTGAGTGGGTCATCGGCAGGAAGTTGCTTCTGGTGCGCAGGAATCAGACTATCTCCTAACTTGGAGATGTAGTTTTGCGCCTCTTCATTCGGAACGATCTGCTTCGTGCAAAATTCATAAACGCACCCCCGCATTTTGAACTCGCCGGGTACGAGCGCGGAATAATCTGGAGCCTTCACCTCGGGCTCCAAGTGCTTCCAGAGTTTTGCCTCGCCGGGTTCCAATTCGGCGTGCTCGAACTCAACTTTGGTGGCCTCGATTTCGCCACTCGGCTGGCGCGTCCCTTCATAGTGAACGAAGGTGTCAAGATTCAATACATCGAGCGATGCTAACGGCGCCGGTTCGTGTGCGGCGTTACGAGTCAGATTCTTGCTCTCCGACTTGTTTGGCTTGATCGCGACGGAAGTGGTCGGCAGCACACGTAGTCTCTCGCCGTCCGCACGAATCTCCCCGGTCCATCCGCTGGCATCTCTCGTAAGATTGGGCACTTGCTCCAGCAGAGCCGTGCGTTTGACTGCTTTTGCGTCTTCAAGAAAGACCTTGATCCATTTTGCCTTTAGCTCACCGGATTCTTCGTCGTACTCCCCATTGATCTCCAGCTCGGTTCCTATGTGTATATCTTCGGGCCGAAAGTTAAACTGCTGAGCTCCCTCCGACGCGCGAACGTTGAAGGTCTGAGTGTTCCCGCAGGTTACCTTATAGTCGTCAATTGCAAAGTAGGTAGGAGACTTGATGTCGGTGACGAATCCGTGAATCGTCACTTCCTTTGCGACTAGAGGGACACTTACCAGCAGTGAACCGATTATGGTTAGAAAGGCTCTCATAGTGCCCGTGCGGAGACCCTTGAAACGGGCGCGAAGATTGTAGCAGAGCATGCAAACTCTACTTCGACTCCTCACAGCTCTGTCTTTTCCGTCATTCTGCGGGAGAGACTGATAAACTTAGAGGGACCAGGATCCCAGTTCCGGCGCCACAGCTGCCGGACGCCGAGTAGCGAAGAGCCGGAAGCCGATCTATGAACTACACCGAAGCCATCCGCGTGGCGCTGCAATCCCTGTGGGCGAACAAGTTACGCTCCGTTCTCACGCTGCTGGGGGTTGTGATTGGCGTCGGGGCGGTCATCGCGGTCGTGACCTTCGTCTCCGGAATCAACGACTACGTTGCCAAAAAGATTTTCAATTTAGGCGCGGACGTCTTCATCGTCAGCAAGATGTCGGCGGTCGAGACGAACGTCGATCACTTTCTCGAGGCAGAAAAACGCAAAAACCTGGAAATGGAAGACTACCAGGCGGTCTCCGATGCTTGCCCTCATTGTCAGTACGTCGGGGCCATGATGCAGACCAATGGCAAAGTGAAGCGTAATGAACAGTCGATTGAAAACACCAACGTGCAGGGCATAACGCCGGCGATCGCCACGATTGTGGATACCGATCTGACAATCGGCCGCATGATCAACAGTACGGATCTCGAAAATCGTTCGCAGGTTGCGGTGGTGGGAACAGACATCGTCGAACACTTGCTCGCCGGCAGCGATCCTCTGGGGCAGGAAGTTCGGATCGACGGCTGGACTTATCAGGTGATCGGAGTCGGTAAGAAGAAAGGGAAAACGCTGGGACAGAGCGCCGACAACTACGCGCTGATTCCTCTCAGCGTCTACCTGAAGAAGTACGGATCGCATAAGAACAGCATTCAGATTTGGGGCAAGGCCTCAGCAACGGGAGTTCCTCTGAACCAGGCAATTGATGAGGCGAGAGTTGCTTTACGGTCACGCCGGCATGATCGTCCGGGAGCCGATGACAGCTTCGAGATTGAGACAAATGAAAGCTTGCTCGGGATTTGGTCAGGATTAAGCAACACGTTTTTCATGGCCACGATTGGCATCGCTGCTGTATCGCTGGTCGTGGGTGGCATCGTCATTATGAACATCATGCTGGTTTCGGTGACTGAGCGGACGCGGGAAATCGGCATTCGGAAGGCGCTGGGCGCCAAACCCGATGATGTACTCCTGCAATTCCTGATCGAATCGGTAATTCTCGCGCTACTCGGCGGTTTGGTAGGAGTCATCGGGGGAATCATGGTGGCAAAGGGAGTCACTGCGCTTATCGGGATGCCATCGTCCATCAAGCTCTGGGCGGTCTTGGCGGGGCTAGTGGTCGCGGCCAGTGTAGGTGTATTTTTTGGGGTCTACCCGGCGCGGCGGGCAGCCAAACTTGATCCGATCGTGGCGCTACGATTTGAAATGTAGCAGGACTCAGGCCCCGGGCTTCCGTTGCAGAAGCAACGAATCTTAGAGCTGGCGAGAGATAGGTACGCATGTTGCGAAAAAGCGAATTCGGCGAAATCGTCCACATGGCGACCGACACCATCAATAGCAATAAGCTGCGTTCAGGGTTGACGGTGCTTGGAATCGTGATCGGCGTGGCTGTCGTCATCGGCGTATCTTCGATCGGCCGCGGACTGGATGACAACGTTCGCCAACTCGTCGCCAGCATAGGATCGAACGTTATTTTCGTGTTCCACCTGGATTTCTTCACATTTGGACGCATGACCGACGAAATGCGCAGCCGTCGGGAACTGACCTACGACGACGCCATGGCGATGCGCGACCTACCCCACATCAAGGCGGTCTCGGCGGGTATGCGGATGTTTCGGCCGGAACTGGGCGTAGGCAGCTATGCGGTCAAATATCAGGATAAGAAGGCCAGGAATACCATCATCGAAGGCGACATGGCTACGGCCAAGGATGTGTTCGACTTGCCCATGGCCAGCGGCCGATGGTTCAGCGACTTCGACGACGAACATCACTCTCCGGTGATCGTCATCTGCTACGAAACCCAGCGCGAATTGTTCGGTGACCAGGATCCGTTGGGTAAAGAGGTCAACATCGAGGGCCGTCTGTTCCAAATCGTCGGCACGGTACAAAAGATCAAGTCGGTGTTCGGTGGAGGAAAGGACCCGAACGACAATCGCGTCATCATGCCGCTGACGACTTTCAAGACGCTGCATCCGGAGATGAAGCAGCACGTCATCAGTGTCAAAGCGACTTCACACGATGATATGCCGAAGGCTATGGACGAGATTCGTGAATTGCTGCGGCGCCGGCGGAAAGTTGCGTTCGACAAACCGGATAATTTTGCAATCATGACTTCGGACTCGATCACCGACGTGTGGAACCAGCTCACCGGAGCGCTCTTTATTGGTATGTTCGCGATCTCAAGCGTTGGATTGGTTGTCGGTGGTGTAGGTGTCATGAACATCATGCTGGTCTCGGTCACGGAGCGCACGCGGGAGATCGGTGTTCGAAAAGCGATCGGCGCACGAAAGCGTGACATTCTTCTTCAGTTCACACTCGAGGCGATCATGCTCACGGCGGTGGGAGGGATCATCGGTATTTTGACCGGCGCGGTGATTGTCTGGGCGATTCCACAGGTGTGGCCATCTCTGCCGGCACGCTTGTCGATGTTTTGGGTGACTTTTGGCTTTACGTCGGCAGCCGGGGTCGGACTTGTCTTCGGAATTTATCCTGCATGGAAAGCCGCGACTCTTGATCCGATCGAGTCGCTTCGTTATGAGTAACGAAATCCCCCTCGCATGGCTCACAGCTTAGTGCGTTTTATTCAGGCCGTCTCAATCCTGGGCTGCATCGCGAGTTTCTTCTATTACTTATTCTGTCTATGGAGCGCTCGGGCGTTTCTACGCTCCGCCGCCGCGGCCGCGCACAACTCCGGAACAAGCCTGCCTCCGGTTTCGATCTTCAAGCCGCTCAAAGGCATCGATCCGGAGATTTATGAAAGTTTCCGGAGTCATTGCACGCAGGACTATCCCGCCGAGTATGAAATTATCTTTGGCGTTAGCGATCCGGCGGATCCAGCCGTGGCAAGTGTTGAACAGCTGCAACGTGAATTTCCAGAGCGCGCCATCCGACTGGTGGTTTGTCCCAAAATTCTTGGCCCGAATGTGAAGGTTAGCAATCTGGAACAAATGTTGGCTGTGAGCCGCTTCGAACACATCCTGGTGAATGACAGCGACATTCGAGTTGAGCCAGACTACTTGCAGCGGATCGTCGCACCGCTAACTGATAGGAAAGTCGGCATGGTCACCTGCCTTTACCGCGGGATTGCGGCCCGAACCCTCGGCTCTCGGTTGGAATCGCTCGGCATCAGCACGGATTTTTGCGCGGGTGTTCTGGCAGCGCGCCAGTTGGAAGGTGGGCTCCGCTTTGGTTTGGGATCAACGCTGGTGTTTCGCAAAACCGACCTCGATCGCATCGGTGGTTTTAGATCGATCGTCGACTTCCTGGCCGATGATTACGAACTCGGGAAGCGGATCGCGGGGCTTGGACTGAAAGTTGTTCTTTCAGACGTTGTCGTCGAAACTCATCTCCCCGCCTACGATCTACCGGGCTTCATCGCCCATCAGATGCGTTGGGCCCGAGGCGTTCGAGACGCGAGGCTTGGTGGATACATTGGTCTGGCTTCGACCTTCGGAATTTTCTGGGCGTTTTTAAGCGTTATTTCATTCGGTGCGGTTCCGTGGACTTGGGCTGTTTTGATTGGCATGTTAATCACGCGCTTGGCGGTTGCCCTGGTCGTAGGTCGAAACGTATTGGAGGACCGCCAGGTGCTCAGTAGCTGGGGGCTGATTCCGCTGCGGGATCTGATTGCGGTTGGAATCTGGCTTGCCAGTTTCGCCGGACACACTGTGACCTGGCGTGGGGACAAGTTTGAACTCAAAGACGGACGCTTGATACGGCTGGCACAGCCCGATTAGTTGTGTTATGCGGCATATGGTTAGAAATGGCGTGTGGCAGTTGTTCCAGGGTAGGGATGCTTCGACTCCGCCCGAGTTCCGCTTCGCTGCACTCTGGCTCCGCTCAGCAAGACAGTGTTCTGGTGCACGGAAGAAGAGTCACGCTATTTTCTAACCCGGCGCAGAAGAAATCAGTTCGAAGCGCCCGTCTCCGTACAGGCGGTAATGACGTCCCCGCCACGAGATCGTGTTTCCGAAAAATCCGGCTAGCCAGAAGCAGAATCCCATCACGTCTTCGATCGGCAACAAGAACCAATTCAGCTTGCCGCGCAAGACGCGTTGTGAGATCGAGTACGCTGCGACTCCACGGACAAGGAACACAAACGGCAAGATCGGCCACCATCCTGGAGCCAGGGCTAGTAGGAGAAGCGCTAGCGGCAAAGGCATCGTAAACACTTGCCCAATGTAGCCCGCGGGACGCGACCGCCGCGTGCTGCGTGCCCAGCGCAGCCGGTGTGCCACGTTTTCAGCAAAGGTTGCACTGCCGATGTGGTGTTCGATGACGTACGAAGAAAGAATCACGCCGTGCCCCGCTTCCGCAGCAAACTTTCCCAGGACGAAGTCCTCAGCAAGGTAATCTTTCAACCTTGCGAATCCGCCGATCGCGTTCAGCACCGCACGCCGCGCAACAATCGTCGGCCCGACAGCGAAGCGCATACCTTCAAGCATCCGAGCGACTAGCGCGCCTCCCCAGAAATCCGTGTTCATCCCGGTAGCCTCAAGCCGTGACCAGAAACTCGCACCGGGAACCGCACGGTATGGGCACGTCGCGACTCCAAGGCTCGAGTCCTGGAATTCGGCGGCGACTGTTCGCAGCATGTCTGGGGTAACCCGGATGTCGCTGTCGCTCATAACGACTAGGTCGTGACTGGCAGCCGAGAGCATGCGCTCCAGGCTGAATACCTTGGCATTGTGGTAGGGCGGTTCACCAGTGAGGACCAGGCGAGAAGCGACCCGCGGATATTCGTTTTGCAGGCGGCGTACCACCGGTACAGCTGGATCGTTCTCGTTCCGAACCGCAAACAAAATCTCGAAAGCGGGATAGTCCTGTTCGAAAAACGTCCGTAGATTCGGTTCGAGGTCGAGGTCCAAACCTGCGAGTGGCTTCAAAATGCTGATGGGCTCTGCGGATTTGAGTTGGGGCCGCTTGACGGACAAGTAGCGCTGAGCGGCGACAATCTGCATGCCCGAGTAGACAATCGCGCCTAAAAGGAGGAGAAGCATCGCACCAGCCACAACTTTTTCCGGTGCGATGACAACAACAGACAGGAACAGCACGCCGCTTGCGGCTGGGAGCATTGAGACCTGGACCGGAAGACATTATATCGAGCGAACTCGCTAGTTCGCAGACGCCGCCCTCGATGCCGCACCTGGAGAATGACCCAAGGCGGCTCTAACCTTCATCGACAGTTGCTTCAGCGTGTAAGGCTTCTGCAGAAAATTCGTCTCAAGATCGACGACCTTGTGATCGAGTATTGTCTTGCCAGGGTACCCAGAGACAAACAAGAACTTTGTGACGGGGCGAATCTGGGCGAATTCCTTGGCCAACTCGCCGCCACTCATGTTCGGCATCACGACGTCTGTGACGAGCAAGTCGATGGTTCCGCCGTGATTTCTGGCTGAGGCAAGCGCGGCAAGGCCATCTTCTGCTTCGATTACGTGATAGCCCTGCAACCGCAGAAACTCTCCCGTAGCATTGCGGACCGCCGGTTCATCTTCCACCAGTAAGATCGTTTCCGTTCCGCGGGGAACCGATTCTGGCCGCGCAGGCTCGCCCTCCCTTACCGCGTGGTGCCCTGACACGCAGGGGAAGTAGACCTTGAAAACCGTGCCGGACCCTGGTTCACTGTAAACCCAGACGAACCCGTGGTTCTGTTTGACGATGCCGTACACGGTTGCCAGTCCGAGACCAGTTCCTTTCCCTGAAGGCTTCGTGCTATAGAACGGCTCGAAAATGTGGGGCAAGTCTTCGCGGGGAATTCCACAGCCATTGTCCGTAACCGTAATCAAGGTATACCGGCCCAGTGGGATCACGGCCGGCTTGCCTTGGATGTAGTCGCTGGTTAGATGGACGTCCGATGTTTCGATGCTGAGGTGGCCGCCTTGCGGCAAAGCATCTCGAGCATTGGCGGCCAGATTCATCAACACCTGCTCCAGTTGCACCGGATCGATCCTGACTTCGCCCAGACGCTCTCCTGGGATGAAGGTGAACTTGATGTCTTCTCCAATCAGCCTGGGCAACATCTTGGCGATATTGCTCACTACCTGGTTGACTTCAACGACCCGCAACGCCTGTGGTTGCTTGCGGCTGAAGGCCAGCAACTGCCGGGTCAGCTCGGCCGCTCGTCGTGCCGCCAGAAGGATTTCGTGCAGTCTGTCCTCGAGAGGGCTATCTTGCGGCACCGCGTCCAGAGCCAGTTCGGAATAACTGGTGATGATGGTTAAAAGGTTGTTGAAATCATGGGCGATGCCGCCGGCAAGTCGTCCAATGGCGTCCATCTTCTGTGCTTGTACGAGTTGAGCTTCCAGACGCAGGCGCTCGGTCAGGTCGCGACCATTGGAGCTGAAGTGAGTAATCTCACCGTTGGGGTCGCGGACGGGAGAGATGCTTTCCTCGACATAATAGAGGTCGCCGTTCTTCTTGCGATTCACCAGAATTCCGCGATAGACCTGCCCCGCCAGAAGCGTCTTCCACATCTCCTGATAGGTATCAGGACCCTGCTCACCCGACTTCAGAATGCGTGGAGTCTTCCCGCAGGCCTCCTCGCGTGCGTAGCCAGTCAGTTTTTCAAAAGCAGGGTTCACATATTGAATCCTGCCTTCGCGGTCGGTAATCAATACGGTATCAGCGGACTGCTCGACGGCGTGTAACAGCTTTCGTAGTAGCTCCTGCGCGCTTTGCTGCTCTTGTTGGAGAGAGTGCAGCGCGAGTGTGTGACGAATGGTTCGAACCAGGGTGGCTCCATCGAGCTGCGACTTGGCGACATAGTTCCACGCACCAGACTCAATGATTTCTGCCACTGTTTTCTCGTCCGCATCTTCAGTGAGGAGAATGAATGGAATCGATACTCCCGCGTGCAGAAACTCCGCTACAAGCTGGATCGACTCGGCATCTCCGGTTTCGTATTCAAACAGGACAAGACCGTAGGGTTTTTGTTGCAGCAGGACACGTGCGTCCTCGAGTGATCGGGCTTGCTCCAGTTCTGTCGCCAGAGATGGACGATTACGCTCCAGGATCTCGCGGACAAGAAAAAAATCTTCCTCGCGCTCGCCGACCAACAGGATTCGCAGTGGACCCGGCGCAGCCGCAGGCTTTGCAGCAGGTGTCATGCAACCATCTCCTAACTGGTTACCATCGGAATCTGTGGGGAGGAGTTTAGTGCGGCAGGGTTGGGCTCCCGCATTAACAATCATTAACTCCCCGTTAACCATTTCGTTTTTGCTTCGTCTAACCGTGAAACGTTTCAGTTCCCTTACAGGATCGCTGGAACATTGGGGCAGGACGGTGCGTATAGCACTTTAAGCGGGGTCCTGTCCGTCGGAATGGTCACTTCATCACCGCAACGGAGCTAGGAGCTATTAGTGGGAAAGTTGTACGAATTAACTGCGTCCAACACTTCTGGGGGAAGTATGGAGAATGTGGAAAGGTCCAATGGCGTACTGAAGCCGCTTGCAAAATACGATGTGGGACACGTGCAGGAAGTAGTACGGCAGGCGCACGATGAATTGCGTCAGTTGATGCAGCAACGGGCCGATATCATGAAAAGGATCGGCACCGTCAAACAAACAATTTCAGGGCTGGCCAATCTGTTTGGGGATGGAGTATTAAACGAGGAACTCATGGAACTGGTTGACCGTAAGAGCAACGGCCGCCAGCCAGGGTTCACTAAAGCTTGTCGTATGATCCTGATGGAATCGGGCCGAGCGATGAACTCCCGCGACATCTGCGACTACTTCCAGCAGAAGATGCCTGGTCTTCTGGCACGGCACAAAGATCCCATGGCATCAGTAACAACCGTGCTCAATCGCTTGGTTGAGTACGGCGAAGCTGAAGCTGTGGTTGCTAACGGCAGACGCGCGTGGCGTTGGGTGGCAGATGTCGCCGAGCCACGTGCCCTCACCGGCGACGCCGGTCTGGTCGCCTGACGTGGTGCACTTGTAGCCCTCGCTGCCGTTCCGGGCGAACTCAACGGGATTGAGGATCGTCCGGCGGCAGCAACATACCCTTCTCAAGGTGTCTTGTGACATGCGCGTAAGAAGCCGCATGCGGATCGTGGGTGACCATCACGATCGTCTTGTGAAAATCCTCATTCAACCGCTTCAAAATCTCCAACACTTCCGTCGCTGAGTGGCTATCCAGGTCTCCAGTTGGCTCGTCTGCCAGCAAGAGCGTGGGATCGCTGACGATAGCGCGGGCAATCGCCACCCTCTGTTCCTGTCCGCCGGAGAGCTGTTTCGGCAAGTGATCAACGCGTTCTTCCAGCCCGACCAACTTTAAAGCCGTGATGACGTGATCGCGCCGCTGCTGCGCGTTGAGTCTCGTCAGCAAAAGCGGCAGCTCCACGTTCTCGAAAGCAGTCAACACCGGAATCAGATTGAACGTCTGAAACACGTACCCGATGTGTTCGTTGCGCCAGCGGGCAATCTGAGCATCGTTGAAGCGGAAGATATCCTGCCCCTGAACCAGCAACTCACCCGACGTGGGCCGGTCAATGGCGGCAATCATGTTCAGCAGAGTGGTCTTGCCCGAACCGGAAGGGCCCATTAATGCAAGAAACTCTCCTTTTGCGATGTCGATTGAGACATCGTCGAGCGCCGTTACCTGAAAGGCATCGCGCTTAAAGATTTTGCTGACGCCCCGAACCTGTACAACTTTCGTGCTCGTGGCAACGTTCGGTTGTGCGACTGTGCTCATGATTGCCCCTTTATTTTGATTTTGTCCCCATCTTTCAAGGTTGCGGGTGCCGTGGTAATGACGCTTTCCCCGCCTACGAGTCCCTCGACCAATGCGCCGTCTGCCCGCTCGCTGACGACGTGAACGTCGCGGGCCACCGCCTTACCGTTATAGGCGAGGTATACGACTTTCTTTCCGTCTCGATCGCGCATGGCCGTCGAGGGTACGAATACTCCGGTTGGCCCCTTCGAATCTTTTGGCTTGTCATTCGCCAGAAAGCGCACGGTAGCATTCATTTCCGGGCGCAACTGCACGTCCGGATACTTGTTTGGATTCAGAACCTGCACCTTTACCTGTACCGTAGCCTTCTGGCGGTTGGCCTCTGGAGAGATCTGAGCAATCTGTCCATCGTATTGCTTGTCCGGATAAGCGTCAGTGGTGACGATTCCCTTTTGCGCCGGCCCGAGGCGCGCAAAGTCCGCCTGCGCGATGTCGAGCTCGACCTGCAGGTCGTTCAGGTCGGCAAGGGAGACAACTGATCCCTGTGGACCACCTGCCGCCGTACTCGCGAATCCCGACGTAACCAACTCTCCTTTTTCCGCGGTGCGGTCGAGAATCGTCCCCGTTACGGGCGCTCGAATCATCGTCGCATCCAGTTGCGATTTCGCGTAATCCAGTTGTCCCTGTGCCTGCGTGAGGGCGCCTTGGGCACG
>Ga0126370_10000756_pt1 | contig 13945 bp, 12 predicted proteins | sample PanSoiMetaPlot_3_FD_92586 | JGI IMG/M metagenome (GOLD analysis project Ga0126370, IMG submission 92586) | Tropical forest soil microbial communities from Panama - MetaG Plot_3 | ecosystem: Environmental > Terrestrial > Soil > Tropical forest > Bulk soil | place: Panama | collected 2016-02-17 | reverse complement strand
GCCTACAAGGTTTCCTAACGAACCAGCTAGTACTACAAGTACAGGCCCCAATTTTCCGACCGAAACGAGAAAGCCTGAGAATGGCATTATAATTTCGCTTGGAATCGGAACCATAGCACTCTCAAGAACCATTAGAAAAAATATTCCGATATAGCCAACACTTGATATAAATGATGTAATAAATTCTACTAGCGGTCTTAGTAACTCAAAAACTACAGACAATTGAATGATACTACCTTAAGCTGATCATCGTGATCTTTATTCATTTTTGTGTACAGTTCTCTATGAGTAATAAATATTTATTTTCAGATTTTCATTATTGTCTATGGTAAGGAGAAAAGTCTAAAAATAAAAAACCGATAACGTCACTCACATCATGCTGAAAAATATTATGTGCTGATAGTCAATAACGAAATTCTAGCAAGGTTGCTATTAGTCCTTAACATTACTCCCATTTTAGTGCATTTAGCTTCAATATCAAATACCGACATATGATAGTGATGTCACCAACTTGGCTAACATTTTTTTATAATATGACTCTAAATCTGAACTGTCATTTGATTGATGAGGTAGCGGCAGAAATATATGCTGGGAACTAGTCCATCATATGAGACAAGAGTTGGGTTCTCTCTAACCTTCACGGAGAGTAGACAAAATGAAAGAACCAGACTTTGGGACATATCATCATTCTAGTCCTGCAGATTCCAAAAAGATACGCACGATAATGAAGGCAGCATTTACTGATTGCTTCGCTTTGCTTCCCTTGCATAAAGAGGATAAGCTGAAAATTCTGGATGTGGGTTGTGGCCTAGGATTCTTGAGTTGTGTCAGTGCTGAATTCTACAAGAACGCGTGTATCATTGGTATTGATACATTTAAGCATGTCAGCCTCAAGGAGTCAAGCCCCGATAGGGCAGAAGAAAATGCAAAGATACGTGGCTTCTCTGACAGGATTAAATTCAGAAATGACGATGTGTTCATGTTCGCAACCAGCTTAAAATTCGACATCATTGTCTCTAATCTTTTGTTTCATAACTTAGGCAGGATGCGATACAAAGCCTATACTAGACTCTCATCTTGGGCAAGGGACAACTCGTTTATTATTATCGGAGATTTATTTTTCTCGCCCAAAAAAGACACAGATTATCTCTCAAAGGAGTTCAAGATCCTGAGAGAGTTCAAGCCTACAAGTGAAATAGGACGGTACTCACTTTTTGTCATGTCGAAGGCTTCAGTTAAGGTATAAAGATAAGTGGTCTAAAAAAGTTTGTAATGACATCATCATCATCATCATTTATACTTTCGCTGGTAAATATTGTTCTATTTGATTTAAATTTTCTAGTCCCTCTTCGATCTTGATTTGTACGTCTGCATTTTATCTTAGATACCTGGAAGAATCTAATTGTGAGGATTTTTTAATGGTGGTGGAATAGAAACACGATGCCTATAGATAATGAAATATCAGGTTGTCTATGTCAAACCTTACCCGCAAACCACGCAGTGTTATGCCAAGTTCATGATTTTAGCGAATTATATATTATGACTTGTTGACTGGATTTCTGTCTAGGTAATCTGCAATCTCATCAAAAGTAGCACCAGAATCATTTAGATCTATCAGTAATTCTTTACTAATGCCTGCTCGTCTTAATGCCACTAATGCTGCATACAATCTTCTTTCTGAATTAGTCATACATTTGCCATCCCAACCATAATATGACATGATAACACCCATTGCACATCTTCCGCCAAGTCCATCAGTATATTCCCTTCTAATCTGCGTAAACTGTTTTCCATATGTTCGTAGTATTTGAGAAATAGATGATTCTTGATTTGACTGCTGTCTAATAGCATTAATATCAAGTCCATCGGTTTGTTGTTCGATATTCTGAATTAACTGTTTTTTATATGTCTGTAGAATTTTAGACACAGGTGTTTCTTGCATTAATAGTTGCTGCCGAGCCATAAGTAGTAAGTAGATAAATACAGACAAACTATTTAGAAGCTGCGTTCATTTCAATACTTAATACAATAGTATTAGACACTTTAACCATGTGGTGTGACGCATGCTCATGGAATTCTACCAGTGTATATGACGTCCATCATCCTTTCTATGGACGTCATATACGCACCATATTTTTGCCTGAAAATGCCTACGACGAGATCACCCATTCATTTAGCTTAGAATTGTAGACAAAAACGAAAAGTCCCAATGAGGCAACCATACTTTTGTCGGTTTAAGCGTGTGGATTTTCATGCCCTAGAGAGCGCTCGTAATACTGTGTTTGTCACCATTAAAATGAAGTCACTAGCTAATATCCAGCCGAATCTAACGTTGTATTAAAGGTTGTACAATGCAAGAAAGAAAGATTGAAACATCATGTTCTACTTCACACCGGCAATGAAAAATAATACGCCCGCAGTGTTCGGTATTGGCAGTAACTATGACCATCAGTTTCAGAACTAGTACGTCAAACATCTCATTCAAGATACGCATACACACAATATGGAAGTACTTATTGTGGGCAGTTTCCGTGTATTAAGTTTCCTATCAAACAGATGATGAATGAGTTGATAGATCAAAGTCTGAAACAGTATATTCTACGAATGTATCATAGAATTTTTATAATTAGGCTGACAATTTAGCTATAGCGGGGTTGTATTGAAGTATACTTACAAATATTGTATCAATAGACAACAATCCTTCTTCAAGCAACACGGGATAAATTCGTCGATTTGACAATAGCAAAGCTTAGAAATTTAGCTCGAGGAAGTATTTTTGTACAAATTCTTCTTCCTGTTATAGCAGTAATTGTCATTGTAGCTGCGGCAAATCTAATAGCTAGCAATTATGTCTCACCTAATCAAGATCCACAATTTCCAGTAATGACAAAGAATACTAATTTTAGAATAAAACTAGTAGTTAGTAACTTGTCTCTTCCAACTAGCATGGCATTTTTAGATCATCATAATATTTTGGTCGTAGAAAAAAATACGGGCTATGTACGGCTTATCTCAGACAACAAGTTGAGGACAGAACCACTACTAAAATTAAACGTATCTAGTCAGGGAGAGAGAGGATTGTTGGGTTTGGCAATATTGAATAAAAGTAATAGTAATGACAATAGTATAAGTCAGATTACTTCCAAATCGATTGATTCAGAAAAGGACATTAAAAGTAGGCATCCATTTGCCTCCTCCCTTTTGCCAAAACGTCTACCTAATTCGGTTACAAAAGCATATGTATTCTTTTACTTAACTGAGCTTGAAAAAAATAGTGAAGCAAGAAATGTCATATACAGATTTGAATGGAACGGGAGTGCTTTAACAAATCCCAAATTGATCATGGAATCGCCTGTCGTTGCGGGCATATTCCATAATGGTGGGAAGATGATTATTGGTCCCAGAGATCATCAGCTATATGTAGTAATTGGGGATTTGAACTCCCCAAATACTGTAATGCAGAATTACAAATATGGGAAGAAAAGTAGTTATTCTTCGGTCATACTGAGAATTAATCCTCTAACTGGGCTACCATCTGCAGACAATCCATTTCTTAATAATAAAACAACTGGCAGTGGCATCACGAACATTACTGGTTTGGATTACCTTTATGCATATGGTATTCGAAATAGTTTCGGGTTAGCATTCGATCCTTTAACTGGGTCTTTGTGGGATACTGAGAATGGAGAAAACACATATGATGAAATTAATTTGGTAAAACCGGGATTTAATAGTGGATGGGACAAAATTATGGGACCGATAGCACGTAATAATGATACAACAGCTCAAAATAAACTCGTAGATCTGCCAGGTTCGTTTTATTCCGATCCTAAATTTAGCTGGCGTACCCCAATTGGCGTTACTGCTATAGAGTTCTTTAATTCATCTAAATTTGGAACAAAATATGAGAATAGTATCTTTGTCGGCGACATAAATCAAGGCAATATTTATTATTTCGAAGTAAATAATCCATATAGAACCAGTCTAAATATGAACGATGGTCTCCATTCAGAATTAGTAGATCATGTGGCAGATAATAAAAACGAAAGTTTAGAGAATCTATTTGCCACCAATTTCCAGGGCAGAATAACAGATATACAAACAGGACCCGACGGCAATTTGTATATTCTTACTTATTTTGATGGAAAAATATATAAAATTATACATAATAGTAGATCAGCAAATTAAGAGTGAAGTAAAGAATAAGCAAAATCCTATTTGCTATCACATTCGTATTGATCGAGTGTCGTAGTCTTAAAGGATAAAAAAATGATTTGGACCTGTCTCATTCTCTGAAAATTTCATCTATAAAGCACCATTTCCAATTCTCTCCGGGCTCAAAGGATTTGATTACTGGATGTTGTGTAGAATTGAAGTGCTTAGTACCATGCTTGTTGACAGAATTATCACAACAACCTACGTGTCCGCAAGTCAAGCACAGACGTAAATGGACCCAAGATGAACCTGTTTTTAAACACTCCTCGCAACCTTCTGGGGTTTTTGGGTCAATTTTTCGACTGGAATGATCCAAATGAACACATGATTGGTTATCCTCTGTTGATTTCATATTATAAAATATGGTAGGAATTCTATATTATATTTAGCGAATACGTGAGAAAAAACTGAGAATAGCATCAATATTACTGATAAAAATTTCGATGGATTAGGAAATCTAAATTTACAAACCAGTCTACTGAATCTGTGGAGGAATAGTGTTTTCCGTTTTATAGAGTGCAGTGCAGACTAGTTCATTTACCTGGGGAACTCTTCTCATAAATGAAATAGTAATGAAACAATTCAGGCATTCGGATAACCGGTCGTTGAGTCCTTTACAATTTAATTACATCTATTTCCATAATACCGTCCTTATCAAGTACACTCTAGCCAGGCAATTAAAGTTGCTCGAAAATGCACCATTATAATACACAGTTTCTGCTTAATTTGAATATTGCAAAACTATCACTAGAGCCGCATGAACTGTTTCTTGAAATGAACTGTTATTTGACATTAACTAATCCCAGCATTGAAGGATGGAGTTTGCAGAAATATTTGTAGGTTCCAACCTTGTCGAAAGTATGTTCAAATGAATGTTTGGGATTTAAGTTACCAGAATCAAACACTTTAGCATAAGTAATCTTGTTGTCAGGAGACCCAGATGTTACTGTATGTGCTTCAATATCACTATTAATCCACATTATTGTATTCCCTACTGTAATATTTATTTGACCAGGATTAAATGGCTCCTCGCTTTCTTCATCACCAATTAAGACCCTCTCAATTGGATTTTTAATTGATATTAATTTACCTGCAGGTAAAGTTGTATTATTGAGAGATGACGATGATGTTGATGGCGGTGGCACAGTTGACCCTACGAAGTAAATATGTGAGTTGTAATTAATATCATGGTTGTTGTTAAGGAATCCCCTTGTAAAAGCAAGGTTAATTGGAGAAATCACAGGTATAGATTGAATAAATAACATTGCAATACAAATCAAGATAAATAATTTTCTCGCAAATATCACATGTAAGAAATAATTGGTTACTGTCATAATTTCTGTCTCATAAATCAAAGTCTTTGAATATTTATTCTATTGTATGATTCTCATAGATGAGAACATCTATCCCTAATTTAGATTGTTGTTTTAGATAGCAACATTTTAGATATAATTACACCTGATTTACTATATTTAATAAGAAATATTCTAAATTCTTCTAATATACTCATTTATAAGTCACGTCAAAATATGCAATAAAAGCAGACTATCAAACTTAATTGGTTACAAGTAAATGTAAATTTGAGCACGCATACATTCGAAGCATATATCAATTAAATAAAAATAGCAGGCATTATAGAAATAATTGCAATTCGCATACACAAAAGTTTTTCTCGAAAATGCCAAAAGTGATAATTACTTACCTAGTCATTTAATCTACTCGAGATCTAGATATTCCAAGTCCTCAGCGATTTGACAATGATTCTGAGTAATACATTGATCTATCTCACGGTGATAGATAGAGTTATGTTAGGTGCAAATAGAATCTGATATTCACTGTAAGATGCTGAACTTAGATTCCACGATCAGATTGAATAATGGGCTAGAGATCCCCAGACTAGGTCTAGGCGTTTACCAAACACCACCTGGAAGATCTACAAGAGATGCCGTTCAATATGCACTGGAGATCGGTTACAGGCATATTGATACTGCAATGATTTATGGTAATGAAGCAGATGTCGGCAAAGCTGTGAGGGAAAGCGGATTGGAGAGAGACAAGATCTTCGTAACTACCAAAGTATGGAACAGCGATCAGGGATATGATTCTACAATTAAGGCATGCAATAAAAGCTTGGAACGACTAGGCTTAAAATATATTGATCTCTATCTTGTCCATTGGCCCGTCAAGGGAGTTAATAATGAGACATGGAAAGCGATGGAGTATCTATTGAAAGAAGGCAAAGTCAATGCTATTGGCGTAAGTAATTTCATGATCAATCATTTAGAGGAGATTCTTTATGAATCTGATGTTGTGCCCTCAATAAATCAAGTGGAATTCCATCCTTTTCTCTACCAGCAGAATCTATTACGCTTTTGCAATGATAAAAATATTCAAGTTGAGGCGTACAGCCCGTTAACAAGGGCAAAGAAACTCGAAGATCATAATATATTGGATATTGCTAAGAAATATGAAAAGACTACTGCACAAATTCTTATACGATGGGGCCTACAGCATGGATTAGTCGTACTCCCGAAATCTATCCACAGAGATCGTATCAAACAAAATTCTCAAGTATTTGACTTTCAAATTGGATCAGGGGACATGGCGTTACTAGATTCTCTAAATGAAGATTTACAGACAGTTTTCCTAGACTAATAACTTTTACACTAAACAATCCTAAAAATTGATTGTGCGATGGTAAATATCTATCAATAAAGATGGATAAGACTGCTAAAGTTTCTGTGTTTTTGATACAAAATTAATGGAAAGCAGTAAGAATTAGTTGAGTTCTCAATCTTTCGGTGCAGTCGTATATTTTGCAATTGACTATACACCATTTTTAAATACTTGGTTGTTATGTCAAAGTGACATATGACAAGCCACGCAGAAAATTCTACACAGGAAATACAGTCGAAATACAACGAATTTCAGAAAGCTTGTAAGAATATACTTCCTAAAATCGATCAAAGGTTAATCGAAGAATTTCTTTACCGTCAACAGGATGATCCTAACAATAAACCAAAGTTTTCTATTGAAATCACAACAAAAGAGGGATTGGACACTCAGAAAATAAAAGAATTAGTTTGGAACAAAATCGGAGAAATCCCAGATATAGATAATCATGGTACATATTATAGAATTGAGCATGCTTTAACACTTGAGGCTCTGAAGCAATTATCTGATTATGAGTTTGTTGTGAGTGTTAAAGGATCATACACTGGGCCATATTATTTCTAGCTACTAATCACTCGCATCTCTTTATACGACAAGACCAAGCCGTCACTAGGCTCTTGATTATTGCTCGCTTTTTTGCAATATTTATTGAGTCGGAATTTAGTATTTTTGATAGGTTGTTTATTTTCATTCTTCCTCATACGCGTATGCGTACACGTCCCAGATAGGATGCCTTCTCAAATTCTTATGTCACTAGAGAGATTATTGAAGTTGTGACGAAAGTGAAATTTCATTGTATTCAACTTGGGATATATCAGCACCTTCAGATACAATAATTTAGTACAGATCTATTGCCCTATCATTTGGAAACATATGCGTCTAAAAGTCTGCATAGTTTTGTAATTGATATCAACTATACAATCTGCCAAAATATGCTCTGACGTGTGGTCTAAGTAAGTAATAGATTATTAGCATATTGATTACCATCCCTATTACACTAATTGTGATTTCTGAAACAGTTGACCTGTTAATAATTCTGTCTTTATTAATCTCCGAGAGATTAAAAACGTCTCCAGACGTAATCGACACTATTTGAATGATTATCCCTACAACGAGTAAGACCATAGTTAAAAGCCATGCCCAACCTTTGCCCTTGAGCAGTCCATAAAATATTGTGAGATAACCTATTCCCATTGCTAAAAATACACAGCCTACAACAGCCGAAAAGATTATGAAAGAACCGGTTACGTCATTAGTGGAATTGTTATTAGTTGTATTTGTGGTTATAGAAATGTTAATCGGTGATACTGAAGTCAAAATCCACAAAGCAGTAAGAGAAATGCCCAATACAAAGATTAGAATTCCACCAACTATAGTCAAAATGGCAATTATGGTTACCCCTGTTGGTCTCTTCTGTTCTTCCAATGTATTTCATTTTTCACTAATATTCAGATTAGAAAAACATTTCTACATGGTATACATTATCGTCAATTTAAATAATAATTTCCATCTATATGATAGATATACTAACAGTTTTGTATTTCAAATAGATATTGAAAACCAACTAAAGCGATTAGATGTAAAGCTATATGACCAAGTCTGCAAGATATCGCATAATTTGTGACTTACATCTTAGTTAAGCTTAGAAAAGCTAACCTATTTGTCAGAGTCATTTTTACTATCAGGTTTAATTGTTTTGCAAGTATGTCATATGCAAGTAACGTATGTAAATTGGGCCTAGATAAAAAAAGAATAAAAATTGAACTGGAAGACGAGGAAGGAGGTAAATATAATCTTTCCCTAGAGGGCAATATATCAAAAAGTAAAGTTATGAAGGTTTTTGAATTGATGGATATGCTTGATGCGAGAGGTAAAGATAATGGCCCAGAAACAATGAATCGTGAATATAATCAACATAGCACAGAATCATACAAGAAAGATTTGGCGTCAATCGGCGCTCGTATATGGGATATAGTCGAAAATCAATTTACATACAATTCATTTACATCCTCTGATGTACTTGAAATATACGAGCATGAATTCAAAGAGCCAACACAACTAAGTATAATTTCAACTTATCTATCTCGTTTCTCCGATCGAAAGAAATTGGTAAGATCTAAAAACGGTAAAGAATGGGTTTATAAAATTCCAAGAAGAACAGCTGAGACTGGGAAGTCTTTGTATGAAAGACCAGAGCCGTTTTCCCAGAGTCCATTAGAACAGGGCTTTCAATCAAGAGACATAAATTAGTTAATTTAGAATTTGGTTTTTAGCTCTAAACTAAATAGATAATGCAGAATGAGCCCTGAACGTATATTTGTTTCTGTTAAAATTATATTTATCCAGATTCGTTTTGATACAATTTATTTCTATTGTATAATACAATGTACATTATTGAGTTAACGGTCATCGCTAAATGTTATGGCCATTTCGTTCTGACAAGTAACAAATTTTTTAAATCAATAGACATGTAGATGAATCTAAGATATTTTGATGTCCACTGCGGATAGCATGTATATTTGTTTATTTCATTATTTGTTTATCTGTTTATCTGAAGTCAAATGAAATGTTTAATCCCTTCAATTATATATTGAACAGCAATAGCTGCTACAAAAATTGCAAAGACTCTGGTTACTATTGTAGATCCTCGTCTTCCTAACAATCTATAGATTGGATTTATCATAAGTAGTACTACATAAGTAATACCTATCACAATGGCTATTGAAAGCATTGTGGTCACTATGCCATACGTCTGAAATGAAATTATGACAGAAGTAATTGCACCCGGGCCTGCCAAGAGCGGAAATGCCAACGGCACCACTCCTGAGTCCTCCTTATTTCCAGTCTGTCCGAATCTCCATGCTCCGTGTGTCAACAATTCAATTGACACTATGAATAACAGAACTCCTCCTGCGATCATGAAACTGAAAATTGTTATTCCAAATAATGATAGAATCTGCGTACCAGCGACTGCAAATACAATAAGCAACGATGCGGCCGTAATTATTGCACTTTTTGAAACACGTTTTCTGTCGCTATCGTGCATGCCTTTGGTAAGAGCAATAAACAAAGGTACATTGCCTATAGGGTCTATGACTACGAAAAGGGCGACTGTCGATTTCAATAGATCATTTAATGAGCTAACAATGAAGGGATGAAGATTATTCCATACTACTGTAAATCCATCTAGGAACACTAACATTTTGAAACTATATTATATATCCTGTAAAATGCATATTCTTTCTTGGACATATATGTTTGAGTCTTGACAAGATTTGAAATCTTAATTTCTTTACTTCAGCATCTTAGTGGAAGGATCACTGAAAGGGCTAATACCAATAGTAATATTCAAAGCTAAAAGGTAATTCACATATATACAAATTGTACATATATTAAGCAAAATTTTCCTGATTTAATTTTTGGCCATACTCTCGAATTCGCCTCTATCTGTCTGGTTTAGCATATTATATTTCTGGTCTTGAACAAGATCAATCATATATTGTAGAGAAGTTCCGCTTATCAGATTTTCAATTCCATCTTTTAATAGGGCTGATTAGATTATACTGAAAAGATCGCCACAAAGTGAAGATTTAGGAGCCATCATAATGACTGAAGGTTCAACATGTGTTGTTGTATTACTATAACGATGTGAAAAGACTTTATAAAAATAAATGAAAAGGAGTTATCTAGTTTGGATTGAATTATCTTTTATCCAACTTGAGTACCAATAATTTCTATGAATCTGTTATTGTTGCCGAAGCTGATAGCTAATACTCGGTCAGTGTTGCTGCTTTGTATTTGTTTCCAGGTGGCTCCATGGCCGTCTATTGTAACCTTGAATGGAACATCTTGGCCTTGTGCATTCTTGGCATCGAGAGCAAATCTTGGTATTTGAATAGTCATCATTCCGCCTGTACCTCCTGGATTAATTACAATGTCTCCTGATTTATAGGCTGGATTTGGAAGAATTCCAACAAGTACTCCACCTGTAATGCTATATAGGACGTTAAGAGTTCCTGCATTTTGAGTTTTTAACTGATATTGGTTGGTATATCCTGTTTTTAAGAGACTATTCAAAGTTGTTGTATTTAACTGCGCGTTTACAGCCTGGAGAGGGACCGTAGCGACTAGAATTGCAAAGAAGGACGAGATTGTTAATAAGGTTACCAAACCAGATCTGTTGTTCTTTATATATTTAGAAGTTTTTTCTTTATTCAGCATATGCGTAATGATAGTAAGTTGCAGTATATCTTAAACGTTTAGTTATTACTTTGGTCAAGTACGCATAAATGAGATAGCACGTATATTTCGCTAGTGATTTATGCTTGAGGAGATTTTGTCAATGGTTAAAAATGGCAACAGGGTCATAGTATTTGGTAAAGTTCATTTTTGTCCTCATCTTGGCATTAATCAATATAATCCAATAACAATTCATAAAAAAATATGCTAACCCACGGATTTCCTGATCAGATTAATAGGTGTGAACACTTCACCTGTAGAAATAAAAAGGGTGTATCTGAAATGCCATATGATTCGAGAAGCGGGCTGGTAGTTCAGGGGTAGTAATGTTCGATTCGCAATCGAAAGGTCGCGGGTTCAAATCCCGCCCAGTCCATTAAGTACCGGGATTCACTTATTGCAACTGACAATAGATAAGACTGTAGTTGGAGGAGCGTCAAACTGCCTGTTAGACTGAGTACAACGCTTTCAAAGATATGTTCAATACCAAACTCTACGAGTGCTCATCTACTGGATACGCTGTATGTCTCTATGAAATCAACAGGAGCATCTGAAAGTCATTGTAATAATACCTTGAAGACAGCAACGACGTTTGCTCGCTATCTAGGTCCTGATCTATCGTTCTACGACATTCAAACAAAGGACAGGGTACGGAAAGCATAAGAAGAGCTGAATCCTCTCTCAAGTGCATTTCACATGTATTAAAACTAAAAGTCTTTGATTAGTCTCGTTCATCGCTCATTTTTTACCATTCTTCTTATCCATAAAATAAGAATAAGAGACTTAGGCAATTATGGCGGTATATGCGACGCTATTGGAGCCTGAGGTCGTAACTATTTTTCCAACGTTATATAACATGATAATATTTGGGGAGTTAATTGTTACAGTACTCCCACTAACTATATCTCTTCCTTGTATGATATTACCTAGGCTAGTAGTGTATAATGCATCGTGTATGGTCAGATCCCGAGCTTTAACTAACGGTAATGGTACTGCTTTAGATAATGCCCCTGTTGTACTTATTTCTCCAACTACAATCTGCATGTTGTTCCCCTTTGGTAGATTAGCAGATATGTGACCGCCAACTATCCTAAATGGAGAAAAGTCTCCAACGACAATTATGTTATTTGTTCCGATTACTTGAGCCTGACCTAATTTCATGTTATCCGACTGAATTATAGGACCTTTATTAGCAATAGCCGATTGAATTTGAGGAAGAGTCTGAGTGAGATGTTGCTGATATATGTATTTATTAACTACACTGTTATTGCAGGTGACTGCTGCTGAGGATGCAGAGCTAGAATTGTTTGTCGCATCACTAAGTGCTACCGCATTACAATTACCACTTACGCTCAGCCCGGATGGCACAGTTCCACTAGGTCCAGTTGTACTATTAGTAGCAGGCGGCACTGTCGCATCATTAGCAGGCGGCACTGTCGCATCATTAGCAGGCGGCATTGTCACACCAGGTGCAGTTGTGCCATTATTAGCAGGCCCCTCAACAGTAACGGATTCACATAATCCTGTGTTTGGATTACGAATTTGTTCCGATACGGGACACGGTTTGTTGACATCAGGTGATTGACCTATTGTGTCTGTGTTTGGATTCAAATTGTTTGTAGTTTGTGCCGGACAATTACCATTAGCATCAGGCTTTGATCCATCAGGACAGGTTTCTTGGTTTGTTGGAGCCTTGGCAGGTGGAGTATTACCGGTATTACTACTACTACCTCCTCCATTGCTATTGCCGCCGCCACCTTCCTCTGTAGTTGTTGTTCCTCCGCCTCCACCATTATCGCTGCTGCTTCCTCCACCATTATCACTACTAGAACCCTTATCGCCGCCTTTGTCTTTTTTTGCAAAAACTATGTTAATATTATCCATAAATGGAACTGTGGCAATTGATGATACTAGTGTCAAAATAACAAATATAAGAAATATTGTAGAACCATATATTTTCAATGATTTTTGTATCAAACTTGCATCGTCGCTCCTAACTCACAATAACCTGTCATTACCGGTTTTTATTTAGACGGGATGTAATAATTAAGGTTTTATAGTAACAGTCTTGTTCCAGAAGAGATATGTGGAACCGTGTCAGATGATGTCCCACATTGTGATACTATCTCATTAATTCTTCAAATTCACTTATTATTCACTATATACTTGCGATATGAATTGTTATCGAAAATGAGGAAGTATAATCCTCGAGGCTTGACTGATACTATGCAGTTGTATTTAGCCAGCAAATTATATTTGATACACCGGAAGCGATCTCTAATTTCAGTTCGTATACTTATTACCCAGTTTATGCGACAAAAATCATATTGCGTCTAATCACGCTTAAGGTACAAATGTGTTCTTCATTTTTTGTACTAATGGCAAGTAATGGTTGAATCTTTCTGTTGATGCAGAATAGTCAACGAAATAACCAGTATCTTTTCCTATTAACGTTCCAAGCTCCATTACCTTTCTTGGTCCATAGATTGGATTTATGTAAGTCCAAACTAACTTATATGCTGGAGATCCCGAAAGTAGACTTTTATTATTTGTGTCACCTAGACTGCTGCTTATAATCTTGAGGTTAGGAAAATTGGTTAGGTTTTTAGATTTAACTGACAAGTCATGATAATCTTTCAAAGATATATGAGAATGACCGATCCGCTTGGACAGATTACTATTGATACCTATATAGAATGTCGGCAGCCCGCTTGATAATCTAGGCGCATAGAAGGAAGCAATAATCTTTGATCTAAAATGAACCGACTTATGTTGTTGCAGATTCGAATCATTTTCAATTCGTATACTCCAATTTGAT
>Ga0126370_10000755_pt1 | contig 13955 bp, 7 predicted proteins | sample PanSoiMetaPlot_3_FD_92586 | JGI IMG/M metagenome (GOLD analysis project Ga0126370, IMG submission 92586) | Tropical forest soil microbial communities from Panama - MetaG Plot_3 | ecosystem: Environmental > Terrestrial > Soil > Tropical forest > Bulk soil | place: Panama | collected 2016-02-17 | reverse complement strand
GCGCGGTGGGTGCTGACCCGCTTTCTGGCGACGGTGCCGGCATCTTGGTGCAAATCCCGCACGCGTTTCTCAAAGAAGTCACCGCCCCCTTACGGATCAAACTGCCCGAGCCCGGTCATTATGCGATCGGCCATCTGTTCATGCCGCGCAACCGTGCCCAGCGCATCTACTGCGAATCCGTGGTCGCCCGCGTCTGCGACGCCGAAGGGCTGAAGCTCATCGGCTGGCGCGACGTGCCGATCGACAACTCCTGCATCTCGGCATCGGTGATCGAGACCGAGCCGACCCACCGGCAGGTGTTCATCGGCCGCGGGCCCGACATCGAGGACGAGTCTGAGTTCGAGCGCAGGCTCTACATCCTGCGCAAGGTGATCTCGAACACCATCAACGGCGAGACCGGCGGGCACGACATTGGCTTCTACACGGTGTCGCTGTCATGCCGCACGCTGGTCTACAAGGGCATGTTCCTTGCCTATCAGCTCGGCGCCTACTACCCCGACCTGCATCACCCGAGCTTCGCTTCGGCGCTTGCGCTCGTTCACCAGCGCTTCTCGACCAACACCTTCCCGTCGTGGAAGCTCGCCCACCCCTATCGGATGGTCGCCCATAACGGCGAAATCAATACGCTCCGCGGCAACCTCAACTGGATGGCGGCACGCCAGGCGAGCGTGTCCTCGCCGCTGTTCGGTCCTGACATCGCCAAGCTCTGGCCGATCTCCTACGAGGGCCAGTCCGACACCGCTTGCTTCGACAACGCTCTCGAGTTCCTGGTGCAGGGTGGGTACAGCCTAGCGCACGCGGCGATGATGCTGATTCCCGAGGCTTGGGCCGGCAATCCGCTGATGGATGCCAAGCGCCGCGCCTTCTACGAGTATCACGCCTGTCTCATGGAGCCGTGGGACGGCCCTGCCGCCATGGCCTTCACCGACGGGCGGCAGATTGGCGCCACGCTCGACCGCAACGGGCTTAGGCCCGCGCGCTACCTCGTTACCAAGGACGGCCTGGTCATCATGGCGTCGGAGACCGGCGTGCTGCCGATCCCTGAGAACGAGATCGTCGAGAAATGGCGGCTCCAGCCCGGCAAGATGCTGCTCATCGACCTCGAGAAGGGGCGCATCGTCTCCGACGAGGAGATCAAGTCCGAGCTGGCTTCCGCGCATCCCTATCAGCAGTGGCTCGACCGCACTCAGATCCGAGTGCACGAGCTTCCCGGCGCGCCCTCGCCCACGCCGCGCACCAACGTGAGCCTGCTCGATCGCCAGCAGGCGTTCGGTTACACGCAGGAGAGCATCAAGTTTCTGATGCTGCCGATGGCCGGGTCAGGCCAAGAGGCAGTCGGCTCGATGGGCACCGACACGCCGATCTCGGCGCTGTCCAGCCGGCCCAAGCTGCTGCACACCTATTTCAAACAGAACTTCGCGCAAGTGACAAACCCGCCGATCGACCCGATCCGCGAGGAGCTGGTCATGTCGCTGGTGACCTTCATCGGCCCGCGGCCGAACCTGCTCGATCTCGAAGGAACCTCGAAGCGGAAGCGGCTCGAGGCGGCGCATCCCATCCTCACCAACGACAATCTCGAGCGCATCCGCGGCATCGGCGATGTGGCCGACAACCAGTTCCGCACCGTGACGCTCGACATCACCTATGGCGCAGACCATGGGGCTGCCGGCATGGGCAAAGCGCTCGACAAGCTGTGTAAGCACGCCGAGCAGGCGGTTCGCGCGGGCGAGAACATCATCATCCTGTCAGATCGGGCGACCGGGCCCGACCGCGTGCCGATCCCGTCGCTGCTCGCGACATCCGCCGTGCATCATCATTTGATCCGCTGCGGGCTTAGGACTTCGGTCGGCCTCGTGGTCGAGACCGGAGAGGCACACGAGGTGCATCAGTTCGCGACGCTCGCTGGCTACGGCGCCGAGGCCATCAATCCTTATCTCGCCTTCGAGACCATTGAGGCCATCGTGCCCGAACTCGACGAGGAGGTGACCGTCGAGGAGGCCGTCAAGCGCTTCATCAAGGCAAGCGACAAGGGCATCCTCAAGGTGATGTCCAAGATGGGCATCTCAACCTACCAGTCCTATTGCGGCGCGCAGATCTTCGACGCTGTGGGTCTTCGCAGCGATTTCGTCGCCAAATATTTCACCGGCACCAACAGCCAGGTTGAAGGCGTTGGCCTCGAAGAAATCGCGCGCGAGACTGTTGAGCGCCACCAGCTTGCGTTCTCCGATGCGCCGGTCTTGCGCGAGGCGCTAGAGGTTGGCGGCGAGTATGCCTATCGCATTCGCGGCGAGGCGCATATGTGGCGGCCGCAGGTCGTGGCCGATCTTCAGCATGCCGTGCGCGGCCAGCTTCCTGAGAAGTACCGGTCCTTCGCCAAGCAGATTAACGAGCAGACCGAGCAGCTGCTCACGCTGCGCGGCATGTTTCGCATCAAGAAGGCCGAAGAACTCGGGCGCGCGCCGATTCCGCTGGATCAGGTCGAGCCAGCCAAGGAAATCGTCAAACGCTTCTCGACCGGAGCCATGTCGTTCGGCTCGATCAGCCGCGAGGCGCATACCACGCTCGCGATTGCCATGAACCGCATCGGCGGTAAGTCCAACACCGGCGAAGGCGGCGAAGAGTCCGATCGCTACAAGCCGCTGCCGAATGGCGATTCGATGCGCTCGAAGATCAAGCAGGTGGCGTCGGGGCGCTTCGGCGTGACGGCGGAATATCTCGTGAATGCCGACATGATGCAGATCAAGATGGCGCAAGGCGCAAAGCCTGGAGAAGGCGGCCAGCTCCCCGGTCACAAGGTCGATGCGGTCATCGCCAAAGTGCGCCATTCGACGCCTGGCGTCGGGCTGATCTCGCCGCCGCCGCATCATGACATCTATTCGATCGAGGATTTGGCCCAGCTGATCTTCGACCTCAAGAACTGCAACCCTGCCGCTGACGTCAGCGTCAAGCTCGTGAGCGAGGTTGGCGTCGGCACGGTCGCCGCCGGTGTCTCGAAGGCGCGCGCAGATCACGTCACCATTGCCGGTTTCGAGGGCGGGACCGGCGCCTCCCCCTTGACCTCGATCAAGCACGCGGGCTCGCCTTGGGAAATTGGCCTCGCCGAGACGCAGCAAACGCTCGTGCTCAACCGCTTGCGCGGCCGCATTTCGGTGCAGGTCGACGGCGGCGTTCGCACCGGCCGCGATGTCGTGGTCGGCGCGCTGCTCGGCGCCGACGAGTTCGGCTTCGCCACCGCACCACTGATTGCCGCCGGCTGCATTTATATGCGCAAATGCCATCTCAACACCTGTCCGGTCGGCGTCGCCACTCAGGATCCGGTGCTTCGCGCTCGCTTCCAGGGCAAGCCCGAGCATGTGATCAATTACTTCTTCTTCGTCGCCGAAGAGGTGCGAGAATATATGGCCGCGCTCGGCTTCCGCACCTTCTCCGAGATGATCGGCAAGACCGAGGTCCTCGATAAAAGCCAGGCGATCGACCATTGGAAGGCCAAGGGCCTCGACTTTATCCGCCTGTTCCACAAACCAGAGGTGCCTCCAGAGGTCGCGATCTATAACTCCGAGCGGCAGGATCACGGCCTCGACAAAGTGCTCGATCGCAAGCTGATCGAACTTTGCCGGCCCGCGCTCGAGGAGAAGAAGCCGGTCAAGCTCGACCTCCCGATCAAGAACATTAACCGCACAACCGGCGCCATGCTGTCGGGCGAGATTGCCAAGCGCTACGGCCATGCCGGCCTGCCAGAGGACACGATTTGGGTGCGGCTCAAGGGCTCTGCCGGACAGAGCTTCGGCGCCTTTCTTGCCCATGGCGTGACGCTCGACCTCGTCGGCGAAGGCAACGACTATGTCGGCAAGGGTCTGTCGGGCGGTCGCATCATCGTGCGTCCCACGGAAGACTCAGCCATTGTGCCAGAGAAGTCGATCATCATCGGCAACACCGTGCTGTACGGCGCAATCTCCGGCGAGTGTTATTTCCGCGGCATCGCCGGCGAACGTTTCGCCGTGCGCAACTCCGGCGCTATCGCCGTGGTCGAGGGCGCCGGCGACCATGGCTGCGAATATATGACCGGCGGCGTGGTGGTGGTGATCGGGCCTACGGGCCGCAACTTCGCTGCCGGCATGTCGGGCGGCATTGCCTATGTGCTCGATGAGGTAGGCGACTTCGAGCGCCGCTGCAACCTCGCCATGATCGACCTCGAGCCAGTGCCGAGCGAGAATCATGTCATGGAGCGGAGCCGCCACCAGATCGGTGATCTCGAAAGCCATGGGCTGGTCGACGTCACTGACATGACCCGCTTCGACGAGGAGCGGCTTTATCAGCTAATCGAAAACCATCTCCACTACACTGGCTCGGCTCGAGCGAAGGCGATCCTCGACGATTGGGCGTCTTACCTGCCAAAGTTCGTCAAGGTGATGCCTGTCGAGTACCGCCGCGCGCTCGAGGAGATGGCCAAGGCGCAGATCGCGGACAAGACCGGACTTGGCGAGATCGAGATCGGCATCCGCGGCAACGGCAAGTAATCCTCAAGGCGAAGGAGCCAAAATGCCCGGGAGGATGACACCAGGAGGCCTTGCCGCGCGACACGGGTGTCGGCTTGACGGAGAGCGCGAGACGGTAACTACTCATCGGTTGGCGGTTTGCACGGCCTCGGGCCAAAGAGCATGAGCCACATGGGCAAGATCACGGGCTTTCTCGAGATCGACCGCGAGGATCGGACTTACGAGCCGGCGGCCGACCGCATTCGCCATTGGCGCGAGTTCGTCATCGCGCCGAGCGAGGCCGAGATCACGCGCCAGGCCGCCCGCTGCATGGATTGCGGCATCCCCTACTGCCACACCGGCTGCCCGGTGAACAATCAGATCCCCGACTGGAACGACCTCGTCTATCATTCTGATTGGCAGGTAGCGGCAGAGAACCTGCATTCGACCAACAACTTTCCCGAGGTGACCGGCCGCGTGTGCCCGGCGCCGTGCGAGGCAGCCTGCACGCTCAACATCATCGACGTGCCGGTCACCATCAAATCGATCGAATGCGCGATCGCCGACCGGGCCTTTGAGGAGGGCTGGGTGCAGCCCATTCCACCGGAGACCAAGACCGGGAAGCGCGTGGCGATTGTCGGCTCAGGTCCCGCAGGCTTGGCGGCTGCGCAGCAGCTCGCCCGGGCCGGTCACGAGGTGCATGTCTATGAGAAACATGCAAAACCCGGCGGCCTGCTCCGCTACGGCATCCCTGACTTCAAGATGGAGAAACATATCGTCGAGCGGCGCGTGAAGCAGATGGAGGCTGAAGGCGTCACCTTCCGCTGCAACGTCCATGTCGGCCGCGAAGTGCGCGTGCAGAAGCTCGAACGCGACTACGACGCGCTGCTGCTGGCCGGCGGCGCAGAGCATTCGCGCGGCCTTGCCGTGCCTGGCTGCGAGCTCGCCGGCATTCATTTCGCCATGAATTTCTTGCCGCAGCAGAACCGCCGCGTCTCCGGCGAGCCGCAAGGCAATGTGAAGCCGATCCTCGCCGAGGGCAAACAGGTGGTGGTGATCGGCGGCGGCGACACAGGCTCAGACTGCATCGGCACATCGTTCCGCCAAGGCGCCGTCTCGGTGACGCAGCTTGAAATCCTGCCGCAGCCCCCCGAGAAGGAGAACAAGGCTCTGACCTGGCCGCACTGGCCGCTCAAGCTTAGAACCTCGTCGAGCCAGGCCGAAGGCGCTGCGCGCGATTTCAGCGTGGCGACGAGTCGTTTCCTGGGCTCGAACGGCAGGGTCGAGAAGGTCGAATGCGTCCGCCTCGATGCACAGATGAAGCCGATACCCGGCAGCGAGTTTCACATTCCGGCAGACCTCGTTCTGCTCGCCATGGGCTTTCTCCATCCCGTGCATGAGGGAATGGTCAAGGAACTAAATGTCGAGCTCGATGCCCGCGGCAACGTTAAGGCAAACGAGGTCGAGTATCGCACCTCAAGGCCTAAAGTGTTCGCGGCCGGAGACATGCGTCGCGGCCAATCGCTGGTGGTGTGGGCCATCAGGGAGGGGCGCCAGGCGGCGCACGCCATCGACAAGTTCCTGATGGGAACGACCGACCTGCCCCGTTAGCAGGTAATCGTACCAGGCCTTAGCTGGGCGGCGGCCACGCGAAGTCGTCGCCTCTGCCCGCCTTGGGCTTAAGCTGCTCGCCCTTGATGAGAACCTTGTAGTAAGGCCGCTGCGAGAGCGGCAGGCGCGGCTTTGACGAGTTCACCGAAAAATCGGTCACCGAGGAGAGCGTGGCGACTGCGGTCAGCCCGTTGCCGAGCTCGCTCGTGATCATCTCGGGCTCTGGAAGCGAGGAACTTGCTCCTTGCGGCAGGAGTCGTTGTGCTTCCTGCAGGGTCGAATCCATGGCAGGCCTGACCACGCTGACCTCGCCCACCGTGGTTTGCTGCATCGCCGCTGTGGCGCCCGCAGCTGCGTTACCGGAAGCGGCAGGCGCACCTTCGGCGGGCGTAGAAACTGCCGTGTCACTTGAAGTCGCGCCGGCATTGGGCTGATCCGCCGCAGGCGCTGCGGAATCTGCCGACTGTTCCCCTTCCGGATGCTTCGCGGGCACGACGTCGCGGCCCATCATCTTGGCCTGCTCCTCCTCGCTGCCGGCAAGTGGGATGTTGCGTTCGATCTTGGCGAGGCTCAGATCGCGGCGGAGCTCCTTCTCGACGAAGTGGGCGAGCTTGACGGAACCGCGCTCGGTGAAATGCACGCCGTCATCGGCTCTTAGCCGCTTCACCTGGCCTGACATGTCAGGACCGTAGGCGCTGAAGCGCCCAGATTCGTCGGTGAAGCCATTCCAGGTGTCGATATATTTGGCGCTATTGATGAAGGCCTTCTCGCGGAACACCTCGTTCATCATCTCGGCGTCGGCACTCTGGTCGGGACTGCGCATGACGGGCAGGCCTACCCAATAGACTGCGATGTTTGCTGAGCGAAGCTTCTTGATGATGGCCTCAACTCGCTCGCCATAGGCTTGCCTCCACGGCTCGCTTGCGACCTTCAGCCAATCCTTGCCGCTCTTGATCGCCTGGTCGTCATTGGCGCCGAATATCACGACGGCAATCTGGAAGGTGTCTTTTTTCATGATGTCCGCGAGCTGCGAGTCCCAATTGTTGGAATCGGTGCGCACGAGCCCGCCAGTCGCCTTGGAGCGATTGACGAATTCGAGATTCTTATCCTCGTCGAAGGCGCGATAGAGGCCTTGCCACAGGCCGTCGCCAAGAGAATCGCCGATCACCAGGATGCGGTAGCGGTCGCCGGTCGGAAATGGATTGATATAGCTGTGTTGCACTGGCGGCGTGCTGCCTTGCTGTGCCGAAGCCGGCAAGGCGGCAAGACAATTGAGCGCCAATGAGAGCAGGACGGCCGCGGCCGAGCAAACCGGACGCCAACACGGCGCCGCACAAGACGCGCTATCAAACATGATCTTCCGGGCCCCCGAGCCCGCTCTCACTTAGTTCTTAGGGACACTGGTAAGCCCTTCCGGCGAAGGCGCCAAGCCCCCCGTATCGTCCTGCCCGACATTGGCTGGCGGCCCCTCGGCGGTTGGCTTGGCCTCGACATTTGGTGGCGGCGGCTCGCGCTGCAACGCCTTAAGGAGAGTGAGGCTTGGAAAGCCGTCGACCCCAAGATCCTTGGAGCGCTGGTAGGTCTTGACCGCCTCGAGCGTCGCAGGGCCGATGACGCCGTCCGGCTCGCCGGTCATCAAGCCGTGCGCGATAAGAAGCCGCTGAAATTCCGTGCGCTGCTCGAGCGAAAGATGAGTCTCGTCGGTCGGCCAGGGATGCACGAAAGGACTGCCGCCCCGCAACCGGTCCGAGAGATGGCCGACGGCAAGAGCGTAGGACTTAGCCACATTGTAGTGCAGTATCGCGCGGAAATTGTTGAGCACGAGGAAGGAAGGGCCGCGCGTGCCTTCCGGCGCGAACAGGCTCGCCTTATCGGAGGGACGAGGATAGGGCGCGCCGTTCACCCTCACGATGCCCATCCTCTGCCAGTCGCTGAGAGGCTTCAGCGTATTCTCGCTGACCCGCTTGGGATCAAAACCCTTTGGCAGCACGACCTCATAGCCCCAGCTTTGCCCGCTTTGCCAACCTGCCCTTTTTAGATAGCTCGCAGTTGAGGCGAGCGAATCGGGAATGCTGCTCCAGATATCGCGCTTGCCGTCGCCATCTTGATCGACCGCGAAGGTCGCGTAGGTGGTGGGGATGAATTGGGTATGGCCCATGGCGCCGGCCCACGACCCGTTCATCGCCTCAAGCGAGATGTCGCCATGTTGCAAGATCTTGAGTGCAGCGATGAGCTGCACCTTGCCAAAGCTTGGCTTGGTGCCGGTGCAGATCAGAGTGGCGAGCGAGCGGATCACATTCTTGTTGCCGGGCTGCGTGCCGTAGTTCGACTCGACTCCCCAGATGGCGACGATGACGTGCCGGTCGACCCCGTAGCGGGTCTCGAGCGAGCCGAGCAGAGCCTGGTTCTCGGCGAGCTTCTGCTTGCCGGTCTCGATGCGCTTGTCGGAAACGAGCCGGTCCATGTACTCGCCGATCGGCTTCACATATTCCGGCTGATAGTTGGCCTGCTCGACCACTTCAGGATCAGAAGTAAAACCCTTGAAGGCGCGGTCGAAAGTCTCCTGCTTGATGCCGGCGGCCTTAGCGGCTGGCCACAGAGCTTGGACGCAAGCCTGGTCGCGGTCGGCGAAGGACTGCGCCGGAAGTGCGAAAAGCGCTAAAGCGGCTGAACCTGCCCACAAGATCAAAGACTTAGTATTAAGGATGATTCGCATGGGCGGAAATTTACCAACCGGGTCCGGCAAAACCTAGGCGCGAAACGGCGACCTTTTTCAGCCCGTTTGCCGCTACTGCGCCGCAGCCTTTGACTAATTGAGAACGACGTCGATCAGCACGCTGCTCGGATAGCAGGTGAGCGGCAGGCCGCGCTTTTGCTCTTCCGTCCCGATGGTCCTTCGGGTCTTGAAACCCGCAAGCCCGTCGACCTTGCCGACATCATAGCCTTTCGCCACCAGCACCTCCTGGAAACGCTGGATGCGGTCGCGCGGAAAGCGCTCGACCGGCTGCCAGGTGCCGACGAACGCCGCCGGTGCATTGGCCGAAATCATGTCCGCCACATGGCCCACGAAGATCGCGTAGACATCGGAGTTGTTATAGAGCTTCAGCACCGAGAAATTGTTGGTGGCAAGGAAGGCCGGACCTTTCAGTCCCGCCGGCAGCACAATGAAGGCCTGGTCCTGAAGCTTGTCTTCGGGAAACGGACGGTCCTTCACCCGCACCACGCCAAGCTTGATCCATTCTGCGATCGGCCGCGTCTTGTCGGGCCCCTGATCGGTGCAATCGAACTTCTCGGGCAGCTTGACCTCATAACCCCAGCTTTGACCACCGTCCCAGCCCTGGCTGTGCAGCGAGTTGCCGGTCGAGGCGAGTGCATCCAAGATCGAGTTCCATATGTCGCGCTTGCCATCGCCGTCGAAATCGACGGCGTAATTGTCGAAATCAGTGGGCAAGAACTGCGTATAGCCCATGGCGCCGGCCCACGAGCTTTTCATTTCGGCGCGCGTTGCATGACCCTCTTGCAGGATCTTCAGGGCTACAATGAGCTGCTTCCTGAACTCGTCGGGACGCAGGCCCATGAAGGCTTGTGTGGCAATGGCGGAAAGCGCGTCGAACGGCGCGTCGACGCTGCCGAAGCCTGTCTCCCTGCCCCAGATGGCGACGATGATGCTTGCCGGCACATTGTATTGCTTTTGGATCGCTGCGAGGTGCGGGCCGAGCTGGCCCATTTTGCTTTTGCCGGTTGCCGCCACCTCGTTGAGGGTCGACTCTTTGAAATAGCCTGCGGGCGGCTCGAACTCAGGCTGGCGGCTCGGCTTCATCTGATCGGCAAGCACTTTAGGCAGGGGCGGACCGCCGGGCGTCGCCGGGTTCGGAAAGACGAGATGCGGCAATGACCAGTTCAGCTCCAGTCCTTTGATATTGGCGTCAAACGTGGCGCGCTTGATACCGACGGCCTCGGCGTCGGGCCAGAGTGCTTCGAGCCATGCCGCGAAGCTCTTATCTACCGCGCGCTTATAAGCCGCGACCTCATCCTCGGCGGCGCCGACTTCGCCCAACATGAGCGCGACGAGCGCCAGGACGATGGCAAGGGTGATGGTCTTGAGCTCGCGTCTTAGCACCGGCAGAACCTTGAGGGATTAGAGTGATTCCGAATGCCAATTTTGGGCAGCTCTTAAGGCGCTGCAAAGGCAAAAAACAGCGGCATTATGTAATAACGACATTGAGTTTTGGCGGTCTGTCTGGCGCCAGTTTCGGAATTCGGTAGTGGGCCAGTTTGATTGTGGCAGTCTCCATAACAAAGTGGTTCTTAATAAAGGGCTGCGCGCTCGCTCCGGGTGAGCACGCCCGGCACGGAGCGCGGAGATCGTCGTTTGGCCGAGCGAACCCGCGCAGCCAGCAGCCGAGAATCTTCGATGCGCGGCGCGCGAAGACCCCGAACGATAGTCGCGCGGGCCCCGTCGGCGGGAGCGGTCCGATGGCGGAGCGTTCGTAGATACGGCACAGCCGCGGGCCGAGCATCTCGTCTCGGGACGGCTCTCCGACCCGGGGTCCATGAAAGAATGAATGAGGGCGACAACCGGGAAGCACGGGCCAGCGGCGGTGTTAGCGATCGGCGTCCTGCAACGTACCAGCGGAAGACCTTTCTGGAGAGGCCCAGACACCGCACGGCGTCGGTGCCGGCAGTCAGCTTCACGCGTCCCGGCGGCATCTGAAAGATGTCCGTGCCGCTGGCTGCGAAACCCCGCTCGCGACGCCGCTACGTGGCCGCACCGGCACCGAAGCGTGAGGTCCAACCGCGGGCGTGCCGCGTGAATGCCAGTGATCACGGGTCCGCACCCAAAAGTTCTTCGAAACTTTAGTTACACTGTAGTCGGTTGCGGATTGTGTCCAGTTCGGCCATGCCTCAAGCAGATCGAACTGGTCCACAACCCAAAATTCCGCGCTTGCTATCAGGAAGTGGTTGGGGGAGTTCTAGCGCCGGGCGTGGCATCCGCAATTCTGAATAAGGGCTCAAGATGGCTGCTCGCGTGCGTAAGGCCGTGTTTCCCGTGGCGGGGCTCGGCACCCGTTTCCTGCCCGCAACCAAGGCGATGCCGAAGGAAATGCTGACGGTGGTGGATCGCCCGCTGATCCAGCATGTGGTCGATGAGGCGCGCGAGGCCGGCATCGAGCATTTCATCTTCGTCACCGGGCGCAATAAGGGCGTTATCGAGGATCATTTCGACCGGCAGTTCGAGCTCGAGGAGCTGCTCGCCGCGCGAGGCAAAACGAGCGAGCTCAAAGTCCTCAACGCCGATCTGCCTGGACCCGGCACGACGAGCTTCACGCGCCAGCAGGAGCCGCTCGGTCTTGGTCACGCGGTGTGGTGCGCGCGCGAACTCGTCGGCAACGAGCCTTTCGCGCTGCTTCTTCCCGATGTGCTGGTGCAGACGCCGGGCAAAGGCTGCCTCGCCCAGATGCTAGATGTTTACGACATGCACGGCGGCAACATCATCGCGGTCGATCCGGTGGCCGAGGACCAAGTCAAGAATTACGGCGTGGTGTCCATCGGCGAAGGCGACGGGCGCGTATTCCGGGTCAACGGCATGGTGGAGAAGCCGAAGCCCGGGACGGAGCCCTCCAATCTCACCATCCTCGGCCGCTACATCTTGCAGCCAGAGATCTTCGATCTTCTATCAGGCCAAGAGCGCGGCGCGGGCGGCGAGATACAGATTACCGACGCCATGCTCGCCCTCCTCAAGATGCAGCGCTTCTACGCCTTGAAATACGAAGGCAAGACCTTCGACTGCGGCTCCAAAGTGGGCTTCCTAACGGCCAACGTAGCCTACGCGCTTGCCCGCCCCGATATCGCCGAAGCCTTTGCCAACGAAGTCAAGAAACTCGTTTGATTCTTGACGCAAGTCTTGGCCCTGACTGCGCGCAAATCCGTGCTAGAATCAGCTCGCGTCAGACGGGGAAAACACGATCATGCCGGTCGGCTTGAAGCGGGACCTTTCGCTGCTGGATAACCGCAGCGAAGCGATTGCCTCGGCGACCAGAACCCTGCAATTCGAGGCCGAAGGCCTGAGGGCGCTGAAGGCCGCGCTGGCCAACTCCTTGGGCGAGAGTTTCGCCCGAGCCATCGGCCTGCTGCGTGCCTGCCATGGCCGCGTCATCGTCACCGGCATGGGCAAGAGCGGCCATGTCGGGCTGAAGGTCGCCGCCACCCTCTCCTCCACGGGCACGCCTGCCTTCTTCGTCCACCCGAGCGAAGCGAGCCATGGCGACCTTGGCATGATCACCAAGCAAGACATCATCCTCGCTTTCTCCTGGTCGGGAGAAACCGTCGAGCTCGGCAATCTCGTTTCCTACTCGCGCCGATTTGCCGTGCCGCTGATCGCGGTGACTTCCAACGCCGACAGCACGCTCGGCACCAGTGCCGACCTCGTGCTCACGCTGCCGCAAATCAAGGAAGCCTGCCCGCATGGCTTGGCTCCCACGACCTCGACCGTGATGCAGCTCGCGCTTGGTGACTGTCTTGCCATTGCGCTGCTCGAGAGCAAGGGGTTCACCGCGCGCGACTTCAAGGCGCTGCATCCAGGTGGCCAGCTTGGGGCACGGCTGAAATTCGTGGGCGACCTGATGCACAAAGGCGACCGCCTGCCCCTCGTCAACGCCGATCTCCGCATGGCCGAGGCAATCGTGGTCATGACCGAGAAGGCATTCGGCTGCCTTGGTGTGGTCGACGGTGACGGCCTGCTCAAGGGCATCATCACTGACGGCGATCTTCGCCGGAATATGGGCGACGGCCTGCTCGCCCGGCGCACCGGAGACATCATGACGCCAGGCCCCAAGACGGTGCAGCCGGACCTGCTAGCAAGCGCCGCACTCGAGCTGATCAACGCCTCCTCCATTACCGCGTTGTTCGTGGTCGAGGCCGGACGCCCGGTCGGCATCATTCACATCCACGATCTCCTGCGCGCCGGCGTCGCCTGAGTTTGGTGGCGCAATCTTTCGACCTTCTCGTCATTGGCGGAGGGATCCACGGCGCGGCAGTCGCGCGCGACGCCGCGGGGCGCGGGCTGAAAGTCATGCTCGCGGAGAAGGGCGATTATGCCTGCGCGACATCCTCGGCATCCTCCAAGCTGATCCATGGCGGGCTGCGTTATCTCGAGCATCTCGAGCTCAGGCTCGTGCGCGAATCCCTCACCGAGCGCGCGCAATTGCTCAACAATGCGCCGCATCTCGTGGCGCCAATTAGGTTCCTGCTACCGATCTATAGCTGGCAGAAACGTCAAGCTCTAAAGCTCAGGGCCGGTCTTGCCATCTACGACGTCCTGTCCTTTGGCGACGGTTTGCCGGCAAGCGGGCGCCTCGATGACGACGACATCGCCCAGCTACCGAGGCTACGACAGGACGACCTCACTTCGGTCTTGCAATACTACGACTGCAAGACCGACGATGTGCGGCTCACGCTCGCCGTGCTTCTCGATGCACGGGCGCGCGGCGCCGATATCCTAAACCGGCGCGCCGTCACAGCCATTGCGCCGCTCGCTGATGGATATGCAATCGAGCTCGACGAGCACGGGACGAAGCGCCGCATCGAGGCGCGCTTCGTCGTCAACGCGAGCGGCCCATGGGTCGGAGAGGTCGAGCGATTGACAACGGCAGCGCCGCCGCCCCGCCCGTTGAGGCTTGTGCGCGGAAGCCACATCGTCATCAAGATGCCTGAGCCGCTGCAGACCGACGCCTATACGCTGCAAGACGAGGAGGAGCGGGTCATCTTCGTCATTCCCTGGCTCGGCGGCCGCTTCTTGATCATCGGCACCACAGATGTGCCCCATCAGGGAGACCCTGGCAGTGTCCATTGCGCGGCCGAGGAGCAGTC
>Ga0126370_10000753_pt1 | contig 13957 bp, 10 predicted proteins | sample PanSoiMetaPlot_3_FD_92586 | JGI IMG/M metagenome (GOLD analysis project Ga0126370, IMG submission 92586) | Tropical forest soil microbial communities from Panama - MetaG Plot_3 | ecosystem: Environmental > Terrestrial > Soil > Tropical forest > Bulk soil | place: Panama | collected 2016-02-17 | reverse complement strand
TAAATCCCGGCCGGGTAGGCCGGGATTTTTTTCGCGAGGAATTAGGTTGTGGGAACCCTGACCCACCGCCGCTCGCGCGCGCTCAGGGCGATGACATCACAAAGTACCATCTCGGCATGACCGGTCTCAAATGTTGGAAAGGACCTAGGAGCTTTCAGATCGCCTGCCGATATATATCTATAAAATTCTTTGAATAGCTGCACAAATGTATCGGGATATCCCTCAACGTGCCCGCCCGGATAACCGGCAAAGCCGCGTGCCTCCTGACTCAGTAATCCCGGATCTTTCGGCAGAACCTGATTGGCTTGATTACGTCGTCCGATCCAGAGCACTTCCGGCGACTCGGAATTCCACACCAACGAAGCCTCCGAGCCGTCAATTTCAAACCACAGCCGCGCCCTGCGCCCGGCACTGACCTGCGAGACCGTCATCACTCCTCTCAATTCATCCTCGAACCGGAGCAGCACGGAGGCATAGTCGTCTGTTTTGATCGGCACAGCGTCCGTCTCAGCCTGACCTGCTTTCTGAAACGTTTCCACGCGTCCTCGCGGGCGCTGGCGAACGGGAATAACCGTGGCAAGGTCGGCACAAACCTCGGTGATCTTCCGGCCAGTGATCCAGGTCAACAGATCGAGCCAGTGCGTCCCAATATCGGAAACAGCGCGCAGTTCGCCCCCAAGCTCGGTTTCCAGCCGCCAGTTCCAGTCGCTCGGAAAAAGAAGCCAGTCCTGCAGAAAACTGCCATGCGCGAGCCGGGGCACGCCGATCACGCCGCGCTCGACCAAAGAGTGCGCCTCCTGACAAAGAGGGTAGTAGCGCAAGTTATAAGTTACGCCACCAGCACACTTCGTCTGGTTCGCCAGCTCGACCAATGTCGAGGACTCCTTGGTATCCATGGCCAGCGGTTTTTCGCACATGACGTGCTTCCCAGCTGTAAGTAGCCTTTTGGCTAAGGGGAAATGCAGATGGTTGGGCGTGCAGATATGAACCACCTCGACAGACGAATCGCCGGCGAGTTCCTCGAGCGAATTGTAAGCGCGATCAATTTTCAGCGTCCGCGCAGTCTCTCTGCTTCGCTCGGGAGAACTACCGAGAACTCCGGCCACCGGGATGGCCAAACGTCGAAGCGCTTCCAAGTGGGCTCGGCCTACAAAACCCGCACCGATGATCGCCGCACCGAATCCCTCCATGGTTTATCTCCCGAAAGAAAGGAATGATAAACATGACGACTGATCTGGTGCAATCGAAACGGGCGGCAGAGTGACTCGGAAGTCTGCCTATTGACCAGGCGAAGCTGTAGTGATCGCGCTTGCCGCCTGATAAGTGTTGCGCTGATTCGGGAGAAATTCAGGACTCGAAGCTTCCCATCAGTCGCGTGCCATCTCCGCAAGCCGGGGTGCTCCGACCAGTATGGACAGGCCCTGCTCCAGATCCGTGATCAGGTCATCTGCATTTTCGATCCCAACCGATAACCGGATCAGCTGCTCGCTAACGCCCATTTTCTGCCGGTCACCGGCGGAAATCATGGCATGCGAGGTCAGTACCGGAATGGTGACCAGCGAATCGACCCCTCCCAGGCTTGGTGCCAGGGTGAATAGGCGGAGCGACTCCACCAGGCGTTTGGCGTCCTCGCCTGTCCCATCCACCTCAAAGCTGAGCAAACCCCCGCCTCCCGTCATCTGTTGCTTTGCCAGACCATATTGCGGGTGCTCCTCTAAGAACGGATAGTTGACCAGCCTCACTTTGGGATGGCCGTCAAGGAATCGCGCCACGCGCAGTGCATTATCGTTTTGCCGCTCGACGCGCACGGCCAGGGTTTTCATCCCCCGCAACAATAACCAGGCAGCGTGTGGATCCATACAGCCGCCCAGCGTGGTACGGGTTTCGTGGATGTGATCGATTAAGTCTTGCCTGCCGGCGATGATTCCCGCAATCAAGTCGGAATGTCCGCCAAAATATTTCGTCCCCGAGTGCATGACTAAATCGATGCCGAACTCAGCCGGCCGGACGTTAATCGGCGTAGCGAACGTGCTGTCGATCATGGAGATCAGTTTGTGCTTGCGTGCCAGCGCCGCCACCCTCTCCAGATCGATGACCCGCACCGTCGGATTGGTCGGCGACTCCAGATATAGGAGCTTGGTATTGGGCCGGATTGCCCTCTCGTGCTGATCGTACTCAGTGGTATCCACGAAGGTGGTTTCGATGCCTAACTTGGGCAGCCACTGGGTAAGAAACTTGTTGACCCCTCCGTAAATGTCGCGTTGGGCGACCACGTGGTCGCCCGCCTCGAGCAATGCCAGGATCGCGGTCGTGACCGCTCCCATCCCGGATGCAAACAACAGGGCCGCATCCGTGCCTTCGAGGTCAGCGATCGCATTTTCCGCCACCGTGTGCGTAGGATTGCCGTACCGGGTGTAAAACATGTCGGTGTGCGTGGCCCGCAATTGCTGATCGTTGTCGACAACTTCAAAGGTCGACGTTTGATAGATCGGCGTCGATAACGGGCCATTTTTCTTCCTCAGGTCAGCGCCTCCACGAACGGCTTCGGTTTCCTGACGATACTGATGTGGTCTCATAAGCGATTCCTCTAAGCCTTCACGCTGGCGGTCAAGGCTGGTACATAAGACATCCATCTTTCCGCACGAGGATGTTTGCCAGCCGTTAGCTTCGCAAATTCGTGCTGCAATGCGCGTGTGACCGGACCGGCCTTGCCATTGCCGATTGTGCGAAAGTCGATCTCGCGGATGGAAACCACTTCGGCTGCCGTTCCGCTGACGAACACCTCGTCAGAAATGTAGAGCTGGTCGCGCGAAATTGGTTCCTCAAGAACGGCATACCCTAGATCCTTGGCGAGCGTGACGACACTGTCGCGGGTGATGCCTTCCAAGATCGAGCTTTTGGGTACCGTGTAGAGAACGCCTGCGCGCACCAGGAACAAATTTTCACCCGTGCACTCGGCTACATAACCGGCTGGATCGAGCATGATAGCCTCATCGAAGCCCATCCGCACCGACTCGGTCTTGGCCATCACCGATCCGACGTAGTTACCCGAAATCTTCGCCTTAGTCATAGACACATTCGGATGCAGCCGCGTTAGCGACGAAATGTTGGCTCGAATACCACGTTCCTTTGCTTCCTCGGTGAAGAATGTCTTCCATTCCCAGACCGCAACTACGAGCCGTGGCCGGCCGGCGTCGATGACCATGCTCATGCCGCCATCGAGAAAGATCAGGGGCCGGATATAACAAGCCGCAAAGCCATTGGCTGCGACCGTCTGGCGTATGGCATCGACAAGCTGCGCGCGGTTAAACGGCAGTTCGCGAAAACCGAGAATTCGCGCCGAATTCAACAGTCGGTCCACGTGTTCTTCCAAGCGGAAGATGGCGGCGCCGCCCCGAGTGTCGTAGCAACGAATTCCTTCGAAGACGCTGATCCCGTAGTGCAGGCCGGCGTTGATAAATGGAATGTTGGCGTCTTTTGCGTCCGTGAGCCGATCGTCGATCCAGATGTAGGTTGGGTTCTGAGCCATGGGTCCTCTTAGCCGTGCTTAAAGAGTATCTTCCAAGCAGCACGCACGGCAAGCGTCTGGCGCCGCCCTCCTGCCTGCCAAGTGTTGGACCGTGCCGTTTGCTGTCAGCGGGCAGCTCTGAAAATTCAATGCCGAGGCTAGGCAGGAGTTCCGGCGTCAGATACCGTTTATAATTTCGCGCTTATGGATCTGGGATTGAAAGGTAGAGTCGCGATTGTCGCTGCCTCCAGCCAGGGACTAGGTAAAGCGACTGCCGAAGCTTTCGCAGCCGAAGGATGCCGCCTAGCTATGTGTTCCCGCAATGCCTCGACACTCGAAAAGGCTGCTGACCGCATTCGTTCCGAACACAACGCCGATGTCTATTCGGAAGCGTTCGATGTGACCAACCCCATTGCCGTACACCAGTTTGTCGAGTCAGTCGCGGCTAACTTTGGGCGCGTTGATGTTTGCGTGACCAACGCTGGCGGCCCACCAGCCAAGAGCTTTCTCGCGGCCACGATCGAAGACTGGAAGAAAGCTGTCGATGCCAATTTCCTCAGCACTGTTTATTTCGCTCGAGAAGTGATTCCCCATATGCAGGAAAGACATTGGGGGCGCATTATCACTATCACTTCGATCACGACCAAACAACCGGTCCCCGACCTGGTCCTGTCGAATGCAGTTCGCACCGCGGTAGTAGGGCTGGTTCGGAGCTTAGCCAATGAGTTCGGCAAGGACGGAATCCTGGTGAACAATGTCGGTCCTGGCTATACCGCAACTGACCGCCTCAAAGAACTCGCCAAAGCGCGCTCCACCGGTTCCGGCAAGAGTGAGGGCGAAATCTTCGCGGGCTGGGCCGTGGATTCGTCGTTAGGCCGCATCGGCGAGCCCCACGAGCTCGCCGATACTGTTGTCTGGCTCGCTTCCGATCGCGCATCCTACATTACCGGACAGACAATCCTTGTCGACGGCGGCGTCTACAAGGGTTTGTAGTTCCGGCTACCAAATTCAGTAACCGACGACAACGGCCACTCCGGTGACTCCTAATCCTTGTCAGCTCTGTTATTTTCTAGTAAGCTGTCCGACAATCTTCCCCAACCCATCGGCTTATGAGTCGGGGCAGTTGTGTTTCAGAGTTCCGGGCCATGCGCGTCGACGATCGAGTTTATACATTCATAACCAGCGGCCCCGCGCTCGGTCCATGTCCACATATAAGTTCTCCGCGCAATCTTGTGTACTTTCAGGGTCACCGAGCATAAGCGACTCCCGCCGCGGGAGTTTTCGGCATGGAGGAGTGTATGGCGAAGTTTCGAAGATTATTAGCGCTGGTCGCCTTCGGAATCATATTAAGCACCGGCAGCGCCTTTGCCCAAGGCGGCGCCACAGGTGCAATCACCGGGACCGTTGTAGACCCCACCGGAGCCTATGTCTCGAATGCGGATGTGCGCATCGTCAGTCAAGACACCGGAGTACTGACGCGCACGGCGAAGACCGATGCGAACGGTTCATTCACGACCCCGTTGTTGCCGGTCGGAACTTACACCGTGACCGTCAGCAGCCCCGGTTTTCAGGATGCCAAATTCAATGACATCGTGGTGCGGGTGACGGAAACCACCCGAATGAGCGCTCGGGTCGCACCATTGAAAGTGATGGAGAAGGTGGAGGTCCAGGCCGAGGTGCATTCGGTCGAAACCACTACGGCCACCACCGGGCAGGCGATTGAATCCAGCACCATCCGCGAACTTCCTCTGGCAACACAGAATTTCGAGCAGTTGCTGACGTTGTCGACGGGCGCGCAGAGCGATCTTAGCAACTCCACTCAACTAGGGCGTGGCAACGTTCGCATCCTTGTAAATGGTCAGCGGGAAGACAACAACAACTATCTTATCGACGGAATCAGCGTTACTGACTACAACGTCGCCCAAGCCACCAACATCCCTCTGCCCAATCCAGACGTGATCCAGGAATTCAAAACGCAGACCTCCCTGTACGATGCCAGCCAGGGACGTAACAGCGGCGGTAACGTGAACGCCATCATGAAGTCCGGAACAAAGCAATTTCACGGCGATGCCTATGAATTTCTTCGTAACGATGTTCTGAACGCGAACGATTATTTTCTGAATCGCGCCGGCGAGAAGCGGCCGCCGGTGAAGCAGAACATCTTTGGCGGCAGCTTGGGCGGACCGATCGGGAGCGAGGGTAAGCTCGGTTTCTTCTTCGTGAACTATCAGGGTACGCGCCAGCGCAGCGGGTTGTCGCCGGGCACTGTGGTCAGCACGACCCTCCCGGTCCTCCCCACTGACCGCTCCGACGCCGCGATTGAGGCGGCCTTCGGAGTCCACAGCATCGATCCGGTGGTTCACAATCTGCTGAATTTTAAAAGCAATCAGTTCGGCAATTCGCCGGGCGGATATCTCATCCCATCCATTCTTGGAACCCCCGGCAGTACCGGTCAATTCATTGTTAGCGAAGTTGGCAGGTTCAGCGATAACCAATTCACCACAAACTGGGATAAGGAATTCCACGGGGGGAAAGACAAAGTTTCCGCCCGCTTCTTCTTTTCCGATTCGGAGCAGTTTCTGCCCTTCGGGGCAGGTGGCTTGCAGGCCTCGCTAGGCGGGACTCTCTCGACTAGCATTGCCCAGACGGACCTGAATTTTCCTCTCGATCTGCCTGTCCACAATCGGCTGTTCTCTCTAGATGAAACCCATCTCATTTCGAATACTCTGATTAATGACTTTCGCTTCGGTTTGAATCACATTACCGATAGCCTGAACAATATCGAGCCGGTGGGAACTTTAAACGGCGGAACGCCCGGCCCGCTCACAGCCCAAGTGCTGGGAATTGACCGGCCAATGAGCAATCTGACCTCCGACATTTACAAATTCACGCTCGCCAGCTTCCAGATCGGTCCGACTCCTTTTGCCGACCAGCACCAGACGCAGAATGATTACAGCTTTGTCGATAACTTGAGCTGGGTGCACGGTAATCACACTCTACGGTTCGGCGGCGAGTACACTCGGGTGAATCTCGACAAACTATTTCCGCAGGTATTCAACGGGCAATTGTTCTTTGTCCCTACGAATAACGGTACCGTAAGCGATTTCCAGAACTTCCTGACAGGAACCGCGCAAGCCAGCTTCGGGGGTGGCGGCGTCTTCAATCACCAATACCGCAACAACAATTACGGCTTCTACGCCCAAGATGACTGGAAAGTTCGTTCCAATCTGACACTGAACCTCGGGCTGCGCACCGAAATAATGGGTGCCTTTTACGACAAGCTTTGCCACATTGGCAACTTCGATTTGTTGGCAGGCAACGCCGGACAGTATCCGTTTATTTACGGCGGCTGCGCAAAGGGCCTGAATGTTACCGGCCTGACCGGAAGTGGTAACGATACCACGCTCAAAAATAACTACAGCACCACCTTGGGTCCACGCGTGGGCTTTGCCTGGGATGTGTTCAACGATCACAAGACCAGCGTACGTGGTGGCTTCGGCATGTATTACGTTCGCGAAGATGTGGGCAGTGTCGACCAGCTCTCGTTCCAAGCTCCCTTCATCCCGATTGCGGCCTTAGGCAATAACCCGGGTTGCCTGGGAGCATTTTTTTCGCCTAATGCACCAGCGAACTGCCTCACGAATGGGGCCAACCTGAATGCCCTGCCCGCCGCGGGCACCCTCGCTGCCAATTTCGTGCCCTGTCTCGGGGTGCTGCAGAGTTTCACGGGCGGGGACACAACTACATTCCCAAACTATACGTGTGCCGGCGGCAGTCCCGGACTGGTACCCTCCCAAGACCTTTTTGTGCTGGCCGTGCCTCGCCACTTCGTAGTTCCCGCGACTCAATCCTGGAACCTGACAATCCAGCGTGACCTCGGACGCAATTGGATTATGGAACTCGGATATGTGGGAGACCATTCCATCCATTTGCGTGAAACCAGCACTCCCGTCCAGGCGAGGTTGGCAACGGCTGCCAACCCCATCTCGGTGACGGGCACAAATGGCGTTACGTACTCTATTACCCAAAGTACAGCGGCAAATGCGGTGGCCCGCTCGAACTTGCAGGGGGTAAATGGTTACGGCGGAATGCAGATCTTCGCCAACAACGCCTACTCCCACTACCATTCGCTGCAAACTTCGGTCACTCGCCGTTGGGGAGCCGGTTACTTCCAAGCTGCCTATACTTTCTCGAAAGCCCTGGATGCAACCTCAACCGGCAACACGGCCTTCAATACCGCGTTCAACGACGAATCAAATATCAGCAATTCTTATGGGCTATCGGACTTTGATCGCGCCCACCGGCTGACCGTCAGCTACCGCTATGACCTACCCTTTTTTTCCCACGCCAACGGCTGGTCCAAATCAGTGCTTGGCGATTGGGCGATCGGCGGCATCACGACCGCGCAATCCGGACAACCGTTCTCGGTGCTCGACTCCGGCGCGGGCTCTGCTTACATCACCAATGCTCTCGCCTTCGCCACGCTAGGTTCGACCTTGGCACCGGGCGCTACCATTGGCTCGGCTTACACGTCCGGAAGCGTGGAAAGCCGCCTGAATGGTTACCTGAACATCAACAATTTCACTCACGCGAACTTTGCTGACCCGACAGTCGCGGCGGAGTGCGCAGCAGCCGCAGTCCCAGGGCCGGAGTGCACCACCGGATTCGGCAATCTCCGCCGCAACGTTTATCGGGGACCATTTGAACAGAACTGGGACTTCTCCCTGATCAAGAACTTCCGTTTCACCGAGCGGCAGCAGCTACGCTTCCAGGCTGATTTCTTCAACATCTGGAATCACCCGAACTTCGCCAATCCGGCCTCGACCGACTTCGAGAACCAGGGTGCGTTTGCGAAGATCGTTTCTACCCTCGGTAACCCGCGCGTGATCCAGTTCTCGCTGCGATATGCTTTCTAATGTGAACGCGGAGAAACAAGGCCGGATACCGATGCTGGAGCGGGACCAGGTCTCGCCGGAACTTGGCGCCATGTACGACGCCTTGCTGGCGCAGCGGGGGGTCGTTCCCAACATGTTTAAGACGATCGCGCACATCCCGGCGATGGCACGGGGATTCGGGGCCTTCTTGCAGCCGATTGTGGGCGACGGCGCTCTGCCCGGCTGGTACAAGGAACTAATCGCAGTTCGCGTCTGCCACCTACACCAGTTCGAATACGGTATCAAAGCTCATTCGCTGTCGGCTGAACAAAAAGGTGCCAGTCGAGAGCAGATCAATGCGATCCCCAATTTCGAACAGGGTCCCTTCACGGAGGCGGAAAAGCTCGGTTTCCGCTTTGCCGACCGCCTACACCGCTCTGCTCGGGAAATTGATGATGACTTTTATGCGACCATCGAGAGCGTGTATAACAATCTCCAGATACTCGAATTGACGGCAGTTGCCGCCGCTTTCGAGTTTTTCCCGCGTTTCGTTGACGGGCTCAGAATTCCGGTAACTCTAACCCCGCCGCCGCAACGCTCCTGAAAATATGAGACCTGTGGCTTCGCGCATGGCGGTGATGACGGGCGAAGGCGCGCTTTCCGTCTTCGCCCGCGCCCAAGAACTGGAGCGCGCGGGCCGCTCCATCATCCACCTTGAACTGGGTGAGCCGGACTTCCATGCGGCGCCGAGCGTAGTGAATGCCGCCAAACAAGCTCTCGAGGAGGGTAAGGACCGATACTGTAATGTTCGCGGGGTGCCGGCGCTTCGCCAGGAAATTGCCGACTACCTTTGCCGCACGCGCCACATCTCCGTATCGGCGGAAAATGTGGTCATCGCTCCTGGCTGCAAGATCGCGTTGTTCATGGCCATGATGGCGCTGCTCGAACCGGGGGATGAGGTGCTCTACCCCGATCCTGGCTTCCCCGGCTATGCCTCGATTACGCTCGGTTTGGGCGGTAGTCCGATCGGGTTTTCATTGAGCGAGAAAAGTGATCTCCAACCGGATCCGGACGAAGTCGCGGCGAAGATTACGAGCCGCACGAAGATTCTGATCACCAATTCGCCAGGTAATCCCACCGGGACTGTCTACACCGACAAAGTGCAGCGCCGGCTCGCGGAATTGGCGGTTCAACATGACTTGTTCGTGCTGTCCGACGAAATCTATGCACGCATCACCTTCGGCGGCGATTACATGTCGATGCTCGGATACCCCGGCATGCAAGAGCGGACCTTGATCATTGACGGTTTTTCCAAGAGTTTCGCCATGACCGGCTGGCGTCTCGGTTACACCATTGCACCGCCTTATGTTGTTCCCGCGCTCGACATGCTCACCATGAACAGCTACACCTGCACCGCCGAATTCACGCAATATGCCGCTCTGGCAGCGCTAAGCGATCGCGAAGGTGCAACCCCGCGCATGGTGGCCGAGTTCGCCAAACGGCGGGAACAGTTTATTCGCGATCTGAATCGGGTGCCTGGATTCCGCTGCCGGCCGCCGGAGGGAGCATTCTACGCGTGGGTCAACATTGAAGACACCGGCATGGCAGCCGAAGCAATCTGCGAGATCATGCTGGAGGAGGCTGGCGTGGCTGCCATCCCCGGCGCCGCGTTCGGCCTCCAGGGCAACGATTACGTCCGTTTCTCATTCGCATCCTCAACGGCAACCCTCCAGGAGGCGGTCGAGCGCATCATGAAAGTGTCGGCGTCCTGGCAGCGAACGCCAGCGGGAATGTCGAAGTCGAGCAATTAGCACTTGGCATTTGCATCTAGGCGAGTAGTAGTGGCGGCGGAAGCGGAAGCCTTAGAAGCGAATTACCAAGTGCCAGGTCCTAAGTTGTCGCGGAGTACTAAATGGCTCAATTGCTAAATCTTTGCCTTATCCTATTGGCTAGCTCTTCGCTGGCAGGGGGCCAGGCTCGTCCCTTTCCCGGACCCGATCTTCCGTTAACCTACAACCGTCTGCTGGCACAAATCGAAAAAATCGCCATTTTTGATCACCATGCCCATCCCGGCTTTGCCGAGGATCCCGACGTTGATGCCATGGCGTCACCTCCTGGTAGTTCGGCCTTGCGGGAACGCGATACGAATCCTGAGCTGATTCGAGCCGCCCAAGCGTTGTTTGGGTATCCCTACGTCAATCTCGCGCCGGAACATGCCCCATGGCTAGTTCAGAAGCGTGCGGAATTGAAGAGGCAATACGCCGGCGTGGCCTATTTCAACATGATCCTTGACAAGCTCAACATCGAGCAGTCGGTTGCCAACCGCGCGATGATGGCCGACTACCTTGATCCCAAACGCTTCGTGTGGGTCTTCTTCGCCGATTCTTTCATGTGGCCCTTCGACAACAGCCAAATGCGGTCGCGGAATGGTGATGAGCAAGTCTATATTCCACTTCAGGAGAAGATGCTCCATCGCTGGATGCAACAGGAAAACGTTTCCAAGCTACCGGCGGACTTGGGGGAGTATCTCTCGTTTGTCAGCCGCACTCTGGAGGACAACCAGAAAAAGGGCGGGATTGCCATGAAGTTCGAAGTCGCCTATTTCCGTACTACAAAATTCGGCGATCCACCCCGCGCGGAGGCCGAAACCATCTACCACAAATATGTCGGCGGTGGGGTGCCTTCTCCGGAAGAATACAAAAGTTTTCAGGATTTTCTCTTCCGCTACTTGATTCAGGAAGGTGGCCGCCTGCATCTACCGATCCACATCCACTCCGCGGTCGGCATTGGTGACTACTTCAGCCTGAGCGAAAGCGGAATTATGAATCTCGAAAACATCCTTCGCGACCCACGCTACACAGATACCACCTTCGTCATGATCCATGGCGGTTATCCCTTCGAGCGGGAAGCGATCTGGCTGGGAGCCCGTAAGAACGTCTACCTGGATTCGTCCTATCAGGAACTTACCATGTATCCCTCCGAGTTCAAACGGTCGCTGAAGCAGTGGCTGGAAACCTTTCCCGACAAGATCACGTTTGGCACCGATTGTTTCCCGTACAATGAAGTGCTCGGGGCCGAAGAGAGCTACTGGCTGGGCGTGGAGTCGGGGCGTCAGGCCCTGGCGGCGGCTCTGGCCGAGATGGTTTCCGAGCATGAGGTCACGGAAGAGAAGGCGCTCGAAATGGCCAAAGCATTTTTACACGACACTGCGGTAAGTCTTTATCCAGGGAAGGTCCACTAAGATGCCAAAGATAAAGTTAGCGAGGCGGGGAATTAGGGAGAAGGCGGGAACCACTCCGACGGCACGAGTTGCCGAGAGCACCCTGTTCCGGCAGCAGGGCGTACCCAAGCGCCGGGCCAAGGCTGAATTGAGGCACATTCCCTGGGATTCGGTGGAACTGGAGCAATTGAATCCGCTGCTGCAGCGGCAATTTGTGGTCGGCGGCGACATCATGGTGGCGCGTGTGCTGATGAAACGAGGCTGCATCGTTCCCGAGCACCGGCACGTCAACGAGCAGGTTACCTACATTCTGGAAGGTGCGCTCAAGTTTTGGGTCGACGGCAGGGAGATTATCGTGAACGCCGGTGAGGTCCTGACAATCCCTTCCAACATGCCGCATAAAGCCGAGGCTCTGTCAGATACGGTCGATCTGGATGTCTTCACCCCTCCCCGTCGAGACTGGATGGAGAAGGACGACCGATATTTGCGTTAGCAGCGCCGTCTGGAGGCTTCCTGCTCCCGCACACTGCGACCATTTGACGCGCGACACGGGGCCGGAGGCCGAAGCTACCCTCATCAAGCGTGTGAACCATCAAAGCACATCCCAAGAGTTTGCTGCTGCCGCGCCCAAGCTACGCTGCATTTCCTGTGGTCGAGTCTCGGACCGTGCGGGGCAGACATTCCGCTGCACGCAGTGCGGTGATCTTGTCGAAATTGCTTATCCCGACTGGAAGGCAAATGAGCTAGTCCGCTCTTCTGCCCGCCTCAAGGCGCTCTGGCGTGAACGCAAGACGTCACCTCACGCGGCTGACCAGAGCGGTGTCTGGCGTTTTCGTGAGTTGTTGCCCGGGCTGCGCAGTCTAGATTCAGTGGTTACCCTGCGCGAGGGGAATACCCCTGTTTATCAGCTCCAGCGCTCGGCCCGCCTCTCTGGCGTCGACACCGTGCTGACGAAGCATCAAGGCATGAATCCTACCGGTTCCTTCAAGGACACTGGTATGACGGTCGCTACCTCGTTCGCGAAAGAAGCGGGCTTCCGGTGGGTTGCATGCGCCTCAACGGGCAACACCTCGGCCTCGATGGCAGCCTACGCTGCCCGTGCGGGAATGCAGGCCCTCGTGCTCATTCCCCAAGGAAAAATCTCCTGGAGCAAGCTTGCGCAAGCGCTCGACTACGGCGCGCTCACATGTCAACTACGCACGGATTTCGATGGTTGCATGCGCGTCCTGAACGAGGTCGTCCTGCGTATGCCCGCCTACCTGCTTAATTCCGTCAATCCCTACCGCATCGAAGGACAGAAGACTGTCGCCCTTGAGCTCGTGGAACAGCTCAACTGGGAGCTTCCTGACCACATCATTGTCCCCGGTGGGAACCTGGGGAACTCATCGGCGATCGGTAAAGCTTTTCTCGAAATGAAGGAGCTTGGACTTATATCGCGTTTACCAAAATTGTCGGTCGTGCAGGCTGAAGGCGCGAACCCGCTTGTACGAATGATTCGCAGCAAAGGAGAGCATCTGGTTCCTGTCGAAGCTGAAACCGCCGCCACTGCGATCCGCATTGGCAATCCGGCGTCTTGGAAGAAGGCCCTCGGTGTTCTCAAAGCGACCGAGGGTGCCGTTGACGAAGTCAGTGAAGTTGAAATCGCGCAGGCTAAAGCTGAAATCGGTTCGGAGGGCATTGGGTGCGAACCCGCCTCGGCCGTCACTTTGGCAGGCTTGAAAAAACTAGTGCGGCGGGGATTCATTAAGCCCGCCGAAACCGTCGTGTTAATCCTGACCGGCCATTTTCTCAAAGATCCAGAATTCACCCTAAAATTTCATCGTGGCGAGCTGTTTGCGGGCGGCAAGGACGATAGCGCGGCTTCGGCATTGCTTTCTTATCAGCGCGCCCCAATCGTTCTTGACGCCAGCGCCGACGCCGTTCTTGCTGCGCTCGAACGGGCGGAAAATTCTTAATGCCTGCCGCGAAGCGCCCAGCGAAAAATGCGAGGAAGCGGCTCGAAATAACTCTGCCCGCCACTTCCGCAAACCTGGGGCCAGCCTTCGATACAGCTGCATTGGCGCTTCGCCTTTACCTGAAGATAACGGCCGAGCCGGCAACGGAATATTCGGTCACGGCGCGCGGCCGTGATGCCGATATTTGCAGCGCCGCCAAGGACCACCTCATCCTCAATACCTATCGCGAAGTCTTGCAGGATTGCCGCAAGCCGACCGTGCCGCTAGCACTTCGAATCGACAATAAGATACCCATCGGCAAAGGCTGTGGTTCCTCGGCTGCTGCTCGCCTTGCGGGCATCGCCTTGGCCGTTCATTTCGGCGACCTGCGCTGGGACGATGCGCGCATCGTTGCCGAAGC
>Ga0126370_10000750_pt1 | contig 13981 bp, 9 predicted proteins | sample PanSoiMetaPlot_3_FD_92586 | JGI IMG/M metagenome (GOLD analysis project Ga0126370, IMG submission 92586) | Tropical forest soil microbial communities from Panama - MetaG Plot_3 | ecosystem: Environmental > Terrestrial > Soil > Tropical forest > Bulk soil | place: Panama | collected 2016-02-17 | reverse complement strand
TGGGGATCTGCAATTCGCGCTGGCCGAGAGAAAGAACGACGTGGGCTTGTTGGGAAATTTTCATGAGCAGTCCCGCCGTGGGCGTTTGGCGAAGGACAATGTTGATGGGCTGGTCGCTGTAAATGCGGTCCGCAACGCGCAAGAGTAAGCCGCGCGACTGAAGCATCTTGCTCGCTTCGGAGACGTTTTTGCCTACGAGGTTGGGCATAGTGACCTCGCGGCCATGAATGGCGATGCGCATGGCAGTGATCGCGCTGAGAAAGGCCGCGGACGCCAGGATGAAGACCAGCAGCGTCATGCGAGTGAGCCATTCGAGACGTTCTTTCAGAGTCATAAGTTGTAAGTATCAAGTTGTAAGTGAAAGAGGGACTTGAGAGCAAGTCGTTTTGTGAGGGTCACAATTTTCAACTCCGCGAGTCGCGTGGAAGTTCTTTTAGCCGACAAGGACTCAGGATGCAAAGCCCAATCGCGAATCCCGCGAAATCGGGCTGGCGACGAAACACTACTATTTCTTTGTCAGCGGGGGGGCGGGATACTCGGGCAATTTGTCCTTGCTGGTATCGGCGCGCTTCACTTCCAGCTCGTCGAAGAGCAAGGACGGGCTGATGACCGTAGTGGGCACGCCTCCTGGTCGATTACTGACCAGTGGATCGTTGCCCGCGGCGATCACGGCGGTGCGCAGAGCGCGCGTGTCCAGCTCGTTGAACACAGCGCCGCGCACCAGCTCTTCGTGGCCGTCGTTCGCGTAAACGCGATAGAGGAGGCGCGGAGAGTTTCCCGGCTGCCCGAGCGTTTCAACGCGATAACCGTACGGCTTGCCCTGTTCCTTCACCATGTCAATAACTTTCTTCTTCAAATCGCCGGGTGATTGTGCCTCGGAGCTTTTGAGCACCAGCACACCGAGGTTCGGACCGGCCGCCATTCCTGCGCCAGCGCGGCCGTGGCCGTTCGAGGCAGGAAAGTCACGTAGCGGCTGGCGTCCGATGAGGTAATTGGTAAGCGTGCCTTTTTCGATGGTGTTAACGGACTGCGCCTTCACGCCCTCGTCATCAAACATGTAGCTGCCGACGAGGCTCTTGCCCTGAAAATCTTTTAGCGTGGGATCATCGACAACGGAAAGAAAATTCGGGAGCACGCGAGCCTTGTAGCTGGTTGCAAAAGCGCCGGTGGTGCGGTTCGGGCGGCCAAGAGCGGGCTTGTGGCCAACGACGTTCTGGCCAATCAGAGAGGCGACGATATCGTCGGCGGCATCCGCAGAGAAAAGAACAGGGCCACGATATTCTTCTTCGACGATGGGCGCTTGGCGAAGAGCAATAATTGTGTCGAGCATGTTCTTCGCATTGGTCACCAGTGCATCATGCGAAGGCAATTCTTCCATACGCGCGACGACGTAAGCAGGGCTGCGGCCGAGACGCATGCCGTCTGCGGCTTGCGCGGCGCCATTCAATTGGACGGAGTAAGTCGTCTTGCCGCAGCGCGTGACGGTTCCTTCGGTATTGACCAGATATTCGTTGATGGCCGAGAAGCGCGCGGAGGCCGTCACCGATTGCACGTCGGGATACTGTCGATAGAGATTGGTGACGTCCTCGAGGGTTTTCTTCCAGGAAGCTTCGTCAACCTTGAGCGAAAACGTAGGATCGACGGCAATCAATGGCGCAGACTTCGCAAAATCATCCACGGGATTCGCGTCGGTAGTGAAGCGCTTGAGTTCGGCTTGCTTTTCGGCGAGTGCCTGACCGGCGCCTTTGTAGGCATCATCGGTGGCGAGCCAGATTTGATGGCGAAGGGCGATGGGGTCGTTGTCGAGAGGAAGAATTGTGGATTCGCCCTCGCCGCGGGCGTAGAAGCTGTCCTGTTTGTAATCGCCGATACGCACAACGACGCGCAGGACGCGGTAGTGCCCGTGTTGGCTTTCGCGAATGGCGCCGAAAGCGGCTTCGGCGGAGAAGTCATCCACTTCGTTAACCCGATACTCGATGAAATAGGGCGGCTGGACCTGGTCCATCTTGAGCTGCGCCTTCGAGCGGTCGAGTTCCATGAGCAGGGCTTCGAGCAAGCCATCGCCTTTGGCGGCGGCGTGAGCGGCGGCCATGGCCGGATCGGGCGCAGGCTTCGAATCACCGGATGCGACGCGAGGCGAAGGAACACTCAGCGCGATCGCCAGAGAAAGAAGGAATGCGGATCTGCGGTAGAGTGCAAGGACGCTCATGGCCTAACCTCGGCTTTGGTCTGCGAGGCGGCTTTTGATGGAGCGGCGTTGTCTTCGAAGCCGGGGGGAGGCAACAGTGGCGGGCGCTCGTGCTGATGGGCGCGTTTTTGCACTTCCATTTCGGAGAAAAGCATTGAGGGAGCAGCGGCGGCGACGGGGACTTGGCCGCTTTCCGCGCCACAGACGCCGTTGAACACATGGGGTTGGTCGCCAGTGATGAGAATGCGCGTGAGCGCTGCCAATGGCGTGCCAACAATGTCCACGCCGCGGACCAATTCATCGGGCCGGCCGTCTGGATAAACCTTGTAGACCATCACCGGAAGAACTTGAAAGGCCTGCGGCAACTGGCGCTGAGTGATGGTAAAGCCTCCCTGAATGTCATCGAAATACAAACCGTAAGGTTTTCCCTGTCTTTTCACTTCGTCAATGAGTTTCTGCCTCATCTGGCTGTCCGGAACGGTTTGCGTGGAAGTGACAATTAAATTTCCCTGTCGCCCGGTAGGCATGAGACCGGGTTGATTGCGGCCGTGGCCGTTTGAAACGCTGAAATTCTTAATGGGCATGCGCGACATCAGAAAGTTTTTGAGAATGCCGTCCTTGATGACATCTACGTGCTGGGCGGGGGAGCCTTCATTGTCGTAGTCGTAGGAGCCCGCGAGTTTCACGCCCGCAATTTCGTGAATCGTGGGATCGTCCACGACGCTGAGAAATTTTGGTAAAACTTCCTGGCCGACTTTCTTGGTGAAGGTCTGGCCCTCTTCTTCGTCGCGCTGGCGGTGACCTTCCAAGCGATGGCCCAGAACCTCGTGGAAGAACACCGCGGCGGCGCGGCCACTCAGGAGCGCGGGGCCATCGTAGGGCTCGGCCACAGGAGCTTTGCGGAGATCGCTGAGATCAGCGGCCATTTTTTCGATTTTTGCCGTAAGTTCCGCTTCGGCGGGGAGCCCTTTGGCGTTAGGGGCTTGAAAGGTTTCAAAGCGGCCGAGATCCATTCCGTCGTCGGAGCGCGTTTGCGCTTCCATGATGAGGCGTGTGGAGGAATTGGGTGAAACGAGCGTCGTGCCTTCATTCGAGACCATGCGCGAATTGGAATGCGAAATCAGAAGCGAAACGCTAGCGAAATAAACGTCGGGATACTTGCGGAACATCGCGGAGAGGCGCTTGATTTCGCTCTCCCAGGCCGGGCGATCGAACGACGTGGCGGCGGCTTCGCCGATGTGGGTTTCCGCTTTCTCCTTGGAGAAGTCGGGAGATTTGTCTTCTTCCTCAGCGCGAACGGCGGTGTCAGTGCGGACGTTCATCAAAGCAGGAACCGCGCGCTTGTATTCGCGGTCGGTCAGCTCCCACAAAACGCGGGCGATAGCGTCCGAGTCGTTGCTGATGGGCAGGGTGCCGGAAGTGACGCCACTCGAACGGCTCTGGCCGTGCGTGTTATCGAGGTCCGGGGAGCCGACTCGCATGGTGACGTCAGCAAAGCGCCGGTGCACGTTGTTGCTGCCGAGCAGGCTGCCGTAGGCCCCTGCAAGTACTTCGAAATCCTGATCGTAGACGGTGAAGCTGAGGTAGTAGGGAGGCTGCTCACTCTTGCCGAGCTCCGTGGTGGCGCGAGCCAGTTCCGTTTGCATGGCTTTTAAGACGGGATCATTGGTCGAGACGGGCGCTGGTACGGTCGCAGGCGCGGAGGCAGGCTTATCACCGGAAGCTGTGGCAATGGGCAGCAACGCGAGTTGCGCCGCGAGGAAGCAGGCAGCGGCCACGCGCAGAAACTCGGATCGGCGGGCAAATGCCAACCCGCTTTGCTCTGAGACTTTAGAGATATGCATGTAAGAATGGACTCCCCTCACCGCAGCCAATTCAACGGCAAGCAACCTAGCGATTCACCAAAAATCAGGCAGAAGTCGAGTATGCCTCAGTGTTTTGACGCGCGCAAATTCAGTGTGTCTCAGCGATGCACTGACAGCCACTCACGGCCAGGGAAGCTCTTCGGGACTCTTTGGCGGCGAGGAGTCTCTACGGGACCCGTTACGGGAACGGGGTGGGTAGGAGGACGATTGCGGGGGCCACCGAAATGGCGAAAGGTCCTTGTGCCGAAAAAGAACAAAAAGATCATCGCTAGGGCAGTCAGCCAGTAAAAAATGCTGAATTCGCCCAATCGCAACCTCCATCCGCCCTCAAAACCGGCTCACTCAAGTGAGAAACATGATCGCCCCAGATGCAGGGCCCGGTCAGCATTCTTTATCGCCGAAGCGTTCTCCAGCGTTAATGCGCGCGCCGTTGGCGAACTCGAAGGCGGTGACTTGTTTGCGGCCTTCGAGTTTGACGGATTGCAGGCGCAAAAGAGTCTTGCCGGGCGGATCGTTGGTGGAGTCAGATCGATTGAGATCCTTCGCTTCGCTCAGGATGACCCTTGTGGAGCGCGGGCTGCCACAAGACACTAAAACGGCCTTCTTGGCGACGAACAACGTTCCTGGACCAAGATCAGTTTGGCGAGCTTCGTCGTCAAGGGCCAAGTCTTCGCCCGCCGGCTCGGCCCAGAGGTGGCCGGTTTGTCCGCGAAACGTTGTGTAGGCGCCGGGCCAAGGGGCGAAGCCGCGCATGCGGTTGTAAATCTCCTGCGCGGAGCGGTTCCAGTCGATGCGGCCGTCTTCTTTCTTGAGGATGGGAGCTACTGTGGCTTGGTCGTGGTTCTGTGGCTGCGGAATTATTGAACCAGCAGCCAACCCACGCAGAGTTTCCTCCATCAGCGGCGCGCCAGCTTCGGACATGCGCGCGGTAAGCTCGGGAGCAGTTTCGGTGCGGCCGATTTCCATTTCGCGTTGGAGAAGAATGTCACCGGTGTCCATGCCCGCATCAATGCGCATGGTGGTGAGGCCCGTACGCGTTCCCCCGTTCACGATGGCCCAGTTGATGGGTGCGGCGCCGCGGTACTTCGGGAGCAGGGAGGCGTGGAGATTGATCCAACCATGCTTGGGAATCGTCAGAAGTCGCGGCGGAATAATTTGGCCGTAGGCGATGATGACGATGACGTCGGGTGCGAGTTTTTCCAGGAGCTGCTGGACTTCTGGCGCTCGAATTTTTTCTGGCTGATGCACAGGAAGATTTGCGGCGAGCGCAGCTTCCTTCACGGGAGCAACAGTAACTTGCTGACCCCGGCCGCGCGGGCGGTCGGGCTGGGTGATGACCGCAATAACTTCGAAATCCGATTTGACGAGGAGATATTTCAGGGTGGGAACGGCGAATTGGGGGGTGCCGCAGAAAACGATTCGCAACGTGGATGTCTCTTGGGAAAGCGCAGCCGGACTCATCTTTGCGATCCTTCGTTGCGCATACCTGCGCAGGCAGGCGCAGGATGACACGAATTGGTAGGTGGCTTTAGCGGGAAAAGCTGAAGCGGACGTTTAGAGTGAGCAAAGAAGGAATCACCACTCGCCCTGCTTGCGCAGTTTTTTGATTTTGCGTTTGATCATGTCGCGCTTCAGCATGCCTAAGTGTTGAAGGAAGAGAATGCCGTTGAGGTGGTCGATTTCGTGACAGAAGGCGCGCGCGAGGAGGTTTTCACCGCGAATCTCGAACGGCTCGCCCTTCACGTTTTGCGCTTTCACAGTAACAAATTGCGGGCGCACGACGTAACCACGAAAGCCGGGAATGGAGAGGCAGCCTTCTTCTTCCCGAACCTCGCCTTCGGCGTGAGTAACCTCGGGGTTCGCCAGAACGATTTTCGCTTCCGGATTTTTTCCGCCGGTCACGTCTACGACCGCGAAGCGCATGCTCTTTCCGATCTGCGGAGCGGCCAGCCCCACCCCTTGCGCCGCATACATGGAGGCGAACATGTCCTCGGCAAGCTCTTCGAGTTCGGCGTCAAACTTGTTTACGGGCGCACCGGGCTTTTCGAGGACGGGGTCGCCATATTTAATAATGGGATAAACCTTGCGCGGGGGCGAAGACACCTGGGGCGTTTCAGTGGCGGTGGCCGAAGGCCTCTTAGAACTCGTCGATTTGTCGGACATAGTTGTCGAAATTCCGCCGCATCTCTGGGAGAGAGTCTCCCCCAAATTTTTGCAGAAAAGTATCGGCTAACACAAGTGCAACCATTGCCTCGCCCGCGACCCCGCCGGCGGGCACCACGCACCAATCCGAACGTTCGTAGGCGGCCTGCACTGGTTCTTTGGTGACCAGATTGGCGGTGTGCAGCGGTTTGCGCAGCGTGGAAATCGGCTTTAGATAACCGCGCATCACGATATCTTCACCGTTGGTGATGCCGCCTTCGAGGCCCCCGGCGCGATTGGTGAAACGGCGAAAACGGTGCGCCGCTTTGTCGTAAGAGATCTCGTCCTGCACTTCGCTGCCATGAGAAGTGGCGATGGATACTCCGTCGCCTATTTCCACGGCTTTCACCGCTTGTACGCTCATCAGCGCCTGTGCCAGGCGGCCATCGAGTTTTTCGTCCCATTGCGCGTGGCTACCCAAGCCGGGCGGAACATTGTGAGCAACAATCTCGAAAATTCCGCCCACCGTGTCGTTCGCTTTGAGAGCCGCATCAACTTCTTCCTTCATTTTTTCCTGAATCGTCGCGTGGGCGCAGCGCAGCGGCGAATCCAGGTCGGAGCTGATGGCGCGAATCTTCTTCCAGGGAACCGGATGATTCAGGCGAACGTTGCCAACTTGAATGGTGTGACTCGCGATTTCTGTGCCGAATTCTTTGAGCAGGATTTTGGCGAATGCGCCCGCGGCGACACGCGCGGCCGTTTCGCGGGCGGAAGCGCGTTCGAGGATATAACGCGCATCGTGGTAATTAAATTTGAGCGAGCCGGCTAGGTCGGCGTGGCCGGGGCGCGGCGCGACGAGTTTGCGTGCCCCCGGATCGTCTTCGGCAAGTTCGACAGGAAGAATTTTCTCCCAATTTGCCCAATCGCGATTCTCGATACGCAGGGCGATGGGCGCGCCGATGGTCTTGCCGTGCCGAACGCCTGCAAAAATCTCGGCCTTATCTTTTTCGATTTTCTGGCGGCCGCCACGTCCGTAGCCAAGCTGGCGGCGGTGCAACTCTTGGTTGATGAGCTTGAGATCGATGGGAAGTTGCGCCGGAAGCCCGGAAATGTAGGCGAAAAGCGCTTGTCCGTGCGATTCACCGGCTGTGTAGAACTTCAGCATCCGCGCCTCTATCCTCGCGTGTCCATTCGGCAATTCATTCGGGAGGAAGATACAGTGTAGCTACAGCAGCCCTTGGCGTCCAGAAACCTTGTACGGGCCACTTTTGAAAAATGGAGGTTCAGCGGAGAAGGCTGTCAAAGAAAACGATGTCCGCATCGCCTTCGCCCACAGCAGCGAAGATGAACTTATTATCCGGAGACCAGGCAACACGTCGAGCGATAAACGTCCGGCGCTGACCGAAATCGGTAACCGCGTGCATTTTGCCGTCAACCGTGGATAGGAGCCAAAGATTGGTGCCAAAGGTGTCGTTCAAAGTCAGCGCTAGCCATTTACCATCGGGAGAAAGGATGGGATGGAGCCCTTGCCAAGCGGGAACGCGATGACCCGAAATTGGTGCCAGGAGGCGCGAGGGCGCCGAGTCCGGGCGTGCGGCGCGAATTTCGTAATCCCACAGACCGTTAACCGGCTCCAAAAGCTTGGCGTAGTAGAGCGTGGAACCATCCGCCGAGATCGCCGGACCGTTGGCAACTTCGTTGCGCACTTCCACGGTGGTGGAATCCACCGTGGAGGTTTTCAGGATGCGGCCGGCAGAGCCCCCAGCCCGGCCACTTGTATCGGCGTAATAGACCCAGCGGCGGTCCGGCGACCATGTAAGCCAGGAAGCCTGGGGAAGAAACTGATGGTTCTCGCTACCGTCAGGCCGGACCGACCAATAGGCGACCGTGGTGTTGTTTTGACCGAAGAACTGGCGCGCATAAGCGATGCGCGAACCCTCGGGCGACCAGACGGGCACGCCCATGATCAGCGTCGGGTCTTTCTCAAAAGTGATTTGACGGCTTTGCCCGGAAGCCAAGTCCAGCACCCATAGATTTCCGTGGCCGCCCGTATCAGAGAGGTAAACGAGTTGGAGTCCGTCGGGACTTAGGCTGGGAGTTTGTACTTGAGCCGTCTGGCGAGAGACGCGAACTGCACGTTGGACATTTTCCGCCGAGGCAAACGCAACGGGAAACTTCCAGATGTCAAAATTAATACGAATACGGCTGGAAACCACACGGCCGCGAGAATCGGTGTCCGGAGAGGCATCGCTCTCATCGCCGAACGTGAGCTGGCGGGGTTCGCCGCCATCCCGGGGAACTTGCCACAAGTGCATGGTGGGCAGGTACAGAATGGTGGAACCGCGGGAACTGCTGAAGACGAATCCGGAGCCGCCGGGGAGCCAGGAGAATCCGGAGAGCAGCGCCGAGTCGAAGGTAACGCGCCGGGATACGCCGCCGGAAGCGGAAACATAAAAAAGATCATCCGACCAACGATCATTGGCAAGCATGAAGGCAATGGAGGAATCGTCGGGGGACCATCGCGGCTGCCGGCAAGCTGTTCTTGGCGGAAATTGAGCGAGAACCTGAGGATGGGAGGCGTCCCGATCTGTGCGAACGAGTTCGATCTGGCCGGATCCAAGACGAAAAAACGCCAACGACTTTCCGTCATGGCTGGGATCAACTTCACTGAGACCCGCGATCAGTCGGCGAGGGGTTCCACCGAGCGCAGAAATCTCCCAAATCGTCGCTTCGTGTGACCCATCCCCAGGGGGAGTGTAATAAAAGAGAGAGGCAGAATCGGGAGACCACCGCGGAGAAAAGTGATCAACGGCATCATGGGTCAGTTGGAAAGGAACGCCGCCGGCCAGCAAGCGAATCCAGATTTGGCGCGAGCCCGTTGAGTCAGCCACAAACGCAACGGACTTGCCATCTGGTGAAATCGCGGGGCTTTCTTCCATCCCCGAGAAATCGGTCAACCTCTCGAAAAGGACTACGGGAGAGCGCGCGGCCTGAAGCTGGCGTCCGCGGAACCACCAGGCGAGAATGGCAGCGGCCAGGATCATCGCAGGGATTGCTAGCCATTGAAAGACTCGAGAAAGCGGGGCCGCGTTCCGTTGCTTCTCAGGAGTTCCAATTGTAGAGCCTACGCGTGATTCGATATTGGAGACGAGGGAATCCAGTTGAAAGGCAAGATCGCGGGCGGACTGGAAGCGTTCTGCCGGAGACTTTTCCAGGCAACGCCGAACAATGCGATCAAGGGCTGGCAGAATCTTTCGTTCCAAAGGCAGCGGCGCCGGATCTTGGCGAAGGATGGCGGAAATCAGATCGGCGTAGGTGTCCCCCGAAAAAGGCCGCTGACCCGAAAGCATTTCGTAAAGGACAGACCCGAGGCTGAAGATGTCGGAGCGGGAATCAACAGCCTGGCCGCGAGCCTGCTCCGGTGACATGTAGGCGGCCGTGCCCAGAATGATCCCGGAAGCCGTTTTAAGAGTGATGGTGGCATCCGCGGGAGCGGATTGCTGAGGGGAGACGCTTGCCAAGCCGAAGTCAAGAATCTTCACATGGCCGTCGTTTGCTATGAAAATATTTTCAGGTTTGATATCACGATGAACAACGCCTCTTTCGTGAGCAGCCCCCAGTCCTTTCGCGATCTGTGAGGCAATCTCTGTCGCCTTCCTCTCAGAGAGTGATCCGGGTCTAAGACGCTCCCGCAGAGTTTCACCTTCCAAAAGCTCGGTGATGATGAATGGTAGGCCGTCATAAACGCCGATATCGAGGACTGCCAGAATGTTTGGATGAGCAATCTGCCCGGCGGCCCGCGCTTCCCGCTCAAATCGGGAACGGCGGTCGGAATCGGGAGCAAAATCACGCGGCAGAATTTTCAAAGCGACGTTGCGATCCAGACGAGAATCACGCGCCCGATACACCTCTCCCATTCCGCCTGCGCCGAGTGGCGCAAGTATTTCGTAAGGCCCGAGTTGTGTCCCGGAAGGCAGAGGCATAAGTGCGGGATTATAGCTCCAGAACGGTTCAGTAAACTCTCACAGGACCGGCTTGCGACAGCACGCTAAAAGTTAGCGAACGGTTTCCTTGCCTCCGACGTAGAGCGGCATAAGGATTTTGATGGCGATACCACGGCGGCCCTGACCCAAATCATCGACTCGAAGCACTTGGCCCAGCGACTCGCGATTGAGGGAGCCGGGAGCATCAGAATAAGGGAAGGTGATGAAGACGCGCATGCCCTCTTTGTACGATCCGTTTTTGGATGCGAAATATACGCTATCTCGAGTCGCGTTCAGCGTGGGAAGGATCTCATCGAACTGGAGATGAGACTCGGAAGGGCGCACGCGAACGACCTGAGGCAGTTTCAGGCGGGCTCGACGCCGGCGCTCTGGTGGATAGGGCATAGTCTCCGGTAAAAACAGATTAACGGACAGCGGCGATTCCTACACCGAAGTTGTCTCGTAAGTTGCTTAGTTGAGAAAGGCTTGGGCCAATCCTGGGCTGCATGCCGCATGAGCGAATTCTTGGGTCGAATGGACAGGGCCTGAGGGGTAGAGCAATAGAAGATTACGAAACTTAAGCGAAATCGCTTACTTGACGCAAAGTTGGCGCACAGTTACGCTTGCTATAGATGCTGTTTCGGCGAGAAATTGGATGCAAAAGACGGGTGTGAACAGGTACTTGTGGCCGACACTCCGCTCCAGGTAACAGGCAGCCCTACGAAACAGGAAGAGGCCCCTTCGATCGTCGAAGTGCTCGGGGATGCGACGAAACGGGCGGTCGCCGCCGTTCAGGACTATTCGCTGCTGTCTTTCCGTTCCCTAACCAACCTTGCGACTTCGCCGCATTATTTTCAGGACACGCTCGACCAGATGGATGACGTGGGAGTCGGCTCGTTGCCAATCATCCTGCTTTCCGGGTTCTTCATCGGCGGCGTCATGGTGTTGCAGACGGGAGCGCAGTTCGTGCGGTTTGGGCAAACTTCGCTGACGGGAGACGTCGTTGCGCTGGCGCTCGTGCGTGAACTCGGGCCGGCGATCACCGGGCTTCTGACCGCCGGGCGCTGCTCCTCGGGAATGGCCTCCGAGCTAGGCTCGATGCTGGTGACCGAGCAAGTGGACGCGATGCGCGCCATGGGCACCGACCCCAGCCGCAAACTTGTGACGCCGCGTGTGCTGGCGACCATGCTGATGGTGCCGCTACTCACCGCGATGATGGTGTTCGTCGGTTTACTTGGTGGATGCGTAGCCTCGGTCTTTTCGTTGCAACTTAGCGCCGTGGAGTTTTGGCGGCGCGCGGTGGACATCCTGGAATTTCCCGATTTGATGCAAGGCTTTACGAAGGCGCTGGCGTTTGCCTTCATTCTGGCCACCGTGGGTTGCTACAAGGGATTGACGGTGCGGGGCGGCACGCAGGGAGTTGGCCGCGCGACAACCCAGGCCGTAGTGATTTCGTCTGTGATGATAATCGTGGCTGACCTGTTCTTGACGAAACTCTCGCTCTATCTCTCGAATCGAGTGTTTTAGAACTAGTTTCCGCTGGCGATCGATTCTCCTCTCACCAGAACGCGGTCGAAGAAATCGGCGGTCGCTTTGTACCCGCGCACCCAGGAACCCCACAAAAGGAAATCGTGGATCTCATCGGGAAAGACGATTTGCTCAAACGGGACTTTTTGCGAGCGGAGCCGTTGGACGAGGTCTACCATCTGGCTGAAATCCACGTTGCGGTCATCGTCGCCTTGAATCAATAGCACGGGGGATTTCCACGACTTGATGGAGGCGTTCGGCGACGATTCGAACGCGACGCGCATGGCTTCAGCGCGGTCGGGTGGTCCACCGCCTTCTTGTCCTCCCGAGCCGCCGCGGAAGATGCCGCGCGCGGACCAATCATGTACTCCGTGGAAGTCCACGCCCGCGGCAAAAATATCTGAATTGCGAGCAAGTCCCATGGCCGTCAGGAATCCGCCGTAAGAGCCTCCCCAAAGCCCAATTCTCTTGGCATCCACGATGGGAAGCGTTTGCAGGTATTTCGCGGCACCAACGATGTCCTGATACTCCTCGGCCCCGCGCGGCCCACCCTTTTCGCGCTCGCGGAAAGCGCGGCCATACATGATACCGGTGCGATAGTTCACGGAAAGAACCACATAGCCGCGCGAAGCTAGGTACTGATTTTCAGCGTAAGCATTGTGGTAGTACTGCATGTAGTGAAAGCCGAGCATCATCTGACGCCGCGAGCCGCCGTGCAGGAAGAGCAGTGCCGGGCCGGCTGAAGTACGTCCGCGCGGGACAAACAACTGTCCGTGAATCTGCAAACCATCTTCGGCGGGAAAGACAACTGGTTTGGGAACGACAAGCTGTGAAGAAGGAAATTCCGAGGGAAGCTGAGAAGTCGCAATCATCTCGCGACCGGTCGAGCCGAGCCGGTAGGGCATGGCGGGAGAAGTGGCGGTCGAGCCGAGACAAACAACCGTGCGACCGTCCGCAAGTTCGACAGGAGACCATTCCATGGTCTCGCCCTTGCTGAGAGCTTCGGGCTTGCCGCCCTCAATGCGAGCACGCCACAAATGACGCCGGTCCATATCCTCCTGATTCGAGGAGTAAATAACCGAGCGGCGGTCGCGTGATACAGCCACGTCTTCCACTTCAAATTCGCCCGGAGTGAGAAGCGTTGCGGCGCCGCCTGCGGCGGGAACGGAGTACAAATGGTTCCAGCTGTCCTGCTCGGAAGCGAAGACAATCCGGTTGCCTACGAAATGGAAAGATTTGTTTTCCGTGAGATTCGGAAGGGAACCCGTGAGTTCTTCGCTGCTATGCCAGATAGCCCGCCCTTCACCGGTTGTGGCATCGGCAACATAAATGGCCCAGGGATTGGGCCGCGTCTGCAGCAGAGGCAGACGCTCTTCGAGACCATGGATGCGGACGAACGCGATCTGCCTGCCGTCCGCGGACCAGCGGGGCATGGAGTCGCGATCCACGGATGGAGCCAGGTAGCGGACGGACTCGCGACCGAAGTTGTAGACGGCGACAAAGCTGTGATCGCCGCGATGGGAGACGAAAGCAATCTCCGCGCCGTCGGGCGACCACTGCGGCGAATCATTTTCGCCCCGTACGAAAGCGACTTGATGGGCAGGCGTCGCGCCGGACACGGGAGCAACCCAGAGTTGTCCGCGCGCAGCCCAAACCGCCATCGTACCGTCCGGTGAAAGCTCAATGTCCTCACAGCCCTCGTGCGTGCAATCCAATTCACCCAGCAGGCGCGGCTCGCCCTTATCCACGTCCACGGCCCACACCTGTTGGTTAGGTCGCGTAACATTGCTAGTGGGGTCTGCAACTTCTCCCACCGTGTTCAGTTCACTGCCACGCGCATAAACAACCGTGCGGCCGTCGGGGGTGAGCCGCAAACTCGCGAGCGCCATGCCATCATCGTCGGAATAATGAGTCACCTGGCGGGCGGAAAAGCCGGGTGCATCGGCGATCCAAACGTTGCGCACTCCCTTAGCGTCAAAAGCCCAGGCAACACGCGGCACGCGAGCGGCTGCCGTCAAACTCTCCGGGAACGGTGAATTCATGACCTGCTCGACACTGAAACCCTGGGCATTGGCAATCGGCGCAGAGAAAAATGCGCAGCCGGCGCAAAGAAAGAGAGTAACAAGGCGACCGAGGGTTTGCTGTGTGGGACAGCCGCAAATCAGTTTCACGGAGATCTCCTTTTGACTTCAAAACGGCAGTATTGTACGCCTAACCCTTTCGTTCGCGCTGCCGAGGGGCGATTGCGTTTTAGGCGCCTTTCCGGAAACAGAAGC
>Ga0126370_10000749_pt1 | contig 13993 bp, 14 predicted proteins | sample PanSoiMetaPlot_3_FD_92586 | JGI IMG/M metagenome (GOLD analysis project Ga0126370, IMG submission 92586) | Tropical forest soil microbial communities from Panama - MetaG Plot_3 | ecosystem: Environmental > Terrestrial > Soil > Tropical forest > Bulk soil | place: Panama | collected 2016-02-17 | reverse complement strand
GGGAACAGGGTGGTTGTACCCTCGCAGGCAGCGGGAGTCAGGACAGGTGGGTCGGTCAGAGTAAAGCCCCGTTCGTCGAAAAAATCGCGAGCCGCTTTGATGATCTCCGCGCGAACACGCAGGATTGCCGCCTGCCGTGGACTGCGTACCCAGAGATGGCGATGCTCCATCAGAAAGTCGGTGCCGTGTTCCTTGGGCGTGATGGGATAGGGATCAGACTCGGACACGCGCTGCAAAACCTGCACATTGCTAACATCGAGTTCATAGCCGCCGGGAGCACGTTTATCGGCGCGGACCTTGCCTTCGACAATGACGCTGGATTCCTGAGTCAGAGCTTTGATCGCCGCAAAAACTTCCTGTGGAACGGCATTTTTTGGAACTACTCCCTGAATCATTCCAGAGCCGTCCCGAAAAATGGGAAACAGCAGCTTGCCGCTCTCGCGGAGGTTATAGAGCCATCCACGGATGGTGACGGTCTCGCCCTCATGTCGGCCCACCTGAGCGATCGTAGTAACCGGGGTTTGCGTTGCAGTACTCTCCATGGGAAAACCTGTTCACGGCCGAGTATGGCGAGTGCCAGGCAATTTCAATAAAGCCTTGTCGCGCGCTCGGCGGTTTAATTTATCGCCAGTTTATCGAAGGCCTCCTTCATGCCTTCCACCGGGCTGACCTTCTCTTCGCCTTCGACTTCGAGCAATAACGGCGGCACCTGCGGAGCGGAGCGTAAAAGCTCGACAGTGTTGCTCCAGTCGATGTTGCCCTTGCCGGGCCAGAGGTGCGAGTCTTTATCTCGGTGATTGTCGTGCACGTGCGTCGAGCGAATATGACTCTTCAGGGTCTCGAATGCTTCCGGGACACTGCTCATCAGATGCGCATGTCCTACATCGAAGCACACTCCTACATCATCGAAATGTGTCTTCTGAATGAAATCGATAAGCCTGTCGGGCGTAGAGAGTTCGTTGGGAATATTCTCCAACAGGATGCGTACTCCAAGCGGCTTGGCAAAGGCACGGAGATGCTCGATCGAGGTCATTGCCGCCTCGAACTTATGATCGCTAAAGCTCTCATTGCCCACCCCCAGGTGCTGCACCAGGAAGCGAAAGGGAATCTGCTCGGCGATTTCCAGGGCACGCTTAATCTCATCCATGGCCTCAATGCGCGCGGCCCGGTCAGGGGAAGTGACATTGATCGGGGGCGCGCCGGTCCGGCCCCATTCGTAATCAGCAAAGAGCGGCGAATGCACTGAGTTCAGCGGGATGCCGCTGGTGCGGAACCATTCGGCAATTTCCCGTACATGCTGTTTTCGGTTGGCATAGTCGATATGCTGCCGGGCTGCAAAGATTTCGATGGCCTCGGCGCCGCCGTCGACCACCCGATCGAGCAGCCCCGGATGCAGCCGCTCCTTTACATAAACGTAGGTCGACATTGCTTTGAGCATCAGTAGCCGACGGCCTTCCCGTTATTCCTTCCATCGCTGGCGCCCAAACGCTCGCCAGTCTGCGGGTCAACTTCTATGCATTCGCCATCTCCCCAGAAACGTTCCATTTTGATCTTGTGGCCTTTGGCCTGGAGCAAGTGAATGGTGTCGGGAGAAATGCGATCCTCCGCGCGAATCTGATCCGGCAGCCACTGGTGGTGAAAACGGGGCGCATTCACCGCCTCTTGAACATCCAAGCCATAGTCGACCACGCCCATAAGCACATTGGCGACGGTGGTGATGATGGTCGGACCGCCCGGAGAGCCGAGCACCAGGAAAAGCTTCCCGTCCTTGAGCACGATGGTGGGTGTCATGGCCGAAAGCGGCCGCTTGCCAGGGCCAACGGCATTTGCCGGTCCTTGAATCAAGCCAAACATGTTGGGCACGCCAGGCTTGGAAGCGAAGTCATCCATTTCATCATTCAGCAGAAAGCCCAGGGCGTCGACGGTAACGCGCGAGCCAAAAAGGTCATTCAGGGTGGTCGTGACTGCCACCGCGTTGCCAGAGGAATCCACTACCGAGTAGTGCGTCGTATCCCCTGATTCTGGTCCTGACGCCAGTTGCCGATCGACGGATGCGTACTGCTCCAGTTCGTTGAATATGGCCGGGCGCTTCAAGTCCTTGCTGATGCTGGCGTGTTCTGGATCAATCGAGCTCCTCCAGGCAGTTCCGTATTTTTTATCAATGAGAGGCGCGACAGGAATCCGAGCAAAATCGGGATCGCCCATGAACTCGGCACGATCGAAGAAGGCGCGGCGGAATGCCTCGGTGATGAGGTGAATCGATTCGGCGGAGCGGTTTCCCAACCGCTTCAGATCATACCCCTCGAGAATATTCAGAATCTCGATGAGAGCAACTCCTCCCGAGGAGGGCGGAGGCGCGCTAATGATCTGGTATCCGCGATAGGTGCCAAGTATCGCTTCACGTTCTTTGACCTCGTAATTGGCCAGATCTTGTGCGGTAATCAAGCCGCCACCCTTCTGAATGCTGGCCGCGATCTGGCGGGCCATTTCGCCGTGATAAAAGTCATCAGGATTTTGCGCGATTCGTTCCAGAGTGCGGGCCAGTTCTGGTTGGGCGAAGGTCTCGCCCGGCTTGTAATAATTGCCGTCGCGCTGAAAGATGCGGCGCGATTCGGGGAAATTTCCCAGTTGTCTTTCTTGAAGATCCTGGGCATCCTCCCAAGCAAGTACAAATCCATCCCGGGCGAGATGAATGGCAGGAGCGATGACCCGCTGCAAACCCAGCTTTCCGTATTTCTCTTCCGCGAACACCATGCCCGCTACCGATCCGGGAACACCAATCGCCTTGTAGCCGACCAAGCTGGCATTCGGAATGACGTTTCCCTGGGCGTCGAGATACATGTTTGCGGTGGCTCTGGCCGGAGCTTTTTCGCGGTAGTCGACAAAGTGCGTCTGACCGTCGGCCATGCGAATGAGCATGAATCCGCCGCCGCCCAGATTGCCTGCCTGGGGGTGAACGACGGCCAAGGCAAAACCCGTTGCTACGGCTGCGTCCACGGCGTTGCCGCCGTTCCTGATCATCTCGATCCCCGCCCGCGACGCCAACTCGTGCACGCTGGCAACCATCGCATGACTGGCATGCGCCGGCCTCATCGGTAAAGCCAGCAGGGGAAACGCGCCTGCCAGGGAAATCAGCAGAAGCACGGTGACCGATTTGCGCTCGCCTAACATTCGAATAGAGATGTTCCCCGCTTGCCGATCAATGATAAAAGGTAGGCAGACTCTTGAGGCTAGCCTAGCGGAGCAGCTACGGTCAAATCATGCTGAGAGTCTCGAACCGGCCTGGCGCAAACCAGTCATAGCCGGACGAGCACTTTGTTTCAGTTCTCGATCGCGTCGGCGCGCGGCCAAGATTTCGATCAGCTCTGATTGAAGTTCTTGATCAAGGTGACCTTACTATAGGCCACGCGGAAGCCAAGCCGTTCGCAATTGCGCTGGGAAACAGTTCCACCCTGCGTGACGACCACGGCGATTTCGCATCCCGCCTCCCGACCGGCTTGCAGGCGAGTGCCCAGCATCGCCGCTTGCATACCGCGGCAGCGGTATTCGGGAAGAGTACCCGCCCCGAATAATGCCAAGACCTTATGTTCGGGGATGATCAATCCAGCAGCTACCGCGGCTGGCTTATCGCCGTCGCTTGCGACGAATGTAATCGCTCCGGGCATGGCATATAGAGGTCGAAGCATCTCGTCAAATCCTTCGGGAGGATTCTTGTACTCGTGAAAGCAGCGGGCAAGAATGCCGGCAAACGTGTTAGCTTCCTGCGGCCGCCCCCGCGCAATGTGAACTCCTGGCGGGCAGCAAGGCATCTCCTCCAGCGGTTCTAATTGGCGCCAAAGCACGTTGTTCAATTCGGCCAAAGCGTACCCCCGCTGCTTGAACATCTCAAACACTGCGGGCTCGTGCAGCGGGGTAAGATCAACTTGACTTGGAGCTTGGTGCCGCCGGTAAAACTCTTCCACACGATCCAAGTCCTCCGAGGTAAATGGGCAGTCGAGTCCGAGGCCGGCAGCGTGACCGATGGGCGATCCCAGGCCGGCGAACACGACGTGGCCACCGGAGATCTTCTCCACAGCGGCGCCCGTTTGCGGCCGTGATGTTTCGTAAGCCTGCGCGTGGTACACCTGTGGTATCTCTTCCGCCGATTCCAGGCGACGTGCCAATGCTCTATCAACAAAATTCATAGCCATGAAGTCCTTTTTTATAGGCCAGCTTCTGCCAGCCAAAGTCGAAGTCGAGATCTCTCGTTCCCCGCCTGGAGGCGAGCATTTATATTTTTATCCGTAGTTATCTTTAGTTTTTTTCTGGAGGGGAAAGGCTGCGTCGAGCACCCCACAGATTGCGAAAATCACGGATTAGAGGATGGCAGTCATAAGCGAGCGAACAAAGTTACCGCAATCGGCCGTTGTTTTCAATATTCAACAACGATTCTTGAAACTATAATGAACGCCTCGTGGAAGCGGCCTCTTACGGCAGAGTCTCTTGCTTTTTCCGGTCGGCGCGCAAGCACGTCGAACGTGGGTTTTTATTGTATGCGGTTTCGAGCGCAACGTGGTTGCTTGCGCAGACGCCAGTTCCACCCAACTGGTGCCGCGCCCTTCCGCGACCGGAATATACGAGCCTGGCACCGGTACTGGTAAGTGACAACTGGTTTGAAGTCTATCGAGTAGCACCTCGGGTGTTCGCGATTTACGAGCCACACCAGTCTGAGGAAACGATCAGCTACCTGATCCTGGGGCGAAACCGGGCTCTGCTGTTCGACACCGGCATGGGCATCGGCGATATCAGGAAATTAACCGCTGAGCTGACGCAACTGCCTATTGCGGTGCTGAATTCCCATACTCACAATGATCATGTCGGCGGGAATTGGGAGTTCGACGTTGTCTACGGAATGGACACCGAGTTCACGCGCCGGAATGCGAAAGGATCGCGTGCAGATGCACAAGCGGAAATCGCGTCTGGCCAGATTTGTGGCAAGCTGCCCAGGGGATTCAATCGCGCGTCCTACGCCACTCGCCCATGGACCATTGCGACGTACTTGCACGATGGAGATCACATCGACTTGGGTGACCGGTCGCTCGAGGTAATCGCGACTCCCGGGCACACGCCGGACGCCATTTGTCTCGTCGACCAAGCCAACGGTTTGCTCTTTACCGGGGATACGTACTATCCAGCGCCTATCTGGCTATTCCGTCCTGAAACAGATCTGGACGCATATGAGGCCTCTATCCGACGGCTGGCGAGTCTGGCGCCCGAGGTCAAGGTCGTTTTGGGTGCACACAATGTTCCTGTTGCCTCGCCGGCGGTGCTGCCGCGTCTGGTTACGGCATTTGAGCTGACTCGTGCGGGAAAGATTGCTGCCACGCCCCAACCTGACGGTAAAGTCATCTACAAGAGGGACGATATCTCTTTTTTATTGCGCGCGCCGGAACCTAAGTCCCGGACGGCGAAGGCGAAACGCTGATCCGGTCGACCGCCCACTAAACTTGCTGCCGGGCTTCGCCCAGCACAATGTCGGCTTCCATCTTCCTCTTGCCGCGATAGAAAGTCACATGAATGGTGTCTCCGGCGCGATGCTTATTCATCACTAAGTTCAAATCCTGCTGGTCGGTCACCTTTTGACCGTCGATCGCCACAATGAGATCGCCACCAAGGGCGATGCGTGTGTTGCCCAGATAGGCAGGCTCGGTACCGCCGCGCAGCCCCGCGCGATCGGCAGCGCCGCCAGGGACCACTTGCATGATGAGCAGTCCGAAGTCAGCGGCCAGGCCCATCTGCTCGGCCAGCTCCGGTGTGATGGGAATAGTTAGGACCCCGAGAGCTGGACGCTTTACCCGGCCAAAGGTCACCAGATCATTCAACACAGCTTTCGCGGTATTGATGGGAATAGCGAAACCGATGCCCGCGCTTTGCCCTACACTCGACAAGATCATGGTGTTTATCCCGATCACCTCGCCGTGCCAGTTCATGAGCGGGCCGCCCGAGTTGCCGGGATTAATGGCGGCGTCGGTTTGGATGGCCTCGTCAATTAAAATGCCGTCCGGTTCCTCTACCTGTCGGATGGAACTGACAATCCCCGTTGTCAGAGTGCCGCTTAAGCCAAACGGATTACCAATTGCGTAAACCTTCTGACCCACTTGCAAATTGCGCGAGTCGCCAAGTATAGCGGGGTTCAGGTCAGGCGCCTTAATCTGAACGATAGCCAAATCATGGGCGCGATCGGTGCCTACCGGTTGTGCACGGTACCGCTTGCGGTTATGCAGAGTTGCCCAGATCTGGCCGGAGGTCAGAGCGTCGGCAATGACGTGGTAGTTGGTGAGGATGTGGCCTTCTTTGTCGACGATGACGCCAGAACCCTGACCTTCCTGGGGTACTGCTCCATAAAAGAAGTCGAAAGCTACGGTTTTTGAAGTGACGTTGACTACCGAAGGAATGTTCTTTCGGTATACGGAAATGTTATTCTGTTCCTCGGAATCGAGTGGCGATGGGCCGGCGGCTTCAAGAATGTCGACTTTCTGCGGCTGCCCCGGCCAGCCAGTCGTATGCCATGTTCCCTTGCGATAGGTCGTGAAATAAAAGAAGGCTCCGGCTAAAAGTACGGCGAGCAGGATGGGACGCATGAGCTTCATAAGTACAGTTCTCAGTTCTCGGTTTTCGGTTTTCGGGCCTGGGCTAGAACAGTTCGCGTAAGTGTGTTCACGGCCTCTTGCCTTAACTTCGAATATACGGCGCGAACCTGGCGCTCGGTTTCGTCCAGAGAGCCGGAGTTGTCGATTACGTAGTCGGCGCTTCTGGTCTTCTCTTCATCGGGCAATTGCGCGGCCATGCGGCGGGTCACCTCGCTGCGTGCTGAATCTTCACCGACATTCAGGCGCTGTGCCCAGCGGGCGATGCGCTGTTCGGGGCGGCAGGTGACCACGACCAACCGGTCGAACCGCTGGGCAATCCCCGCCTCTAAAATCAACGCCGCCTCTACCATCGTCACCGCCTCGGGTTCGCGCCGACCAACCTCCTCGATCCACTGCTCTTGCTTACGAATTACGGCCGGATGCACGATCCGGTTCAAATCCTCAACAGATGAAGGGCTGTCAGTTGATCCAAATGCGGCTTCTGCAAGTTTCGGCCGGTTGATAGTTCCATCGGCGTCTAGAACACCTTGTCCAAACCGACGGACAACTTCGTCGTAGACTGCCTGTCCGGGTTGCATAAGTTCGTGGGCAATCACGTCGGCTTGGATAACGTGCGCTCCTAGGCGGGCAAACATCTCGCCTACCACGGATTTCCCGCTCGCAATTCCCCCGGTCAAGCCAACTTTCAGCAAGCAAACCTCGGTGGCCACAGATTGTCACGTTCCCTTTCACCGCCGGGGACAACGGAAAGAGCAGAGTACAACTGGTCGCGGCGGCGGCGAACGCCGTGGGCCGGCAATTGTAAGGAAAATCACCTTTCTCGGCGATCTCTCGGATCTTGGCGGTGAATCCTACACTCTTGACAGCTCCGGAATACCAGCTCCGCGTCCGAATTTCATTGCGCGGACGGTATTCGCCATTAACATCGCGATGGTCAGCGGTCCAACCCCGCCCGGGACAGGTGTGATCGCACCCGCCACTTCCGCCACCTCCGGATGTACATCCCCAATGAGAGTGGATCCCTTGGTGGCGAATGTCTGTTCGCGTTTGGCCTGGCCGGCGAAGAATTTGTCAAATTCGGCGCGGTTCGTAATTTGGTTCATGCCGACATCGATCACCGTGGCTCCGGGTTTGACGAATCTGCGGTCGATCATACCTGCACGGCCGATGGCCGCCACCAGAATATCCGCGCGCCGACACACGATCGGCAGATCACGCGTCTTCGAATGGCAGACGGTCACAGTGGCGTTTTCGTTGATCAGCAACATGGCGGTTGGCTTGCCAACAATGTCGCTTCTTCCGACGACGACCGCTTCCTGACCGGCAATGGGAATATTGCTTCGCTTCAGGATCTCGATAATCCCGGCGGGGGTGCAGGGCACGAGTCCGGGCCGCTGGGTCGACAGAAAGCCCACATTCATGGGGTGGAAGCCGTCGACGTCCTTGGCAGGATCCACAGCCATAAGCACCTTCTTCGAATCGACCTGTGGGGGTAATGGGAGTTGGACGAGTATGCCGTCGATTTCCTCCCGGCGGTTCAGGTCGTGAACCAGTTCCAGCAACTCCTCGGTCGAGACACTCGCCATGGGCGCATGTTTTTCGCTGTAAATGCCTAGCTCTTCGGAACTTTTCACCTTGCCGCGGACATAGATCTCCGAAGCCGGGTTGTTGCCGACCAGCACGACCGCCAAGCCCGGGCGTAATCGGGACGCAGTAAGTGCCCGCACTTCGGCGGCGACCTCCGCCCTGATCTCGGCGGCGATCCTGTTTCCGTCCAGTATCGTAGCTGTCATCGGCTTTGCTCGGGAGAACAAGAAATCTTATCTCAAACGTTACGACATGTGTTCGAGGTGAGATAGAAGACTAAATGTGCTCGCTCGGTGCATCAATGATTCTGTGAATCAGTCCCGCAATTCTTGTAGAATCTCGCCATGATTGATAAGGAGTTGCTCGAAATTCTCGTATGCCCGGAATGCAAGGTGTCAGTCGTTCCCAAAGGGGAAGCGCTGAAATGTCCGAGCTGTCGGCGCGTCTACCCGATCAAGGACAACATCCCGATCATGTTGCTGGATGAGGCGACTATCGATTCCGAGTGAGCGTTCTCGCGTTACCCCAGTCGACGACCAGTTCTGTGTCACCACTCCAAGATTCACACAAATCTGTCTTAGTCAGCATCGTACCTCCGCTACCCCATTGAGGATTATAGGGTTGAGCGCTGTCTGCAACTTGCCGCCGGACTATGGGTTCATAGATCTAGAAAGTTTCTCTACAGGAACTAGAGTAAGGATCTCAGGTGCGGCCCCTAAATTGCATGCAACGAATGTGGCACCTAGTGAGTCTAATAGCCAAAGAGATGAGAAGGCCAGGGTCGGAGGTGGTGGCCATGAGAGAAGATAGAGAACGCTTCACGGTGACAGAACTGACGGCCTTACGGAACGATCTATTGCGGAGTGGAATGATCGATTCGCGTGATGCCGCCGAACTTTTACAGGTGTTTCTAATGGGCCGGGGTTATGGGGTTTCGCCGCAGGCAGCGCTAGATGCCGCTTTCCGGGTGGAAAGCGCTGGTTGCTCAATGCCTATCCTGCAACAGGAATTGGAGAAGCTGGCGCTGGTAATGTGAGCGCCGGTGTCCCTTTGGCGTCGCGGTGACGGCCGGAGGGAAATTGAATAGATCTTTCCGGGGTCTTCAAAACCAAGTCGCGCCCCGAAAGTAATCGAGCAGCAAGCCGGGCCAACCAGCCCGGCATTGTTGTTTATGGTTCATTTGCCCGGTGAAGAAGTATTGCGGCATTTGGGTCAGCGGACGCCGTCGGGAAGGGGTAGGAAGAAAATAGCTGCGGCAAACTCCAAAACGCAGTGCTTGTGGGTAATGGACGAGGTAAATATTCCCTAGGAACCTTTCATTCAGACCAGAGCGGCTGCGGAATAGACTACTGCGGAAGCGAGGGGCGCTTCTCACCTATTTCTCCTTTTTCTATGTTTTGAGTACTATGGTTTGCCTGATGAACGTCGGGGATCACCATGGCAGATATGTCTCTCCGTGTAAACGGCAGTGAGCGTAGGGTCAGCGTCCCTACTGAGACGCCGCTGCTCTGGGTTTTGCGAGACTCCTTAAATCTAACCGGAACTAAATTCGGCTGTGGAGCCGGACTATGCGGCGCCTGCACAGTGCACGTCGACGGAGCTGCGGTGCGCTCCTGCTCGACACCGGTTTCTCAAGTGGCAGGCAAGAACATCACGACCATAGAAGGCCTCGCCATCAATGGACTGCACGAATTGCAGAAGGCATGGATCGCCGAGGATGCTCCACAATGCGGCTACTGTCAGCCGGGACAGATCATGGCGGCGGCGGCGCTGTTGGCGAAGAATCCGCATCCATCCGACGACGAGATCACCAGAACCATGAGTGGGAACATCTGCCGATGTGGTACCTACGATCGCATCCGGCGCGCGATTCACCGCGCCGCCAACTCGGGAGGTGGACAATGAGTCCTCTCTCGCGCCGTGAGTTCATTACTGCTGGTGTGGCTGCCGGAGCCGGTCTGGTGGTCGGCTTCTACCTGCCGCACAGTTCTCCGGGAAAGGGCAGCGACAGTTTCGAGCCGAATGCGTATTTGAGAATCACGCCGGACGACAAAGTCACGATCGTGGTGGCGCGCTCGGAGATGGGCCAGGGGGTGCGGACGGCGCTGCCAATGATTCTGGCCGAAGAACTGGAAGTTGATCTCCACCAGATCTCGATCGAGCAAGCCGGGGCCAGCAGATTGTATGGCGATCAAACGACTGGGGGGAGCGCCAGCGTGCGTACTACCTGGGATCCCATGCGCAAAGCTGGAGCGGCGGCCCGGGAGATGTTGATCAGCGCGGCTGTTCTGGAGTGGGGCGTGCCCCGGTCGGAGTGCACTGCGGAGCGCGGGTTTATCGTTCACACCAAGTCCATCCGCAGGCGCAGCTACGGAGAGCTTGCCAGCAAGGCTGCCACTCTTTCCGTGCCCTCCGATCCACCGCTGAAGGCGGCAAAAGACTACAAGCTAATCGGCACTCGCCTGCCGCGCCTCGATACCGAGTCTAAAGTGATGGGCAAGGCCGAATACGGAATCGACTTTCGGATGCCCAACATGAAATACGCCATGCTGGCCCGCTGCACCATCTGCGGAGGCAAAGTGGGCAGCTTCGATGACAGGGAGTCGCGGAAGGTTCCGGGCGTTAGCTACGTGGGCCAGCTAGGCGATACTGCCGTTGCCGTGGTTGCGGACAGCGTTTGGGGTGCGATGGAAGGAAAGCGCCTGCTAAACGTGGCCTGGGACGAAGGTCCAAACAAGGACCTCAGTTCGGAAATCATCCATGACGAACTAAAGCAGGCGGCTTCGAAAAAAGGCGTGACCTTATATGCGGTTGGCGATGTCGCTAAAGCCCATGGCCGACGCATAGAAGCCGTTTACGAACTGCCTTTCATGGCGCACGCGCCGATGGAGCCGGGAAATTGCACGGCATTGTTCCAGGGATCGCATTGCGAGATATGGGCTCCGACACAAGTGCCGCAGGATGTACGTGATTCGGTAGCCACCGCCATTGGACTTGATCCCGACCAAGTAAAGGTGAACGTCACCTTGATGGGCGGCGGGTTCGGACGCAGGCTGGAGCATGATTACGCTGTGGAGGCAGCGCAGGTTTCCAAGGCGGTCAATGCGCCGGTGAAGGTGATCTGGAGTCGCGAGGATGACATGCGTTGTTCTACCTATCGCCCCGCCAGTTATCACAAAATGAGTGCGGTTCTGGATGGCCAGGGCTGGCCGGCGGGTTTCTCGCACACTCTCGTGACGCCCTCAATCAATGGGCAAAAGGGAACAACCCTGGACGGCGGGGTCGACCCCGATATGAAAGACGAGACTGCTCTGGTCTATTCGTTTTCCAACGCGCTGGTCGAATGGGTACGAACCGAGACCCCAGTTCCGCTCGGCTGGATGCGGTCGGTATACGCTTTGCAGGCGGCCTTCGCCAACGAATGCTTCCTTGATGAATTGGCGCATGCGGCAGGAAAAGATCCGCTGGACTATCGCATGCACCTGCTCGCGCAAGACCAAGACATTCACTTCTTCGATGCAACCTGGAAGACGGCACGCATGCGCGGAGTTCTTCAACTTGCGGTGGAGAAAGCGAACTGGAGCAGGCCCCTGCCTTCTGGACGATATCGCGGCCTGGCCTGCTTTGGCTGTTTCAGCAGCTACGCGGCGGAGGTGGTTGAAATCTCGATGGAAAACGATGAGCCGCGCGTCCATCGTGTGGTGGCGGCCCTCGATTGCGGGCAGGTCGTCAATCCCAATATATTGGAGCAGCAGATTCAGGGCGGAGTGATCTATGGGCTGACCAATGCGATGCGAGCACGGATCACAATCGACAAGGGCCGAGTAGTGCAGGGTAATTTTGATGATTATCCGCCGATCCGCATGAGCGAAGCTCCGGTCGTGGAAGCTTACTTTGCCGAGAGCCAGGAAGCTCCGAGTGGCGCGGGTGAGCCCCCGGTGCCACCGCTGGCGCCGGCGCTGTGTAATGCAATCTTTGCTGCTACCAAGAAGCGGATTCGGACGCTGCCGATTCTCAGCTGATGGCGTCCCGCCACCTTCACGGGAATGCATGTGGTTGCTTTAAGAGAGGCCCGCCACAATCTTCGTTAGTTCCTCATGGGCGCGTAAGGAAAAGCCCGCCTCATGGCCGCACCGTGTTTGCCGTGTGGCGATCCTCGCGCTCGATCTCTTCGGCGGTCCGCAAGCGCTTCCTGAGCTGCCAATTTTCGATACCCAGGCGCTCATAAAAGCGGCGATGCGTCTGCCCAATCTTCTGTGGTCTATCCAAAAAGATAGCCTCGGCGAACCTCGAGTTTTCCCCTGAGCTTCGTACAGACCGCCGATCAACCGACCGGTCTATAGATGGTTTCCAGAAACCGATGCGCCGGCCTGATTCCGCAGGAGCAACCAGCAAGGTAGGCCTTTCGTTTTTAACTGCCTTTTTACGCCCTGTCATTCGCCTTCAATCACCTCGTGCTAGCGTAATTGGCTTCTCTTATCAGGAGGATTCGCTATGCCGTGTGCGATCACCCGCGTCCTGCGCCCTGTCACACCCAACGCGCGTTATCTCCTTGCTGCCAATTTCCAGAACGACTCCGTCAGTTTCATCGATATTTGTTCCATTCCGTCATCGAAGAATTCGATCTTCGTCCCGGTGTCGTCAACCCGGCCGAGGCCGGCAAACCCGGCGGATCTTATCCCTACGCCATCGTGGCGACCAACACTACTGACTGCGTCACCTCGCAACGTGATCGCGAAACTCGTCGTCCTCGACATTTCCGGTCTTCCGAGCGTCCGCGTAATCACCCGCATTCGGCTCCTCGGCCAGCCCAACAAGCTCATCCTCAATTACCCTCGCACGCGGCTGTATGTTGCATTTCGAACGCCTCACGTGGCAGGTTGCCCGGAACGATCACTTCCCGTCGCTGAACAACTGGCACAGTCATAACCGCGACCCAAGACCTGATGGCGTATCTCCACACCAAAATCCACCACGTCATTTATGTCGTGAAAGAAAACAAGACTTACGATCAGATCCTCGGCGATCTCGACCGCGGCAACGGTGAGCCCTCGCTCGTTGTCTTTCCCGAGCACCTCACGCCCAACCATCACGCCCTCGCCCGCCAGTTCGTCACCCTCGACAACACCTTCTGCTCCGGCGAAGTCAGCGGTGACGGATGGCACTGGAGCGGTGCCGCCCGCGTTACGGAGTCCGAACAGAAGACCATCCAGATCGATTACTCCGGTCGCGGCAACATCTATGACTACGACGGCACCAACCGCGATATCAATGTCGGATACGCCACCGTCGCCGAGCGTCATTCGGCAAATCCGGAAACTCTCAGCGATCCCAACCTTCTCGCCGGACGCCGCGATGTCGATGATCACGAGGGCCCAATCCCGAACAGAGTGAAAATCAGGCCGGCACAGGCTATATCTGGGACTCGGGCTCTCCGCGCCGGTCTCACCGTCCGCAACTATGGCTTCGAGTTCATCGATGAGAATCGTGTTGGCCATAGTAATAACAGGGCTCTGGTTGCGGGTTTCTTGACACCCCTCGGAGCGGCCTTTATCCTAGATATTGCTCCCTGCAGACTTGGCGCTTCCAAGCGTGTTTCTGCTGCCTGCGCGGTAGCGAGGGGTGGGCGGCGGAGATGCCCATGTTCATCGACATTCAAGAATTGGAGCGGCATCCTCTCGATTTTCAGGAGGAAATCCGACCGAATGTCCTTGATTTGGGGCCTGACGTTCGCCAGAACTCGGTTCTGACTGCCTCAGGACACGCCGATCTGGTCG
>Ga0126370_10000748_pt1 | contig 14000 bp, 11 predicted proteins | sample PanSoiMetaPlot_3_FD_92586 | JGI IMG/M metagenome (GOLD analysis project Ga0126370, IMG submission 92586) | Tropical forest soil microbial communities from Panama - MetaG Plot_3 | ecosystem: Environmental > Terrestrial > Soil > Tropical forest > Bulk soil | place: Panama | collected 2016-02-17 | reverse complement strand
TTCCGGCGGTTCAAGAAACGACTGCCGAACTACCGCCGATGAGGCGCCGTCATGGTCGAGCGAGATATTGGTATCATAGGGTGCGTCGGAGACTCGTTCATTGCCCGACCACAACTCGGATACTCTATTAGTGGGCAGATCGAGCTTCTCAATTCCAGTCCTGCCGTCCACAATCGCAGAAAACAAGATGCTATGGGAGTCGGGTAGCCAGGTAAGCCACGAAGCACTCATCCTCATACCCGGGGTGAGATTCGTTTTCTGTCCACCGTTGGAAGCCACAGAGTAGATGTCTCCGCCGACAATAGCTTCATCACTCATCAGACCACCGATGAAAGCGATTTTCCGTCCATCCGGAGACCAGCGGGGTGCAGTGATTTGCAAGCCGGGCTTCTCGAGTACTGGTACTAAGGCAGCAGAATTAACATCGATTGAGAACAGGCCTGCTACGTACCAATTGTCATCACCACTGCCATGGGCGGCGCTTATTGCTAGGTGTTTGCTGTTTGGCGCCCAACCGAATTCGTACACGTACAGATCGTTTGGGGAAATTTGCCGTACGTCCCCATTGGCAAGATCGACGGTTGTCAAGCGTTGCTCAAGCACGTCCTCACCGATGATGCCTGCATCAGGAGTTTCGGCGACGAGTGGGCCGGCCGCGCGAGTCGCATCCTCGGTGAACAGGAATGCGATGCTCTGACCATTGGGAGACCAGGCCGGAGCCGAGAGAAACCCCTTCAGCCGTGTGAGTTGTCGCGACAGGTTACGGGTTACATCGGTCACGAATAGCTGTAACTGGCCCTGCTCAGCGGCATCGGACAGAAAAGCGATTTGTTTGCTATCCGGAGACCACGCGAGGTCGTGTTCTTCGTGCGAGCTCTTACCATCTCCGACAGTAACTCGCTTTATGGCACGTTGGGTCGTCAAGTCCATAACGTAGATAATTGATTTAGTGGAAGATGCGCCTTCCGGGTCTGTCTGAGATTCAACCCACGCGACGTGCCGGCCATCAGGCGAAATGGAGGCTTGTTGAAAGGCCCGTACGTCAAACATTGGCCGTGTTGCGTATCCCAGCTGCGGGTTTGTGCTTAAAGAGGTTTGTGACGTGCCCGTGAGACACGTCGTGAAAAAGGCTGCTAATACAGCAAGAATTCTGACTCGATGTGGCGTCATGTCAACCTAGAGAATACTAACCATTTGCGTGGCACTACATCATATAGCGAATTTTCGTATAGCGAATTTTCACCGCATTCGAGCGGGTCGACAAATTAAGTGCCGCATAGGGGCGAAGCGCAGATCGACTCCGGTGCTTAACAGGAACTATTAATAAAGGAGGATGTTGCGCAGGCGGCGCGTCGTTCGTAGCGGTGGTGAAGTCCACCCACCAGTGATACCGCCACGACTCGCCCCATTTCCACCGGTTGAATTTGTCGCGGCTCGGGCGAATCCTTGCCCCACGAAAGATGGGTTCGGGATTGGTGATTGTAGTCAAAATAGGAACGAAGAGTACGGCATAGCGAGGTTTCGTTGAACACAATCGATGGTCTAGGCACTCGCGCCGAATCGAACCAATCACCCGCTCGACATACAGACAAAACTTCACGGATGCCCATGTCGCGCAGCTGGTCTTGGAAGTCATTGCCAAAAATATTATCGCGGTCACGGAGCAGGTAATGCGGGAGTTGGCCAAAGGGAAAGGCTTGTCGCAATTGCTGTCCCGTCCACTCCGCAGTCCGATGAGCGATCACATAGAAATGAAGTATGTGACGCCGATCATCGGCCAAGACCAGAAACACGTAAAGGGACCTGGAAAAGCAAGGTCGGCACGGTGAAAAGTCGATGGAGACCAGCTGCTGGGCATGATTCTGCAGCCCAGACGGTGGTCATTTAACTGGACGCCCATGCCGACGTCGGTGAACCGGATACTACGCTCTTCGAGGACCTCAATAACCATTTCTTGGGGCATCCTCTTCCCGGTACAAAAAGACGAGATCCATGCTGCGTAGCTCGTCCCCCTTGGTGGCGTCGAGATGCGGTGGATGATCGATCATGTCGCGGTGCAGCGTCGCGTCAAGTTTCTTTAAATAGGTTGCCATCAAATTAGTCCCCCGCCAATTATGGCAAACCTCCGCATTACTTCTTGGTTCGGCAACAATCTAGGCCTGGGTGGAGCAGTGTCTGCATAGTCGGCTACAGCGGATTTATTCTCTCTGGTTTTAGTCAATGGTGTGCGCAAAACATCAGCGAAACGACCAGGTTGCTGATCGACCAACGAACTTCAGCACGCTCTGCCCCAATCGATGCTCCTCGTCCGATTGTGGCAAACTTCGAGTACGCATTTTGATCTCTCGTATACCGCGAACCCTTTCTGTCGCCGGAATCAGCAGGATGGTGAAATCAGGTCCACGGAGGGTGATGATCTCTCCGTATTGTCTTCTCTCGATCTGGTAGCCTAGCTGAAGGCAGAAGTGGGTCAGATTGTTTGTAGCAGGTTCATCGGCTGCCAGTGTCAACTCGACCACGTCTTCTAGGCGTGGTTCATCCACTGGCTTAAGCACTTCGCAATAGCGTTTGAGGACGTCCTTGCGCAAGATACCCCGGTTCGCCGCTTTCGGCTGCGGGTTCCAGCCGGCCAAAAACTCGGGGTGGTACTCCATCACCCAGCAACTCAATTCACCTTCATCGGGAAAACTCTTTGCTGTCGCCATAAAAAACCAGGGAATCTGCCTGCCCTCGTATAGACGTGTGACTGACTGCAAACTCGGTTCGAAGCGCGGGCCAAGCTTGTCCTGCAAGATTCTTATGGCGCCCTGTTGATCCACACCAAACGCAATTCCAGAGTCTCCGATGCGATGGCCGGGAGAATTGGCGATGTCAAACAATTCAAAGTATGTGTTGACCCCATAGAAGTAGAGGCCAGTGTAGGTCATATCTGCATTGGTCGTCGTTCGCTTTTCGTTAGCCGCGAAATGCTTTCGTAGAAACGCATCTCGTTCGATCGCATTGCAGGTCAGTGAGTCGAGGACCACATAAAAATGATTCAGGAAGACTTCGGGTAATGAATCTGGTCGAACCGCCTGGGCTGTCATCGAGCCCTTCCAAGATTAGCGAAGGGAGGCCAAAGGATCTCCCATTCATCGATGGCCCCGGCATCAAACATGGGACCTGAATGTATCCCGGCAGGAGTCATGCCGGATGCCTTAGTTCTGCCGTCACAGGCTGCGTGAGGTCTTGACGGCGAAGCCATAGGGCTCCGAGCAAAGCGACACCTGCAACGGCACCGATGACGCCATAGCCAGTTGTGTAATGGCCGGTCTTGTCAACCGTTAGTCCTACGAGAGGCTGGACAACAAATCCCAGCCCGTATAGGAACGAGCACAACCCATACACATATCCAGACTGCTCATTCCCAAACATGAGCGGTGGCAAGGCGTAGAAAGCGGGCATCCCTATGGCCATGGAAATGCCAAGAAGGCTGGCGGAAAGCGCAGGTGGAACCATGCGCGTCAGCAGCAACAGCACACTGAGGATGAAAACAAGCGAAGCCACGACTACGTAACTCACAGCATTATTCTTCCGTAGAAAAGGGGAAAGGAATGGTTTCAAGCTGAGGGCTACCCAGGCGTAGATTCCGACGATTGCGGATGCAGCCGCGAGACCATACCCGCTCCGCACGAGATAATCTGGCGTGAAGGTAAGATAAGCCTCCGTAGAAACGTTGTAACCAGCAAAGATCACCCCTAACATCCAGGCAGCCATCCTGTGGCTGGGGGGCAGAGAAGCCGCAACCGCACCTCTCGGGTTCGAACCCGGAGACTCGGAAGGAACAAATAGCATCAGCAAAAGGCCGACGGTCGCGAGTACAACCAGCAGGAACATTGCCGGTTGCCAGCCGGACTGTTGGCCAATTCTGCCCAGTACAAACAGGCTGGCATACACTCCCGCGGTCATGCTCATGCTGTAAAGGCCCATGATAAAGCCGAACTCTCTTCGGCCGTCAAACCATACCGCGAGCAATTTCGGTCCGGCCACCAGGTGACCGGTCATTCCGGCTGAAAATATCACTCGTCCCAGGCACAGCATCCAAAAACCCGGTGCGCCGGCCATCAATGCTGTACCTACAACAATCAGGGCCCAAAGTGAAAGGAACAAGCCGCGAAGACGGGACCGGTCAGCCAACCATCCGGATGGCAGCGATGCTCCGGCAGAAACCAAATACCAAAGCCCCGTCAAGGCACCCGCCTGTGTCCGCGAAATGCCAAGGTCTCTTACCCAAAGGTTCAAGAGGGGGAAGGGGGCGGAAAAGATCATCATCCCGCCGGTCGTGGTGAGCACCACCAGACCTAAAACGAACCAACGATAATTCTCCTTCGGTTGGGGCAAATGCGGTCCTCAGCTTCTGAAAATTCAGTCACCTGTCTACATGCGCTGGCGTAGCATAGACGCCACGCCCAACAGCAACGACTTGGCCCTGCTCATCTTTGACTTCTACGTCTGCGACGCTGACCCTTCGGCCAATTTTAACCGTCCGTGCAATCGCAGTAAGGCGACCACGTTTTGTTGGACGCAGATAATCAATCCGAAGATCCACCGTTGGTACGTCCCCCCCGGTTTTTGAGTAGACGGCATAATCGCCTGCAATATCAATGAGCGCGCTGACAATTCCCCCATGTAACCAGTCCGAGCCATCCTCGCGTAGAAACTCTTCGCGAAACGGCATACAAATCTCGACCAAACCGCCTTCGTAGCGCACCAGTTCCAAACCCAGAAAACGTTGATATGGCGACTCGGATAGGTCAGGCTGTTTCATGCTGAACTTTCTCATCGAATTCGGCCGCGAGTTTCGCCAATTGAGCCCGGTCCACCTTTCCCGTGCCGCTCAGTGGCATCGATTCGAGGAAGTAGATGCGGCGTGGGTAGGCATACGGGGCGCCATATTTTAGGAAAAACTGCTTGAGTTCCTCCGCGGAAGTGCTTCCGTTTTGTGACTGCACGATGAACGCGACTGGGACAGTCCCCTTGATCGGGTGACGTACGGGTACAACAGAAGCGTCCCGGACATTCGGATGCCGCAGCAGAATATCGACAATCTCTTTGGGATAAACATTTTCGCCGGACACGTTGATCATGTCATCCTTGCGTCCAACGAAGAAGAAGAAACCATCCTCGTCACGACGCATGAGGTCTCCCGTGTAGAGCCACCCGTCGCGGAACTTCTTTTTGGTAACCTCGGGAAGCTTCCAATAACCCTTTGCCAGTCCCGGATTGCGGGTAATAAGTTCGCCCACCTCGTTATAACCCAACTCGGTCACTCCATCCTCGCCGACGATTTTGACGTCAGAACGCGGGATCTGCCTTCCGCAACTTCCGCGTTTGATCAACCCGTAGCGGCAATTGCCAATCGGGTCAGGCCCGCCTTCGGTCAAACCATAGCTCTCGGCAATAATCGCTTCGGGGAACGCTGCTTGGAACTCAGAAACCAGTTCTTCGGAAACCTCGGCAGAGCCACACACCGCATAGCGCAGGGACTTGACATCGTTTCTAAGGAGTTCTTCCTTCTGCGATAAAATCATGGAAAACATTGCCGGCACGCCAGTCATGTAAGTAACCTTGTAGCGAGCAATGGATCGTATGACCTGCACAGGGTCGAAGCCTGGCAAAATGACCACCGAGCCTCCCGAGAGCAACATAGGTTTGACCGCCCCGACCATCGCGTTCTTGTGATACAGCGGGACCGCTACCAGCGCTCGTTCCGTGTCATCGAACGCTTCGAGTTTGCACAGCACATCTGTGTTCCAGATCTGTCCGCCATGCGTCAAAAGAACGCCCTTGGGCTTGCCCGTCGAGCCGGACGTGTATGGCTGTAGACAAACCTCGTCCGGCGCTGTCTTCCTGCGCGCAAAACCGGGAGACGCCGCCTGGAGCATCTGGTTGTAATTTATGGCCTTGCCTGTCGCGTCGCCGTCGACAACGAAGTGCCGTATTCCCGCAACGTGCGGGACCAGGCACGACGCCCGGTCGGCCATGTCCGAATTGGCGATCAGGGCCACCGCTTCTGAGTCGGCGATGACGTAAAGGATCGCTTCATCCCCCATCCGAATATTCAGAGGTACCGGAACCGCACCCAAGCGCATCGCTCCGAGTAACGACTCTATGAAGCGGTAGTCATTGCTGAACATCAGGGCAATACGGTCACCCGCTCGTATCCCCAGGGTCGCTAGCGCATTGGCCATCCGATTACAACGTTCATCCAGATCTCGGAAGGTGAGGACGACGTCATCCTGTAAAACAGCGGGCGCCGTGGGCTGAAGCTGAAGCGGGACATCAAAGAGGTGGCCAAGATTTTGTGGTAGCATTTCGAACCTCCTCAATCTGTCACAGTCAAAACGGACTTCCCGAAGACCTTGCGATCGATCAACTCCTGTAATGCGTGCGGAGTCTCCGAAAGCGGTCTCGCGGAATGTATAACCGGCTTGAGCTTGCCTTGGACAACCATGTTCATCAATGCGGTTTGATCTTCGTAAGTCCAACCGTCGGACCCGATGATTTGCAGCTCAAAACTCCAGATGTAGCGCAGGTCCTCAACCGGTGCGTAGCCGGCGGTTGCACCGCAAACCAGAAGACGACCCTGATGTCTCAACACTCTGAGCGAGGGTACCCAAGTCTCTCCCCCAATGTAATTCACAACTACGTCCACGCCACCACCGCCGCCATAGCGCGGCTTGCCGAACTTGTGGTAAAGAACCTTCAGAAAGTCTTCCTTTGACGTATCGATTACATGGGTGGCCCCGATCTCTTGGAGCCTGCCTAGCTTCCACTGGGAACTTCCGCAGGCGATCACCTCGGCGCCAGCTGCGGCGGCAAGCTGAACACAACAAACCCCCACGCCTCCGGTGGCGCCGAGAATCAGCACTTTCTCGCCCGCTCGAATCGCTCCCCGCGTGTGCATCATTCGCAGTGCCGTACCGTAAGCAATCGGAAGCGCCGCTGCATCGACGAACGAGAGCTCTTCCGGCATTCGCAAAAGGTTCGTTACGGGCAGAGTCACCAGTTCGCGGCATGCTCCAGGAAGAGTTTCACCTATCATTCCGCGGCCCTCAATGTATGGGTAAGGACAGACGCGATCACCCACGTGCCACCTTCGGCCATCCACCTCAGACCCCAGAGCAACGATTTCTCCTGAGAAATCACCTCCCGGACTCATCGGAAGAGGCGTCTTGAGCGCGGTCGTACCCTTCAGGATCATCGGGTCGAAGCCATTCAACGAAACCGCCCTTACCCGAATAAGCACTTCATCTGGGGCCGGAGTCGGATTGGGGATCTCCTCGTACGTCAGGTGGTCAACGCCGCCGTGGCTATAAAAGACAATCGCTTTCATTCGATTTTCGGGTTCCCGTTGTGGGAAGCGAGATCTCCCCTCCTTAGGCAAAAGATTACGAGTCGTTCGAATGAAGGCCGCCTCGGCCGATACACAATACAACACAACATTCTCCAACGGTGTTCATTTAGAGTTCATTTACCGGCCAAACGAGATTGTGATTGCCGGGACAGGGAAAGGGAGTGTCGGCGACCGGCGTGTGCAATAATAATGACAAATCGAGAGCCAGTATCCATGGCTTCACCGCAGAAGTCGGTGTTTTTCCCCTCCACGCTTGCGCAGTTCTACGAGTTTGGCCCCTTCCGAATTGACGTCCGCGAACGTCTGCTGTTTTGCAATCAGAGGCTTGTGTCTTTACCTCTGAAAGTCTTTGAAACGTTGTTGTTCCTCGTTCAACACAATAACCACATCGTCGACAAATCAGAACTCACGCGGAGACTCTGGCCCAACACCCACGTCGGTCCACGCAGTCTCGCTCAAAACATCTTCTTGCTTCGCAAAGTCTTGGGTGTTCCGTACTCGCAGTTCATCGATACCGTCCCTAGGCGGGGCTACCGGTTCGCTGCCACGGTTCAAGTTAGGCAAGAAGAGGAGGGAAGCGGGGTAAGAATCGGGAACCCCGCGCACGCCAGTGTGCTCGCTATCCGGCAGCTGGCAGTTCTTCCCTTTAGGTTCCTTGGCGAGGAAAGAGCGCCGGAAGCGGAATATTTAGGCATCGGGCTTGCGGACGCTCTGATCACGAAATTCAGCAACGTAGAAGAATTGATCATTCGTCCAACCAGTTCAATTTTGAAGTACGCGAACCTTAGCCAAGACTTGCTGGCAATTGGAAGAGAATTGGAAGTCGATTCCATTCTCGAAGGCAAGTTTCAAATATCCGATTCCCGAATTCGCGTAACACTGCAGCTGGTGAACGCCTACAACGGAGCTCCGCTCTGGGCCGACCGGTTTGACTGCGACTCGGCCGATATGTTTGCGCTCCAGGATGCCATTTCCGAGCGCGTTGTCCAATCATTGACCCTAAAGCTGAGCGCTACCGAACGAGCCCGGCTGACGGCCCGTTATACGAAAAATGCTGAAGCGTTCCAATACTATATGAAGGGACGCTTCCATTGGAACAAACGAACTGCCAAGGGGCTACTGAAAGCCATTGAAAGCTTTGAGTGCTCTCTGAAAAAAGATCCGAACTATGCACTGGCCTACGCCGGGCTCGCGGACTGCTACAACATTTTGTCTTTTTACGGCGCATTCGCACCCAAAAAAGTATTCCCCAAGGCGATAGCGGCAGCGACCAAGGCGCTTGAAATTGATCCTCACCTGGTCGAAGCCGTTACTTCATTAGCGTTTGCCACTCTGGTGTTCGATTGGGACTGGGCAGAAGCCGAGAGGTGGTTCAATCGTGCCTGGGAGCTCAACCCTAGTTATCCGACGGCCCATCAGTGGCTTGCGGAATACCAGCTTGCCATGGGACGCCTGGACGAGGCGGTAGCCGCCATTACTCGCGCGCAGGAACTCGATCCAATGTCGGTCACCATCAACCGACAAGTAGGATGGATGCTTTGTTACGCGCGCAAATACGATTTGGCCATTGAACAGATTCAAAACACACTCGAGATGGACCCCGACAATGCCTACCTGTATCACGACCTTGGATTGGCCTACATCCACTCCAACAAACCGTCGGAGGGCATCACTGCACTTCAAAGAGCCAACAATTTGTCTCCCGACGATCCGGAAATGCCGGCGTTCTTGGCCTATGCTTACTGCGTGACAGGTCACCACAAGAAAAACGCTGGGGAGATTCTCAATTGGTTAAGCGAGATTTCGGCGCGAAGTTATGTCTCACCATTCTTGTTTGCGATTATTTTTGCGGCACAAGGTGAGAAGGATCTTGCTTTCCGTTCTTTGCATCGAGCTTTCGGGGAACGTTCCAATTGGCTGATTTACCTAAACGTAGACCCAGCTCTTGACGCTTTGCGCCCGGATCCCAGGTTTCAAGAGCTGCGAATCCGGATGAAATTGCCTGCCATTCATCGCTGAGCATATAGGCTGAGGGTGGTCTGCCAAAAGCTCAAGTCGGTTTCGAGAATGAACAACAAATGAATGTACTTCGAACCCATCCCTATCGTATCTTCATCCCGTCACTGAGGGGGCATATCCTTGGTCGTCGCAACATCCCCAAGAAGGTGACGCCGACGCAAGCCGACTTTATCGGGTAATCGCTGATTCGTGACGCTCATCGCACCAAAGAAGAAAGCCCTAGAGCACGGAATGGGTGCCAGCCTCGCAGTGAACCCTCCGTTCTCCAACTGAAGCCGAACAGGAATCTGCTCACCCGATCACAAGGAGGAAAGTCGTGAATCTTAGGTTGCTGACGATTCTTTTTGTCCTGGTGAGAGCCACGTGCGGCGGGACACAGCCTCCTTCCAATCGAGCCTCCACGATCACCTCTACTGCCATAGTAAACGCGACCTTGGTGGACGTGCGAACGGGAAGAGAAGCTCCCGACAGTGTCATTGTGATTCGAGGGGACAACATCGAACAAGTAGGGACTTCCGCTAAAATCCCGGTTCCCTCGGGAGCCTTGGTCGTCGATGCGGCTCGAAAGTGGGTCATACCGGGTTTGATGGATATGCACGCGCACGCGGGAAACATCCCAGAGGCGCCAGTCAACCTCTATCTGGCGCAAGGCGTAACCACAATTCGATCTCCGGGCGGCAACATCTCCTTGTTACGGCTTCTTCGCGAGCGTATCGAGTCTGGAAAAACGATTGGCCCACGGCTCTTCTTTTCCGGCCCGCTCCTGGATGGCAATCCACCTGTTTGGCCGGAGCAAAGCTTGGTAATCGACAGCCCGGAGCGCGCTCAAAGCGCGGTCAATTTTCTTGCCGATCAGGGAGTGGACTTCATCAAGGTCTACAACAACATCTCTGAGCCCGTGCTCGAAAGAATCATTGAGACTGCAACACAGCGTGGTTTGATTGTGGCCGGACATATCCCACGTTCGATGACCATGACCAGGGCAGTCGACCTTGGTATGAAGAGCTTGGAACATATTCGGATCACGGGCCGGGAAATGCTGCCAGTCGAGGAAGCAAACCAGATCGACTTTCTTCCGCTTGGCCAACGAGAGCCCCTGCTGTGGGAAAGATTTGATCTCGCCTCACCGAAGTTTACCGAGCTCATCCGCCATCTAGTCAACAGCACCATCTACCTGGACCCGACGCTGACGGTCGATGAGTCTGATTTTGTATTAGGAGCGGCCGCGCAACGCAGCCATCCGAACAATTCGGTTCTTCCGCTGGAGTGGATTAATTTTGAAGAATCCTACCAGAGCCCACTCTTCGAAGTTCCTCTCAAACTTAAAGAGACGGCTCGTAAAGGTTTCAAGAAAAGGCAAGAATTTGTTCGAATGTGCAGTCGTGCGGGCGTGAGGATCATTGCCGGGACCGACGGCCCGGGATTGGGTACGCTGGTCCCAGGCTATGGCCTGCATCACGAGCTTCAGCTGTTAGTCGAATCCGGGTTGAGTCCCTGGCAAGCGCTCAGGGCTGCCACGCTGACCGCGGCGGAGGCGCTCGGCAAAGACAGGGAGCTCGGATCCATTGAGCCTGGCAAATTGGCTGACATCTTGATCCTTAACGCGGACCCATTGGTCGATATTGGAAATGCCGGCAAAATCGAGCTCATTATTAAGGGCGGAAAGCAATATCGGCCTACAGATCTTGTCAAGAACAATCACTGAAGTGCATTGCTATTACCCCAGAAACTCCAAGAGCTAAGTTGCGCGAAATGAACGAAAAATGAACCACGTCGCAAGGCTTTGGAGATAACGTAGCCACAATTACAGGCAAGGCCGACCAGCTTGTACGTCGTTCCTCCGGCGCCGCTGGGAGAATGTAAGAAGGGGGGCACATGCGTACCGCGAGGTCTGCAATCTTCGCTCTTCTCCTTTTGGGACTGGACCCCTCAGGCTCTGGGCAGGTGGCGATCACCTCTCTGCGCGGGACTGTGTTTGAGGAAAGTGGGGCAGTCGTCCATGATGCTGCTGTAATGCTCAACGATCCAACAACCGGTTTCTCTCGGACCACTAAAACCAACGCGCAAGGTGAATATCAGTTTCCTCAAATCCCTCCCTCGACCTACGACTTGAGCACGAGTGCGCCTGGATTCGCAACCATCAGACAGACGGGCATCAAGCTGCTAGTCGATACGCCTGCCACTCTAAATGTAACTTTGAGGGTAGCAACGGAGAACGTCAAAGTTGAGGTAACCGGAACCGCTCCTCTGGTCAATACCGAGAATGCCATGCTGGGGCACGCATTCGAAGCCAGTCAGATTGCCAGTCTTCCCTTCGAAGGGCGCGATCCCACAGGAATCCTGAGTCTGCAGCCGGGTGTCGTGTTCACCGGCAATGGTACGCATGTCAAATCTGGTTCCGACAGCCGTAGCGGTTCAGTCAATGGCGCGCGCAGCGACCAAACCAACGTAACCCTCGATGGCGTCGATAATAACGATCAGCTTCTCGGGATAGCGTTCCAGGGTGCCCTGCGTGCGCCACTGGATTCGCTGCAAGAGTTCAAAGTAACGACCAGCAACTCCGATGCAGATAGCGGCCGCTCCTCCGGTGGGCAGGTATCTCTGGTAACGAAAAGCGGGACAAACCATATTCACGGCGGAGTGTACGAATATTACCGTCCCACCTTCACCACGGCGAACGACTGGTTCAACAAAGCGGTAGAGGTCAATTCTGGCGAGCCCAACTCGCCCCCTTTCTTGTTGCGCAACACATTTGGAGCGTTTCTAGGGGGGCCGATCAAGAAGGACCGGCTATTTTATTTCTTGGCGTACGAAGGCCAACGCAAGCGCGAAAACATACCGGTTACGCGAGTAGTGCCCAGCGCCAATCTTCGGAACGGGATCGTGCAGTATCCCTGCGTCGGAAGTCGAGGATGTCCGGTCAGCGGAATTGAGACCTTAGCAGCGGCGGACTTGGCCGTTATGGATCCCAAGTGCTCGGGTTTAGGAACTTGCCCTTTGGGGCCGGGACCGAATCCTGCCGTGGAAAAAGTCTTCCAGCAATACCCGCTGCCCAACACCGACACCGTTGGCGACGGACTTGATTTTCGCGGATTCTCCTTTTCCTCGCCATTGCCCGCAAAGCTGGATGCATACGTCGCCAAAGTCGACTACAACATAACCGCTGACGGGAAGCATCGGATCTTCGTACGAGGCATCCTGAATAACGATAATCAGGCCAATCGCACCAGCTCCAGTCCCACTGCCGCTGCCAGTCCCACCTCGATCACCGGCGACGGCGGTGAACAGTTCCCCGGACAACCTCAGCAAACCGTCCTTCGTGATAACAACAAGGGGCTCAGCGTAGGATATACAGCGACTCTCAGCAACACCTTAATCAACAACTTTCACTTCGGCTTCGTAAGAGAGGGGCTAGATGGTGCAGGCCTGCAAAATCTGGCATATGTGAATTTCCGTGGACTGGATAACATTACGGCGCAGACGCCCACAATTAACACCAATATCCCCGTCTTCAACTGGTTAGATGACGTTGCTAAAGTCAAAGGCGGCCACACGCTGCAATTTGGCACAAATATACGCAGAGTAGACAACGAGCGCGTTTCCAATGCACAGTCTTTTTTCTTTGCCCAAACCGATGTCTACTGGTTGCCAACCTCTTGCATCGCAAATTGCGGAACTAGCTTGGATCCGGCAGTTTTTGGTTTTCCCGCGGTGGAACCATCGTTTGGCGCTAGCTACGATTACGCTGTCGCTGGGCTTGCTGGTCTCATGACGCAGGTCTTCTCGACTTATCAGCTGACCAAAACTCTGTCGGTGCTTCCCCAGGGAGCGCTTGTACCCCGCCATTTTCGTGACTGGGAATACGAATTGTACGGTCAGGATTCATGGCGAGTGAAGCCCAATCTCACGTTCACCTACGGCCTGCGTTACAGCCTGCTGGAGCCGCCCTACGAAACTAGCGGAACCCAGGTATCGCCAACGACCAGTCTCAACAGCTACTTCAAGAATCGCGCGGCTGCCATGTTGCAGGGCCAGGTCTACGATCCGGTAATCTCGTTCGGGTTGTCCGGGCAGGCCAACGGCAAGGCACCGTACTGGGCTTGGGACTACAAAGATATCGCGCCACGCCTTGCTCTGGCTTACTCTCCGAGTGGCAATAGTGGATGGGGAAAAAAACTATGGGGTGGAGCGGGACAAACTTCGATTCGCCTTGGATATGGAATTTACTACGATCATTTCGGTGAAGGCATAACCAATACCTTCGATCGTAACGGTTCGTTCGGATTAACCACCGCCATCAGCAACGCAGCCGGTGTTCAGACCGTGGACGGATCAGCTCGCTTCTCGGGTCTCTATACTATCCCCACTACAAGCCAGTCGCCTACCTCTTCGTGCTCAGCGAATTGTCCGATTGTTGAACCGCCTCCCACAGGTCGGTTTCCGGTTACGCCGCCCTCTGGACCTTTCAATGGCGGTTTTGCCATCTACTGGGGACTAGACGACAAATTGAAAACCCCCTATTCCCATGTTGTTGATTTTTCCGTGACGCGGCAACTGGCGAGAGGCTTTGTTTTTGAAGCTTCTT
>Ga0126370_10000746_pt1 | contig 14006 bp, 16 predicted proteins | sample PanSoiMetaPlot_3_FD_92586 | JGI IMG/M metagenome (GOLD analysis project Ga0126370, IMG submission 92586) | Tropical forest soil microbial communities from Panama - MetaG Plot_3 | ecosystem: Environmental > Terrestrial > Soil > Tropical forest > Bulk soil | place: Panama | collected 2016-02-17 | reverse complement strand
GATAAGGGATTAATACGTAATCCCTTATCTGAGTACTAGCAGTAACAATGAAAAGTGCAAAAATGATCTCCATAATATGATATCTCTGCAGCACAGTAGTAAAACCTGATCGTTTTTTGAGTTCCAATATCAATAAGCCCACAATAGCTAGCATTAACGAGTTTGGTAAATTAGGAAAGAATTTCAAGCTTATCATAATACATGATCTTAATAGTTATAGATATATTTAAAACGATATTGCCTTGCTTAAGCTTATGAACTTTATTGGTATCGAAGGTGGGAGGTACTTTAACTTGAATTCTGAATTTCAGCAGTTTCGATTACCCAGTCATGTCTTGATTTTGCTCAACTGTGAATTAATTTTTGTATACCATGGCCAAACTCTTTATAAAGGTATAAGCCTCCTGTTCCTAGCAAAAAATAAGCATGGGACAGGTTAAGTAAAGTACCGATTTCGAATTTGGGCTCGTAGCTCAGTTTGGACAGAGCGCCTGCCTTCTAAGTTTCTATCGAAGAAAGCCGGAAGTCGTGGGATCGAAGCCCACCGGGCCCGCTTTTATATATCAAATATTTCTCGCTGCTCTGCAGAACCATCTATTTTCGGAGCTAAAAGCCATGTGGTAGTGCGATGCCCCCCGATCTGGAGAGAAAATCATAGAGATGTCAGATTGGTGGGTAATATATTGCGCGTCCTAAGGTATACAAGGCTACCACAATTTCTTCATAGGAAGAGTAAAAATAGTATCTTAAAGATCTGTTGGCATGGACTGTCATTGCTTACAATTACATAATACGAGGATAGGATATACCGATTGTAGGATATACACCATGCTCACTATGATGTGGATTGTGGACGGATCAAATAAGCGTAGATTCAATACGAAATACGAAAAGACAAGCCGTAGTCAGGATAGATAATGCATTGTTGTTTATGACAATTGAGGCACTGGTTAAGCTCTAAGAGGGTGCCTTTAGATATTTGGCAGATCCAAAGTTTATCATCATTGGTCAAGTCTAACCCTAGATATCGTTATTTTAGACAATTTAGTGTAGTGCATTCACCATTGTGTAATGATTTGAGTCATGATTCTGTTTCGGTAATCGATGCAGTCCATTTCCCAAAATTCAATATTGTCCAATTTGGTAAATTTGTAAGATGCTAACAGAACTAACTTCTGACAATTACAGATTTGTACTATTTATAGATTTATTTCCGGAGGTTCTAGAAATCATATGATACAGTCGACGTGAATGCTGATGATAGGGAGAACAAATGACAAGTGCGCAGAATGGCAGAAGCGTTGTGATTACTCGCTTCACTTTACAAACAACGAAACTAATGATGAAACCATATTCTAATTCATAAAGAGACTATTTGGAGGATATCTAAAGTTAGCTTGACTAGAGCACATAACAAGAAATTATCACTTTGATGCGTACTCTAGAACAGACCGATATGCGTGAGATTATCAATCGTGTCACAATAGCCGTTGTCTATATAGCTTCTTTCGGTAGAAGACTTTATTCTAAAAGATTTTAAGTGGCTTTCTGTGCATTGACTGCATATATGATAACTGGCGGTGAACTCGGAGAGCTAGTAAAACGTGCACGTGAAGGTGCCACCAAAAGAAATTTCGATCAGTCCGTGGAGTTAACACTAGTACTAAAGGATATAGATGTAAAGCGTGGATTCTCAATTAACGAAGTTATTGAGCTACCGAATAAACTCTCTAGTCCACCCAAAATCTGTGTAGTAGGATCGGGTGATTTAGGTACGCGTGCAAAAAAGTCAGGGATAGATAGAATAATAGAGCCAGATGAGCTAGATAGACTTGGTACGAACAGGAGAGAGGCTAGAAAAATTGTCCGTGCTCACGATTTTTTTCTGGCAGATACTTCATTGATGCCTAATGTAGGTAGATCTTTGGGTCAATTTTTGGGCCCTAAAGGAAAGATGCCTACTCCACTTCAATATGGTGCACCAATCGAAACCATTTCTGCAAAATTCAGGAATTCCATTCGTGTACGAACAAAGAACCAATTGAACTTGGCCGCAAAAATAGGTGATGAAAAAATGGAAGACTCGAAATTGGTGGCAAATGCTGAAACAGTAGTAACAGAATTAGAAAAAAAACTGCCACAAGGCAGTAAAAATATACAGAATGCCGTAATTAAATTTACTATGGGGAATACTGCTAAGTTGAGCATGTTGAAGAAGGATAAAGGTGCTTAAAATGAGTTTCCAGCAGACTCATGCTCAAACCAGGAAGACATACCCCAAGAAAAAGCGCTTGATGTATGAGGAACTCCAAAAACTACCCATGGAATATAACGTAATTGCCTTATCAAAAGTAACCAAGGTTAGAGCGGCACAGTTGATGATGCTTAGAAAGAAATTTAGAGAGACGATTAAGATCCGAATAATAAAAAACAAAGTCGCTCAGAGAGCATTTGAGAAAATAACAAACATCCCCAAGATTGAGGATTTGTCTAAGCTCTTGGAAGGACAATGTGCTCTGATGTTTACTAAAGTAAACCCATTTCAACTTAACCTCATCTTCGACAAAAACAAAATATTTTTAGCAGCTAAGGACGGAGATATCGCTTCTAGCAATATTGTAATAAATGCAGGAAATACAGGCATAAATCCAGGACCGGTTCTTTCAGAGTTCAAAGAAGCTAATGTCCCCACAAAAATAGATCAGGGGACGATTTGGGTAGTAAGGGATACACTAGTTGCCAAGCCTGGTGATCGATTATCTGGTAAGCTGGCATCCCTTCTTAGCAAAGTAGGAATAAAACCGATTGAAGCAGGAATTTCAGTTAGTTTTGCAATTGCGGAAGGCCTTGTACTTCATGATAATGATCTTCGAATTAATCTTTCAGAATATTCACAGGGATTTGCAAAATGTGTTGCAGAATCGTTCGCCTTGGCAACCGAGACTGGCTATGTTACTGCTGAAAATATTGGCTTGTTACTGACTAAGGCACAACAAAATGCTGTGGCATTGTCGATGGAATCAGGTTATGTGACAGAAAGTACTACTGTGCAATTGTTAGCAAAATGCAACGCGAATGCATCAGCGCTTGAAGCAGTTTTGGTCAAAAAAGGGTACAACCCAAAGTAATCTATGCTCTAAACTTCATTTACCATAAAATATTTTAAATAATTAAAAAAAATTAACCGAAGAGTGCTGATAGTCCTTCCAATGCCTCTTCTTCTTTCTTCTCTTCTTTCTTCTCTTCTTTTTCTGCGGGGCCAGAAGGTGCAGATGGAGCAGCAGCACTAACTTGTACTTGCTGGGTAGGAAGTGATGCGTTCTTTAACGCCTCATCGATATTCACTTCACCTATGGCCGCGACTAATGCTTTTATTCTGATCTCATCTGGAGTTGTGCCAGTCGCCTTCACAACATTTTTAAGATTTTCTTCTGTGATATCCTGTTTTAGCTTGTGTAACAACAACGCGGCATACAGATATTCCATAATTGTGGGTGTTCCACGACTCCTTAATATAAAACTTTCAAGTTTTACAAAACCTTCGTACTCCTTGCAACAGCATACAAATGCTCTTTCAAATCTTTCTCATATATGGAATTCATCTTTTCGAGTAGCATCGTCCTAGCTTCCAACCTTTCATCTCCTGCAGCAGAAAGAACCGAGGCAAAAATGTCTGGTAGGTTTTCTTTGATCCAACCGTCGAGGACATAATAGCGTCGTTCATTGATCCATGTGGTTTTCGATACTTTCTGGTTTACCTCTTCGCCGAATATTTCAGTTTCGACTCGGTCTATCAACATAAATATGCAATTATTTGGATCAGGATTCTCCAGAACCTCTCTGGGTCTACCTATCGCTCCACCAGCCTTCACTCGCTCTAACAATCCTATTGGCCTAATTTTTGTACCATTGATTCTTATCTTATCACCGTTAACTGCCTGCACCTTGCCAATAATGATATTATTAACTTCATGATCGTTCTGAACTACAAAGACATAGTCTCCAGGCTTAATCTTTCCCCTCCCAAACATGGTCAGAATATCGTCTGCATAAAGAATATAATTTTTACTACTATTCATACAAAATAACAAAATGCATACAACGCAAGTATTATCGGCAATTCCTAATGTCAATAATACTACGAATTATTCAAAAAATTACATTTATTAATCAAAGGCTATGATTCATGAATGACTGAAATTTGCAAAGATTTGACGAATTAGATATGAAGATATTATCTGAATTGACTGTGGATGCCAGTATATCAGTGCCTCAACTGAGCAAAAAGCTCAATGTCAATGCTTCTGTTCTCTATAGTCGTATCAAAAGATTATCTAAGCGCAATCTTATTGAACGTTACACCGTTACCGTGAACGAAGGCATGTTAGGCATCAATGTTAAAGCCATAGTTGGCATCAACAGAGATCCAAAGATGAAGGAAATAATTAGATCTGAGCTTTTAAGAATCTCTGAAGTGAGATCAGTGTCAGAGGTTACTGGCAGATTCGATATGGTGGTCTCGGTAAATTCTCGTACTCTAGAAGAGTTGCACAATGTCGTAATAGAGCGCATAGGAAAAATCGAGGGAATACAAAATACAGAGACTTTTGTAGAAATGCAGAGGACTAATAAAGAACCAATCTATGCGGTTCATGGTACTTGACAAATCACCGCAATATTAGTCCAATCACAAGACAGATGCACTAACGGTACCTTCAAATATAACAGCTAATTAATTTAAATAGATTTCATTGTCAGTAGTTCAAAGAAAAGTTGTCGAAATTATTCAAACTATGAAGCTGGCAAAGAAGACGAGCAAGGATGACTATATGACGCATCTGAGACTGGTGTTACTAGGTATGGGCGTAGTAGGCGCGATTGGTTTTGTAATAAAGCTGATCGCTGAGTTTATCACCTTTGGAGGCAAAAGATAAGCATTCAGTATTGTCATCGTAGGGCTGTATCGGCTTCAGTTTTTCATTTGGTTTCTAAATCCATAATAACTTAGTATCGTAATCGTCTAGGTTTTGGAGGAAGCTAGAAATTTAATCTTATTCATAGTTAGTAATTAAGGTCTAATCTTTCCTCAGTTTTCATTAACTTAGGCTCTATCTTGATCACCCTATATATATAGAAACCAAAGTAACGTAGGTTGATGGGAACTCTAGACTTTACAGTTGCAACGTTGGGCTCACACTGTGCACTTCAGGTCCTAAAAGGAGCAAAGGATGAAGGATTAAGAACCCTTCTAGTTTGCGAGAAAAAAAGGTTGAGTCTTTATAAACGATTTAATTTCATAGATGATATTTTTCCAGTAGATGATATAGGCGACATTGCCACCGATAGATGCATTGAAAGATTGCGAGAAACCAATTCTATTTTGATCCCTCACGGGACGCTAATAGCGTATATGAATTCTGATCAAATCGAACGAATAAACATTCCTATATTTGGAAATAAATGGATCTTGAGATGGGAGGCAGATCGCGATCTGAAGCAAAAACTAATGGAGGAATCACATCTTTCAGTCTCAAAATCAATAGAGTCGAAAAATGATATCCAGGGTTTATGCATAGTAAAATTGCATGGAGCAGCTGGAGGTAGAGGGTATTTTATAGCATGGAACAGAGAGAGTTTTGAACGACAAGCCTTAAGGCTCAAGGAGCAAAAAATGATAAGCGGCGAGCAGGACCTTTTTATTCAAGAATACGTGTTGGGAGTTCCTGCATTCTTGCACTTCTTTTATTCACCCATTACGAAGGAAATTGAGCTAATGGGAGCGGATAGAAGGTACGAGTCTAACGTCGATGGCTTGGGAAGAATACCTGCCAGAGAACAGATCTCCTCGGAACTCGAAATGTCATATAATGTAGTTGGAAACATTCCTATAGTTCTGCGCGAATCTCTACTCCTAAGGGCTTATGAAATGGGAGAATCCTTCGTTAACACATCCAAGAAGTTAGTACCACCAGGGATGAATGGACCATTTTGCTTAGAAGGAGTTTATGATAGAGAAGGAAATTTTGTCACATTCGAATTTTCTGCAAGAATTGTTGCAGGAACCAATCTCTATGTCAGTGGCTCACCTTATTCAGATCTGGTCTATCAGGAAGCGATGAGCATGGGAAGACGGATAGCTCGTGAAATAAAAATAGCAATTGAAAAAGACATGATAGACAAGATTGCATCCTAATTATGCATACTTCCCCTGATTTTCAAGATATGAAATACCAGTGAATTATTTTGCTCATCCTTCGGCAAATTTCTAGATAGTTATAATCGATAAACACTACTACAAATCTAAAATGACTCAAGTAATTGAAATTTCAAAATAAGAAGATTTAAGTGGTGAGTTTCAAGAAATGTGTGATGGCTTTGATTTTCTAATAGAATATAAATCATAATTTGACGCATTGTTTGATCGAAGTAGATTTTAATAGCCTTCTTTTTGCCTTTGAACATTTTGATCATGTTTAGCTGTATACTTTTCTATCAAACCAGACGGGTCTAACTTCAGTTCGATAGATAATTGAATAACAAAATGCCAAATGTCAATGAGTTCTTCTTGGCAGCTCTCCAAAGTTACAACCGAATCATGTTTCCACCACTTCCAATTCGTTTCTCTTTGCAATTCTATTGCTTCGTGGATTAAAGCTGTCGACAACATGAACACACGATAGCCTCGAAAAACTTCCTTTTTCCTATAGATTGAGCTCATCTTATTATTCACGTTTCGCATTTTTCTTGTTAATTCCAACTGCTTTTTAAAGAGCAATTCTAGTTTGTCTTCATTCGATGACTGAAATTTTCTAGTCATGGTATATCGATCAGCTATAGAAAAGGAACTGACGAGTTACTAATAGTATATGATCTTTCCATTCAGTTTGTATCTCATATGAACCTAATCTATTGCAAAAATATATACTCAAGGGCTGTAGAAAACTGTAAAATTAACATGGCTTTTGTTGATTTAGGTTTTGTATCACTAATCAATCAGAATCGTATTTGAGATATTTAATCTGTCCATAGTGTCGCTAAAGTACCAATTTCTGCCAAAACCCAAATTGACTTTAAATTTAGCTATAAGAAAACTGCAAATGCCAGTACACATATTGGCATCATTTGATCGTATATTGAATTTTGGAAGTTAACAAGGCTTAGTATATGGTCTTCTATTAAAATATGGAGATTATCACAATTTGTTATCCCAACTTTTGGCTTCAAAATCCAATTTTATAGCTCTGATGAAGATTACTTCCAATAGTCTATTGCAACTATATTATATCTCTATGCCAAATATTCAGAAGGATATTTGAAAACGCTAGTAGTATGTTATTCAAAAAATTCAAAACTCCGAAATCTTAGAAATTGTATTATTTGAGGATGTGGTGGAGCGCACTACTGAGGACTTGCTTTGCACAGTTGGTTTCAAGGTCTAAAGCAGATATACATGTACACTCTAACTTGATCGACATCATCAAATACATAGAACATAGGGGTATTCAGCAATGTAAGCAACAACATATTCTAGATCCAACTATTTGTAAGACTAAAATTACCAAATAGTCCACTCAAAAGTATTTGAAAGGAGAAGCAGAGACAGTGCTCGTAAGAAGGGCATTTGGGGTTCTATTTCTAGCCATTTCTGCGGCATTGTTAGCCGGAACTTTATTAATGGAAGTATTTGGCCCAAGCCGCCATCCGCTCATCTTCAATATCCTGATTTGGATTACATGCTTTGGAATTATATTTGCAGTAATATTTGTTCGATTCCGTTCCTCCATGCGACTGGTGAGATCGAGAATGAAACAAAGTGTAAAATGGCCTATGATTGCAAAAATAATAAATGGATTGTGTTGGGCAGGCCCATTTCTTGCGATCGGACTCATCCCGTCAGCATATCAGTACTTTATTCTGCTTGGTATTGGAATGGGTAATCTTTCTACATTCGTTTTAATGAAAACAATTAACAATCTAAACAATAAAGAACAGCTTATAGTCGGTTCAATTTCATTGATATCCATTCCATTAGCTGCTGGATTAGATAATTCATTCTTTTCAGCTAGAACTGACATTGCGATCTTACTTTCTAGAGCACTGATTGCTGCTGCATATGGGATCGCAGGAGTCTATGCTTATTTTTCAAGCATATAGAACAAGCCAACAATTTGAGCAAAGAGGGTTCATATTATTATGAAGAGAACGATTTTAAGTGAAACATATCAAATCAAATAAACCAAAGAAGGCTGTGTGCATAGTTAGCGGCGGACTAGATTCGATTTGCGCAGCAACTTATATAACCCGCATAAAAAAATTTGAACTTTACGTTATTAATTTCGCTTATGGACAGAGAGCAACTAATGAATCTTCCGTAGCAGAAGGCTTTGCAAATATGCTAGGTGCGAAAGATTATCAATTTGTTGATATTGGCTTCATGAAGAATTTTTACAGGGGGAATAATGTTTTGACTGAAGATATGGCAGATCTGCCTTCAACTTTTCGACCAAGTATAATAGTACCCATAAGAAATGCTATTTTCATCACAATTTCTACTGCATGGGCACTTAGTATAGACGCCAAAATGGTCTGCTTTGGTGCGCATTTGGGTGATCGTAACTATCCTGATTGTCGGCCTTCATTTGTCAGATCTATAAGCCGCAGCCTTAATTTAGCAGATTCAGACAGTATCAAAGAAAAATCTAGACAGAAGGTCAGTGTTTGGTGTCCTGCTATTTCTGGTATTGACAAAGCTGGCCTTTTGAAAATTGGTCATCAATTCTTAGGTAATACCATTTTCAACGCATGGAGTTGTTATTCCAATGGAGTTACACGAAAAGGAGAGACACAATCTAGACAATGTGGTATTTGCGAATCTTGCTTGAACAGAAAAAAAGCTTTTAAAAGAGCTGGAATTGAAGATAGGACACTCTATAATAAATAAATTGTTCTACTGAAATTTTTTGCATGTGAATTATACGGAAACTGGGTACTAATCATTGTATTGTAAATGCATGTCTCACCAAATTCTGTTACAAGGTATTATCCAGTTACGAAATAACAAGCGAAAAATAGAGACCAAAAGAATTTTAGACAATAGAATTATAATAGAGTCGCTAATCTTATTTAATGAGCCAAATAGTGGAGCGGCTTTAAATGGATCATAATGGAATGTATTCTAAGTTTGTCTTGGCTCATAGATATACTGAGTCAAAGGAGATATGGATATAGAATTTGTATCAAAATTATCAAGATAAAGAAGCGAATACCAGAAGTCCCATTAACAAGCGAAAAATTGAAAAGCTTTTGAGACAGATATTGATTGAATTAGGTGAAAATCCAGACCGAGAGGGCTTACTCGCCACGCCGCGACGAATTGCCGATATGTATGAAGAGATCTTTAGCGGGTATAGAATTGAGGCAGGATTAGAAGTAAGTTTTAGTGAAGAGACTGACGCAATTATTGCAAAAGACATCCAGTTCTATAGCATGTGCGAACATCATATGCTGCCTTTTTATGGGAAAATCCATATAGCTTACATTCCGGATGGCAAAGTGTTTGGAATATCTAAATTGGTTCGACTTGTGGAAAAATATTCCAAAAGAATGCAGATTCAAGAAAGATTAACCAAAGAAATTGCTAGCGAGATAATGAATATGGGTGTGAAAGGGGTATTGGTTATTGCTGAAGGCGAGCACCTATGCATGAAAATGAGAGGTGTTCGTAACGATAGCGTCATCTTAACGTTGGCACATCGTGGAATAATGGAAAATAAAGAGATCCGAGAAAATGCCCTAGTTTTGTTGTATAATACCAAGGCAAAAATAAGGACCATCTAGGGGATAATTTACAGATAGGTCCGTTATAGCTTTCATGGGAAGCAATATTAACTGGCCAAGATATGCATAGGACACCCATTTGCTAAATTTCTATAAACGATCACCTAAATTTTAGCCCAGATATTTCTGCTGTACTGGATCATTTAATTGCACAGCTTAATACCACTATGATTATTTGGCTAGTCTAAAAATCTTCTTCAAATTCGTTGTCGCCTTCCTCCTCTTCAATCTCGTCAAAGTCTTCCTCAAATTCCTCTCGTTCTTCGGCACTCTTGTAGGGGAGATCGGCCTCACCTGGAGCGCCGCAAACTGGACATTTAAATTCAATTGTTTGCCCCTCTAGATCAAGTGGAAATTCCTTTGAAAAGACTTCATCGCATTTGGAACAGACAAGAGTCGTTTGAATATTATCTTGACTAAATTTGTGCGACTGAACTCTAAAAATTGTACTTGCCATTCTTCTTACCTATAGGAAATATTCTTTTTTATAAGCCTTCTCTTCCATACTGGCACACAAGTTGTCATCAATTAAAATATACAGAATATCAATAATATCCAGTGAATTCTAGGCTGTATAGATCGTCCAACTTTAAGCTTTGTCAGGGGTTCAGTTCATATCCATGCTGCAAGATCAGGAAATCAAATAAATATGCACATATCTGCTCCAATGTATTATAGATGAGTGTCGACCGAGCTTCTATGGCCACCAAATGTCAGGAGCAATTGGAAAGATCCGGTATCAAAGTGGGGAGGGTTCAACATAATTTACCTCCTGCGTCATTGATCGAGGTTGCTATTCGTAGGCGAGAGGGGACTTTATCTCTTACAGGGGCATTAACTGTAAACACTGGAAAGTATACTGGAAGGTCTCCAGATGATAGATTTATCGTAGATGACGAAATCACACACAACACAGTGGACTGGGGAAAAGTGAATCACTCGCTATCTCCAGAAAAATACGATCTTATATTTGAAAGAATGAAAGCCCACCTTGAAAAAAAAGAATATTTTGTTTTTGATGGGTTTGTAGGGGCAGATTCTTCAGTAAGGTTACCGATAAGAGTTCTTACGGATAAGGCTTGGCAATGCCTTTTCTCTACGCAGATATTCGTAAGACCTAATGCTATCGAGCTTCAAACATTTCAGCCTGAATTTAGCTTGATTTCCGTAAACGATTTTAAAGCCAATCCTTTGACAGATGGGACAAAAAGCGAGACATTCATAATAATAAATTTTACCAAGAAAATGGTCATCATTGGATCCACCTCATATGCGGGTGAAATAAAGAAGGCAATGTTTTCAATCATGAGCTATCTCCTACCTATTAAAGGAATCTTCCCCATGCATTGTTCGGCAAATGTTGGACAAGATGGTGACTCTGCTTTGTTCTTTGGACTATCTGGCACAGGAAAAACCACTCTTTCGGCTGACAAAGATAGATATTTGGTAGGTGATGATGAACATGGTTGGTCACAAAATGGGATATTTAATTTTGAGGGTGGTTGTTATGCAAAATGCATACACCTGAAGAAGGAAAATGAACCCCAAATTTGGAATGCCATTAGATTTGGAGCAGTGATGGAAAACGTGGTTGTAAATCAGAATACGAGATTACCTAATTTTGATGATGGTGGGATAACAGAAAATACGCGGGTTGTTTATCCGCTCGAATACATACCTGGATCGATCATTCCAGGGTTAGCCTGTCATCCTAAGGTCATAATATTTCTTACCGCTGATGCCTTCGGAGTAATGCCGCCAATATCCAAGCTAACTAGAGAAGGTGGAATGTATCACTTCATGTCTGGATATACTAGCAAGTTAGCTGGAACTGAAAGAGGAATCACTGAACCACAAGAAACCTTCTCGCAATGCTTTGGAGCTCCATTTATGCTGCTTTCAGCTGGTCGATATGCACAAATGTTAGGACAAAAGTTACTAGCTCATAATACTAGGGTATATTTGATAAATACTGGTTGGTCTGGGGGACCTTATGGTGTCGGAAAAAGAATAAATCTAAACTACACAAGATCGATGGTAAAAGCAGTTATCGATGGGACGCTTGATATCGAGGCATTTCAACATCATGACATTTTTAACTTAGACATACCTACAGCGTGTCCTGGAGTTCCTTCAGAAATTTTGAACCCTGCAAATACGTGGCCAGACAAGGAGAAGTATAATACTGCAGCACTTAGACTAGCCTCACTTTTTGTGAAAAATTTTGAAAAATTCAATGATGTCTCTCCAGAGATAAAACGCGCGGGTCCAATCTTATAAAAAAAGTAGCCCGGAGCAGATTCGAACTGCTGTCTCCAGGTGTCTTTTCTATTTAGATCCAGAGCCTGAAATCCCTAGCCCTACCTTGGAGATTGGCCACTAGATTCGGCATCCACAAACGGTTCCGTTGTAGATTCGACCGGGCTTCCCAAGCTACATCTAATTGAGATAACCTACCAGTATTTGACTCTAGCGTTTAGTATTAATTTCTCTAATTAGTAATCCATATTCTAAAGCAGCTTTTTTTCGCATATATGGAATCAACCTATAATGGATAGAATAAATATCATTTTCTCTTGTTAAAATTCCCTTTACTAACAATGACACGAAACCTCCTGCCACCTTGGAAGTAGGAATATCCTGAGATTTACAAAACTCATCTCTAGTTCTGTGGTATTCTTTTAAGGTGAAATACGATCTGTTTAGATCTACTACTAAAGGCCACACAACCCTCTCCCAAACCATTCTCCTGTTTTCTGTAGAGGCTGCATGTTTTCCCTTGCCTTTGTCTCCACGACCCAATGGGGATTCGATATTAATCAATCTCTTTAGCTAAGCCCCTTTGAATAAATCCCTTTGAGGAACATTTAAACTCGGTGTTATGAAACTAAGTTAAAATGATGCCGTCCGATTGTGAAGATAGTTCTTGTAATTAATTTCAAAATAGCGGTGGTACAGAAGGCACCTTTATATGACACCGCTAATGTCAACTTTCTATAGATTGACCTGGAATCAACTATATTCAGTAAGCAACACTTTCTGTTAATTAAATTGAATTCTTATAGTAAATGTAGTAATACAACAGGTTATGCGGATAGCTTGTCAATAAGCGACCACATAAAACGGAACAGTTCAGTTAGAAAACATGAATATTATACTATGACCGATTAATAGTTATCACGTTTATTTACAGATATCTAAGAACATTCCCAATTCATATCATACTTACCATAAGACATTCATACTGACTCCTTAATAGAAGGATTATTTGTTAGTGCCTGATTCAGCTCTAATCCTAAGTCGCCTTCGATACAAGAAATATGTTAGGGCAGTGACCAGGGCAATTGATAGTACTATTTCCATGACCTGGGTAAGAGGTGATGCTCCGGAAGACGGAATCAGGGAGCATCTATATTCATTGTAAGCGCAACCTAATACGAAAAATATCCCATTCCATGACGAGTGAGCAAGTATTGCAAACCATCCTTTCCCACTTATCCACGTTCTCAGACTATAAAAAAAAGAAGGCATCACAAAGAGCCAGTTTGAATATGAGAGACTTGCCGCGTCGAGAGACTTAGTATTAAAGATATGAAGCATCACCCAAGCAGCACCAGAAACTATCACAACAACAATGTTTCCTGTGGCATAGTAAGGAATTCCAAAGAAGATCGATTCTTCAATAGGACCAGCACCTAAAACAGGCACGAGGTATCTAGGAATACTTGAAGGACTGTGGTCATTCATCGATAGCTGAACTGCATATGACCCACCTAGCATTAGTAACACTCCAATTGCATGATAATATAAAACCATTAGAACAAGGTGCACTAATGACGTGTTACTATAAGGGGAGATCCACCGTTTTGGATTAGCATCGGATCTCAGATCCGTCAGTTCCTTGGTAAATAATGACAAGTCTAATTCAACAGAATGTATAAGTCCCCTTAATATAACCATAAGGACATTTAATAGACATTTCTATAGTTCTACCTCATAAATACTGTTATCTAACTGGTGTAAGCCAAATCCTACTGTACTTACTATCCTTCCCCTCAAGCACAACCTGATATTTGTTAGTAAGTCTTCTCGTAAATTCCCCGACTTTGCCCCCACCAACTATTCTATGGTCGATTTCGGTCACCGGCTTTATACCAGCTGCTGTACCG
>Ga0126370_10000745_pt1 | contig 14025 bp, 12 predicted proteins | sample PanSoiMetaPlot_3_FD_92586 | JGI IMG/M metagenome (GOLD analysis project Ga0126370, IMG submission 92586) | Tropical forest soil microbial communities from Panama - MetaG Plot_3 | ecosystem: Environmental > Terrestrial > Soil > Tropical forest > Bulk soil | place: Panama | collected 2016-02-17 | reverse complement strand
GCATGTTGGCGACGACACCGCCCAGGATGTCCAACCCGACTAAGTCGATGGTGCGAAAAGTCGCCGACTTTGGCCAGCCCAACGCCGGGCCCGTAAGGGCATCTACCTCTTCGATCGAGAGTCCCATCGCCTGCATAAGCCGCATGACATTGAGAACCGAAAAGGTGCCAATGCGGTTTGCAATAAAGTTGGGTGTGTCCTTCGCGAAAACCACGCCCTTTCCGAGATGCACGTCGCAGAATTGAGCAATCGTGTCGATGGCGTTGCGATCGGCCTCGGGAGTGGGAATCAATTCCAGCAACCGCATATACCGCGGTGGATTGAAGAAGTGTGTCCCGAACCATGATCGACGGAAATCGCCAGAAAAACCTTCGGCAATCTTGCTCACGGGCAGGCCGCTAGTATTGGTTGTGATGATGGTTCCGGGCCGGCGTACCCTATCCACTGTTTTCAGCAAGGAACGCTTGATCTCAAGATTTTCGACCACCGCCTCAATAATCCAGTCCGCTTCTCCAAGGCGCTTGAGGTCGTCCTCAAAATTTCCGATGGTGACCAGGCGTTGGAGTGCTGAATCGAAAAAGGCGGCCGGCTTGGATTTCACAGCCGCATCGAGACCTGCGGCAGCAATTTTGTTGCGTGCGGCGCCATCAGCGTCCGGAGGGACGATGTCAAACAGGAGGGCGGGAATCCCGGCATTAGCCACCTGCGCGGCGATGCGCGATCCCATGGTTCCGGCGCCCAGGACTGCAACTTTGCTGATTCTTCTCATTTCGTATGAACTCGGCTAGGAATCAAGGCTGAGAGCTGACAGTTTTATCGAGAACTATGGAAGTGTATCTGTGCCACACTCCTCGTTTCCAGTCTGGCCCCAGTTAAGTTAGGGAATCGGGTCGCTGGCCTTAATGTTTTGTCCACCGTCGGCGTTGTAGAGGCTTAAGGGAAATCGGCAAACTGCGCGGCTTTCCTTCCACGTCCAATTTCATACATCGCGAGCGGCGCTGCTGTAAACAAGCGAGAAACTTCGGAGCTGGTTCGCTCGCTTCATCTGCCAGCAACAGCAAGCCGGTTTCCTCACGGTCATTGCTAGGGTTGGCAGGCGTACGGAAATCGGTTGCGCAAAGCGCTCAAACGGTAAGGGTGGCACACGGCATGCAAGCCTTAAGCTGAATTGATGCCGAGTACGAGGACTCCAAGTCAGGCAAACCATTTAGTACCCGGCGTTTGCCCGCTTCGTTAAATGAACACATCGCCTCTCGGCAAGTGCCCGAGGTCAAGGTTCATGACGGCTCTTCCCAAGCGATTTCTCTTATACCGTTGCCAGCTCTGGGTGTGACTCGACATAAGCGATCGCTTGCCGCACCACCTCGCGCTCGCTCTTGTACGCCAGCCGAATGGGCGCTTCTTCCAACGGGACCCAAACCGCACTTTGAACCTCAACGCGCATCTCGTGAGAGATATCGTCAATCCGCCCCGATTCATACTGCAGCAGGTAGAAGCTAACGATTTTGAAGACGCGCTCCTTATCGCCCCAGGAACGAACGTAAAAATATTTGACATCCCTCAGTTTCGTGACCAGGCTGGCGGTAACGCCGGTTTCCTCACGGACTTCGCGCAGTGCGGTTTGGTCAGGCTTCTCGCCTGGATCTACCAAACCCTTGGGTAGCGCAAGTGTCGTGGAAGGTGCCTTTTTCTTTCGGGCGATGGCATCGGAGACGGGCTCCCGGCAAGGAAGGATGGCGGCGAAATTCCAAGCCCCGGCTAAGCGCCGGACCACCACGCCCCCCGCGGAGATCTCGCGAACCATATTCCTAAGCTACCAGAATTACAGGAGTTAGTCACGGATTGCGCAATCTGCGCAAATCTGGGGGCAGTAATACTTCGAGGGTAACTTGTACGGAGCAGGATTAAGGCAATCATTTTCCGTAAGTATGGCATCTCAGTTGCGTAGGTAATGTATTCCGGACGAACCGATGTGGGGGGTTTCCGGTTGCGAGTAGTCAGTAGAATCGTTAAGTCGGTGAAGGGTTTTGGCCACGAGTTCTCTCGCCGCCACGGCCAACATGCTACCCCTTGCCCCCTTGCCCGGATAGGAATTGCTCTCGGGGGTGGATTTGCCCGCGGTATTGCCCACATCGGTGTTTTGAAAGTCCTCGAAGAAGAAAACATCGCCATTCAATTTGTAGCCGGGACCAGCGTTGGTGCGCTGATCGGGGCGATTTATTGCTCCGGCGCCTCGGCCGCCGAGATGGAAGAAATCGCCTGCCGGGTGCGCTTTCGCGACTTTGCCCGCTGGACGATCTCCCGTTACGGTTTCGCCTCCAACCGACGCATGACGGGCCTCCTCAACAACGTTCTCAAGGTAAAGAGCTTTGAGGAGTTGCGAATTCCGCTGGCGGTGGCCACGACCGATTTCGCCAGTGGAACGGGAGTCATTTTTCAGAGTGGTCCTCTCGTACAACCAGTCCGGGCGAGCTGCGCCTATCCCGGGATGTTTGAACCTATTCGCATTGCAGAGAAGATCCTGGTCGACGGTATGCTGGCGCATCCGGTTCCGACCAAGCCGCTGCGCGACATGGGTGCCAACCGCGTTCTGGCTGTCCATCTGCGAGGGCGTTGGGACGTGGGTGGTGTGCCGCGCCATTTGTTCGATGTGATCGGGCAGTGTTTTGCCATTGCCCAGGAAAACAGCGCCGCCCTATGGCGTCCGTGGACTGATTTGGTCATCGAACCGGAAGTTAAGGGTTTTAGGTACGACGACTTCGAACACTCCTGCGAGCTGATCCGGGCTGGCGAAGCGGCCATGCGAGCCGCCTTGCCCGAGGTCCGGGCGTGGCTAAACGCGTCGTCGCCGTCGACCAGCTTATCAACAAGAGCGATGCCAGACCCTGCCGTAGTTCCTGCCGACTAGAGACAGGCAAACAAGACTCGCACCCAGATTTTCTTCATTATGTTTTCTGAGCCTGGTGACGGACTTCGTTTTCAAGCTTCCCAGCCTCTTGTTGAATTCGCTTCCAGGCTTGCGTGACGTGCCGCTCGGTCGTGTTGGTTTGGCCTACGCAAAAGCGCAAGGTAAACTTGCCGTTTAATTTGGTATGCGTCATAAACAGGTCGCCGCTTGAATTCAACCTTTCCATCAACGTCTGGTTAGCCATGTCGCCCCGCCGATCCCGGAAGCAGACCAGGTTCAGCGGCGCCGGTGCAGCCAATTCGAAGCGCTCGTCATTTTGCACCCATTCTCGGAATTTCCTGGCTAAGGCTACGTGCTGCCGGATGTGATATTGCAGCCCATCGGTCCCATAATGTCGAATGACGAACCACAGTTTCAACGACCGAAACCTGCGGCCCAACTGGATGTGCCAATCACGGTAATCGATGACCGCACCGGATTCGCTGGCCTGGTTGCGCAAATATTCCGGCAGCACGCTGAGCGTCTGGATCAGGGCTTTGCGATCTGCCACCCAGAAGCAGTCGCAATCGAAGTTGGTAAACATCCATTTGTGCGGATTGAACAGGTAACTGTCCGCGAACTCCACCCCTTCGTGGATCCAATGAAACTCGGGGCAGATCGCTGCGCTACCCGACATCGCCGCATCCACATGCAGCCAGACGTCGTTTTTACGGCAAATCGGGCCGATCTGTCGAAGCGGATCAAAGGCGTTCGACGAAGTTGTTCCCACCGTCGCGCACACAAAGCACGGCAGCAGGCCTGCCCGTTTATCTTCCTCGATCCGCCGAGACAACGCCTCCGCTTTCATGGCAAAGTTCTGATCGACTTCGATCAGCCGCAGGTTCCGTGCCCCAATCCCCGCAATCTTGACTGCCTTTTCGAGCGACGAATGTGCCTGCGTCGACGTATAAGCGACCAACCGCCCATCACAGCCGCTTTCATTGCTTGAGAATCGAGTAGCCCGTTCGCGTCCGGCCAGCAGCGCGCACAGCGATGCGCTGGATGCCGTGTCCTGGATCACTCCACCACCGCTGCTGGTTGATAGAAATTTTTCCGGCAATCCCAGCATGGGGACAAGCCAATCGAGGACCTGAGTTTCCAGTTCGGTGCACGCGGGACTCGTCGACCACAACATTCCCTGCACGCCCAGCCCCGTCGACAGCAAGTCACCCAAAGTCCCCGGGCCCGAGCCATTCGACGGAAAGTAAGCAAAGAAATTCGGCGATTGCCAATGCGTGATACCGGGCAGAATCAGATCGTCAACATCTCTCAGAATCTGATCGAACGGCTCGCCTTGTTTTGGTGCTTCCTTTGGCAGCGTGGCTCGAATCCCTCCAGGCGCCACGCGCGACAGCACGGGAAATTTTTCGATATTGCGATGGTAGTCCGCCAGCCAATCAATAACGGCATAGCCGCAGCGGCGAAACTCTTCCGAGGACATGTGATACGTCTTCTGTTCGGGCATAGCTCTCCCTCGAGTAACGAAAAACTATAAACAAAAAACAGGCTCGCCGGCTCGGCTCAGGGAAAGTTTAAGGGGGTCGGCTGCGAATTATCCAAGTTGGCCGTAGTACACGTGGGTCTCGTAGTTGAACGCAACCTCCCCGTTTTCCTGGTGCGCCTCGAACAGGCGACGCAAGGCGCTCAACATGGGCTCATATTTTGGGTGGCCTTCCTGCGGAGTGTAGGATGAAGACAAGAGCCGCCCCTCGAGCGCTGCGAAATCGAATACCTGGCGGTTTATGAAAGTTTCGAGGCAAACCCGGTTGGGCCCGAAAAAGCTTGTAACCGCTGCCGCCCTGTTCTGGTCGACGCGCCGAACCTCATCATAATCCGTGCCGTAGGTTTCAAGCAGATCCTCATAGCCCTGCATGAAAGCGCTAGAACCGGTAGCGCGCTCATTCCACAAGAGTGCGGTCCAGCCCGTCCCTCGTAGGATACGACGGAATTCCCAGCGGGCGCGTTCGCCATCAAACCAGTGGGCTGCTTGCCCGGCGGTTACCAGATCCACCGACTGATCCGGAAGGCCGGTGTTCTCGGCTGTTCCCGCCAAACTCATGAACTTTGAATAACTGTGCAAGAAACGTTCTCCAGCTTCGCGCATCTCTTTATTAGGCTCGATCCCGAACAAGCGATTGCCGGACTCCAGGAATACTTTGGCCAGAAGCCCCGTTCCACACCCGACGTCGGCGACGACCCAATCCGCGGTCAGGCCGCATTTGCGGCGAAGCGGATCGAGGATTTCAGGCGGATATCCAGGGCGGTAGCGAACATAATTTGCCACACGAGAGGAGAATCGTTCCGTGGAGTTGGAAATTGTCATGTAGAAGCTATTTTAGCGCGCGTACTTCGAGCTCGACGTGCGGTTGGTTATGATGAGATTGGAAGCTGGTTAATCTTGCAACTGCGCTCAGCCAGTAACTGTTTTGCTGAGTGCTAAGTGTCGAAGAGATGATCTATGAGAGAAGTCGTCATTGCATCGGCCGTACGCACTCCCGTCGGTCGCGCGTTTAAAGGTACTTTGCGCTCCACCCGTCCCGATGAATTGGCCGCTGTGGCCATCAAGGGCGCGCTAGGTCGCGTCCCCCAAATTGCACCCCAGGAGATCGCAGACGTGATCCTGGGCTGTGCCATGCCCGAAGCTGAGCAAGGTATGAACGTGGCGCGGATCGCTTCTCTGCGAGCGGAGCTGCCAGTTGGGGTCTCAGCCATGACCATCAACCGGTTCTGCTCGTCCGGTCTACAGGCCATTGCCCTCGCGGCCGAACGAATCATGGCCGGCGGCGCGGACATTGTGGTCGCCGGGGGCACCGAATCGATGTCCATGATCCCCATGGGTGGCCACAAAATATCGCCCAATCCCTGGCTCGTGGACCGATATCCCGATGCCTATCTCTCGATGGGCCTGACTGCGGAACGGTTGGCGCAACGCTTTGGGATAACACGGGAGGCATCTGACGAGTTCTCCCTCGGAAGCCATCAGAAAGCGATCGAGGCAATCCGAGCCAACAAGTTTGCGGACGAGACTGTGGCTGTGTCAGTCAGCTTCACGACTCCGAATGGGTCCACGCCGAAACGGCAGGAGATTGTTTTCGAATTAGACGAGGGTCCCCGTGCCGACACTTCCCTCGAAGCTCTGGCCGCCCTTAAACCTGCGTTCCGCGCTAATGGAACGGTAACCGCCGGCAACTCCTCTCAGATGTCTGACGGAGCTGCTGCCGCTGTTGTCATGGCGGCAGAGCGCGCACAGTCGCTGGGCATCAAGCCGCTTGCCCGCTACGTGGCCTTTGCCACCGCAGGCTACAAACCGGAGGAGATGGGCATAGGGCCGGTCTATGCCATACCGAAAGCATTGAAAATTGCGGGACTAAAGCTGCCCGACATCGATGTGATCGAGCTGAACGAAGCCTTTGCAGCTCAATCGCTGGCCGTGATCAAAGAAGCCGGACTGGATCCGGAGAAAGTGAACCCCAATGGGGGAGCCATCGCCTTGGGACACCCCCTGGGCTGCACCGGAGCCAAACTAACGGCAACGATCCTCCGCGAACTCAAGCGCCGCCATGGCCGCTACGGCCTCGTGACGATGTGTGTCGGGGGTGGAATGGGCGCAGCCGGCATTTTCGAAAATTACGATTGAAGGAAAATCCCCCCGCCTGGAGGGTCTCCTCGTGAGCCCGTTCCAGGTGCAGGTGGAGAGTACCCACCAACGCTGTCTTCAAGTATGAGGTTGACCGCGACCGGAATCCACTCGCAAGCGAAGCAACGGCTGACGGTCGTCCATACCCGAGTCATACCTGGCTGCCCCACCCAGTCGTGTGTGGAAAGCGTTTTAGCTATCGAACCGAAAGTCCATCGACGAGGTGGCAAAAATCAACCACGCCCAGGGTCCTTTCGCACCATGAATTCATTGGCAAATCCTCCGAGGGCCGATAAACTTCAATGTCGTTCACCTCAAGAACGGCATCCAACGATTTGTGAGTGGTCGAAAATGGGCGATAGCTTGTTTGCGCCCCTCGTTATCGTTTGTGGCAAAAAGGGACCTTTGTTAGATGGCAACAACCGAAGCCGTTCCCGGGAGCAAGATCGCAGGCGGTAGTTTCCTTCTCGAAGATCGTGGCACTCACGAGGTCTTCACTCCTGAAGATTTCACCGAGCAGCATCGACTTATTGCTCAAACCGCCGAAGACTTCGCAGTTAACGAGATCGTCCCCAAAATTGAGAAGATGGAGCACAAAGACTTCTCGATCACCCGCACACTGCTGAACAAAGCTGGCGAATTAGGCTTAAGTTCGGTTGACATTCCCGAAGCCTACGGTGGCATGGAAATGGACAAGGTCACGTCAGCCATCATCGGCGATCACATCGCCAAGTACGCCGGCTTCGCTACGACCTGGGGTGGGCATACAGGTATCGGCACGCTGCCCATCATCTATTTCGGTACCGAGGAGCAGAAAAAAAAGTACTTGCCCCGTTTGGGCGCGGGCGAAATCGTTGGCGCCTATGCCCTTTCCGAGGCTTCCTCCGGCTCCGACGCCCTGAACTGCCGCGCCCGTGCAGAACTCTCCAAAGACGGCAACGAGTACATTCTCAATGGCGAAAAGATGTGGATCACCAATGCCGGCTTCGCCGACCTGTTCACAGTGTTCGCCAAGATCGACGGAGAAAAGTTCAGCGCTTTCCTGGTTGAGAAGACATTTCCTGGCTTTTCGATTGGCGCTGAGGAGCACAAGCTGGGGATCCGGGGATCGTCCACCTGCCCCGTCATCCTCAACGACTGCAGAGTTCCCGTAGAGAATCTGCTCGGCGAAATCGGCAAGGGCCATGTGATTGCCTTCAATATTCTGAACGTGGGCCGCTTCAAGCTGGGAGCCATGTGCGTAGGCGGAGCGCGCGTTTCGATCGAAAACGCCATTGCCTACGCCAAGCAGCGCAAGGCTTTCGGCAAGGTGATCTCCGACTTCGGCTTGGTTCGTGAGAAGCTGGCGAACATGGCGGTTGGGATCTACGTGGGCGAGTCGATGGTCTATCGCACCGTGGGCATGATGGACGCCGCGCTCTCGGAAGTCGACAAGTCCGCTGCCGATTCCCTCGAGCAAATCCGTAAAGCGATCGAGGAGTATGCGGTCGAATGCTCCATCATCAAGGTGTGGGGCTCGGAGATGATCGACATGGTGGTCGATGAGACCGTTCAGATTTATGGCGGCTACGGCTTCGTGGAGGAGTACCCGGCCGAGCGCGCCTATCGCGATGCTCGCATTAACCGCATCTTCGAAGGCACAAACGAAATCAATCGGCTAATCATTACCGGCTTTCTGCTGAAGCGCGCGATGACTGGCAAGTTGCCGCTCAAGCCAGCTATCCAGAAATTGATGGATGAAGTGTTGTCTGGACCAAGTATGGGCGAAGAGAACGAAGGCCCGTTGGCCGATGAGCGCAAGGTGGTCGCGAATGTGAAAAAGCTGGGACTCTTCGCTGCCGGGGCAGCCACCCAGAAATATATGCAGGCTATTCAGGATCAGCAGGAAATTATGGGCGCCATTGCCGACATGGCCATAGAAGCTTATGCCCTGGAATCGGCCGTCCTCAGAGCGCAGAAATTAGTCGAAGCGAATGGCGAGGCCGCGTCTTCCCTGCCCATCGCCATGACCCAAGTCTATCTGTCCCAGGCCATGGAAAAGGTTGAAGCGGCGGCGCGCCAGGTCATCGCGGCGGTAGCCGATGGCGATACGCGGCGGACACAGATGGCGATCCTGCGGCGGCTCGCGAAATATGAGCCGTTCGACACCATTGCCGCTCGTCAGCAGATCGCGCAACGTGTAATCGACGCGGGGAGATTCACCCCGGTGTAATCCGGCCGCCATTGTTGCCGAACCAAGGCCCCTCCCATCCCTTTCGAAGGCAATACATTTCAGTAACAACCGGCTGGCGAGTTAGCGCCTGGAGTTGATGTTTTGTACGACAACGCCAAGTACGCGGCTGGCCCTGAACGGAAAGGGTATTCCGGGAGAGAAAAACAAGAGCAGAATCCGTTTGGTTTGAGCATACGAGGTCCCGAATTGCCGACCACGCGAGAAGCCAGAATAAGGAAGTGTAGTTGGGAGGGTGTGGTGGTGAACTTGTCAGCGGAGACTTCCTAGTAGGAGAAGCAAGACCGATGCCTGGAAAAGCATGCCGTACCCTAGTCGTTCAAAGGCGTATGGAGGAACGAGGAGACATCGACTGCTTACGTTTTTCATTTTGCATCAATCGTCGCTCGAGAGCGCTCGGATTGCTAACCGTGTCCGATTCCTAGTAGTCTAATGTCCCTACGCCCAGCACAATGTCGAATGACTAAATGCTGACTGCCGAATGCCGACCGCCTGTTTAAGGAGCCAACGATGAAGACGAATTTCGCTGTCCTTGTCTCATTTCTTCTGTGCATGACCATCCTGCCTGCCGCCCAGCAAACCAAAAGCAAACGTCCGAGCCCTCCTGCGAATGCGGAATGTAGGTTCGCCAGCGGCAAGACCATTAAGGTGGATTACTCCAGTCCGCGCGCCAAAGGCCGGAAGATCTTCGGTGACCTGGTACCTTATGGCAAGGTGTGGCGTACCGGCGCCAACGAAGCAACTTCGTTCGTCACCGATACCGATCTCACCGCTGGCGGCAAGGACATACCTGCCGGAAGTTACACCATTTTCACCATTCCCGATGCCGACAAGTGGACGCTGATCATCAACAAGAAAACTGGGGAATGGGGCATTCCCTACAAGTACGAATCCGAGGAGCTGGCGCGTGTGGATATGAGTGTCTCGAAAACCCCGGCTCCGGTCGAAAACTTCACCATCGCCTTTGATCACCAGGGCGGTAGTTGTACCATGCGGGTGGAATGGGAAAACACCCGCGCCCAAGTAGACTTTGCAGAGAAGAAGTAGGTGCGTAGTGGCGGGCGGACAGAAAGAAATTCACAACTCTGCCCGCTCTCAAAAGGCGTAGAATTTTTGTGGCAGACCAAGCAAGCCGGCTTTTACGGGAGGTCTTATGCCCGTCTATGATTATCTCTGCAGTGATTGCCACAAGGAATTTGAAACCGTTCTGACTCTCGACGAGCACGATCACCAAGCCATCAAGTGCCCGCACTGCGGGAGCAAGAATGTCGAGCAGGAAGTAGCCGCATTCTTTGCCGTCACTTCAAAGAAAAGCTAAGTGTCACCACCGAGGACGCCAAAGAGTTTTCCTTCGTGTGCTAAGCGATGTCCTTGGTGGTGAATGCCTTCAAGGTTTCCATCGCAGCACGGGTTTGCGTGCCGCGGTAACTTCATCGAGGCGCGAGACACGGGTTGAGTGCGGAGCGTCGACGACTGTCTTCGGATCTTCCTCAACCTCGGCCGCGATCGATCGCATGGCTTCGATGAACAGGTCCAATTCTTCTTTTGGTTCACTCTCGGTCGGCTCGATCATCAGGGCACCCGGCACGATGAGGGGGAACGCCGTCGTGTAAGGATGAAAGCCATAATCGATCAGACGCTTGGCGATGTCCATTGTGCGCACCCCTTTTTCCGCCTGCAGCCTATCGCTGAACACGACCTCATGCATGCTGGGCGTTTTATAGGGCAAATCGTAAGCGCCTTCCAGTCCCTTGCGAATGTAGTTGGCGTTCAGAACAGCATCTTCGGTGGTCTGCCGCAGCCCGTCGGGACCATTCGCCAGAATGTAGGCCAGCGCCCGCGTGAACATCCCAAAGTTGCCATAAAACGCGCGTACCCGTCCGATCGATTGCGGCCGGTCATAGTCGAACCCCAGGGTTCCATCCGCCTTAGCAACAAGGACTGGCTTAGGAAGAAATGGTTCTAGGGCCTGGCGGACGGCGACCGGGCCCGAACCGGGCCCACCGCCACCATGGGGCGTTGAGAATGTCTTGTGCAGGTTCAAGTGCAGCAAGTCAACGCCAAAATCGCCGGGCCGAGCTTTACCGACCAGCGCATTCATATTCGCGCCATCCATGTAAACCAGACCGCCCTGGCCATGAAGAATGTCAGCAATCTTGTGAATCTCCTGTTCGAAGACGCCCAAAGTGTTGGGATTGGTAAGCATTAGCGCAGCGATATCCTCATTCATCTGCGAGGCCAGCGCCGCCACATCCACCATGCCAGCCGAGTTTGATTTCAGGTTCTCTACGGCATAGCCGACAGTCGCCGCGGTTGCGGGGTTCGTGCCATGCGCGGAATCGGGAATAAGGATCTTCTTGCGCGGGTTGCCCTTCGATTGGAGATAAGCCCGCACCAGCAACAGACCAGTAAGCTCGCCATGAGCACCGGCAGCCGGCTGCAGGGTGATCGCGTCCATTCCAGTAATTTCGATGAGGCACTCGCTGAGCAATTTCATGACGCGCAATGCGCCCTGAGAAATCCTCTCCGGTTGATAGGGATGCCCGTTGGCGAGACCCTCCAGCCGAGTAACCACTTCATTTACCCGCGGGTTGTACTTCATCGTGCACGAGCCCAGCGGATACATCCCGAGATCAATCGCATAATTCCAAGTTGAAAGCCGGGTGAAATGACGGATGATTTCGATCTCGCTGACCTCGGGAAGGTTAGCGAGTTCTTTCCGCTCCGCCGTGCCCAGAAGCCTAGCCGTGTCCACTTCCGGAACATCGAGCGGGGGCAATTTCCAAGCTGCCTTTCCCGCAGAAGACTTCTCGAAGATCAGTCCTTCGTTCTGGCTGAGGTGGCGCGTTGCCTTGCGTGTCATACGCTTCACCGCACAACCTCCTCGGCCTCGGCCGCAGGCTCGTCGGCTTCACTCTCGGCCAGCATTCCCACGGCCGTATCAATGGCGCTGCGTGTTGTCATCTCGGTACAACACCAGAGCGCCGCGTTGCCCAGTTCAGGAAAGAATTTCCGTAAAGGAAGGCCTCCGACGATCTTATGACCCAGCAACCGGCCATTGATTACCTGGGCGTCTTCCTTGGTCTCGACCGCAAATTCATTGAATCGAGGAGCACGGCCGAAGAGCACCTTGGCGTGTTTGCCAAACTGCTCGGCCGCGTAAGCGGCCTTGGCCAGGTTCTGTTTCGCCAGCTCTTGGAGACCAACCTTTCCATAGATGGTCATGAATATGTTGGCCATCAAAGCGATTAGCGCCTGGTTCGTGCAAATGTTGGAAGTAGCTCGTTCGCGACGGATATGCTGCTCGCGGGTGGCCAGAGTCAGAACGAATCCGCGCTTGCCCCTGCGATCTACGGTTTGGCCCGCCAGCCGCCCCGGCATCTGCCGAACATTCTGCTCACGAGTGGCAATGACTCCGCAGTAAGGACCTCCGAATCCAAGCGGCACGCCGAAAGACTGCGCCTCCATGGCCACGATGTCGGCTTGCCGCGGGGGCTCCACAATCCCCAGGGACACTGCCTCGGCAATGGCAACGACCAGCAGGACATTATGTTTGTGGGCGATTTCGGCGATAGCGGCCACATCCTCAATGGTGCCGAAGAAGTTGGGCGACTGTACCAATACGCAGGCAGTCTGCGGGATAATCGACGTTTCCAGCTCTTGCAGGTTGACGCGGCCGTTTTCCTCGAACCCGACCTCCCTGATCGGCATACCTTGATGATGTGCGTAGGTCGAGAGTACTTCTCGGTATTCGGGGTGGACGCTGCGAGCCACCGCGACCGCACGCCGGCCGGCCAGTCGTACCGCCATCAATACCGCTTCGGTCGATGCCGTTGAGCCGTCGTACATGGAGGCATTCGCCACATCCATGCCGGTCAGCTCGCTGATCATCGTCTGAAATTCAAAAATGGACTGCAGCGTCCCTTGCGAGACTTCGGCCTGATACGGCGTGTACGCGGTGAGAAACTCTCCGCGCGAAATAAGTGAGTCAATGATGACCGGTCGATAATGGTAATAAGCGCCCGCGCCTAGAAAACTGGTGTAATCATCGCCATTTTCGCGCGACCGCTGCCGGAACCAGTCCACAATCTCGAATTCGGCCATCTGGCGAGGAACATCCAAATCGCCGGTCACACGGTATTCAGGCGGAATTGGGGCAAACAGGTCATCAATTGACCCCAGGCCGATGCTTTTGAGCATGGCCGCACGGTCGGCAGGTGATTTAGGCAAATAGCGCATGAGAACTCTTTTAGATGTTCGCCGCGGTCATTTCGAATCTGGTCGCCAATGAGTCAGAGACTCTGAATTCCGACGACGGCGTCCAACCGGTGTTAATCCGAAAGGCCCTAACCGTCCTTCCGATCCGATCCACGCGCCTCTCAATGCCCGCCTTCTTCGGCAATGAACTTCTCGTAGTCCCCGGCGGACATGAGCGACTCTAACTCGCCAGGATGCTTCAAGGTGACCTTAATCATCCAAGCGCCGTTGGCATCTTGATTGATCTTCTCAGGAGAGGTGGCCAATTCACCATTGACCTCTGTCACGGTACCCGAGGCGGGGGCGAATAGATCCGACACCGCCTTGACCGACTCTACGCTGCCGAAAGTCTTCCCCGCCGTGACCTCCGACCCGGGCTTGGGTAACTCCACAAAAACGATGTCTCCGAGCGACTGCTGGGCGTAGTCGGTAATACCAATGGTGGCGGTGTTGCCATCAGGTTTAATCCACTCGTGCTCTTTGGTGTATCTGAACTGCGCGGGATAAGGCATGATAGCTTCTAGCTCCTGGCTTGTTAGCTTTTGGCAAGATTGCTTGCTTGATCCTTGGCGAACCCTGGTGTCGCCGGGGTTAATTCTTCTTCGGCCGCTTGTAAAAAGGAGTGGGCACAATCCGTGCCGCAACCCCCTGCCCGCGGATCTCAACCTTTAAAGTTCCTCCAATCTCCGCCAATTCCACAGGAACATACGCGAGGGCAATATTCTTCTTGAGGAATGGCGCATAGGACCCGCTGGTGACATATCCGATCTCTTTGCCTGAATCATCCAGAACTTTGTACCCGTCGCGCGCAATCCCCCGTTCGATCATCTCCAGACCGACAAGCTTCCGCTTCACGCCCCTGGCCTTGGCCTCCTCCAAGGCACCGCGTCCGATGAAATCCATCTTCTCCAGCTTCGAGAAACGGTCAAGACCGGCTTCCCAGACATTGATGGT
>Ga0126370_10000744_pt1 | contig 14034 bp, 12 predicted proteins | sample PanSoiMetaPlot_3_FD_92586 | JGI IMG/M metagenome (GOLD analysis project Ga0126370, IMG submission 92586) | Tropical forest soil microbial communities from Panama - MetaG Plot_3 | ecosystem: Environmental > Terrestrial > Soil > Tropical forest > Bulk soil | place: Panama | collected 2016-02-17 | reverse complement strand
GCTCTGCCATTGCTAATCAAGACTTTGCCGACTTCGATTTACTGCTCGGCATCTCATCGCCCGCACGTGGCAGTCTTCCGCCGCGCCGTTTCATGATTTTGTCAAAGGCCTTGAAATCCGCGCGCGATCAGCAAAGAACTCCACCGTTTGCAAGGCGGTGAGCTTTTCAGCCAGCGCTGTGGCGACGAACTGATTTATGCTGGTCCTGTCTGCTTTGCTCTGTTGCGCCACCGCTTTCTTCAGGGAGCGTCGCAACCGCAAAGGGTATGTTATTGACTGTGTCACCTTCTTTAGATTCCGACGATGTTGGAATTGATCCAGCCCAAGATTTTTGAAAAGCGGAACTCGCTGTTCGCGATAGAGTCCATCATGAAGGTATATGCAGCATTTGGATCAACCGTGAGATCGTAACCGTTCAGCAGTAGGAACGTATGGGTCGCGGCGAAGGCCACACGCTTATTGCCATCGAAAAAGGGGTGGTTGTTGGCAAGGGACTCCATGAGTGCAGCAGCTTCCTCGGCGGCGTTTGCATAGTAGCCCACCTGCGGGCGAAACACGGCCGATTCCAGCAGCCCTTTGTCCCGCACGCCGTGGACTCCTCCGTATTCCTCAATTTGTAGATGTTGGATGGCCATCACTTCGGCTACGGTTAAATAGATGCGGTCGGGCACTTATTTTGCCAGCTGTCGATAGAGCTCACGAAATTTCTCATTCGAGCGCCTATACGCTTCCATCACTTCCGGTCTCACCAAATGTTGCGAAGGCACGACGTTGTGGATGTAATGCTCGATGGCCTTTTCTAGCAGGTACCTCTGAGACTGGCCATTTTTCTTAGCAACCGTCACGAACTCCCGATAGAGCTTGGCGTCAATGGCGGGCCCGATCTTCACCGTGGATTTGCTGCTCATATGCTCGACCTCTCCTCATTATCGTCCCGGCAACTATACATTGCAAGACAAATCTAGATTACGCTAGACGTATCCGAGTATTGGGGATTACATTATTTTTCAGCTCGACCGAGAAGGAAATACGCTTGAGCCTGTGACAGTCAAATGCGCGACCGGTTTAACCGTTCGCTTGTCACCAAAGTTCGTGCAGATCGGCACTGAGAAATATTCAGTTCGAGAAACTGCAAGACGACGGCTCAAGCTGGTTGATTTTAGATTGGACGATCATGAACTTCGTGGACTGGCAAAATCCTGATACCAAATCAAAGTGGGCGGCGATGGCGAGGCAGGGGAAGAAGGTAATGCAATTTCTTGAAGGCGGGAAGTATGTGGCGGCCGTGGTTGATGGGAGGATGAAGACCTACGACTAGAAGCGTACCGTGCTAGTATGCGGGGCCGACCTAGTTATGGGCACGCCTTGCGTATCGCCACTCCAACGCGAATGCGGTAGCGGTTCCCAAGAGCACCAATAACCATACAAAACGGGCGTTCACTCGAAGAACGCTCCGGTCGGCAAGCGCAAAGACAACTGCTGCGATTAAAAACAATGGCGCGGTGATGGCGCAATGAAAAGACCGATTCCTGAACCAGTTCGCGACGCAGCCGATGCCCATCCCGAAAAGCGCGGTAGAGGCCGCATACCAACGGAGAGGATGCCAGTAGAGACCGGCGAGGCTCAAAATTACCCACGCAATCAAAGAAGCCACGAACCAGTAGCAAATTGCTTGCGGCGAACTACAGCAGAATCTTATGTCCGGGGCCATGATTTTCCGCCCTGTACGTATGGTCGCCCGGCGCTGGTTTCCGACGACGATCAAAGCTGCTGCAACCCGGGAACCATCACGCGTTTGCCGCCCTGGGCGGCCGATGGCGCATCTACAAAAGTCCCAAAATCGTGACGGCGGATTTCTATCTGCAAAAGGTAGAGCAATTCTAATTCTTCTACCCGGGGGCTTCCTTAAATCGTAGCACCCCAGATTTTAGGCGGCTCTCCGGGGAGCGGCTCTGGGACTTTCTCTTCTTGCTTTTCCATCCTCGGTGGAGGCAAGAACACGGTTTCCCGTTGCTTCGTTCGGCCTTTCCCCTTCAGTTTTTGCGCCAGAAGGTTCCAGCATTCGGCGCAGATGTCATATTCCTTGCTCTCAATCTCCTTTTGCAGACAATCCTTCGCCTCTCCACACAGGTCGCAAACGATCATGGTTTCCCCCTTCCGAGCATTGTTGAAACTCATTTTACCCCTGTGTTGGATGAGCAAGCTCACTAAGGGCTTCCGCTCTACGGCCGTCGCCGTGGAATCGGTTATCAGCAGTACAGGCTGCGCGTTCGCAACCTAGAATCTCCGCGCATCAGCCCACGCTAGGACCTCTGACGCCACGGAAAAGGCTTTTGCTGGCTCAGAGGCAAAGCGTCCATCCAGTTGGTACGCGTTCATCTCCAGCGGGATTGCCTCATAGTTCCCGCCACCCAGGAAGCCTGTGACGTATTTCGCGGCGAACTCCGCGACTCCGAGTCTCTCGTACTGCACGACGTGAACGAGTTCGTGGAACAGGAGCCTGTCCGTGAACGGTTCGTGCGAGACCACCGTGTCCACGAACGTGATTGCGGCCATGTGCTCGAAGTTCGGCAGACCGGCGCGTTCGAAACCCATTTCGACGAGTTGACGGTAGAACGGCGGATTGCTGACGCGCTCTCCTGAGACCACGACCACCCGAGCCAAGTCCAGAGTGGGCGGTGGAAAGAAAGGTCGCATCGCCGCCCTTTGGTTTGCGTCGAGCGGTGATGCAGTGTGTCTGAAAAACTGTCGTTGGCGCTCGATGTAAGCTGCGACTTGCTGGATGATCCATTCAACTTGAGCTTCATTCAGTTTGGGTAGCGGCAATTCAGCCTCCGCTGGTTCAGCGGTATTTTACTCGCTGCATTGGCTTTATTCGCATTGAGCAGGTCACGTGTCCAGGAAGGCTGTCTGTCAGTGATCCGGTCACCACTGCTCAATGCCACTGTTGCGAAGATAGCGCCGGAGATACAAGCAAAGAATCGCTATACACACGACCACTGCTCCGCTAACAACCAGCCACTCCGGTAGGTCGGGATAAACAACCGCATCGAGGAGCCGCAACAAAAACGGCATGCGCGCTGGTTCGACTCCTGCGCGAGCTTCGAGCCATGTCTCCGCCAAAGTGAGCGGGCACGGCAACCAAGGAACTGACTCCACAACTATGGAGTAAACAACCGATCCGATGTGCAGCGCCCGCAGAATCGGGCGGCGGCGCGTCACTGTCCAACCCGCCACTACCCACCCACACCACAGCAGATGGAGAAGCAGCACGACTTCCGTGAGGACCGCTGCTGCACGAATGGTACGAAACCTCGCTTCTTGGCCTACAGATGGCTCAGATGTATGGTGCTCCTGAGTTTGTCGGTCCGAAACCCATATTCCCACGCAGCATCCGGAGACTTTGCGGAACGCCGGACTCCGCCAATCCTTATAAATAGAGTCGCGGTGCGGCAACTGCGTTGTTTGCTTCAAATGGTAGCGGAAGCGGACCTGGAGCAGAGCACTCAGTCCGTGCCTTCATCCAACTCCCCCGAATTACTTCACTGCAGAGCTACATCTAGTAACTCACGCGAGATTTGCGCTAGATTCGTTCGTGGAGGATTCGAATGGACATCCTAGCCGCAATCAAACGCGAAGAACGAAAGCTCGAAAAGCAAATGAGTAAGTTAAAGGATCAACTTAGTGGTGTTCGAGCGGCCGCAAAAGCTCTGGCCAGTTCAACCGGCAAACAAGTAACTGGCGGGACGAAACGAGTTCTATCCGCCGCCGCGAGAGCAAAAATCAGCAAAGCTGCGAAGAAACGCTGGGCGAAATTTAGAGTACAGGCGAAAAAAGCTATGAACTGAACCCTCGCCACCTTTTTGTTTCCGCGTCGGCCTGACCTATGACGCTTTCGGTAGGATGGTTGAACAAAACCGCACGGGAGCAACCGAACGCCAGTGCGGTATTCGTTTCTCATCGAGTGGACGCAATGCGATTAGGCTGGACATCGGTGGGTCTCCCTGTTCAGGAGACGGTGGGTCTGATCCAAAAGTATCACGGGCTACTATCTGGAGCCGAACTTACGAGTTCCTCTGGTACTTCGAACTCAGACACCCCTTCATTGCTTTCGATGCTCAATGGTTTGTCGGTAGTGATTCGAACGCAAGCCCGTCCGTTCTCGTTTTGGTAACGATGCAAAACTTCGCAGGGCATGCTGCCGCGAGTTGGATATTCGCTGTCGGCATCTAACATCTTGTGCGTCAGCACCGTGTATTTTTCGGTAATGGTGTGGTGACGGGCACGAACATCCGTGAATTCGCAATCCACCCATCCGGGGAAACTGTCATCAACTAATCGGACGATTCGGACGGATAGGAAGGTCATGGCCCTATCACACTATAGAGACTCGCCGCGGCGCAAGGCGCGCGCCTAGTTCCTCTGGGCCGTCCACTTATCGAGCGTTAGTTCTGTCTTCGGCGGGATACTTGTCGGCTCTTTGACGTACGGCCTTGGAGAATTCAACACGCGTCGGCTCAATCAGTTCCTACATTTGCCGATCGTTGCTGGATCAACTGTCGGTAGAGGCGGATGGTCTTCTGCGCGATGGCACTCCAGCTGAAGAGTTGTTCGACGCGCCGTCGCCCTGCATCTCCAAAGCGCCTGCACTGTTCCGGGTCCTCAAGCAGTCGACGGATCCCCGAAGCAAGACCCCGCGCAAACCCTTCGGGATCCCTGGGGAATCCTGTGATGGGATCCGCATCGAAAGACACTAAGTGTCCGGTCTTTCCTTCCACAACGACCTCCCGTATTCCACCTGTCGCGCTCGCGACCACCGGGGTACGGCACGCCATGGCTTCGAGGTTTATGATTCCGAACGGTTCGTAGACCGAGGGGCAACAGAAAACGCGGGCATGGCTGTACAACTCGATAACCTCCGGCTTCGTGACCATCTTTTCGATCCAGATGATGCGCGGATGGCCGCGGCGTGTGTCCTCGACTTTCTGTCTCATCTCTGCGGCAATCTCCGGAGTGTCCGGGGCCCCGGCGCAAAGCACCACCTGGGTCTCCTCCGGCAAGTGGCGAATGGCGTCCACCAGGTGCGTGACGCCCTTCTGCCGAGTGATGCGCCCGACGAACAACACGTACGGCACAGTTGGATCTACGCCGTATTCGGTCAATGCCTTGGTCTCGGAACTCTTCTGATATTCGACAGGATCGATGCCGTTATAAATGACGTGGATATGATCCGGCTGAATCTGCGGGTAGGCTCGAAGTATATCCGCCTTCATGCCTTCTGAAACGGCGATGATGGCGTCGGCATCGAGGATGCCGGTTCGTTCCATCCAGGAACTCATGGCGTAGCCGCTGCCAAGCTGCTCCGCTTTCCATGCGCGGAGTGGCTCAAGGGAGTGCGTCGTAAGAACAAAGGGGATGTTATACAGCTTCTTTGCGAGATACCCGGCCATGGACGCATACCACGTATGGGTGTGGACGATATCGACGCCGGCGAGGGCCTTCACTTGTGTCAAGTTGAGGCTCAAAGCTTCCAGTGCGCCTTTAAACTTGCCTCCAGCGCCATTGGTAATCTCTTCCCACGGCTGCGCACCGCGGACATGTAGACCGCCATCGTCGAAGTTCTGCGGGCCCCAGCAGTGCACCTCGACCGAGATCTCCTTGGCGAGCTCGCGGCTCAAGTATTCGACATGGACTCCCGCGCCGCCATAGACATGGGGTGGAAACTCTCGCGTGAATAAGCCGACTCGCATGGTCTATAGATGGCGCAGAGAGTCCTCCACACTCTCGCTAGGTGCTTTCTTGACGTCTCGTTCCAGGGTCTTCGAGATCAGTTCCTTCGAGCTGAGACCAACGGCCAACGACAAGGTCAAAACAATGCCGCCAAAAAGGATGCCGAAAGCGATTTCCACAATGCCCGGAGCAATTCTCATGTGTTCGAGAGCCATAGCTACGGAAAGCACGATCACGATCCATTTCACGCCAATGCTCAGGAAGCGCGCGTACTGCAGGTTCAAGTTGACGGCACCGATCAACACGCTTCGGGCCAGAAACCGGGCGACGACGTTCCCGACCAGCAAGACCACCAGAGCGGCCATAACTTCGGGAATGTAGGAGAACACGTTCTGCACAAACAAAGAGGTCCACTGGAGATCAAAGGCGGAAACCCCTATGAGAAATCCGCTCACCATGACTAGGGCGGCGATCGACCTAGATACCAGACGTGTCGGGCTATTCATCGGCGACCACTCCGCCAAGGACGCAAAACCCCATCGCCCGAGCCGCTCGTCAAAATGAAGGCCCATAAGGATTCGGCGTACCATGGTTGCCAGAATCCACGCCAAGAACATAGACAGGAACAACGCGACCACCAGCGCCGCCAGTCCGGGCAAGAGGTTCGCAAACCTGGTAAGGAAGTGGGTCGTTGAGTCCATTAAGGCTTGCTTAACTTGTTCCCACATAAAGGCCTCCGATACTGCGCAGAAGATCTAGGGGTTGAACCGATCTGGCCAGCGCCAGCGGGAAAGCAGATACGACTTGCCCGCTTCGTAAGCGAGAGAAAGGCGATTCAGCCTCCGCTCGGGAAACAGGGCTCCCGCGGACCGCACATCATGGGCATAGGAAGCGACCCAACCCAGATAAAGCGGAGTCAAGGACCTGAGCAGGTGGTCACGGCTAATTGTGCGGAGGCGATGGGCAAGAGCGAAATCGTAAACAACTTTCACCCACAATTCATCCGACATATGGAACTGGTCCACGGGGAGACGGGACACCTTTCTTAACTCGAACAGGCTCGAGGGCGGCAACACCAAAGACCAGATTTCCTGGAGCTCCCGATTTCCCAGCTGAAATGACTCGACTAGGCGGCTGGTGTCCACGGCTCCTTCGTCCTGGGCCAAGAAGACAGGCTCTCCGACCGCCTGGACCGGCGCGGAAACGCGCGTTCGCTGCCAGCACGAGGCGTTGCGCTCCAGGTCGCAAAAGACCGGGCTCAACACATTGGCCAACACGGAACTCATGTTGGCCCAGTCCGGTGCGGGATAGATGCGGGTGCCCAGATGCACCTCGACGATACGCAGACGGTCGCAGAATGCCGCGGGCGCCAGACATGCTAGTGGATGAAGGGCGGTGCCGCCCGGGTTTCCTGCCCTTTTGACAAGCATTTTTTGAAGCAGCTGGCGCGAAACTCCGATATCCGGCCCCATGGGATTGTTGATTCGTTTACCGTAGAGAGCGCGCATCATCGGAGCGATGATACTGGCGTTCAAAAGCCCCTCGAACTTGCGGCTCGTGTAGTGCGGAAGAACCAGATCGGCTTCGTCATGCAGGAGAGGCCGCGCTATCTGGCAAACCCTTTCGGGGGTTGCCCCTTCAAGCTTGCTGGCAATGACGCAGCAACCTCGAGCCTGCAGTTTCTCGGCGGCGGCAAAAACGGATTGATACGCTTCGGACGTGCTCAGGGGCCCCTTGGAGGCATCCGGCTTTGCCAAAAGTGAAGGCAAAAAAAAGACCGAGGCGCACTCTGTTGGCGTCTTTGCTTGGGGCGACGCCGGATTCCCGCGTTGGTCATGTTGTAGCATTGCGATTCGCAACGGACCGGGAAGTGTACCAAGAGCGTCACAAATCCTTGAGGAAGTGGCGGAATCGAGGTCAGCCAGGATTCCTACGACTAGATCGGCGCTGCCTTGTTCTTCCGCTGTTTGCTCAGCTTGTTGCGGAATAGAGCCAGCTTCCACGGTTAAGAGCCTTTCGCTGTGGTGTCAAGATTTCCTGATCAAGCGGAGATAAGCCCATGTTGTCACACTTGAAGCGACAAGATGCCCATCAACGGAATGCGCACCCAGGTAGGGCGTGCGTTCAACTCGTAGCGCACTTCGTAGAGAGCTTTATCCACAAGGAAAACATCGAACACTCTTCGAAAATCCGCGCTGCTCTCGGGCAAGAATCCGGCGCCGCGCGCGGTTTGCCGATAGGCGCGCAAGAATTCACTGGCCACACACCGCTCCCAGAGTTGCGCCCAGGGTTGCAGGCTGCCCAGGTTCTCGGGATGGCGAGCCGTGTAGTTGATTAGGCTCGAGTAGGCAGCGTAGCTGAAAGAACGCACCATGCCGGCGACGTCCTTTAACGGGCACTGCTTGGCGCGCCGGACAGCCAACGGTCGCGCCGGCTCACCTTCAAAATCGAGAATCACAAAATCCGTTTTGACCTTCAGGACTTGTCCGAGATGGTAGTCTCCGTGCACGCGAGTCCGCAAAGTTTGAAACGTTTCTGGTTTGAGCGCCGCAAAATACTCTAGGATGCGACTCCTCCGCGTGAGCACGGCGGCGGCAATTTCCAGCGCCTCATCCGGTAAATAGGGAATGCGCTCCTTTAACATGTCGAAGACGCTAGCAGCGTGTTGCTGAAGATCTTCAAGCAGTGTCCGGACGTCTTCCTCGGTCATGGGTTCTGGCGCGAATGCAGGATCGTCGGAGGAGGAGGCGAGGGCCAAGTGGAGCTCGGCCGTCCGGCTTCCGAGGGTGGTTGCCGAATCGAGATAGATGCCGACGTGATCGCGGGCCAGTTGCAAAGCCGGTTTTTCGGAGAGCCCTACGGGATCGGCCGGTCCCGCGCGCAACTCCTCCGGGAAGGGCAGCGGAGCGCAGGTTTCAAAATAGCGCTCGAGCTCCTCTAGCGTCCACTTCCAGCCGTCGCCCTCATTCGCCACCAAGCCCTGGAGCATCGCCAAAGTCGACGGCTCCTCGGCATCGGTCCGCGGCTCGTACTGGATCGAACCGGCAAAGGGAGCCACGTGGCGAAACTGGGCCTGGTCGGTGAGATAGCGTCCGATTTCGGCGTCGGGGTTCAAGCCGGGCTCTTGACGTCGCAGCAGTTTTAGAATGAACCGATCGGCGTAGAGAATCGACGTGTTCGATTGCTCGGCTGAACCGCGCCGTACCGCCAATGGCGCGCGGGCAGCGCCGAGCAGGTCTTGAAAGGAGTTGCCTCGAAAACCACGAATCAGTCCAGCGTGCGCTTCGAGCGCGCCCCTATTCTCGATAAGGGACAGCAGTTCCAGGCACGTGTCGTCGTTGAAGACAGCATCGTGCAATAATCCGGACCCTTTCTCCGATAGAACCGAGGCGACGACTGCGTTGGGGGAAGTTCGTTGCAGTTCTTCAGCGGCCTCTCTGAAGGTCATGGCGAGCGGAAGAAGGTAAACTTCCGACGGTCCGCTATCGAACAGCACTTCGACCAACACCAGAGCGGACTGCGACGACCGGAGCGCCGTCCAGTCCAGGGTCCGCGTGGATTTGATGTGGCGAGACTTCCCCGCAAACCATCGCTGTTTCGGAAGATAGTTCGGGAAATTGACAGTCTCAAGACGCTGGCAAGTTGCACCGCTGAAAATGCCGTCCCAGCCTGCGGTCGCGTTCAAGGCAGCTTCTTCGACGATTTCCATACTTGCCTCCGCAGGCTGGATCCTTTGCTGAAGTTCGAGCCAAAGAAAACTGTAGGGAGCCAAGGTGAAACGATAGGGCTCGCGCCCGATGGGTGGGAACTCGACATATCCGAGCATCTCTACCGGAATGGCACCTTCCGCCTCCGACAAGTCTAGATCCACAGGTTGCGCGAAGCGAGATAGATTGGCCACGCAGAGAACCCGTTGCTCTTCGTACTGCCTCAAATAGGCAAGCACCTTGCGGTTCGCCGGATCGAAGAACTTCATACTTCCGCGTCCAAAGACGGAAAACAGCTTTCGCAGCGCGATCATATTGCGCATCCAGTTCAAGAGCGAGGAGGGGTCGCCTTGCTGGGCCTCCGCGTTGACAGCTTCGTACCCCCAGAGCGGATCCATAATGACCGGGCTGTACAGGCGAGCCGGTGTGGCCGTGGAAAACCCAGCGTTGCGGTCCGCGTTCCACTGCATGGGGGTGCGCACACCGTTGCGGTCGCCGAGATAGATATTGTCTCCCATTCCGATTTCGTCGCCATAGTAAAGGATGGGAGTGCCGGGGAAGGACAGCAGCAGGCTGTTGAGGAGTTCGATGCGCCGGCGATTGTTGTCGACAAGCGGAGCGAGCCGCCGGCGGATGCCCAAATTCAGACGCATTCTGGGGTCAGCGCTGTAGGCGAGATACATATAATCGCGCTCGTCGTTGGTTACCATCTCCAGAGTCAGCTCATCATGATTCCTCAGGAACAGGCCCCACTGGCACGCCTCGGGGATGCTCGGAGTTTGCGCGATGATGTCGGTAATCGGCAGACGGTCTTCCTGCCGCAAGGCAATATAGATGCGCGGCATCAGCGGGAAATGGAAGGCCATGTGGCATTCGTCGCCATCGCCAAAGTACGGCCGCACATCGGTCGGCCATTGATTGGCTTCCGCTAGAATCATTCGATTCGAATAACCGGCATCAATCTCGCGACGGAGCGCTTTGATGACGGCGTGGGTCTCGGCAAGATTTTCGCAGCTGGTTCCCTCCCGCTCGATCAGGTAAGGGATGGCGTCAACGCGCAATCCGTCAACCCCCATATCCAGCCAGTAACGCATGACTTTCAGAACTTCCTGGACGACCACCGGATTGTCGTAGTTCAGATCAGGTTGGTGGGAGAAAAAACGGTGCCAGTAATATTGCTTGGCCACGGGATCCCAAGTCCAATTGGATCGCTCGGTGTCCGAAAAAATGATCCGCGCGTCTTTGTATCGCTCTTCGGTGTCGCTCCACACATAAAAATCACGTTCTGGCGAGCCGGGCAGCGCCCGGCGAGCAGCTTGGAACCATGGATGCTGATCGGAAGTGTGATTCACGACTAGCTCGATCATGACCTGCAGTCCACGCTCGTGCGCCGCAGCCAGGAATTCGCGAAAATTGTCGATCGTGCCGTACATCGGGTGAACGTTCAGATAATCGGAGATGTCGTAGCCATCGTCCTTGAGCGGTGACGGGAAGAAAGGCAGAACCCACAGGCAAGTGACACCGAGGTCTTGAAGATAATCCATTTTCTGAATTAGGCCCGGGAAATCGCCAATTCCGTCCGCATTGCTGTCTTTGAACGCGCGGACGTGCAACTCGTAGATTATCGCGTCCTTGTACCAAAGGGGATCCGCCGCGCTGCCCAGCCGTTTGGCCATCTCTTTTCTGTTCCTCAGTCGTGAACAGCAGATTCGTGCTGGTAAACCAGCATCCCGAGGGGAGGGAGCGTCATGCTCAACGAGAAGGGTTGCCCGTGAACGGGAAGCGGAACGGCTTCTATACCGCCGAAGTTTCCGTGACCGCTTCCGCCGTACAATGGAGCGTCGCTATTCAGCAGTTCTTTCCACAATCCGGATTGAGGAACTCCCACTCGGTAGTTCTGTCGGACCACCGGCGTGAAATTGCAAACGAAGAGCAGCTGGTTGGCAGGATTCCGGCCGCGCCGTAGGAAGCTGATGACGCTTCTTTGAAAATCGGTGCAGTCAATCCATGCGAACCCACCGCTATCGAAGTCGAGCTCGTGTAACGCTCCCTGCCCGCGATAGAACGTATTCAGGTCACGCACCCAGCGCTGTAATGCCGCGTGAAGAGGTGTCTCGAGGAGGTGCCAGTCGAGGCTTGTCTCATGGTTCCATTCCGACCACTGGCCGAACTCGCTGCCCATAAATAACAGTTTCTTTCCTGGGTGCCCGAACATGAATCCGTAGAGCAGCCGCAGGTTGGCAAATTTCTGCCAGTCATCACCGGGCATTTTGCGGAGCATGGAACCTTTGCCGTAGACCACTTCGTCGTGAGAGTAGGGCAGAACGAAATTCTCGGTGAACGCATAGAGCAGGCTAAAAGTGATCTCGTTGTGGTGATAGCTTCGAAACACCGGATCCTGCGACATGTAGCTGAGCATGTCGTGCATCCATCCCATATTCCATTTGAAGCCGAATCCGAGGCCGCCGACATAAAGGGGCCGCGAGACTTGCGGCCAAGCCGTGGATTCTTCGGCGATCATCATCACATCGGGGAATGCCCCGTAGACGTGTTCGTTGACGGCTCTCAAGAATTCAATGGCTTCGATGTTTTCCTTGCCGCCGTAGCGGTTCGGCATCCATTCGCCCTCGCGCCGTCCATAGTCGAGGTACAGCATGGAAGCGACTGCATCTACGCGTAAGCCGTCAACATGATATTTGTCAAGCCAGAACAGCGCATTGCTGATCAAGAAACTCCGGACTTCGCTACGGCCGTAGTTGAACACGAAGGTGTTCCAGTCCGGGTGCTCTCCTTGTCGCGGATCGGCATGTTCATACAAGTGAGTTCCGTCAAAGTAGCCGAGGCCAGCTTCGTCTTTCGGGAAGTGCGCCGGAACCCAGTCTAGGATCACGCCGATGCCTTGTTGATGGAGGTAGTCGACGAAGTACATGAAGTCGCTGGGCGTTCCAAATCTACTGGTGGGCGCGAAATAACCGGTAGTCTCGTATCCCCAGGAACCATCGAAGGGATGCTCCATGACCGGAAGCAGTTCCACGTGCGTGAAACCGGCATGGTGGACGTAGTCGGCGAGCAGAGGTGCCAGTTCGCGGTAGGTGAGCCAGCGGCTTTTCTCGTCCGGCACGCGCCTCCAGGATCCCAGGTGTACTTCATAAATGGAGATGGGCGCGTCCAGGGCGTTGTTTTTGGCGCGAGCGGTCATCCACGACCTATCCTGCCAGGCGTAGCCTTCCAGGTCCCAGACACGAGAAGCGGTGTGCGGCCGAATCTCAGCCGCAAAGCCATACGGATCGGCTTTATCAACGGAGTACCCACCGTAGTTCGATTCCAGGTGGTACTTGTAGATCTGGCCTTGACCGAGGCGGGGTATAAATGCCTCCCAGACTCCGGCCGGACTTGGCTCCATTCGATTGGCCAAGGGGTTCCAATTGTTGAAATCGCCGATGACTGAGGTCATCTTGGCGTTCGGCGCCCAAACGGCAAACTGAACTCCCCGCTGCCCGTCGCGCTCCGCGAGGTGTGCGCCGAGTTTTTGATAGGCGCGCTGAAAGGTACCTTCCGCAAGCAAATATCGATCGAATTCACTTAGGACCGATTGCATCATACGCTCTCCGTTCGGATGCTGGGCTTGATCAGACCAGATAGCCCCGTTCAACAGAGCGACCTAGAGATAATAGTCGAAGTCCTGTTCGGTCCGAACCCACCGGCGCAGGCGCAGAATGTGCGCCGGGAGGCTTTCGGGCGCGAGCTCCACGTAGTTCCGCAGGCCTTGCCATAAGAACCGGCCTTCGCTCAGCAAGTCATGAGCCTGAAACGAATGGCGCTCGTCGAGACCGATCGAGCGCAGGTCGAGGCGGAGCCAGCCCCTCTGCTCGTGAAAGCAGTCGAGATTTATCACCACGACGATTACGTTAGCGAGATCGTCGCTAGCTTTGCTGTAACAAAGGAGTGCCGGGTTATCGGTTTCATGAAACCGCAGGTTGTGATTGCTCTGCAGCGCCGGGTTCTCTTTGCGAATGCGGTTCAGCCTGGAGATGAGACTTTTCAGGCTGTGTGGGGAATCCAGACTGCGGTGCTTCAGTTCATATTTCTCGGAGTCGAGGTACTCTTCCTTTCCGGGCGCCAGTGGAGCATTCTCGCATAGTTCAAAGGCGGGGCCGTAAATCCCGTAGGTTGCCCCAAGTGTTGCTGCCAAAATGAGCCGCGTCATGAAGGAAGCGCGGCCGCCGACCTGCAGGAACTCCGGGAGAATATCCGGAGTATTCGGCCAAAGGTTGGGCCGGAAGTACTCCCGCGCTTCGCTTTGCGTCAACTCTTTGAAATAGTCCGTGATCTCCTGTTTTGTATTGCGCCAGGTAAAATAGGTATACGACTGGGAAAAACCGAGCTTTGCGAGCCGATACATCACATTGGGCCTGGTGAACGCTTCGGCGAGGAATAGCACATCTCGATGCTGCTTCCTAATTTCCGCAATGACCCACTCCCAGAACGGAAACGATTTGGTGTGGGGATTGTCGACGCGAAAGATCCGCACCCCTTGCTCGATCCAGAAAACGAAAATGCTTTTCAGTTCCTCCCATAGCTCGCGCCATTGCGGGCT
>Ga0126370_10000741_pt1 | contig 14043 bp, 12 predicted proteins | sample PanSoiMetaPlot_3_FD_92586 | JGI IMG/M metagenome (GOLD analysis project Ga0126370, IMG submission 92586) | Tropical forest soil microbial communities from Panama - MetaG Plot_3 | ecosystem: Environmental > Terrestrial > Soil > Tropical forest > Bulk soil | place: Panama | collected 2016-02-17 | reverse complement strand
ATACCTAGATGAGCCGCGGAAGAAGAGGAACATGCCGCAAGTGGAGCCAGCGCGAGAGTTTGTAATAAGAGACTGGATCCAATAGCCTGGACATTTTCTGAACTTTCCAAGAATCAACCGAATCCTTAGGTCCACCCTAAGTTGCGGCCGGAAGAATCTGAGGCACGCCTGAATCACCTTCGCGTCTCGAAACCGAACGTCGGAACGTTTCAAAGCTGTGCCCATGAGACTGTGCTTCTACAAAATTTCGGTACCAGAGCTCGAAGATGAGCAGGTGCCAAAGCTCCCAGGAGCGGTCGCGTATCCCTTTTCTGTGTTCTAGCAGCCGTTGAGTGACGCCCTTCCTGTCGAAGTATCCCCTTTGCATCGTTCTCGGTTCCAACAAGATATCCAGGAGAGGAGGAGCAGGGCTTTGACGGAACCAATGGAGGAGGGGCATGGAAAAACCTTGCTTCGGCCGATACAACACATTTTTCGGCACGCCAAGCCGCTCAGCAAGCTTCTTCAGAATATACTTTAGCTCTCCGAATCGTAGCTTCCAGCGCGGCGACAACATTGCCGCCCACTCGGCGACGAAATGATCCAAGAATGGCGCCCTGACCTCCAGGGAGTTTGCCATGCTCATGCGATCAACTTTTGTCAGTATGTCTCCCGGCAAATACGTTTTTGCGTCGAGATACTGCACTTCGCTGAGTGGATCGGAAGCGGGGCCATTATTCAAAAACTCCAAGAATGAGCTGTAGGGTGACGGCTGTTTGTTGGCCCAAGTCTGGAAATCTTTTGAGAAAACGCCACTTTCGCGGTGACCCGTAGGAAGCAACGATACTCCATCTATGTAGCGTTCCCGTGACGGCAGGGAAAGGTTGTAGAGAAATCTACGCCCACGCCAGCCGGTAGGAATCATTGGGTGCACATGCTCCCGGTACCAATCTCCCATTGCGGACGAAAACAACCGTATCCCTCTTCGCCCCAAATAAGAACTGTACCGCTGATATCCCGCGAAGAGCTCGTCACCCCCATCCCCGGCCAGCGCTACTGTGACGTGTTGGCGAGCCAGACGGCACACGTGATAAGTCGGGACCATCGAGGAGTCGCCAAAGGGTTCTTCCAAAGAGCTTGTCAGCAGGCCTACGGTCTCTTCGATGTTCGGTTCAATATGAAGTTCGTGGTGGTCTGTACCGAATGTCTGCGCGACGGCCCGCGCATGGTTGGCCTCATTGAAGTCTTCATGGGAGAAACCGATGGAAAACGTTTTGACGGGTCGTGAACTGAACCGCGCCATTAGCGCCACTACAATCGAGGAGTCGACGCCTCCGCTCAGAAGCGCTCCGAGGGGAACATCGCTGATCAGCCGAATCCGAACGGCCTCTTCCATCCTGGTTTCCAGTTCTTCAAGACATTCCTCTTCCGATTCGGGCTCATACGTTCCATAAGCCGGCAAGTCCCAGTATTTTTGGATCGCGACTTGCCCGTCTGAGAACTCCAGAAGGTGTCCAGGCGGCAATTTCTTGATGCGCTTGAAAGACGTTTCAGGATCAGGAACATAGCCGAAGTGGAAGAAACTCAGCAAACCTTGGGGCGCAACTTCTACCAACTCGGGAGCAGCCGCTAAAATCGCTTTGATCTCAGAGGCGAACAACAACCTTCGGCCGTCCATAGCGTAATACAACGGCTTTTTCCCGAAGCGGTCGCGCGCGAGAAGCAACTTCTCTTTGCGCTGGTCCCAGAGTGCCAGCGCAAACATTCCGCGCAATTTCTTTACACATTCAACCCCGTGGTCTTCATATAAGTGGACGATCACTTCCGTGTCTGAGTTCGTGTAGAAGCGATGGCCGCGCGCTTCAAGCTCCGGACGAAGTTCAGGGAAGTTGTAGATCTCACCGTTGAAGACAACCCAAATGTCTTGGTTCTCGTTGTGAATCGGCTGGCGGCCTGTGGATAGATCAATAATGCTTAAACGCCTCATTCCCAGGCCGGCGCGACCCCGTGCGTAAATTCCTTCGTCGTCCGGGCCGCGGTGCACGATGGTTTGGCACATCTGATGGACGTCCGCTGCTTCGGGGGAGTAGCCCGGCTCAATGCCAATCATTCCGGCTATGCCACACATATTCCCTGCCTGTGTAGAGTCACTTAGACCAGCCCGTGAAAGAAACTGCGTAGTGCGGAACTCCAACAGAGCGCTGGGTTCTCTGTTCGGAGCTAAGATGCGGAAGAGCTGAGAGCGGCAGTTCGTCCTGATTGATTCGAAACTGGAGTCACCCAAGCGCTGTCAACTTCTACTGCTACCGATCGCTGAAGCAGGGAAACCGACAAAACCAGTCGGTAACGTCCCTTGAAATTGAGCAGCACTCCCTCCAAGCCGCTGAGAGGGCCTGCTTCAACTCTGACCCTTTCTCCCACTTTCAGAAAAGGCCACGGCTGCCTGGGCACGTCAGTGCGCACTGCGGTTTGCAGAGCAATAACTTCCTCTTCGTCCACCGGGATCGGAGTCTTTCCAACTCCTACGATTTGGATGACGCCAGGCGTTGTAAGAATCGGAAGGCGATCCAGTAGATTGAACCGGCAAAACAGGTAACCTGGAAAAAGCGGCACCTCAAATTCCTGCATACGATCCGACCAGCGCCGCTTGCTGAGGTAAAAAGGCAGGAAGACTTCGTAGCCCCGCCCGCTTAACTGTTTGGCGGCAAAGTTCTCGTGGCGTGTCCTGGTTTGGACCGCAAACCATGAATGAATTTGATCTCCATAGGTTCCGTTCATTGTCATCAGCCAAGTGTCCATTCTTCTGTGTTGGTCGCTCGCTTCATGGAAACAGGCCAAACTACCGCCATGAGAGTCCCAAATGCGAACTCCAGGAAAATCAGCCAGTTCAGTTCTCGCAGGACGCTGCCCCCACTACAGTTTGGGCAGCTTGGACCTTACCTCTTGTCCATCTCGAATCCGGCATAATAGGAATAGCTGCCATAATTCGTGCCTTCGCTGGCGCCGTTCAATACAACGCCAAGAAGGTTGTTCCCGCGGAACTCTTGCAAAGTCGTCTTAACCAAATCGTGTGCCGTTTCGCCTGCACGTACTACCACGAGCACTCCATCGCAAAACTCCGCGATGATGGTGGGGTCAGCCACGGCCAACACCGGCGGCGCGTCTATGATCACCCAATCGAATATAGGGTTCATCCCGTCAAGAAAGCGCTTTAGCATTCCGTTTGAAAGCAACTCAGAAGGGTTGGGTACGGACCTGCCCGCGGGAACGAGAAAGAGCTCTATCTTGGGATCTGCCTGCAAAATGGAGAATTCATCGGCGCGGCCACTGAGATAGTCGCTTAAGCCCGGTGAGGAAGGCGCTCCAAGCCGCACGTGAAGCCTCGATGCGCGCAGATCCGCGTCAATCAGCAGCGCGCGTCTCTCGTGCTGGCGAGCAATCGCCAAAGCCAAATTGAGAGCCACAAACGTTTTTCCCTCGTTAGGCAACGTGCTGGTCACAAGCAGCGTCCGAATCGGGCTCTTCTCACGCAACCGGTAGAGACGCGAGCGCAGCGTCCGAAACTGCTCCGCGCAGAGTGCCGAAGATTGCTGTGTTGAAAAGACGTCATAGTCGGGATTCAGCCTCCAACCCGGCTTGATGCATCTTTGACGCAACTCTTCGAGGCGCAGGCAACGCCCCGTTGTTGGCACTTCTCCGTGCCGAGGAGAAGGCAGCACTCCGGAACCTACTGCAACCTCCTCCTCACCGATGTAGTTGAGCGGAGTTGAGTCTGCAGGGCGCCAGGAAGGCGGCTTTTGCTCTTCCGCCCTTTTCAATGCCTCATGAATACGGCTCATAATTTTCCTTCGTGGAGCCAGCGGCAAGAGAAGCAGGCTGACGCATTCGTTCCAAGACGCCCGATAAATCGCGGAGCACTTTTTCAACCGACGTCAGCTTGTCCTGATACGCGCTAAGCGGCTTCGTGCGGACGGTGTCAAGGTCCAACTCGAATTCGCGCGCCACCGCCTCAATGTGGTCCGGAGTAACAGTTTTTTGCTGATCAGCGAAACAATTGATTAGGGCATGTTCGCAGAGCACGTTAATGACGCGCGGAATTCCCACTGCGTGCCTATGGATGCTTTCGATTGCTTCTGGCGAAAAAATCGATCCGTTGCTTGCTCCTGCAATCCGCAGACGCTCTGCAATGTAGCCCTGTGTTTCCTCGAGCGACAAAGGACAGGTCTTGCACCGCACGGTAATCCGCTGGCGAAGTTGCCGGAGGTGAGGCTGCCGAAGTTTTTCCTCCAGCTCAGGCTGGCCCGAAAGCACAACTTGCAAGAGCTTTTCCGTGGAGGTTTCGAGATTCGTCAGAAACCGGATTTCTTCCAGCACTTGGTCGGAAAGGCTTTGCGCCTCATCTACGATGAGCACCGCTGTTTGCCCGCTGCTGTACCGGTCCAGCAGCCAGCGATTGAGACGCATGAGAATCTCGCTTTTTGAATGCGACTCGCAGGGAATACCGAGGTCTGCCATCAAACAGTCGAAGAGCTCGGAAGTGGTCAGATGCGTATTAAAAATGAATGCCGTAGCCGCACGGTTCTGGCGAAGCCAATCCAGCACCATGTTGAGCAGAGTCGTCTTGCCCGTGCCCACTTCGCCGGTCAGCAGAATGATGCCCCTCCGGCCGCGTATCCCATAAGCCAGACTGGCCAATGCTTCTTGAATCCCCGGTGTCAAGAACAAATACCGAGGGTCCGGATTGACCTTAAAAGGGCTTTCTCGCAAACCAAAAAACTTCTTATACATTTCTCTCTTTCCACGACGAAGCAATCAAACTCAGTTCGGGCCGCCTTCTGCCATTTCCCAAGCTCCGAACCTTCCTCGCACTTCCGGTGTGGGAGATCACCGCCAGGGTTTGCACTCCCAATAAAGTCTCGACGTCCTGGCGAGTTCGCACGGATCTATCGCGTACCTCCGAAAGATGAATAATCCCGACTCCTAGGCCCAGCCCCGCGCAGAGTCCTCCCAACGTAAAAAGCTGGCGATTCGGGAACGACGGCGTCTCCGGCAAGTTCGGCTGATCGACCACTCGAAACTTTTCCGACTGCTGTCCGTTCTCCAAGTCAGTGGCCATTTGCGATTCGTTCTTTCTTTTGAGCAAGTCGTTGTAGAAACTGAATGCCGTCTGATAGTCGCGCGTGAGGCCTTGAAACTCCTGCTGAACCCCTGGGCTGGCTTCGATCTTGCCTTGCAGCCCGCGGATTTCTCGCTGCAGATCCTCCTGCTGTTTTGTTTTTTGACTGATGTTTAGTTCTTGCTGATGAAGCTGCGCGCGATAGTGCTGGATTTCGGGGGTTTCGATCACAGGAATTGCGGGTTTCTGGCCCGCGGCGGCGCTCAAATCCTTTGCGGGGGTTGCTTCCATTTGCTTTTCCAGTTGCGTAATCGCCTGTTTGGCCTTGATGACGCTTGGATGCTTGTCTGTATAGCTTTGCTGAAGCACGGCCAGTTGATTCCTCAAGTTCTGCAGTTGTTGTTCGAGGGTCTGCGTGCTCTGACCGCTTGAACTTGCTTTCAGGAGGGCGAGTTGCTGGTTTAGCATCGATTCCAAAAAGGTTTTCTCTTGCCTGGCTTGGTTCATGCCTTGCGTCACGGCATCGAGCTGCGTGGTCAGGCCGGTCAGCAGGGTGACATTGGTTCTTTCGTCGTCTGGAAGCGCTCCCATGTGTTGTTTCTTGAATGCGGCCACTCTGGCGTCCTGCTCGTCGAGTTTGGCCTTCGCCTCTTCCAGTTGTTTTGCCAGGAACTCTGTTGTTTCCTCGGTCTGCTTTTGCCGTTGGTGTATATTTTGATTTCTAAACATGGAGCTGATTTCATTGCAGATCTGCTGAGCAAGGTGCGGATCCCGCAGCGTCACGTCCACGGTAAAGCCAGGCAGCTCACGCGACATGGTTCCGGGCATAGGGTTTAGCGGTGCTACTTTGATTGATTTTTTCAACCGCTCGATCATTTCATCCATGGGCACTCTGTCTGCGTCCTTCTTATAAGGGTTGAACCGTTCTACGAGATCCTGGAGCCGCGTGCGGCTCAGGATTTGCCCTTGCATGCTTGCGAGCCTCTGGTTCACGTCTTCGCTTACGACCGGTTTCACATACCCTTCCGGAACCACCGGTTCTTCTACAAGGACCATCGTGTGTGACGTGTACTGCGCAGGGATCACCACCGCTGTGAGTAAGCCTGCTGCCGCCCCCAGCACGGCCATCGTGAGGAGCAGCCACTTCCGCCGAAGCAGAAGCGTAAAGTACTCCTCCACACTCATTTGGCGACGAACTTCCACTTGTTACCTCTCCATCCTTGCTTCTCGCACGATGACTCGCGGTGCGACATATTCGTGCCGGCGGTGCGCTCAGCAAGCTATCGCCGAAAACAAACAAGCATTTCCGGCTTAGCCCGTTAGCCGCAAGGGGATGTCTAAATGTTGACCGGCTTCCGGTCGAGCAGTTCCCCGGATTCTGCTTGAGCCCTCCTCAGATGGGCTCGCACTTGGAAGGCAGCCTAATGAATGATGATTCTGTGGGCAATCGGGCACGTTCCCCATCCGAATAGGTGCAAACACCTGAAGCACGCGTAAAGAGAAACCCCCTAATTTGCTTGTCGTTATCTGCCTCATGGATCTGTCCCCGCACCCCGGTTTTAGAACACGAAATCGCGGGTGCGGTAAAAAACTCCCAGCGTAAAGCGGTTCCGGTCCGCATTAAATGCGAATGGCACGAACTGATTTGTGCGTTGGCGCAGGTAGTTGTACCCAAGGTGCAGACTCAGGGTTTGCACGATTGGGTGTTCGATGGCCAGTCCGGCTGCCTGCGTATCGACCCTTCCTTTTCCCGTGAGGCCTTGCAGGGCCACCGATCTGGCGTTCGATGCGGTCAGTATTACGTCCCATCTCCCGGCCACGCGTTGCCGGATTTCCACGCCTTCATAAGAATTTGTGACCGCCGGCAGCAACCCCCCTCCATCCGCCACGAGCCGTTGTCCCGTCAAACGAAAGAGCGTCTCATTAGAGCGGAATGTCACTGACCCACCGCCTGCCGGGGTCCAGCGCCGGGTTGTCAGGGCGGCCGTGGTGGTCCCAGGCCCGACAGAATCGGCGTGCTCCACTCCTCCGTAAATGCTAAGCGTCGCATTCGGACTGGCTTCCCAAAGCGCCTTCAAATACCCGCCTTGCGTCTCCGTATGAAAGGATTGGCTAAAATGGAAGTCCTCGAATCGGTATTCCAAACCCGTCGTGAGATGCTTGGTCATCCGGTAGCTGTAGGTTCCTGAGCCCGTGTCACTCTGAGTGTTGAAGAGGCTTGTCGCAAAGCTTGGATTTGGGTTTCCAATGTCTTTGAAGCGCCGGAATCCGTGACCGCCGGAGAAATCAAAGGAGCTACGGAGGCTTGCTTGGTATGCAACTTCTCCCGAGGCTTCATTGCCAAATTGGCGCGCAAACGGGGTGATGAGTGTGTTGTTCAGCCCAGGGGAACCACCGACCGGCAAGGAAACGTTTCCGTTCGTCTGCGGTTCCAACACGCCAGTTGCGTAATCCAGAGAATCATTTAATTTGAAGAGCAGATGACGTCCGGCGTGAAACTCGTTGTCAAAGCCCAGCCGCTGGTCCACCTGATTGAAGTTGCTTGCGGTCTTGTAAATCAGCGCATTGGGGTGATAGTCCAATCCGAGCCTCCAGCCCGGCTTCCGGGTCCACAGGCTCAGCTGTCCGCCCTCTTCAAACACGTAGTCGCGGATGCGGTGGGCGTTGTCGCCCAAAATGTTGTCGTCATAGCTCGCTGCGGTGTGCATTCCCAACGCGAATCCATTGCCTTCCGGCCCCTCCGCCACATAGCGGGAATTCTTCTCAGGCTCCTTAGGAGCACTGGACTCCTGCGCTACCACTGCGAGAGGAGTGCCGGTCAGCGTAAGAAAAGCCGCGATTCGAAATAACGATCTCTTCGAGTAGTCCATAAACACGACCTCTTAGGGAACAATGATGGCGTCCCCTGCCTGCAACTGGATGTTCTCCGACTCATTTCTTCCTTTGGAAACCTGCTTGTAATTGAAGGGAAGGGTGATCGTGGCCCCGTCGGGGTTCTTTCTCAAAATATGGATCTTCGTGACCTTGGCAAAGTCACGAAAGCCTCCCGCTTGCGCCAAACCGTCCAGCACTGTTGTCGGCCTGGCCAGTGGAAACGTTCCGGGATGCTCCACTTCACCCATGACACTGAATTGCCTGCTCTTGATTTCCTCCACGACGACCGTGACCTCTGCATCCTTGATGTAGTCACGAAGCTTTGCCGTTATCGTTGCCTGTAGGTTCGCCGGCACCATTCCGCTGGCTTGGACTTCTCCAATCAATGGCATGGTGATCTTGCCATCCATGCGCACCGGCACTTTCTGTGTAAGTTCGGCTTCGTGAAGCACATTGATGGCTAGGAGATCGCCCGGCCCGATGACATACGCGGAGTTTGAATTGGCTGAGCTTGCGGTTGAAGAAATGTCCGTAGTCGAGGGTGCCTGCTGGGGAAGTATCTTTGCTGAGCGCGGACTCTTGTCCTGGCCCATTGCGCCTGTGGCAAAGACGACGAATACAACCACTGAATTGAATATGACTCTCGCGGGACGGGTAGGATACGACGCAATAGTCATCTCACCACCTCGATTCTTAATGGCCGTGCGAACCCCACAGCACATCGCAGTTCCACACCAGTTCTGCAACGCGGGTTGCAGACCTATCCAGACTAGGAAGGAGGGTCGTAAACCACAATCCGGTGAGTACACGAAACCTTATGTGGGTGAATCTCTTACCGTATTCGTGAGGGGGCGTTACATGGTTTACCTGAGCGCTAACTATTCGGGTCTTCGGAGGTGGCTGCTCTCAGGCTGCACAACGATTTGATTTTGGAACGTTCAATCTACGACTAACTCCACAGGCGGTCCCAGGAGCGCTCATGATCCCATTGCGGGGTGGGTTCAAAGTATCCCGTGCCCGGAGCCAAGTGCTGTCGAACCACATCTTCGTTGAGAGTCACGCCGAGCCCAGGCCGGTCGGGGACTTCAATCCAGCCGTGCTTCACGATCGGGTTATTTACACCTTCCTGAACCAACGATGACCACCATGGGACGTCGAGGGAGTGATTCTCCAGAGTGAGGAAATTCTGAGTTGCCGCGGCGCAATGCACATTCGCCATGCAGCAAACCGGGGTTCCGGCAAAATGCATAGCCATCGGTACGCCATACTCCTCAGCCATGTCTCCAATCTTATGTGTTTCCAGGATGCCGCCCGATGTCGCAAGATCGGGGTGAATCTTGCTGACTGCATGCCTTTGGCACAGAACGCGAAATGGTTCCTTCAGGTAAATATCCTCGCCAGTTAGTATTGGGGTGGGACTCTCATCCGAAATCTGTTTCAGCAAATCTGTATAGGTCCAGGGGATCACGTCCTCCATCCAGGACAGGTTGTATTTTTCATAAGCCTTGCCAAGCCGGATGATGGACTTCACGCCAAGATGTCCAAGATGGTCCATAGAAAGCGGGATTTCCATACCCACCGCATCGCGTACGGCTGCTACGTATTGCTCAAGCATGGCGATGCCTTTGTTCGTGACTTCCATGGCTAAGAAGGGGTGAGGAAGCTGGTTCGCCTCCCATTGGTTTAGATCCGTGGGATTGGTTACCGTGCCTGGAGTATCCGCGACCATTTCGATCCCCAAATCCATTTTCAGCCAAGTAAGGCCCATGGTTTCTTTGCGCTCTTTCATCCTTTGCCCATAAATCTTGGGGTCTTTGGATTCCTCAGTATCCGCGTAGATGCGAATCTTGTCCCGAAACTTACCACCGAGCATGGCGTAGACCGGCGCGCCATAAACTTTGCCTGCGATATCCCACAGTGCCATTTCGATGGCGCAGACTCCGCCAGCCTGTCGCGCGTGCCCGCCGAACTGCTTGATCTTGCGGAAGATTTTGTCAATCTGTAACGGATTCTCGCCCAGGATTCGGCTTTTCAAGAAAAGGGCATAAGTTGCACTCGCGCCGTCACGCACTTCGCCCAGTCCGCTCACGCCCTGATTCGTATCGATTCGAATCAAGGGGCAAGGACTCGGCCCGGGCTTCACAACCGTGGCTACTCGAAGGTCGGTGATTTTCAAATCGGACGGCTTCGAGTTCGTATTCACGCCTTTGGGATAGGCGTCCATCGCTTCTCCCATGAGCAGGGAACTGCCCAATACAGCAGCGGAGGATTTCAAAACTTCGCGGCGACGCAGTAGCTGGCGATAGTCATTGCCCATGTTTGTTCTCTTTCAAAACGTTCTTTGCAGATTTCGAGAATATTTGCACGACACAATACAGAGATTGTCGTGTCCAGACAAGTTTAGCTTTGACAAATCATTGCGCATCTGAGAGTTTGCGTGGCGTGACAGGGAAGGAACACGAACAAGTATCTTCTGCGTCCGCATGATCGCTTCGAATCAAAATATTCACTGTGTCGGAGGACCTCCATGAAAACAGCCATCCGTCTTCTCAGCCATCTCGCCAAGGTAACTCTCTGTGTCTCCTTGATTTCATTATTTGGGCCGCATTCCGCGCAGGCCCAGCTTTTGAATTTCTCCAAGCAGGACTTGCTGGATTACACCAGGCAGGATCCTTTTGACCGCTTCCCCGATGGCAGGCCCAAGGTCCCAAACGATCTTCTCGAGCAGGCCCGCGAGCTTTCTTCGGAAGAAGTTTGGGCCGTTTTGGAGCAGCGAGGCTTCCACAATCAGTATGCCGATGGGTTTCAAATCCTCCATCCTGGCAAGCCGATGGTTGGACGGGCTTTCACCGTGCAGTTTATGCCCCTGCGCCCTGACATTGACGAAATTGCGAAAAACAAAGCCAAGGAGCATGGGATCCCGCGGCTCATGAATCAGACGGCGATCGATATGCTGCAACCCGGCGATGTCCTGGTCGTGGATATTTTCGGAAAAAAAGTAAACGGAACTATTGTCGGCGACAACCTCTTTTACTACGTGATGAAGGCGACCAACAGTGGCGGCCTGGTTGTTGATGGAAGTATCCGCGACCTCAACGGCATTTCTGAGATGGACATGCCCGCTTATTTCCGGTCCGTCGACCCAACGCCCATCGGAAATGTCATGCTAACGGGAATCAATGTTCCCGTGCGCATCGGCGGCGTGACCGTGATGCCCGGTGACCTCGTAGTCGGCGACCGCGAAGGCGTATATTTTGTTCCGCCACAGTTGGTGAAAGAAGTCCTCGACCGGGCCGATGAAATCCGCATTCACGATGAGTGGACAAAAAAGAAGTTTGACGAAGGGAAGTACAAGTCGAGTGAGATTTATTCCACTCCGAGTGATCCAAAGTTATTGCAGGAATATCAAGAATTCCTGAAAAAGCGCTTGGAGGAGGTTCGAAAGCAACGAAGTCAAAAATAGAAAACCGTTCCCCCTCTCCCGGTTAGGATTCCCCCTAGTCGCCGTCATATATAGGCATAGTGATATGAGTTGGTGGAGGCGGGGGGAGTCGGAATTCTGAGCCTCATTGATTCCACGTAAGTTACTGATTCTATTAAACGGGAGAAACACCAAAAACAGCGGATTCGCCCAAGTGAGGTACACGGCGGGTACACGGAGGCTCGCCAAGCCGGGCGTAGTTGTTGCGATGAAAAGCTAGGGCGAGGGAGCACGAATCTGACCAGGTAGGGGTGCTTTGTCGATTTTTGATGAGCCTGGAGAAACTGGACCGGGAGAGCCACGATGTTTTTGTTTGAGTCGACATCCCAGGATATTCGCTACGCACTGCGCATGATGAAGAGCAGCAGCGGTCTCACCGTTGTCGCGATTCTTTCACTCGGTTTGGCAATGGGCAGCACTCAGGCTGATATTTTCTGGCTGCCATTGCTTTGAGAAAGCTAGCCTTGCGTGGATGGTCCAAAACGCTTTCAAGATTGGTTTTGGCAACGGCGAACATCTCGGCCCCTGATTGAGAGCGGCAAAAGCGAGAGGAACGGTAGTGCTGATCAAGCAAGCGAAACGGAGCGAGGATGCACAGCTGCTACGTCCGTGTAGCGGGCAAAGTCTTTGTCGTTGAACGTCAGAATGCACTTGACGCGATGCACTCGCATCGCCGCGACCAAACGCGCGTCATGAACTTGCACGCCAGAGACGCTATGCGTTACCAAAATACTGCGCCACTCTTCATGAACGGAAAGGCTGTCCGGGAGGAGCCGGAGTTTTTCCTCGAAGGTTTTTGCCAGTCGATCTGTCTCTTGGGGCGAGAGGCCGTAGCCATTGCGGTCCACCGGCCGAGTACAGGCATTCCAAAACTCGCCAACATTTTGGGACGTATAACAGAGAACGCCATCGTGCCGAAGAATCGCGTCGGCGGCTGAGACTATGACGGGATAGTCTCGATGGTTGGGTTTCACCCAGCGGAGAAGGACATTGCTATCGACGAGGTACGGCGTCTCCGCCATTTAGCCGTTCCTCGTAGAAACTCTCGCGCGAAAAACTCTCGGTGGGCAAATCGGGCAGTCTTTCAGACCCTTCCGCCATCGCGTCAAGCATTCGATGAAATTCTTCAACACTCATCTGGCCGCGCGAGAGAGAACGCCCCGTGAGGGCTTCTTTGAGAAGTTGTTCGGCTACTTTTTCCAAAGGTAGTCCCTTAGCGCGTGCCTCGGCCTTGAGGCGCTCCTCGGTCTCAGGGTTGAGCTCAACACGAATGGTCATTGGGAATAGCCCTCAGTTTAAAAGGTTAAACAGGTTTGGACTGAAATGCAATTTCACAAAGGACGTCGAAAATCAACTGTGAAGCTCGGAGGGCCGCCGTAACTCCCATGTGGTCCGCGAGTCGTCCCTACGCATACTGGGGCCTAAGTTACGGTGAAGCTTACCGGGAGCAGTGATTGGCCGGGATTTGGTCGACGATGCACTTCGCAAAATCTTTGACCCTGCGTAGGTCATTTCCCGCCCCCCTTGCTTTACGGCGGACTTCAAGATCGCGTTCCCTTTGGGAGTGCTCTGAACACGCCTACATGCGTGCAAGGGCCTGGTTTTTCGGCAAATCGGTGAGGTGTTCCCTGGCCCAAATCAACACATTATAAAAAGGGCGCCCCTTTGGAGTACGGTTTGGGTGTCGTTGCTCAAACTTCTCCAGAAAGGAGCACCCTTTTATGACCAGCATTAAATATATCGGTATGGACGTGCATACGGAAAGTACTTCGATTTGCGTGAGGAACTCCATCGGCAAGATCGTGATGGAGTGCGTCATCGAGACCAAGGCGAGTACTCTTCTGCAGTTCCTTGATGGGCTGCGCGGAGATTTGCGAGTCGTCTTCGAAGAAGGAACCTGGGCGACCTGGTTGTACGACCTGCTGAAGCCCCACGTGACGGAAGTCCTGGTGTGTAATACGCGAAAGAATGCCGTGAGAAAAGGCAGCAAGAGTGACCGGATCGATGCCCGCAAGCTGTCCGAACAGTTGTACATGAACAACGTCAAGTCGGTGTATCACGGAGAGCGTGCCTTGCGCATGATGAAGGAGTTGGCGCGCAGTTATCTAGCTATCACTAAGGATCTCACCAGGGTCATGACTAGAATCAAAGCGTTGTATCGCAGCTGGGGCATTCCGTGTGCCGGCAACGAGGTGTACGCCTCACGTTACCGTGCCGAATGGCTCGCCAAGATCAGCGAAGCGGGCGTACGGCGACGCGCCGAGCACTACTATCAGCAGCTGGATGCCTTGCGGCCCCTGCGCCAGGAAGCGCGGCGGGACCTGTTGGTAGAAAGTCGGAAGCACAAAATATGGAAACTGTTGCGTCTGATTCCAGCGATCGGTCCGATCCGGGCGGCCATTTTGATCGCGGTGATGCAGACCCCGCACCGCTTCCGCACCAAGCGCCACCTGTGGACCTACAGCGGTCTGGGGCTGGAAACGTATGACAGCGCAGAGTACCGCGCGGTCCAAGGACAGCTCGAACGTTCCAGGAAACAGGCCACGGTTCGTGGCTTAAATAAGGACTACAACCACGACCTCAAAGATATTTT